>TARA_R110002012_G_scaffold519_1_pt1 | contig 357308 bp, 328 predicted proteins | sample TARA_R110002012 | Tara Oceans TARA_R110002012 (sample SAMEA4396515) | marine metagenome | biome: Westerlies Biome; feature: [DCM] deep chlorophyll maximum layer (ENVO:01000326); material: water (ENVO:00002006), including particulate matter (ENVO:01000060) such as... | depth 40 m | reverse complement strand
TCCAGTGGAGGCCATGCGGCATAATCCCGGTTACGGCATTATGACCAAGTTCGTGCAAGGCCGTGCGGTAATAGTCGATCTGATTAGTAAAAGCTGGCTGCGGGGGAACCTGCACAAAATCCTCGCCGACATTGTAAAAGGCTTTGGTCCCGCCCGTCCGAAAGTCCGCTGCGGTCGCTGTAATCAAAGCCTCGGCTTGATCGTGCAATTCGCGCTGCGGAAGCGGCGCGGGTTCGGCGGTCAGTCGTTCGGGCAAGCCATCGCACTGCGCGGCGTTGAATACGGTAAAGCGTTTGAGAAACGGAATCGAGCGCGGCGCATCGCCCCCGCCTTCCTGCTTCCTATCCTCGTCGGGGGTGAAGCGGTCGGCGTAAAAGATTGTCCTGCCCTTCTCGCCCTTGCGGACGCATCCGCCAGCGGCCAAGGCTTGCCGGAATGTCAGCCAGTCCTGCGAGGGATAACCGCCATCAATGACCGCGCCCCATAAAATCAGAATATTGATGCCCGAATAATGCCGTCCAGAAATCGCGTTGCGCGGTAATCCGGTCACGGCGTTCCCGCTGTTCCAAGGCTTCACCCAAGGAAAAACCCCTTCCTCCAGCTGCGCGATAATCTGCGCGGTCACTTCATCATAAAGCGACATTTTGGGCGCAGCATTATCGCCACGGCGGGTCTTACGCGCTGCGCGCGAAGCGCGCTTTGCTTTTCCTGTCCTGCCCGTGCCGCTATCGGTAACCTTAGAATTTTCATGCAACATAACCGCCTCCATCGCCCCAAAACTGCCGCAACCGGCCCCGGAGAGGCGGGGTGGGCGGCAAGAGCGACCAGAAAGGCCCGCATCAAGCGGTCAGGCGCACCCGAAGGGATGAAACAAAGAGGAATACCCGGTCCTGAAAGGCCGGGTTGCGCCTGAGCGCGGCGGGCCTAGCCGGGAGCGCCGCCCACCCCGACTCTCCGGAGCCGGAAAACAACGCCGGCGCGTCCGCGCCGACCATAATCAATCGCAAATAATCGCAATTCTCCCATCCGCGAAGCGGCCCAACAAAGACGGCACCCTTGCACGGCGCGACGCCGCGCGGTGGTGTGCGCGCGCAATTGTGCGTCAGCGCCCACCGGGCAAGGAGAGAGGCAAGAGTGCCTGCGGGTCAGAACAAAAAAGCCACACCCTCAAGGAGCGCAGCGGGAAAGAGTGCGTCCTTAAAAAATCCCGCTCATTATCACGCGCTCCCGATCGTCACCCGTATGGGCCAAGACTTGGTTCGCGCAGCGAATAGAGCGGGTCGCCGTCAGGCAGCGCCGAATGCCAACAACATTGTCATCCACACCTGCAATCAAATATCTATATGTGCTTAATTACGATAATTCTTAATATCTATATATGTTCAATATGTCTTGATTTGAACACTCAAGAGTGTTACGCGAACGCAGGAGATTGATCATGTCGAATGCAAAACAATCCGCACTGGCCCGCAAAAACTTGGACAAACGCCTCGGGTTTCTGCGCGATAGCGACCTTACCAGCCCCAAAGGCGGCTGGATACGCGCTATTCGGGACGCTCTCGGCATGTCGAGCCGCCAGCTTGCAGGAAGACTGGGAGTTAGCCAGTCCCGCATTACCCCGCTGGAACGGGCCGAAGCGCATGGCGGAGCCACACTGAAAACGCTCAAAGAAGCTGCCGAAGCACTCGATTGCACGCTGGTTTATGCGTTCGTCCCCAATAAGCCGCTCGATCAGATCGTAGAGGATCGCGCGCGCAGCAAAGCCCGCGACCAGATCGGAGCCATATCGCACGGGATGCTGCTGGAAAATCAGTCGATGACCAAAGAGCAAACATGCGAAGAGCTGGACCGCATGACCAGGGACATTCTGGCAGAACCGATCAGCAAGCTATGGGATGATACATGACCGATCCGCTGTTTGATGGTGATGATGAAGCCAACACACCTTTAACAGAGGAAGAGCGCGAACAGCTGATCCCGACCTATATCACTCTGCGCAGCGAGTTGAACGAAGCCGAGCAGATCAACATCACTGAGGCAAGCCGCTGGCATGGGCGCAAGCGCAATGCCGATATACTCGATGATGCGCTCCTCAAACAACTGCACAAACAGATGTTCGGGCAGGTCTGGAAATGGGCGGGTAAATATCGCCAGAGTCCGCGCAACATCGGGATTGAGGCCTATCGCATCCCGACAGAAATGCGCCAGCTGGTCGATAATGTCCGGTTCTGGGTAGAGAATGAAACCTACCCGCCCGATGAAATCGCCATCCGGTTCAGCCACCAGCTTGTCTCCATTCATCCCTTCCCCAACGGCAATGGACGCCATTCCCGCATGGCAGGAGATTATCTCGCGATGCAATTAGGCCGGCCTCCATTTACATGGGGCCGCACGAGCCTGACCAATGCCAGCGAAACGCGCAAAGCCTATATCGCAGCACTACAGGCAGCGGACCGCGAGGACATCGAACCCCTGTTGAAATTTGCACGGGATTAGCTGGAAAGAAAACGGATCAAATATCATGAGCAGCCATCCGATGATTGCCAAGACGCAGCGGCCAGACAATTTGTGGCTTGCCTGAGGATCAGCGGAAAGCTATCCCACCAGAACAAAATATGAACTTACCGAAGGAAAGACTTGCCATCTGGGACAGATAACGACACTATGTCGCAAAATGACACAGAGGTAATATGATCAACGAATTTACTGCTCTTCGCATTCGCGCCGGTCTCTCTGTTGACAACCTGGCTTTGATGACAGGTTACAGCGCGCGCCAGGTCCAGCGCTGGGAAGCCGGTGAAGGTAAACCAAGAGCAGCAGCAATCGGCCTGATGCGGTCCATGGCTGACGCAGCGCCTGCTGAGCAGGCAGGCAGCCGGTCCAACTTCATCGATCTGTTCGCCGGGATCGGCGGTATCCGCAAGGGCTTCGACGCCATTGGCGGCCACTGTGTCTTTACCTCGGAATGGAACAAATACGCGCAGCAGACCTATGCTGCCAATTTTCGCGACAATCACCCGCCTCACGGAGATATTACTGCGATCGGAACCGACGAGATTCCGGATCATGATGTTCTGCTGGCAGGCTTTCCCTGCCAGCCATTCTCTATCGCAGGCGTTTCCAAGAAGAATTCGCTGGGACGTAAGCACGGCTTTCTGGATGAAACGCAAGGCACACTGTTCTTCGATGTTGCGCGCATTCTGAAGGTAAAGCGACCGGCTGCCTTTATGCTTGAGAATGTCAAGAACCTGACGGGTCACGACAAAGGGCGTACATTTCAGGTAATCCTGGAGACCCTCACGAAAGAACTGGGCTACAAGGTCTGGCACAAGGTCATCGACGCTCAGCATTTCGTACCCCAGCACCGCGAGCGCATTATCATTGTGGGGTTTCGTGAGGATGTCCCGTTCAGCTGGGATGATCTGAAACTCCCTGAAAAAGGCAGCGTGCGCCTCAGGAGTATCCTGCACCCCGAAGACGGGTCCGAGAAAGCCGAGGAGCCCTATACGCTTGGTTCGGCAGCCACGGTAAACGGCAAATACACGCTGAGCGACAAGCTCTGGCAGTATCTGCAAGGCTATGCGGCCAAACACAAAGCGGCTGGTAATGGGTTCGGTTTTGGCCTGGTCACACCAGACGACGTTTCCCGCACACTTTCTGCCCGCTACTATAAGGACGGATCGGAGATCCTCGTCAGTCAGGGCCCGAAGCACAATCCCCGCCGCCTGACGCCGCGCGAATGCGCGCGATTGATGGGATATGGCGATGACTTCCGCATTCCCGTGTCAGATACGCAGGCGTATAAACAGTTCGGCAATTCGGTGGCGGTCCCGGTGTTCGAGGCAGTCGCCCGAATCATGCAACCGCACATCAGGGCTCTGGTTGAGCCGGTCCGGCAGCGCGAAGCTGCCTGAGGTGTGACGGACGTCCATGACGCCGCGACCCGCAGCCGAAACATGGCAGCAATAAAGGGCCGCAATACAAAACCTGAGCTGATGGTTCGCAAAGCAATGCATGCGGCAGGACTGCGTTACCGGTTGCATGGCAAAGACCTGCCAGGAAAGCCCGACCTGATCTTTCCCCGCTACAAAGCAGTCGTCTTTGTGAATGGCTGTTTCTGGCATCAGCACGATTGCCACCTCTTCCGGTGGCCGGCAACCCGGCAGGATTTCTGGCGTGCGAAGCTAAGCCGTAATGTTGCCAATGATCAAAGAGCCGAAATTGCGTTACTGGAGACAGGCTGGCGTGTGGCAACAATCTGGGAGTGTGCACTGAAAGGCCGGACCAGACCTGACTTTACTAAAGCTATGCAGTCGCTGATCGCCTGGATAGAGGCAGATCAACAGACAATCACAATCAGGGGCGGATAATTGGTCGCATCACTAGGACAGTTGCTCGACCTGATGCGTCATCATGGCGCAACCCGCATCTATGCCAAGAAGCTCGCCCCCAACGACAACTCCAAGAATCAGGTTTATCTGGGCGGTGATTTTTCAGCGCTCAACATTATTCCGCACGGAGAAATCTATTCGGACGATGTTGACGTGGCTGGTGCTGTTCGCGACCGCGCGAAGGCACTCGTCGATTTCTACTGGATCGATGAAGCGGGACGCCATCAGGCACCCAATACCGGTCTCATTCTCTATCCAAAATATCCGGAAGTTCGCATGTCCGGGTTCCTGCTTGGCTGTAAAGCAGCACCGTCAGCGATCATGCGAGTCAGGGATGCAGGCCGGATGCTTATTTTAGGCATCACGCGCGAAGGTGAAGTAATGGGCTATGCCGCCACCGCAAATGATCCCATTACCACCGAGCTCAACGCACATGACTGGCCAACAGTGGGCGTCTTTCTCGAACTCCCGATGACCATGGATCAGCTGGAAAGCCCAAAGAACCGTCTGCTGAATGAGCTCCGCCGTATTTATCAGCTACACTGGATTTTATCCCAAAAGCTGGCGAGCGACGGCACAAAGGCCGACTACGCGGCTCGTAACGGCGGGGGTTACACGCTGGAAGCGGAACTTGGAATTACACCCAACGGCTATGCCGAGCCTGACTTCATGGGCTGGGAAGTAAAGCAATATGGCGTCCGGGACTTCGTAAACTTCAGGCCGAAGTCACCGGTCACGCTGATGACGCCCGAGCCTACCGGCGGTATCTATCGCACCGAAGGCGTTGCCGAATTCATGAACAGATTTGGCTACCCCGATCAGTCCGGCAAGCCTGATCGCAAAAACTTTGGGGGTCGCTACGATTGCCAGCGTCAGCATCATGCGCTGACCGGACTTCGTATGACGCTGACTGGTTATGATGCTGAGACGGGCAAGATCACCGATCTTGATGGCGGCCTGACCCTGATTGATGTCGCCGACGAAGTCGCGGCATCCTGGACTTTCAAAGGCATGATGGCGCACTGGAACCGCAAACACGCACAGGCAGCCTATATCCCTTCCCTGTTTCGAACGCCGCCTCCGGAATACAGCTACGGCGCACATGTCCTGCTCTGCGAGCAGACCGATTTTCTGCTATTCCTGAGGGCTTTCGCTGCTGGCAGGATTTACTATGATCCGGCGGTTAAGATTGAGGATGCCTCATCACATAAGCCCAGAATCAAGCGCCGAAGCCAGTTCCGCGTTGCTCATGCCGATCTGACGCAGCTCTATCAACGACATGAGAATGTACAGCTATAAGTCTGGGTACTCAGTCATAGGACTTTCAATCAGGTTACCAAAGCCGACATTTTGGGGCCGAAAAGCCCGTTATTAACCGGCGCGCATTAACCTTTACTCAAGCGCCCTGAATAGCTCAAAATGGGCCGGCTGCGGATGGTCCGCTTTCAGGATCGGAAGCGAGAAAAGCTGACATTCAGCGAACTTATAAGGTCGTCCGTTGCCGCTGACTGAGCGGTAGTCATTTTTCAGACTAGCTAGTCGAGAGCTGTCATATATGAGGCATTTTTGGACGACGACAAAAGGGCCGATGGTGGACCGGCAGCTGGTGGTTAATTACACGCAGCGTTTTAAGGAAGATCAATGCAACGGGTCGAGGCTGATACTAATATACAAATCGCTGTGGTCGATGAGACCTATTTTTCTGACGGAGAAGATTGGTACGAGCGACGCGAGAGTTTTCGTTTAAACCTTGAACGCGAATTTGGTGTCGGGTTTGAGGATGCTGATGTTGGTCCCAGCGTAAGCCTGCCCGCATTTGTTGCGTTTATCGCTGCCAATTGGGAATTGGTTGGCCCGATAGCACTTGCCGTATTCTTCGGCGGAAAGCGCGTCGAGGATAATTGGAAGTGGTGGGTCTCGAAGGCGAAGATAATTCGAGGGATTGGAAAGAAGCGGCAGATAAAGCTTAACCGAAATGGCGCAGCTATACTCGCCGTAGAAGCGGTGATGCGTGAACTTTCCGAGACGCCTTCCGGACTGAAGTTGCTTCGATATGGTACTGGCTACATGGACGAAGCGGATGATCTAAATGATTTTCAGATCGGGCATGAGAAAGAGGGGCCGACTGATACGCTCTTTCTCGGCTTCATCAAACACGTCTTCGAGATTGAGGCCGATGGCAAACTGTTTCGTGTCGGAGTGGATGGCTCAGAAGTTGAAGTTGTTCGTGTCGACTGATGGCCGTTAGCTGACCGGCCGCCTCCCCATACCGAAGTGAGTTAAACAAGATTGCAATGTGAGCGACTAGTAGCTTGGTAGGGACCGCCACCTCTGCTCCTGCAGCAGGGATGACGCGGTTTCGAGTTTTTATCTCATGGCTGCGCGGGTCGCGCCACTGACCCGCTACCGCCAGCTTCCGCAAATTGTAGATATCTACTGGCGGTTAGGGGATCCAGAGATCAGCGGGCCCAAGATAGCTAATATCGACACGGCCAGGCTCGTTCGCCACGGTCACCCGGGCCAGCCCGCGGCGTTCCGGATTGAGCGGCGCCTGCATCATCCCAAGCTTATCGCCCGCCGCCGAGACGATCCAGGGCTGACCGTCGATATGATGTGCTCGCACCGGCGTCCCGGGCACCGGGTGGACACTCGCCCATTGCACATTCGCGTAGAAGCGCCGCTCGGACCAAGTCCGGCTGTCGGGCGGGACGAAGCCGTAGAGGAATTCGAGCCACATCGGCTTGGTCTCGGCGGTCGGCCAGTCGGGTAACGCGCTCCAATGCGCGACGCCGGGCGATCGAAGCCAGATGCGTAGTTCGTCACCTGAAACAAAGGTCGCGCCGGAATCCTGGATGACCTTGATCGCTGCCAGGCGGGAGTTGAACCCGGCCTGGATTAGCAACGACGCTGATCGGATCAATGTCCCGGTCTCCACCGCCGGAACGGCAAGGCCCAGCTCATGGTCGTCGATATGGAAATCGCCGACGAGATCGCTGTTGGCGGTCGCACGGACGCGGATTGACTCCATCGCCCATGGAAGGCGATAGATCAGGCCGCCCTCGACGAAGCGGAGTGTCTCGTTTGGTTCTCCACCGACGGCGACGAGCGGCTCGCCGAGCAGCCATGCGCTGAGAATCTGCCGCCAGTTATCGGGCAACTGATCGGGCGTGAACGGCTGGAAGGCGAATACCAGCTCGGCGATGCCAGTAATCGCCTCAATTGCGGCTTGGTGATCCCCCACCAGCAGCGCCCCGTTGGCCATGACCAGCAACGTATTGGCTTGGGGCGCGATCGCGTCGAGCGCATGGCCGGACTTGAGTCCGAGCCCGGCGAGGAAATATCCGCGGCGTTGCGGGGCCGTCGACTGCGCCCAGATCAACCGCGCGCGCGTCTCCAACATTTTGGTGAGCGCCGCCCTGTTTACGTCGTTGAAACGCTGGAGCCGACGTTGCCAGAGCGAAGAGTGTAGCACCGCGTCGAGCGTGGCGGCGATCTCAGCGTCCGGGATATCAAATTCCCCGATCAAGCCCAGCACGGCGGTATCTAGCATCGCTAGCTGCTGATCCCACGCCGCCAGGGCGCGCAGACGTGCCGGCGGCGGCTCACCGGCAATTTCCGGAAACTCCCAGGCGGCGGCATGATTGGCGACATATTCGACAAGCTGGGTGACCTCGCCGCCGTGCAAGCGGTGGAGGCGCTTGAGCAACTCCACCACCAGCCGGACCATTCCGCTTTCCATATCGCGCTGACCGAGGTCGCCAAGCAAGCCCTCCCATGCCAGCCGCTTACGGGCGACGTTGCCGAACATCGGATAGAGGACGAGTCCCTCGATATCGATATAGGCGCGTCCCGCGCGTCCGATGACGTTCTTGAATTCCGATGCCTCGATCCGCTCCCCGGCGCGGTGCAACGCGTACATGATCAGCGCCGTCGCCGAGAGATTGAGGCCCTGCGCCAAAGTCGGCGACGAGATGGTGACCTTCAGGATTCCTTCGCGAAGCAGCCGCTCGATCTCCTTGCGATAAGCGGTCGGCAGCGCGCCATGGTGCAACGCGACGCCCAACCGCAGGCATTTTAGGATCGGATGGTCGGGGCCGAGCCATTCGGCACCGAGAATCAACGCGGTGTTCAGCCGGTTGGGATCGTCGATGAGCAAGGAAGACAGCGCACCGCGCTCGTGCAGGTCGATAATGACCTTGGCGAACGGCTCAACGCTGCGGCGCTCGGGGCAATAAATGAGCACGGTCTGGCCATCGGCCACCAGCCGCCAAGCGGTCGCCAGAGACAGCTCACGTTGATTGTCAGGGAAGAGCCGCGTGCGCTGCTGCTTCGGCGGCACCCAAAGCGGCGGGGCGGCACCGGCCAGATAGGTCTGCACCCAGGACCGTTCCTCGCCCACGCGCAGGTCGAGCCGCGCGGTCTGCGTCTGCCCGTTCCAAACAACCTCGCCAAAGCGTAGCCGCGTCGGCCGCCAGTCATCCTTGATCAGCCCGCCCTCTGCGTCGCGGCGCAGCCAGTTGGCGAAATCCTCGAGCTGCGGGCCGTCGGGGAGGATCGCCGACAGGCAGACGATGCGGCGCGTCGCGGCGTCTGTACGCTTCAGCAACCGTTGGACCTGCACCTCGTAACGCACTTCGCGTTCGTTCAGGCCGATCATGTGTCCCTCGTCCAGTACAAGCAGGCCGACATCATCGAGCAGGGTAGGATCGTTGCGGAGCGCGAAATCGAGCTTCTCTGGGGTCGCGACCACGATGTGCCGCTGGCGGATCGCGTCTTCGTCCATCCCGCTGTCGCCGATGCTCCCGTAGAGTGCCGAGATGGTCTTCCCCAATGGGGTGAAGGTGCGTTGCAGCGTCGCCTCGGTCTGCGCCGAAAGCGCCCGCAGCGGCGTTACAAACATGACGCGTTTGCCGCCGGCTAGGCAGCGCAAAATGCACAGCTCGGCAATACGAGTCTTGCCCGCACTCGTAGGAAGCGAGACGACCAGATCGTCGCGCTCATCCGCGGCGCGAATCGCAGCCTCGACCTGCGACGGCCACAGGTCGACTTCCGCGCGTGGCCGCCTTTGCAGCGAGGCCAGCAACAGCATTCGCAGTGTCGCCCAATCGGCGCCGGCACCGCCGGCGGGCTCGAGCGGCACCAGGCTATGGTAGGTGCTCTCCCAGAGATCGCGCAGGAGGTGGATCGTTGCTCGGAACGCCCAATATTGCGGGACCAGATTAAGCTCGGACGCGGCGCGCAATCCGTCGCGAAGCATTGCTAGGCATTGCTCGACCAGCTCGGCTTCGCCGCGCTCGAGCGCCAGCAAAAAGGTCGCGATCGCGCCGAAGAACCGGTCGGTCAAGGCAAGATCGACGCTGTCGATCAGGATGTCGCTCCGGTCTTCGGCGGCACCTACGAGGTCGGCGGCATCGACAGTAGCCGCAATTTCGGCGGCAAGCCGTTCGTCGGCGCCGATGCCCAATGCCTTGAAACCGATAAGTTCGGCTTCGAGCGCTGTGAAATCGCGCCGCATCAAGAGACCCAGCGCCCGCTCGATTCGGGAGAAGTTGTTGTCTCCGGCGACGATGCTGAGAAGCGAATAGGCACGGGCCGAAAGATGCGCGAGGTGATAGGCGGTGGCTGCCATGACGAAATGGAAATCGCGGTCCGCTCCGGTCCGGTCGCCCTTTGCGATCACCGATTCGAGGGCCACCGCGGCCTGCTCGAAGGCTGACCGGGAAACCGCCGGGTCGCCTTCCATGTCCCGGTTGCGCAAACCAAGGTCCAACAGCGCGTAGCCGTAGGTCGTGAGATCGTAACTTAACCGAGCCGCAAAGGGCGGCGCGTCCGGCGGGAGCACGCCGTCGCGCCAGATCATCGCGCGGGCTTGGCCGCGCGCGATCAGCCGGCCGCGAAAGCCGGCGGTCGCCGCCAGTTCGACCGCGGCACTGATAGCCTCAGGGTTGGTCGGCATCGGCGATCACGCGATCGTAGACCGCGCCGACAAAGGCGGGATGGCCGTCGATCCGCAACCCAACGCTCCACTGCGAAAAGCCGCCGGCATAATTCTGCAGCGCGTTGGTGAGCATCGCCTCGGGCGCGTTGCCCGAGAAGGTGAAGAGCAGATGCCGAACTGAATTCGGCTGGATGCCGAATTGGAAGGTCGCATTGTCGATCGCATCGGCGAGCGCGTGATTGCCGCCCTCGACCAGCCGCGCCGAGATGAAGCTGAGCGCGTGCCCCGACGGCAGCCCCGAATCCTTGTCGAGGCCTTCGCGCGCCTGCAAGACCACCTGCCCCGTCAGCGCCCCCCGGCTCTTCGCCTCCGTCTTTAGGAAGCTAAGCTGGAGCGTGGCGGGGTCCAGCGCGATGCCGATCACATCCTCACCGCGCATCGCCATGTTGCGATGGTCCTTCCAGCGAAGCCGTTTCACCGGGACCTGATAGGTTCCGTTTGCCGCGATCCATTCAGTCGCCAAGATCTCGCCAAGGTCGCCTGAGCGAATCGCCTTCGTGGTGGGGAGCTTTTGCTCGATCATTGCCGCCGCGGCGGGCTTGCCGAGAAGACGCAGTACGCGCGCGATATGCTCTTCCGAAGCATAGTGGCCCGGAACGAGGGCGGCGGTTGCGTCAATACCGACATCAATGTGCGCAGTGCTACCGGTCAGCACGCACAAGTGGTGGTTGCCAACCTGCGTATCGGCGAAGGTGCACCAGTTGGCGAACTGCACCATCAATATTGCCCCTTCGCCGTTCGAGTGCCCTTCACCTGGAATCGGTCTTACCTGCATCTGGCAGGCCGACGCGCCGTATCACGGACCGTAGGATTTCGAACCGATGAATTCCGAGTTCGGTATGGCTGAGAACGGCGGGCTGCGCAACGGGCTATACCTTGGGTTGGCCGTCGAATTGCTATCGGTCGCACCGCCGACAGCGGCGACTGCTATCAGGGCGCGCTGGCGTCGAGTTGAATGTCCGATTGTGGGGCGCAAAGTTGCCGCGTGACCTCGAACTGACAAAAGTCTGCTTTTGCCGCTTACGTTTCCAAAAGCAGCCTGGCAGCAGTCGAACCAGTTATCGCCGTTCAGGATTGTCGCCTCGGCTACCAAACCTGCCACTGTTTCATCCGGGATATCGACCGGCCCCTCCAATTGGATGGACGGTCCAAATCCGGATTACACATTTAGGATGGGAATGTGGCGTTATACAATTGATCGCGGGCTTGCATGCTCTCTTCGCCCGCGCCAATTGGTATGAATGCGCATTGCCTTTTACGAACCGGAAATTGCTGGAAATGTCGGTGCCATTTTGCGTCTGGGCGCATGTATGGGTGCGGCTGTGGACCTCATCGAGCCAATGGGGTTCGAATGGGATGATCGAAGAGTACGCCGGACCGCCATGGATTACATCGATCATGTCGAGATTGCACGTCATGCCGGCTTCGACGCGTTCAAGAGTACTATCGGATCGCGAAGGCTGGTGCTGTTTACTACCAAGAGCCGTCAATCGGCATACGATTTCCGATTCATGGCCGACGATGTCCTGCTCTTCGGCAAGGAAAGCGCGGGAGTGCCCGCTGCTGTAGCCGAGGCCTGCCATGCACGAGTGCGTATTCCGATGCGTCCGCAGGTGCGCTCAATGAACCTTGCTATATCCGCGTCCCTCGCGCTTGGCGAAGCTTTACGCCAAACGGCAACTTTGCCGGATTGCTAGCGGACGGGACAATTATTCCGCCCTCGACATTCTAACAGCTGACTTGGAGGCCTCCTTCGGCGGGATCGTGCGGATAATTGCCGCATACTCGGCCACCAGCACAAAAATCCAGAACTCAATCCCGGCCCACTCGCCTGTGGCAGCGCCGCGAATGAAATCAATGGCGAGCATCAGGACCGCCAGCAGGCGGAAGAACATGAAGCTGGCGGTTGGGCTATCAGCCCGCCGAGCGGCGGAAACCATCATCACAATGCTGAGGCCGCCCCATAGGAAAGAGCCGAATAGCGTTTCAGCACGGTAGAAGCCGTCCAAAGCCGCGATGAACCAAAACAGGCGTGAAACGGCGAACTGGCTCTGACGCGTAAGCTGACATAGCTTAACGATCGGCGGGACAAACAGCGTTTTGCCGATCCAATGATCAACCTTTGTGAATGACATCCGGGTACCATAGCGGCAGGAGCGGATGGCGGCCATGTGCAAATGGCCTTTTTGGCAAATATGAGATGGGAATAGCGTTGTCCAAGATCGTCAATGGTGCCAGCCTGAAACCCCGATCCGGGGCTCCGCCGAAGCAGATCGTACTGCTCCTTCACGGCTTCGGCTCCAGCGGCCACGATATGATTGCTCTCGCACCACATTGGCAGGATGTGCTGCCCGATGCGCTGTTCCTTTCGCCGCATGCTCCGCAGCGTTGCGGAATGATGGCTGCGGGCTATCAGTGGTGGGGGTTATCGGGATTTGCGCCATCGGCGCTTTCGGCGGGTGCAGCATCAGCAGCACCGGCGATCGATGCGTTTATCGACCGCAAGCTCGCACAGTATGGTTTGACCGAGGCGGACTTGGCTCTGGTCGGCTTTAGCCAAGGTACCATGATGGCGCTTCATATTGGATTGCGTCGACCGCGAGCGGTGGCCTCCGTGGTTGGTTATTCGGGAATGCTGACGGGGAGTGCCGAGCTTGCGCACAAGGACTTTCCCAGGCCTCCAGTGTTGCTGGCGCATGGCACCGCCGACCCGATCGTCCCCGTCGCGGCATTGCATTCGTCGGAGAGCGAGCTCAGGCATCTTGGTGTCGAAGTCACCACCCACGTATCTTACGGCGTGGCTCACACCGTCGATCCCGTTGGCTTGCGGCTTGGCCGGGACTTTGTAGCCGGAGCATTCAATCATTCGCCCTAGCCGCTTGTCGATGGAACTTTTGACGAAAAGACGAACAAGGTTTCTTTTTTGCGTCTGGAGGCAGAGGCTTAGGGTTTCAGTGTCTCTAGTCTACGTGCAGCCGAGACCCTTGTTCAAGGTGCAATCTGTAGTCAAAGGAGAGGGTCAGCAACCGGCAATTATCCGCCAGTCTGGAATGTGCCCCATTCTCGGACTTAATGCATGCGAGGCTCTGATCCCGTAAGCAGCCATTCAATTCCCAGGCGAATATAGCTTGGGCCGGGATTGCCGAGCAGTGTCACTCAAGGATGAAGACTTTGTACGAGATAATCGCGTATCTCATACAAATTCACACCAAAACTTGCCGCATCCTCGGGGCGTACGACGATAGAAAGGCGATTTGAGAATATCTTATCCTTGGAACCATCAGCAAACGACTGAGCAATTCGCTCGACCATCTTCTTGCGTGGAAAGCCCGTTCTACCGCGGCCTGTTCCCATAAGAGGCACTGACAGGGGCCTCAGTTCTCCGTGGCTTGTGACGAATTTCCAAAGCGCTTCCAGTGCATCCTCAATCTCACGCATCGAAGAACTCGCAGTGCCATTCTCACTTAGCCGCGACATCGCAAGAAAGTAGAATGTCCGCCCGTGCGTGCGAACACGCGCAACGGTACCAATTGGATACTCACGCTTTTTTCCTGGCGCATTGTCACGCTCCTTAGCAGGAATGTTAGCAAGCTCGGTTTCCAACTGCTGGTCAATCTCCCCGGTATTCGATTGAAAAAAGCGGGTCGCGACCTGCCCTTGGAGACTGCCAGTCGCAATCAGGCCCTCCGCCATGTTTGTGTCGAAAGTCGTATTGGTGCTCACGACTACGTCATCTTCCCCGTCGAAAACGTCACCAATCCGAACTTCGACGAGGTAATCCTTGTTCGGGAGCTTGTAGGACACTCGCGTCACCGGTCGCCGGGTGACTACAACATAAGCCACCGCAAATAACAGCATCGGAATGATTGCATAGCGGCTGTATCGATCCTTCGTGTAGATCCCAAAGAAATCCAAAACTTCCATGAAAAGAAAAAGGACACCGATTGTCGCGAGAATGCGCCCCGCAGCTCCGACAGATAAAAGGGCATACCGCCAAAATGAGGTTGTTAGTATCGACTTAAAGAAAAAGCTCATCAGAGGCCGAGCCCCTTATACACGCTGTCAGTATAGAAGAATGGACCGCTTTCACCGTTTCTACCTCGCGCCGCAGAGTCTCCAGGCCAGTTCTTCATCGCGTATGTGATGATCTTTTCATTGAAAGGAACATAGACAGCGAGTGTCCCTTTCATGGACGGAGGGCATCCACCATCTTGAGCGCGACTTCCGTTAAGGTTCACGCCGATTATGGGCAATCCTAGGTTGATAGCCGTCTCTATCTCCCACTTGACGAATTTCGTCAGATGCCGAGTGGATTCACCAATTAGCACTATGAATGCCCTTGAGTTGCCAAATCTCTCACGCAATTGACGTTTTATGCTTGTCTCCTGGCTGGTGTCGCGCGCTGTGTTCACGTCATGAGCATTGTAGAAGTTAAACTCAAAACGCTCGTTCTTTGCCCAAGCAGTCATCAACCGATAGTAATGCATGTCCTTATCGCCATCGAAGGCGATATACGTCTTATTGCGATATGCCATCGGGCTCTCTTTTTGGTTTAACTTGCCGCCCTTTACATCTGAAGGGCAGTTTTGGGCAACGCAGCGCACTGGATTATCCCCCTCGCAACGGCGCTGCCAGATTTCTAGACTACGCTGGGTAAAGAAGCATTCATAACTGGCAAGCGTTCTGCAGAACATGAGCTGTGTGTACCCTGACTTTCGGTAACGACGCTGCGCACGTGCGCAACGGATGTTCTTGCTTTATTCCTCTCGATCATTCAAGACTCTCCTGAGGAGAATTAATGAAGAAATTCCGTAATCTGGAACGTTACAGGGTGGGCGGGACTGACTCCAACATGAAGCTCGCCATCCCGCTCCCACGGACGCCTTCTGGGAGAGCGTATCGGTATTCACCGAACGAAGATGCTCATCCACGGCATTTTCTCATCGGGGACGTCGTTGATGACCACGAGATACGGCAAGACGCACGAGCACGCATGAAGCTGGAGCCGCGGTCTAATCAGACCGTTTGTCCATATAGCGGCGTCATTGCTGATGATGATGAGTTTACGCATCCTGATGACAAGCGGGCCGGAATTGACACGGTGAGGCACGCTGCCGAGGAGGACATGCACGCGCTAGTAGACGACATGTTCGCTGATCTCGGACGGAAATTCGCGTCAAGCAAGTCGATCTCGATCAAGTCGGGTCCCAAGCGTCGCGCGAAACCCAAGCCCCACTTTGTCCGCAGCGATCTTCTTCGGGAATTAGTGTGCGACCATTGTGGACGAGATTATGGCGTCTACGCCATCGCGCTCTTTTGTCCTGACTGTGGAGCACCGAACGTGCGGCTTCATTTCGCGCGTGAGAGAATGCTCGTGGGAGCACAAGTCGATCTTGCTGAAGCGCAGGGCGCTGGGCTCGAAGAATTGGCTTATCGCTTGCTTGGAAACGCACACGAGGACGTGCTTACAGCTTTCGAAGCGACCCTTAAGACCGTGTATCTGCACGGAGTAAATAACGCACCCGCTAAGCCAACGAGGAACGATTTTCAGAACATTGATAAGGCCAAAAAACGACTTGCCGAACTCGACCTTGACCCATTTCAGCAGTTGTCGCCAGAAGAGCTGACCGCGCTCGAACTTAATATCCAAAAGCGCCATGTAATCGGACATAATTTGGGCGTTATCGATCCGAAATTTGCCGACCACGCAAGGGAAGCAAAGGTAGGCGAGACAGTCCCTCTTGTAGCTGGCGATATCCGAGAATTCGCGCGGCTATGCCAAGACGTCGTTGACAGTTTAGATGCTTGGCTCGCTGGTAGCCCCTCACCCTCTAAAGGTGAGGATTCGCCGAAGCTTCTCATAGCGTCGCCAAGAAATGACAAGCTGCCCGAAAAGATCCCAACATTGGACAACCTAGAAGTACAGCTGAGTGAGTTGGCCCGAAAAGTCGGATTATGGCTAGCGGAGCAATCGACTGAAGGAAACTACAAGGATACGACGGCTGAAGGTGACGTGGTAGCCGCCGCATTTCCAGATGCCGATGCTCGCGCCCTGGAGAAGGCGATAGCGGAGTTGGAAGCCGAGGGTTTTGTCAGGATGGACAGGACGCTTGGTCAGAGAATACCTTTCATGTTTGCGACCGCCGATTTGTTTGCAACTTTCGATCCAATAGCGTGCGGAACAAATCCTTACGCGGATGCAAGCGAACTGCTCGATCACATCTTGAAGATGGTTGAAGAAGGTGAGGAATCGATCGACCCGTCAGAATTGCATGGCAAACTTGAATGGGACTTGCGGAGGTTCAACCCAGCACTTGCAATTGTAGTCGCGCATATCGACTCACGGCGTGTAAGCAATGAGTATGGCAGTAACTATGTCGCGCCCTACTTCTTCGTCATGCCTGAAGATGAGATCTCTCTAGAGCGCCTTGCTGATAGACTTAGTCCCTCTAACTAGTTCGGATTGAGGTCGGTCAGGCAAAGAATCTGGAATGGTGATCCTTCCCGACATTGTCGGAGTATCGGAAAGAAAGCCGAAGAATTGGTGACTGACCTCGGTCTGTGCGCTCACAGCCAACCGGCAGATTTCCGCGAGTTACAGCCAATAGCAGACAGTCGGCTCCCGGCCCAATTCGAGCCCTAATGCTCTGCTCGATCGAATGACAGCTTTCGGGAAATGAACTCGCCTTCGGGAATGTCGCAAACTGGGGTCGTTTCCAGAAGGACAGCTTTCAAGTTGAAACAAGCAATTTTTGGCGTTGGCCAAATCCCGTCCGGGATTTCTGCGGCCAACATGACAATATCCTTCGATTGTCATTTCGCGAAAGCGGAGCGCGGGACGTGCGTCCCCGAGCGATCCGCTAATGCAGGCTCCTACCCACCGTGCGGTGGGCTTATCGGAGCCTGCTAATTTAGATGGTGCGGGCGGTGGGAATCGAACCCACACTCCTTGCGGAACGGGATTTTGAATCCCGCGCGTCTACCAATTCCACCACGCCCGCGTTGCGACAGGCATATAACGTCACCGCCGCAAGACGCAACGGAAAACATCAAGAACGCAAATTATGCCTTTGGCTTCATAGGCTTCTTTGAGGATGCAACTGACTTTGGCCGCGCCCTGCGAACATTGACTGCCGAAGCGTCGATATTGTTCTTCAAATGCCGCCCGTAATACTTCTCGATCATCTCGACACTGGTCCGGCAGTTCTTGGCGACCTGATAAATATCCGCGCCTTCGAGCAATCGAAGGCAGATATAGGTATGCCGCAAGCTGTAGCAGGTGCGGACATGGCCATCGCGGTCGAATTTCAGATTGAGCTCGTCAAGGACGGTATTCATCAATTCGCGTGGCGTCTTCCCAAATATCGGATCGGTCGGTTTGAGCTGCTTGCGATCACGGACACGCTCGAAGGGTAGGATAGCGCCGGGCATCGATTTGCAGAAACCGACACCCCGCTTCCCGCGCACCTCTATCTCCAATATGCGCTCGCCGGTCGATTCATCATCGACGATCTTGACGTCGCGCAGCTGAATCCGTGCCGACTCATCGGGGCGAAGCCCGGTGTTTCCCATGAACAGAACATAGTCGTGAAAAGTCTCGCAGACTTTGCGCCAGCGCGGCTTGGGCGGATTTTTAGCCCGCTCGCGCGTGGCCTCGTAAAGCAATTTATATTCTTCGGGCGAAAACCATGCGCGATGCTCCAGCTTGCCCGATGTCTTATATGGGGCTGACATATCGGGAATTGCGGAAATCCAGCCCTTGCGGTTGGCGGTCTTCAATACCTGACGGAGGGTGACAATCTCGCCATGCAAAGTGGCGCGGGCCGGTTTCTTTGGCTTACCGGTTTTCGCATCGACACGGGACGTCTGACGGTGGACACGATAATCTTGCACCTTGCCCGCATTAATGTCTTTGAGCGCGGTATCGCCAAAGAATGGTAAAAGGTGGACGCGGACGTGAATGGACTTCGATTCCACATATCCCTCATTGCGTTCGCCCTGCGTGATAACCTCGAACTCATCAAGAAATGCTTTGGCGGCATCCTCGAAACTGGGACCAGTTGGCGTTCGGCGCAGGCGGCCATCGGTCGCTTGGCCAAGTCCGGGTGCAAGTTCGGTGATTTGCGGCTGGAGAGGATTCGCCAGTAAGGCCAGTCCGCCACGTCGGCGCTGGCGATCCTCTACGCATTTCTCCATGTACCAGTCGCGCGCAAAATCCTTAGCGGCAGCAAGGTTCATCTCTTTGGTTGTCTGCCGATGGTTGCGGCTGCCCAGATAGGTTGAGCATTGCCAGAAGCGACTATTCTCACGCCGATAAACATGAAGCGCGCCATCCATCAGAGCGTAGCTTTCAGCTGTCATAACGAAACTCCAAAATGTGTAAGACATGTGTAAGTCTTTTTGGAAGTCTCGTCCTTGCTCAAACCATTGGTATTAAAGGGTTTTTGGCTAATTTTTTAAGGTAGAACTCAATTTTGAGTGCAGCGCGTCTACCAATTCCACCACAGGGGCTCTTTGGCTGCGTCGATTGACGGTCAGCGAAATCGAAGCTCTGTTAGCGAAGCGCTTATCCGCTGGCAACGGCTTTTTCCAATGACGCCTCCTGCTTCGAACAATCAGTAGAGCGCGCCGCCGCTTCCGGTCTGCAACAGCCAGAGCGGGAAAGCCGCCACGGCCATCAGGCTGCCCAGCGGCAACATGCTGTCGACCGATACCGATTGCCCGCGCCACCGCCAGGATATCGCCACCAATATACCGACAAGGCTTGCCCCGAGAATCACCAGCGGCAACGCCTGCCAGCCCAGCCAGCACCCGATCGCACCAAGCATCTTCGGATCGCCCGCACCAAGGCCGTCCCGCTTTCTGATCATCCTATACACGGCTGCAATCGTCGCCAGCGAAGCGAAGCCGGCAATGCCGCCGATCAGACGGTCTGGCAGGCAGGGCTCAAGCGAGAACAGGCCCGCTGCCAGCCCGGACAGCGCCAGCAGCACGGTCAGCCGGTCCGGCAACCAGTGATGCTTTACGTCCAGGGCTGCCAGCGTCAGCAGCAGCCAGCCAAATGTCGCACCGGCCAGACCGTCGATATCCGGACTCACCAACAGGGCAAGGCCGCCAATAAGGCCGGCGACCAGCTCTATCGCGATATGGTCGGACGCGATCCTGGCTCCGCATTGCCGGCATTTTCCCCTTTGCAGAAAATAGCTCGCCACCGGAATCAACTCCCATGCGCGTAGAGGATGGCCGCAGGTGTCGCAGGCTGAACGGCCCCCGACAACCGACCGGTCCTTGGGCCACCGGACGATCAGCGTCGCCAGGAAACTGCCGATGATCAGTCCGAGCAGTGCGCCAAAGAGGGGCGGGTAAAAAGCGGGCAACGGGCGCTCCCAATGAAGATTTAATGGTCGATTGGCACGGTCGGCACCTGCATTCAATGGCGCAATTGAAAAAGCCGGGATGCGCGCCTATGTGCGTTGCAAGATTCGCGCTTGCTTGACGCGGCGCTCCCAAACCAGAAAGGTCCAAGCATGTCCAGTTCCGATCCGATCGTCATTCTCTCTTACGCCCGCACCCCGATGGGCGGCATGCAGGGCGCACTCGGAGAGGTCAGCGCATCCCATCTCGGTGCCGTCGCGGTCAAGGCTGCGGTCGAGCGCGCTGGCGTGGACGGTGCGGACGTGGAACGCATTTACATGGGCAATGTTCTGTCGGCTGGCCAGGGCCAGGCCCCTGCCCGCCAGGCAGCCATTTATGCCGGCCTGCCGCAATCGGTCGAGGCAACGACGGTCAACAAGATGTGCGGATCCGGCATGCAGGCCGCGATCATGGGGGCCGAAGCCCTGGCTTCCGGCTCGATCGACATGATCGTCGCCGGTGGCATGGAAAGCATGACCAATGCGCCCTATCTGCTGCCGAAGATGCGCAGCGGTGCCCGGCTCGGCCACACCGAAGCCAAGGATCATATGTTTCTCGACGGCCTCGAAGACGCCTATGAACCCGGCCGGGCCATGGGCAGCTTTGCCGAGGAAACCGTCGGCGAATATCAGCTGACCCGGGAAGCCCAGGACGAATATTCGATTGAGTCACTCGCCCGCGCAAAGGCCGCTGTCGAAGGCGACGCCTTTGATGACGAGGTCGTCGCGGTCGAGGTCAAGACCCGCAAGGGCGACGTCACGGTCGACAAGGACGAGCAGCCGCTGAAGGGCAATCCGGACAAGATTCCGCAGCTCCGCCCTGCCTTTGCCAAGGACGGAACGATCACCGCCGCCAACGCCTCTTCCATTTCCGATGGCGCGGCCGCCATGGTTCTTACCCGCCAGAGCGTCGCCGAGGCCAAGGGCCTCAAGCCGGTGGCCCGGGTCGTCGCACATGCCGCCCACGCGCACGCGCCCTCGAAATTCACCACCGCTCCGGTCAAGGCGATAGAGAAGGTTCTCGACAAGGCCGGCTGGTCGGTTGCCGATGTTGACCTGTGGGAAGTCAATGAAGCCTTCGCCTGCGTCGCCATGTTTGCCATGCAGGATATCGGCATCAGCCGCGACAAGCTGAACGTCAACGGCGGCGCAACGGCCCTTGGCCACCCAATCGGTGCCAGCGGCGCACGGATCATGGTGACCCTGATCGCGGCCCTGAAAAAGCGCGGACTGAAAAAAGGCGTTGCCGCGCTGTGCATCGGCGGCGGCGAAGCCACCGCAGTCGCACTGGAATTGATCGACTGATCTATTTCAGCGGTTCATCGCCCCATATATCGGCAACGCTGATATAGCCCTTGCGACCGGTGACGTCGAACAGGCACCAGCCTTTTTCGCATTCGGTCAGACTGCCGACAACGCCCGGCTCGGCCTGCCAGATCACTCTGGCGCCCGATGCCGGCATCGCATGCATGGCGACCGGCTTGCCGCTGGTCGCCAGCACCAGCCCGGTTCTGGATGCGCTGAGCAGGCGGGCGTGCATCCACCCCTGCGTTCCTTCGTGATCCTCGACCTTTCGCCACGACTTGTAGCGGGCAAGGATCTTCACCGGCAGCTTCTCGCGCTTGTAGATCCACATCGTCGGATATTCGGTGCTCGGACCGGTGCGCATCCGGGCCTCCGGCTCGTCGATCGAGGCCCAATAGGGCGGCTCCTGCTGCGCCGAGGCCGGCGATGACAGGAACAGACCCGAAATCGCAAGAAGCATAAATGCCGGAATACGCATGATGATTGGTTACTCGTCCCCTGATTGCGCAGAGCATAGCCCGAAAGCCGGTGCTGCTTCAAGCGCCGCCTGCTTGACCTGAAGCAAAATTCAGGCATAGCGATTTGCCTATGGCAGACTCACCCCCTCTTTCGAATCCCCGTGTCATCATCACCCGCGAATTGTCGGACGCTGTGCAGCAACGCATGTGCGAACTGTTCGATGCAGTCCCCAATTATGCGGATACGCCCCTTTCCCGGGACGATCTGATCGCGGCCATGGCGGACTGCGACGTTCTGGTCCCGACCGTCACCGATCATATCGATGCGGAAATGATCGCCAATGCCCCGGACCGGCTTCGGCTGATTGCCAGTTTCGGCGCCGGAGTGGATCATATTGATCTCGCCGCGGCTCGCGCCAAAAAAATTCTGGTAACCAATACCCCAGGGGTCTTCACCGAAGATACCGCCGACATGACCATGGCGCTGATCCTGTCGGCGCCCCGCCGCCTTTCGGATGGCGAAAAACTGATCCGGAGCGGACAATGGGAAGGCTGGAAACCATCCGGCATGCTTGGCCATTGCATCGGCGGCAAAAAGCTCGGCATCATCGGCATGGGACGGATCGGACAGGCGGTTGCCCGCCGCGCGTCCGGCTTCGGCCTTTCGATTTTCTATCACAATCGCCGCCAGCTTCCGCCCGCCGTCGAGGAATCGCTGCGAGCAAGCTTTGTCGCTGATCTCGACGAGCTGATCCGCGAATGCGACATCATCACTTTGCACTGTCCGCATACCGCCGAGACCCATGAGATGATCAATGCCGAACGGATCGGCATGATGAATCCCTCCACCTATCTGATCAACAGCGCCCGCGGCGATCTGGTCGATGAGGATGCCCTGATCGAAGCCTTGCAAAACGAGCGCATCGGGGGCGCCGGACTCGACGTCTACCAGAATGAACCGGATATCGATCCTCGCTTTTTGACGCTGAAGAACACCGTGCTGCTGCCGCATATGGGCAGCGCCACTTTTGAAGGGCGCGAAGCGTCTGGAGAACGGGTGATTACCAATATCAGGGTATGGGCCGACGGCCATCGTCCACCCGACCAGGTCCTCGAAGGCTGGGTCTGAGCTTTCCGTTGAGTCCCCTGCCCGTCTCGACTAGAAATTCGGCGCAATCTGATTCGCACGAGCTTTCGGCCATAATAAGATAACAGCTGCAGGGGATATCATGAAATATTCAGTCAAGTCCTTGGGATTGGCGGCGACCACTGCCCTGCTGGCTTCCCCCCTGCAGGCGCAGCAGACGCTCGATCCCGCCATTGCCGATGTTGCCAATAGCGGCGACACGGCCTGGATTCTGACCGCCAGCGCGCTGGTCCTGTTCATGACCCTGCCAGGACTCGCACTTTTCTATGGCGGCTTGGTGCGCGCCAAGAATTTTCTGTCGGTGCTGATCCAGTGCATGGCAGTCGTGGGTATCTGTTCCCTGCTGTGGATTGTGGTGGGCTACACGCTCGCCTTCGGTGGCGTGAGCAACGGTTTTCTCGGCAATGGCATGAACTGGATGCTCGCCAATCTCGGCAATGTCCGGCAGGCGACGTTCGTTCCGGAATCGAGCTTCGTCCTGTTCCAGATGACCTTTGCCGTCATCACCCCCGCGCTGATGATCGGCGCCTGGGTCGAGCGCGCGCGCTTTGGCTGGGTCGTCGCCTTTTGTGCTCTCTGGTCGCTCGTCGTCTATGCGCCGGTGACGCACTGGATATGGGGTGGCGGCTGGCTCAGCGGCCTTGGCGTTCTGGATTTTGCTGGCGGGATCGTGGTGCACACCACGGCTGGCGTCTCCGCGCTGGTCGTGGCGATCATGATGGGCAAGCGCACCGGCTGGCCGAAAACGATGATGCTGCCGCACAGCCCTGCCCTGACCGTCGCCGGTGCCGCGATGCTCTGGGTCGGCTGGTTCGGCTTTAACGGCGGCTCCGCCCTGACCGCGACCGACGATGCGGCAGCGGCAATCATCAACACCCATGTCGCGGCTTCGGTAGCGGCGCTGGTCTGGATCCTGATCGAGAAATTCAAGGTCGGCAAGCCCACCGCCGTGGGTGTTGCCACCGGCGCGATCGCCGGACTGGCAACGATCACCCCGGCGGCCGGCTTCGTCGGCCCGGGCGCGTCGATCCTCATCGGAGCCTCCGCCTCCATCGTCTGTTTCATGGCCGTGGGCCTGGTCAAAAACGGCTTCAAGATTGACGACAGCCTCGACGTATTTGCGGTCCACGGTGTTGGCGGGATGCTGGGAAGCCTGTTGCTCGCGCTATTTATCGGCAGCGGCTTTGGCGGCATCGGCTATCCGGAAGGCATGGCCTTTGGCAGCCAGTTCGTCGCCCAGCTGATCGGCGTCGGCGCGGTGGCCATCTGGTCGGCGGTGGCGACGCTGATACTCGGCCTGGGCATCAGCTTCATCCTGCCGATGCGGGCCAGCGAGGATGACGAGCGCGATGGTCTGGATATTGCCAACCATGGTGAACGCGCTTGGGATCTGGACTGAGGGGCTACGCTCTTTCTCCATGAAGAGAGACAGCTTTGTCGCTAGGGCCCTATAAAAAGATCAAAGTTCCAGATGCAGAAACTGGTTAAAGTCGCTCGCGACATAGCCGCCAAACGGCTCGCCATTGCGGAACCCGCGCTTGCGATACAGACTGAGCGCCGCGTCAAATTCGGTGCCAGAACCGGTTTCCAGACTCAGGCGCCGATAGCCTCGCTGCCTTGCTTCGTCGATAATGTGATTGAGGATCGCCCGGCCGACGCCCTTGCGCAGATGCCGGGAGTCGGTGCGCATCGACTTGATCTCGCCGGTTGATGGCGACAGCTGCTTGAGGGCGCCGATCCCCATCAGTTCCTCACCCTCCCAGGCGGTCCAGACCGAAACGCCCGGCCTCTGCAAACCCGAAAGGTCCAGCGCATAGACGCTGTCAGGTGGCGAGTTTTTGTGCATACCGGCAAGATGAACGGCCAGCAGGTTCTGCACCTGCCGGCCGTTCAGATCGTCTAGCCGGATGTCCAACTCAGTCGCCGGTCAGGATACGGTCCATCAGCTGCTGCACGGTCGGCACGAAGCCGTTGGAATAGAAAGGATCGGTCCCGAAATTATAGGCGCCATGGCCGGCAAACATCAGATGCTCCTCGACCGGCGCGCCATGAACGATTTCCTGCAGGCTTTTCTGGATGCAGAAACTGCGCGGATCGGCGAGCCGCCCGGTGCTGTTATTGTCATGGTCCTTCCAGGCGGAAAACCCGCAATGCGACAGACAGCCCATGCAGTCGGCCTGGTCCTTGCGAATCATCTTCGATTCTTCCGGCGTCGCGAAAACCAGCGTATTGTCCGGTGTTTTCATCGCCATGGTAAAGCCGAGGCCATCCCATTCGCGCGCGCGCAGCAGATCGTTGCGCGTCACCCAGAAATTCTTGCCCCGTACACCGACATCAAGCTGGTGGGTGTGCTCGCCCGCCTTCTCGGTGGAATAGGGAATCTGGCGCTCCGACCGCGCTTCCAGACTGCGCAGAAATTCATTGCGAACCGCAGAGCTGTAGAAACCGGTTGGCGAGAATTTGTGCAGCAGGATATCGCCTTCCTTGATCTTGGTCAGCTCGCTCTTCCAACTTTCCGGAATCGGGCTTTCCTTGGTCAGCAAGGGGCGCGTACCGAATTGGAAGGCGATCTGGCCCAGCTCCTCGCTGTCGATCCAGTCCTGCCAGTCACGCAGATGCCAGACACCGCCCGCCATGATGATCGGCACGCTGTCGGCAATGCCTTCTCCGCGCATCGTCTCGCGCAAGGCCTTGACCCGTGGATAGGGATCTTCCGGTTTTCTCGGATCTTCGGCGTTGGACAGGCCATTGTGCCCGCCAGCGAGCCACGGATCTTCATAGACCACGGCAGCCATCAGATCGGGGACCTTGTGATAGGCCCGCTTCCACAGCGCCCGGAAGGCGCGAGCGGAGCTGATGATCGGCAGATAGTTCACGCCATATTTCTGTGCAATTTCGGACAGTTTGTACGGCATCCCGGCACCGCAGGTAACCCCGGCGACCATGCCCTTGGTTTTTTCCAGGACACCTTCCAGCACCTGTTGCGCGCCGCCCATTTCCCACAGCACGTTGATGTTGATCGCGCCCTTGCCATTAGCAATCTCATGGGCGCGGGTGACCTGTTCGACCGCCCCGTCTATCGCATATTGGATCAGTTCCTGGTGCCGCTCCTCGCGTTTGCGGCCATGATAGATTTGCGGGATGACATTGCCATCCTCGTCATAGCTGTCCGCATTGACGGCAGAGACAGTGCCAATGCCACCAGCGGCGGCCCATGCACCCGAACTTGCGTGATTGGTGGCGGCGACGCCTTTTCCACCCTCGATCAGCGGCCATACTTCCCGACCGTTATACTGAATGGGTTTTAAGCCCTTGAACAATGAAATCTCCTCTTATCCCCAAATGCCGATATAGACGGCAGTGCATCAAAATGCTCGTAAAAACTCCGTTATGAAATTCGTGATCCAGACGCGCCAAGATCCGAGCGCCCCAGCGCATGGCCGTATAGCAGGCCATAGCGGCCCAGCATCTTGCTTTCATTATATTCTGCCTGGGCCTTGGCCCTGTTCTGCATCCCCAGATCTTCGCGCAGCTGCTGGTGCTGGACCAATGTGGTCAGCGATTCGAGAAACTTGCTCTCGTCATCCAGCGGTTTGATAAATCCCCGATTGGCCTGCGAGACCATCGATTTGATATCGCCGACATCCGTTGCCACCACCGGCAGAGCGGCCGCCATCGCCTCGATCAGGGAAATCGGAAACTGCTCGCTGTCCGAAGACAAGGCAAAAATGTCGAAAAGACCGATGTAGCGCGCGGGATTGGCAAGAAAGCCAGGCATCAGCAAGCGATCGCCAAGGCCGGCCCGCTCGGCCTCCGCCACTATGGCGTCCCGGTCCGGTCCTTCGCCGACGATCACCAGACGAACATTGTCGCCAGCGGCAGCACAGGCCCGCACCAGCCGCGGCAGATTCTTGATTGCGCGCAATCCGGCCACTGTGCCGACGACAACCTCGCCGTCGCGCTTGACGAAACCGGGCAAGGCCCCGCGCTGCGCTTTTTTCTCAAACCGTTTTACATCAATGCCGTTGGGAATGCGGTGAATTTTCTGCTCCGGCTGTTTCCAGATATCCCTGGCAATTCCCGCCAGTTGCTCGGACGGCACGACCAGTGCCTGCGCCGCACCCAGAGCGAATGTGCGGAACCAGTTTCTCTTCCAGTTGAGCTTGGTATGCTCGTCTTGATTGAAGCCGTCCTCGTGATGGATCAGCGGCGGCAGGCCTTCCACACGAGAGAACAGGGTCCGCGCCATCACCCCGTCCATTGATCCCCAATTGTAGGACAGGATCAGATCAAACTCTCGGAAATAGGTGACGAACGCGCGATAGCGCTTCAACGACGGCTTTCCGGCGAGCGATGGTGCGTCTTTTGGAAAGACTGCCTTGATATTCCGGTCAATAGCATCGCGAGCGGACAGGCTGTTTGGCTCGGCAGACAAGATGACATGTTCGGCGGCATCACCGAAATGATTCATCAGCCGAACGGCACGCGCTTCCTTGCCGCCCAGATTGAACGTACTGTGCAGATGCAGGATCTTGGCTGGCTTCATGCGGTTTTCATATCCGGCTGGCTTACGTCATTCAGTCGACGCGTTGGAGCAACTGGTTGATCGCGTCAAGCGAGGCGGGCTCTTCCAGCGTCGGTGCATGGCCGACGCGCGGCACCGTCACCAGCGCGGCCTTGTCCAGTTTTTCCAGCATCTTCTGCGCGGTCTGCTCGCTGAACAGGTCTGACGATTCCCCGCGCAAAATCAGCGTCGGAACCTCTCTCATATTTTCCAGCGCATTCCACAGCGCTCCGCTGCCACCGCCCTTGCCATCAAATGGCTCGGCAATCTTCATGTCATAATCCAGCTTGATCCGGCCCGAGCTGTTCATGCGGTACAGTTTCTTGGCAAAGGCGATCCAGTCCTTCAAAGTGAAGTCCGGGAAAATATCGCTGTTATTTTCTGCCAGGTCACGTCCGGCATGGGCCCATGTGTCAAAGCTCCGGCCCTGGCCGACATTGGCGGCGATCCGGTCAAGCCCTCTCTGGTCGAGCTCCGGCCCGATATCGTTCAGCAGCGCACCGGCGACGCGGGCCAGATCGATCTTGGCCATCAACATCGTAACAACGCCGCCCAGTGAGGTGCCGAAGAAAATGGCTCTGGGGATTTCCAGTTCCTCCATCAGCATGATGATATCCGAAACATATTGCTTCGGGTTATAGGTGCTGCTGTCCTTGGCATATTCGCTGTCGCCGCGGCCGCGCAGATCTGCGATCACGATTCGGCGCTCGCCGTTGAACAGCGTGCCAAGATGGCGGAAATCCCGGGCATTGCGGGTCAGCCCCGGTATACAGATAACCGGTATCTTGCCGCTGTCTGACGGATAGTCCCAGGCGTGCAGTTTCAATCCGTCATCGGATTCCCAGTATATGTCCTGATACGATTTTTCTTCACTCATCCTGCGTCTGGCCTTGTGTTCGCACTTGCTGCGCGACCGATTAGCCGCCACTGTTGGAAAATGCCATATAAACCGCAATCCGAACCCGGCAAGAGCGTCTATCAGCCCGATGTCCAGATCACCCGTCTGGGAGAGAAGATCGGCGATCCGGTGGCAGCAGCCGATTTTCCCGAGCATATTCTCCGCTTCAGAAATGACCGATGGGACCAGAGCGTGGGGCTGCACACGCTTGGCGACGAACAATGGATTGCCCATTTCGGCAAGTTCGAGCCGCTGGCCGACAATCTCGATCCGCCGCTCGCGCTTCGCTATCACGGCCACCAGTTCCGCACCTATAATCCCGAGATTGGTGACGGCCGGGGCTTTCTGTTTGCGCAGCTGCGGGACCATGAGAATCGTCTGATGGATCTCGGGACGAAGGGCTCCGGGCCGACTCCCTGGAGCCGGGCCGGCGATGGCCGACTGACCCTCAAGGGGGCGGTCCGCGAAATTCTCGCCACCGAAATGCTTGAGGCACTCGGCGTCAATACCTCAAAGACATTCTCTGTGGTCGAAACGGGGGAAAAATTGACCCGCGGCGACGAACCCTCGCCCACCCGCTCTGCGGTCATGACCCGGTTGAGCCATAGCCATATCCGGATCGGCACCTTCCAGCGGATCGCTTTTGAAAAAAATGAAGAGCTGATGCACCGGCTGGTCAGCTATTGTCTCGACCAATATTATGGCGGCGTGCAGACCGATGATCCGGCGACCGAATTGTTTGAAAAGGTGGCGCAGCAGGTCGCCGGGCTGGCCGGGTCCTATATGACAGCAGGCTTTGTCCATGGCGTCCTCAATACCGACAATATCAACATCACCGGCGAAAGCTTTGACTATGGCCCGTGGCGCTTCACTCCTTATTGGGAACCGGGCTTTACAGCGGCCTATTTTGACCATGAAGGGCTCTACTGCTTCGCCCGGCAACCCGAGGCCCTGCACTGGAATCTCGCGCAATTGGCGAGTGCTCTGCGGCTGATTGCCGACAGCGAACCGCTGGTGGCGACGCTGGAAGGCTTCCCGAAAGCCTATGGCACCGCCTTCACCGAACATTTCTGCTGGCGGCTGGGCATCGAGTCCGGTGGATTTGAAAAGGATCGCGATCTGGTCGTGGCGGCGGAAAAGGGACTGGCGCAAAAAACCGTGGAGATTGACCGCTTCTTCTTCGACTGGGGAAAGGTCGCGGACCTCGCCAGCCCCGAAGACATGTCTCCCGAATTTTCCGACTTTCGCAGCCTGATCGCGGATCGCTCGCGCAGCCGGATACCGGTCAGCAAACACTGGCAGCAGCCGGCTCCCTGTTCGATGCATATCGAGGAAGTGGAATCGATCTGGGCGGCCATCTCCGAGAACGACGACTGGACCCCGCTTTCGAAAAAAATCAAGAATATACGCAATATGGGAATCGCATTGCGCAAAGGCTGAAACAGGCCGGTCCGATGGCGAGGCACCGCAAGAAATCCGTGCAGGAGCGCGGGATTTTTAACCTATGGTCTATCGCACCGGATATGCCCTATAGAGCTCAGACATATTGAATAGATCATAAACAGAGGCTGATTTGAGCGACCTGATATCCATCGAACCCGCAACGGGAGCCACCCTGTGGACCGGAACCAGCGGCGACGCCGACGCCGTGGTGACCCGCGCGCGCGAAGCCTGGCCGGGCTGGGCGGCGACCGCGCTGGTCAAGCGGATCGAGGCTGTGCGGCGCTATTCCAACCGGATCCGGACGAGCGGCGATGAACTGGCCGAGCTGATCTCCCGCGAGACCGGCAAGCCGCTCTGGGAAGCCCGCACCGAAGTGGAATCGGTGGTCAAGAAAGTGGATATCTCGGTCAACGCCTTTGCCGAGCGCACCCCGCAGCGCCAGCTGCCGAGCGCGCCCAATATGCGGGCAGCCCTGCGCCACAAGCCGCATGGCGTTCTCGCGGTACTCGGCCCATATAATTTTCCCGCCCATCTGCCCAACGGGCATATCGTTCCGGCGCTCATTGCCGGCAATACAATTGTCTTCAAACCGTCTGAAAAAACTCCGGCCGTTGGTCAATATCTGGTCGATGCGTTTGAAAAGGCCGGCTTTCCTCCCGGCGTTGTCAATATATTGCATGGCGGTCCAGCCACCGGCAAGCAGCTGACCTCCAACGAAGGGCTGGACGGCGTTCTGTTTACCGGTTCGGCCCGCACCGGCATTGCCCTCAACCGCCAGTTTGCCACCCGCCCGGACAAGATACTGGCTCTGGAAATGGGCGGCAACAACCCGATCATTGCCTGGGATACGGATGATATCCACAGCGCCGCGGTGCTGATCGTACAGTCGGCCTTTCTGAGCGCTGGCCAGCGCTGCTCGGCGGCAAGCCGGCTGATCGTCAAGGATACGCTCTATGACCGTATCATCCGCGAGGTGAAGCATATTTCGGACCGCCTGATCATCGACGAACCCTTTGCCTCGCCTGCCCCGTTCATGGGACCGGTGATCGACAATGAAACCGCCGACGGCCTCACCGAGAGTTTTCTGGCCCTGATGAGCCATGGCGGCAAGCCGATCAAGCATATGGCGAGACCGGTCGCGGGTCGCCCCTTTCTTACGCCGGGTATCATCGATGTCACCGATCTCGAAGAACGGCCCGACATCGAGCTGTTCGGGCCGATCCTGCAGGTTGTCCGCGTCGCGGATTTCGAGGAAGCGATCTCGGAGGCCAATAATACGCGCTACGGTCTGTCATCGGCGCTGGTCGGCGGCACGGCCCAGCAATATGACCAATATTGGGCGAACAGCCGGGCGGGAATCGTCAACTGGAACAAGATGACCGTCGGCGCCTCATCCGAGGCCCCCTTTGGCGGCATCGGCCTTTCCGGCAACCATCGGCCCAGCGCCTATTATGCGGCGGACTATTGCGCCTATCCGGTTGTCTCGATGGAAGCGGAGCAGGCCCGCGCGTCGATCGGTGTTGGTCTGAAGGACGAAACGATTGTCGAACCGGACGAGGCCGCTCCCGCCAAATAGCTGAGCTTAGGCAGCCCCAAAAACTTCTGTTTTGAACATGCGGCCCGATACGCGCATATCGGCTGCATGGAAAATATATCAAACAAGGCTGCCGCTGCGGGCAGGGTCTATCTCGTCGGCGCCGGTCCCGGTGATCCGGAACTGCTCACCCTGAAAGCAGCCAGACTGCTCGAACGCGCCGACGTGATCGTGCACGACGGCCTGGTCAGCCAGGAAATCCTTGATCTGGCATCATCGTCCGCCCGTCTGGTGTCGGTCGCCAAGAAACGCTCTCTGCACAGCGTGCCCCAGGACCAGATCAACCAGATTCTGGTCAGCGAAGCTGCCAAGGGCCATCTGGTCGTGCGGCTCAAGGGCGGCGACCCGTTCATTTTCGGACGCGGCGGCGAAGAAGCCGACGATTGCAAGGCGGCCGGCGTGGATGTCGAAATCGTTCCCGGTATCAGCGCAGCCCTTGGTTGCGCCGCCCAGGCCCGGATGCCGCTCACGCATCGCGATGCGTCGAGCGCGGTCTCCTTTGTCGCCGGCCAGTGCAAGGGCCTGTCCGACCAGAACTGGTCCGGCCTCGCTGGCAAGGGTCGCACGCTGGTGATCTATATGGGCGTCGCCAATGCCGAGGCGATCGTTGAAAAGCTGATCGCCGATGGCGCCTCGCCCGATCTGCCGGTAGCGGTCCTCGAAAATGGCACGCGCAGCGATTTTCGCGCGCTGCGGACGCTGCTGACCGACCTCGGCGATCTTGTCCGGCGCGAAAATGTCCGCAGCCCCGCCTTGCTGGTCGTGGGCGAGGTTGCTCGCTATGGCGACGCCGAAAATAAGTTTCGCGAATTTGCTCGAATGGCAGGAGTCGGCGCATGAAAATCTTGACCGGGAATGATCTCAAGACCGGCGACGTGATCTGGTGGACCGGCCTCGACTGGTCGCGCTTTGTCCGGGATGCAACCGATGTCGGCGATCAGGGCGAGGCGATCCTCCACCGCGAGGAAGCGGCTCGCCGGGTGAATGCGCCTTATATTATCGACGCCGAACAGACCGATGACGGCCCGCGACCGGGTCATATCAAGGACCGGGTGCGCGCGCTCGGACCGACTGTACGTCCCGACCTGACATTGAAACCGGCCGATCCCGACGCCGGCGAATGGGTGATCTGACATGTATCAATATGACCAATATGACCAGAAGATGGTCGACACGCGGGTCGAGGAATTTCGCGACCAGGTGAAGCGCCGGATTGCCGGTGAGCTGACCGAGGACCAGTTCAAGCCGCTGCGGCTGATGAACGGCCTCTATCTGCAGCTGCATGCCTATATGCTGCGCGTCGCCATTCCTTACGGCACGCTGAGCAGCAAGCAGATGCACATGCTTGCTCATATCGCGCGCAAATATGACCGCGACTATGGTCATTTCACTACGCGCCAGAATCTCCAGTTTAACTGGATCAAGCTGGCCGATGCTCCCGACATTCTCGCCGACCTGGCGACTGTCGAGATGCACGCGATCCAGACCAGCGGCAATTGTATCCGCAATATCTCTTCTGACCAGTTTGCCGGCGCGACCGCCGACGAAGTTACCGACCCGCGCCCATGGGCGGAGCTGCTGCGCCAATGGTCCAGTTTCCACCCGGAATTTTCCTATCTCCCCAGGAAATTCAAGTTCGCGGTGATCGCCAGCGATACCGACCGCGCGGCGATGCGGCTGCACGATATCGGCATCCAGCTGGTGCGTAACGATGCTGGCGAACTGGGCGCAAAATTCTTCGTCGGTGGCGGCATGGGCCGGACCCCGATGATCGCTCCGGAAATCCGCGACTTTGTCCCGGCGGACGAGCTGATCAGCTATGCAGAGGCCTGCCTGCGCGTCTACAACCGCTATGGCCGCCGCGACAACAAGTACAAGGCGCGGATCAAGATCCTCGTCCACGAACTCGGCAAGGAAGAATATATCCGCCAGGTCGAGGAAGAATTCGGCCATATGAAAGGGCTGGGGCTCAATCCTCCTGTGGAAGAACTGGAGCGGATTACTGAATTTTTCGCCGTTCCGCCATTTGATGCACAAGCCAGCGACGATCTTGATCTGTCCGATCCGGACTTCGCGCTCTGGGTCGACCAGAATGTTTCGGAACACAAACAGCCCGGCTATGCGATCGCGACGATCAGCCTGAAGCCGCGCGGCGGCATTCCCGGCGACGCAAGCTCGGCACAGATTGACCTGATGGCGGATCTGGGCGAACAATATAGTTTTGACGAGCTGCGGGTCACGCACAGCCAGAACATCGTCCTGCCCCATGTCAAAAAGAGCGACCTTTACGCTCTCTGGCAGAAGCTGGACGAGGCCGGTCTGGCCCCAGCCAATCTCGACCTGATCACCGACAGTATTGCTTGCCCGGGTCTCGACTATTGCAGCCTCGCCAATGCCCGCTCGATCCCCCTTGCCCAGAAGATCAGCGAACGGTTCGCCGATCTCGGCCGGCAACGGGAACTGGGCGAGCTGAAGCTCAAGATATCGGGCTGCATCAACGCCTGCGGCCATCACCACGCCGGCCATATCGGCATCCTCGGCGTCGACCGCAAGGGCACGGAAAATTACCAGCTGCTGCTTGGCGGGTCCGGCGCGGAAGACGCCAGCCTCGCCAAGATTACTGGCCCCGGTTTTACCGAAGACGGGGTGATCGATGCGATCGAAACGGTGACCGACCTCTATCTCGCGCAGCGCGAGGAGGGGGAACGGTTCATCGATACCTATCGCCGTGTCGGCATGGAAAAGTTCAAGGAGGCCATATATGGTTGATGCTATCCGTTTGCGCGATGACGATGTGCATGAGGAACCGGCGGTTTCGCTCGATTCCTTTCTCGACCAGTCCAACGCCACCGCCGTGCGCATCGAAGCCGGTGAGGACGCCCGGGAATTGCTGCCCCATCTCGACCGCCTGTCGCTGATCGAAGTCAGCTTTCCCGCATTTGGCGATGGTCGCGGCTATTCCTCCGCCCAGATCCTGCGCGAGGCCGGTTACACCGGTGAATTGCGCGCCAGCGGCGATGTGCTGGTCGACCAGATTGCCTATATGCGGCGCTGCGGCTTTGATGCCTTTGCGCCCGATGCACCGATCAACGCCGAAGATATGAAAGCCGCGCTGGCTCGCTACGAGCATGTCTATCAGGCGACCTCCGACCAGCGCACCCCGATCTGGAGTCTCCGTCATGGCTGAAGCAGCACGCAAGATCGACACGATCGATGTCCGTCCCGATTTCACTCAGGCCGATGCCGATGCCCTGAACCAGCGGTTCGAAGGCGTGGACACGTCCTCGATGCTCAAGGCCCTGTTCGACGAACGTCAGCTCGGCGAGGTCGCGGTCGTTTCCTCCTTTGGCACCGAAAGCGCCGTGCTGCTCCATCTGGTGGCAGCGGTCGACCCGACGATTCCGGTCACCTTTGTCGACACGCTGAAGATGTTTCCCGAAACGCTGGCCTATCGCGAGACGCTGGTCAGGACTCTGGGCCTGAAGAACAGCAATGTGGTCGCACCCGATCCCGCCGTGCTTGCCGCAAAGGACGAAAATGGTCTCCGCTGGTCCTATGACCCAGATGGCTGCTGCGAAATCCGCAAGGTGGAGCCCCTGGCCCGCGCGAAGGCAGGTCTCAACAGCTGGATTTCGGGCCGCAAGGCGTTCCAGTCGGTGACCCGCAACAATATTCCCCGGTTCGAGATTGACGACGGACGCCTGAAGATCAATCCCCTCGGCGACTGGATCAAGGACGATCTCGAAGCCTATTTTGAGAAACATGACCTGCCGCGCCATCCGCTCGAAGCGGAAGGCTATCTCTCCGTCGGTTGCGCTCCCTGCACATCCAAGGTCCTGCCGGGCGAAGACCCCCGGGCAGGCCGCTGGCGCGGATGGGACAAGTCCGAATGCGGTATTCACGAGGAAGTGACCCCGCTGCCGGATGCTGATGACAAGGGCGCCAACGACCCGATTTTCTAGCGCCGGATTCGCTCCCGAAAACGGACGGAAGCCCCTCTTCCGCTAGATTTGCGGAACCTTGCGGCGTGTGAAGATCAACGCGATGACGAAGAAGAACAGGCTGATGGTGACGACAACGCCGGCCAGCAGCCAGTCGCGCAGCAGGCCATAGTCGGGCCGGACATTCCCGGGATTGGCGATCTCGTAGCGAATCGCAATCCGCTCGCCAATCTCGGGCAGAGGTTCGAGCACGGGTTGCCCCGCCTCGACCTGATATTGCCGGCCCTGCCCGCTAATGAATCGCACCGTCGGATAATAGGAGGTGGTGGTCCTGGTAAAGCCATCCGAATCTTTCATGCTTCCGAATTGCTTGCGCATCGCCATTATTTCCCCCTGCGCGCTCTCGCTGCCGCTGCGGAACTGCCAGGTGTCGACGGCAATGGCTATACCCAGCAACAGGACCAGCGAGACCACCGAGAAAAGCAGGGTTCGAAGCCAGATATTCATGAAATTGCCGCTCCCTTGCCCGCGCCCGGCCTGGCCGGATGGAATAACTGCCCGGCAATTCCGGTCTAATATTCCTCCGGCCCCTCGTCATAGGCAAGATCGCCGAATTTGGTGAACTCGCTGAGGAAGCTCAGGTTGATATTGCCGGTCGAGCCCTGACGGTTCTTGGCGACGATCACGGTCGCCTTGTTGACCTTGCTCTGGTGATCGGTTTCCCACGCGGAATATTTGGCGATCTGCTCGGGCGTCGAATTACCGTCGGGCTGGTCGGGCCTGATCGCGAGATGATAATATTCCTCGCGGAAAATGAACATGACGATATCAGCATCCTGCTCGATCGAGCCGGATTCGCGCAGATCGGACAGTTGCGGGCGCTTGTCTTCACGGCTTTCCACCGCCCGGCTCAGCTGCGACAGCGCCATCACCGGCACTTGCAATTCTTTCGCCAGCGTCTTCAGGCCGCGGCTGATTTCCGAAATCTCGTTGACCCGATTGTCATTCGCCCGGCCCGATCCCTGCAACAGTTGCAGATAGTCGACCACGATCAGCCCGATGCCCTGACGCCGTTGCAGCCGCCGGGCCCGGGTCCGCAGAGCGGCAATGGTCAGCGCCGGCGTGTCGTCGATAAACAGCGGCAGATCCTGCAGCTCGCGCGAGGCCATCGCCAGCCGGTGCATTTCGTCGCGACTGATCGATCCCATGCGCAGTTTTTCCGAACTGATCTCGGCCTGCTCGGACAGAATTCTGGTGGCCAGCTGGTCGGCCGACATTTCCAGGCTGAAAAAGGCGGTCTTCGCGCCCAGCGAATCCTCGGGCGCGATCCCGTCCTGCATGTCGCGCAAGTAGCGGTGGGCCGCGTTGAACGCGATATTGGTGGCCAGCGACGTCTTGCCCATGCCCGGGCGTCCCGCAAGGATGAGCAGATCGCTTCGGTGCAGGCCGCCCATTTTGGCGTTGATGTCGGTCAGGCCGGTGGTAATGCCGGAGACCTTGCCGCCACTGTTGAATGCGCGCTCGACATTGTTCAGCGCTTCGGTGGATGCCTGCAGGAACGACCGCACGCCGCCCTCCTGCGCCTCGCCCTCGGAGACCCGGTAGAGCGCGGTTTCCGCTTCCTCGATCTGTTCCTTGGGATCGACGGTCTCGCTGGTATCCAGCGCACTTTCCACCAGCGTCCGCCCGACACTGACCAGTTCGCGGAGCAGCGCCAGATCATAGATCTGGTTGGCAAAATCGCGGGCCCCGATCAGGCCGGCACCATCACCGGTCAATTTGGCGAGATAGGACGGCCCGCCTAGCGCCTTCATCGCTTCATCCGACTCGAAATAGGGCTTCAGCGTTACCGGCGTGACCACCATATTCTTGTCGAGCAGCTTCAGCGCCTGTTCGTAAATCCGGCCATGCAGCGGCTCGTAAAAATGTTCCGGCCGCAAGCGGATCTGCACATCTTCCGCAACGCGGTTGTCGATCAGCAGCGCGCCAAGAAAGGTCGCCTCTGCCTCGACATTGCGCGGCAGGCGCTGTCCATCACTCTCGTCATTCTGAAAACGCATCAATTCGGCCATGGCTCTTCATCGACGCTGAATCGATTCTCGGCAAGAGGTCCCGCGAAAAAATTGATAAACGCCGGTGACAGTCCTGTGGACAAGAGACTGTCATGGGCAGAGCTGCAAAAAACCTTGTCCTGAGACCGGTGCTGCGGCAACAGGGCGCAATGTCCGATCCGCGCATCATATCTGTCGAGCTTGATGAAGCCACGATCCTGTGGCGCAATGCCGATATCGAGCAGGAACGGCGGATCGCGATTTTCGATCTGATCGAGGAAAATTATTTCAAGCCGCTCAAACAGCATGAGGATGGCTATGCCGGACCCTATCAGCTCCAGCTTAGCGTGCAGGAGGGCCGGCTGGTGATTTCGATCGGACGGGAGAATGGCGAGCCGCTGGAGACGCTGATTCTGGCGCTTGGCCGTTTCCGGCGACCAATCCGCGATTATTTCGCGATCTGCGACAGCTATTACCAGGCGATCCGCAAGGCCAGCGCGGCGGAAATCGAGACAATCGACATGGCCCGCCGCGGGGTCCACGATCAGGGCGCGGAACTGCTCGTCGAGCGGCTCGAGGGCAAGATCGACGTCGACTTCAAGACGGCCCGGCGTCTCTTCACTTTGATCTGCGTATTGCATATCAAGAATTGAATGATATTTCCGCTGCGTATCAGGGAGCCAGGGTGGCCAATCGGGACATGAGAAAAACCATGCTGAGCCTTGCCACGATTGTCGTGGTGCTGCTGGTCATCGCCTTCATCCTGCGCAATATCACCGTTGGCTGGGCGCCGGCGCGCGATCAATATCCGGTACAGGGCATCTCGGTCGATGACAGCAATGGCGACATCACCTGGCATGTTGCCGGCGCCACCGGCGTGGACTTTGCCTATATCCGGGCCACCGCGGGTGCGGAGAAACGCGACCGGAATTTCGCGGCCAATATCAAGGGCGCCCGGGAAGCCGGCATCCGCTATGGCGCGTTTCACAGCTATTCGCTCTGCCGCCTCGCCACCGACCAGGCGACCAATTTCGTGACCACCGTTCCGCGCGGCGAATATATGCTGCCACCTGCGGTTCGACTGGCCTTTGACAATGACTGCGGCGACCGGCCCGGTCGCGCGCTGGTGCTCAGCGAACTCAACACATTTCTCAACCAGATCGAATCCCACAGCGGCAAGCCGGCGATTATCGAGGTGTCCCGCGACTTTGAGGAACTGTACAATATCAGCAGCGGAATCGACCGGACATTCTGGCTCGAGGCCAATTTTTTCCCGCCCGACTATGCCACCAAGCCCTGGGTGATGTGGCGCGCGTCCGACATGCGCCGGATCAGCGGGGTTGACGGCCCGGTAAACTGGAACGTAGTGCGACCATGATCATCGACAGGAACCCGATATGAGCATTTTATCCGACCGCTGGATCCGCAACGAAGCGAAACATTCGGGCATGATCGAACCTTTTGTCGAAGGCCAGAAACGGGAAGGATGTATCAGCTACGGCCTGTCATCCTATGGCTATGATGCACGGGTATCGGATGAATTCAAGATTTTCACCAATGTCGACAATGCGATTGTCGACCCCAAAAATTTTGCCGAGAACAGCTTTGTCAACCGCAAGACCGACTGCTGCATCATCCCGCCAAACAGCTTTGCGCTGGCCCGCACGGTCGAATATTTCCGGATTCCGCGCGATGTGCTGGTGATCTGCCTGGGCAAGTCGACCTATGCCCGCTGCGGCATCATCGTCAACGTCACGCCGCTGGAACCGGAATGGGAGGGGCATGTGACGCTGGAATTTTCCAATACCAGCCCGCTGCCCGCCAAAATCTACGCCAATGAGGGTGCCTGCCAGTTTCTGTTCCTCAAGGGCAACGAACCGTGCGAGACCAGCTATGCTGACCGGGCCGGCAAATATATGGGCCAAAAAGGTGTGACTCTGCCGAAACTGTAGGCCATATATGGCACGAAACAGCAGGAGCGCCGCAATGTCCGAAGCACCCGAATTTGACGTCATCATCTATGGTTCCACCGGCTATACCGGACGCCTTGTTGCCGAATATATGGCACAGCAATATGGAACGTCCGGCGATGCTCCGAAATGGGCGATGGCGGGCCGCAACCTCGAGAAACTGGAAGAGGTTCGCGATCTGATCGGCGCGCCCAAGGAGACCCCGCTGGTGGTGGCGGATTCCGACGATCCGGCATCGATCGACATGATGGCGAGCCGGACCAGGGTCGTGCTGACCACCGTTGGTCCCTATCAGCTTTATGGTGATGAAGTTGTCGCGGCCTGTGTGCGGCACGGTACCCATTATGTCGATCTGTGCGGAGAGCCGGGCTGGATGCGGGCGATGATCGACGAACATCAGAAAGCAGCTGAAGAATCCGGTGCACAGATCTGTTTTTCCTGTGGTTTTGACTCCATCCCGTTCGATCTCGGGGTCTGGATGCTGCAGCAAGAGATGAAGAAGCGATACGGCAAGCCCGCTACCAGGATTCGCGGACGGGTCCGCTCGATGGAAGGCACTTTTTCGGGCGGCACGGCAGCCAGCCTGAAGGAGACGATGAAAGCGATCGCCAGAAATCCGGGCCTTGTGAAGATATTGGGCAGCAGCTTCGGCCTGACCCCCGGTTTCAAGGGCGCCGACCAGCCCAATATGATGATCCCGAAATATGACAAGACGATCGATAGCTGGGTCGCGCCGTTCATCATGGCGCCGATCAACACGAAAAATGTCCACCGGACGAACTTTCTTCTGGATTTTCCCTATGGAAAAGACTTCCAATATGACGAAATGGTTGTCACCAGTCCCGGAGACCTTGGCAAGCAGGCGGCCGAGATGGTCGCCAAGGCCAATCCGTTTGCCGGCGACGACACGCCCAAGCCGGGCGAAGGCCCGACCAGGGAACAGCGGGAAAATGGCAGCTATGACATCATTTTCATCGGCGAAACGACAGATGGCGAAACCGCCAGCCTGTGCGTCAAGGGAGACAAGGACCCCGGCTATGGCTCGACCTCCAAGATGATCGCGGAATCGGCGCTCTGCCTGGCCCAGGACAAGCTCAAAAAAGGGGGCGGAATCTGGACCGCCGGCGCGCTGATGGGCGAAAAGCTGGTCAAGCGTCTGGAAGCCAAGGCCGGCCTGAGTTTTATCGTGGAAAGCTGATCATTCTCAGCAACCATTCAGGTGTTGCTGCCCTATACGGGGCACACATGAAAACCTGCCCTTGCCCCCTTGAAACCCGGTTTCTCAAAACAAATTTATTATCATCATGTTGAATCGCCTGTTACGAAAAAGAAAACCTGCCCGACCGATTGACACCGCCTCCGTCCCGGAAGGGCGGCGGATCTATGCGATCGGGGATGTCCATGGCCGCAACGACCTTCTGCAACAGTTGCTGGAGAAGATCGTCAAGGATGATGCCGAGCGCGGCGACGCGGAAAGCGAGATCATCTTTCTCGGTGATCTGGTCGACCGCGGCCCGGACAGCGCCGGTGTGCTGGACACCGCCATGCAGCTCAAGTCGTCTGCCGGAAATGTCCGCTTCCTGATGGGCAATCACGAAGAGGTGTATCTGGCGGCGGCCACGGGCGACGAGAAGTCGGTCCGTTTCTTCAACCGCATCGGCGGACGCGAGACAATCCTGAGCTATGATATCAGCATGAAGGAATATATCGAGCTTGATATCTCGGCACTGGCGGAACGGATTCCGACGCTGTTTTCCCCGGACCATGTCGATTTTATTTCCGGATTTGAAGACCAGATCGTCATCGGCGATTATGCCTTTGTCCATGCCGGCATTCGTCCGGGCGTGCCGCTTTCCGAGCAGCGGAACAAGGACCTGCGCTGGATCCGGGAGGAATTTCTGGCGGCCCAGGAGCCCCACGAAAAGGTCATCGTCTATGGCCACACGATCAGCGACGATGTGCTGGAGGCAGGCAACAGGATCGGGATCGATACCGGCGCCTATTATTCCGACAAGCTGACCGCTCTGGTGCTGCAGGGTTCCGAACGCCGCTATCTGGACACGGCCCGATAAAAATGGCGGGACCGTCGGGCCCCGCCTTTTTTATTCATATGCAGATTTTTCTGGGTAGTGAATGGATATTGTCTTACGCCACTTGTGCGGTCGGAGCGGTTTCTTCTTCCAGATCCCGGAGAACATAACCCCTGCCCCAGACCGTCTCGATATAATTTTCGCCACCGCAGGCCAGCGCCAGTTTCTTGCGAAGCTTGCAGATGAAGACGTCGATGATTTTCAATTCGGGCTCGTCCATGCCACCGTACAGATGGTTGAGGAACATTTCCTTGGTCAGCGTGGTTCCTTTTCGGAGCGACAGCAGCTCCAGCATGGCATATTCCTTGCCGGTCAGATGGACACGATTGCCGTCGACTTCCACCGTCTTGGCATCGAGATTGACCGCCAGCTTGCCGGTCCGGATAACGCTCTGCGAATGGCCTTTGGAACGGCGCACAACGGCATGAATGCGGGCAACCAGTTCGTCGCGGTGGAACGGCTTGGTCACATAGTCATCGGCACCAAATCCGAAGGACCGGACCTTGCTGTCCATTTCGCTGATCCCGGAGAGAATGAGCACAGGCGTCTGCACCTTCGCCACACGCAGCTTCTTGAGAACATCATAACCGTGCATGTCGGGCAGGTTGAGATCGAGCAATATGATGTCATAATCATAGAGCTTGCCCAGATCGAGCCCCTCTTCCCCGAGATCCGTGGTATATACGTTGAACCCTTCCGTCGTCAGCATCAGCTCGATGGCTTTTGCGGTCGTTGGTTCATCTTCAATCAGCAGCACGCGCATCAGGCAGCCCCTTTTTTATTACTCGCCCCAGATCGATCACCCCGCCGACCCGATGGATCATTTATTAACCATAAGATGAATGAACGTAAAAGGTTAATTTTTCACTAAGGTAGGATTCAGCGCGAGTCGCGAGACCCCTTATGACTCTGGAACCCGCAGAAATGAGTCGTTTCCGGACTCTCTCCTCCGGCCAAAAAAATTTAACTTTTAGCCGCTCCGGACCGACAATATTCCCGGACATGTCCTTTTTGGAGACAAATTTGTTGCAAATCAGCACAAGCCGAGTGCTCCTGCTACCGGATTTGCCAGACGTCCTTAACAAGGTCTGTTGCCCGGCGGCGCATGGCGCTAGACAGGATTGATGATTGATATTCCCGAAAGCGCGATCACCGAGACGTTTCTTGCCGCCAGCGGACCGGGGGGTCAAAATGTCAACAAGGTCGCCACGGCAGTGCAGATGCGGGTCAATGTCTATGCGCTCGGGCTGCAGCCTTATGCCTTTCGCAAATTGAAGACGCTCGCCGGGCGCAAGATGACCAGCGGCGGGGAGCTGGTATTGACGGTGCGCGAATATCGCACCCGCGAAGCCAACCGCGCCGAAGCGCGGCGGCGGGTCGCCGAAATGATCGAACAGGCCTATCAGCGTGATGCCCGAAGGATCAAGACCCGGCCGAGCAGAGCCGCCAAAGCACGCAGGGTCGACAGCAAGAAGAAAAAGGCGACGATCAAGAAGACGCGCGGCAAGCCAAGCCTTGACTGAGTAACGCCAGCGGGCGCTCGAACGGCTTTCCTGTTGGCAAAGCCGCGATCTTGGCCATAAGAAAGCCTGTTACAAAAAGGGGATATCGATGAAAACGCGCCATATACTAGCATTATGCTGCCTTCCGTCCTTTGCGACAGCCGGTCTGGCCAGCGATGGCGATGACGCCCGGCGGTTCACGGCCGAGCGCGTGTTTGATCTGGAATATGCCGACGACCCGCAGATTTCCCCCGACGGCTCCGCCATAGTCTACGCCCGCAAGTCGATGGACCGGTTCACCGACCAGGTCGTGAGCGACCTGTGGACCATCGATACGCGCAGTGGCAGCCAACGGCCGCTGGTCAGCGGCGAAGGCTCCAGTTCCTCGGTGCGCTGGTCGCCGGACGGCAAACGTCTGGTCTATCTGACCACGACCAACGGCAAGCCCGATCTGCGGCTGCGCTATCAGGACAGCGGGGTCAGCTTTTCCCTCGCCCAGCTGGAACAGGGACCCGGAGCCCCCGTCTGGTCTCCGGATGGAAAAAGCATCGCCTTTTCCATGCTGGTTCCCGACGAGCGCGCATCCTTTGCGAAGCCGCCCAAAAGTCCGGAGGGAGCGGATTGGGCCAAGCCCGTCCGCATCGTCGACGATCTGGTCTTCCGTTTTGACGGGGCCGGCTATCTGGCAAAGGGCAAGACCCAGATTTTCACCTTGAGTGCGGAAGGCGGAACACCGCGGCAGGTGACCCATGGCAAAAATGGTTTCGACACGCCGCAGTGGCTGGGCAATGATGCTCTGCTGGTGACGGGCAACCAGGCCGAGGATGCCGATCTTGATCCGATCGAAAGCGAAATCTATCGCGTCGACCTGGAGAGCGAGACGGTGTCTCCCCTTACCCAGCGCGACGGCCCCGATTTTGCGGCGGTTGTCTCCCCCAATGGCAGCCGCATCGCCTATCTCGGCTATGATGACCAGCTGAAGTCCTATCAGCATACGGATGTCTATGTCATGGAACCCGATGGCAGCGGAGTCCAGAATCTGACCGCCGGCTTCGACAGGTCGATTGGCTCGATTGCCTGGCGGGCCGACGGCCGGGCGCTGATCGGGCAGACCGAAGTCGACGGCATGCTGACGCTGGTGTCGATCGATCTGTCCGGCAATGTCCGCACGCTGCTGTCCGATATCGGCGGCACCTCGCTTGGCCGGCCCTATGCCTCGGGCAGCTTTTCTGTCGCCAGCAAGGCCGGCGGCGGCTCCCCGATCATCGCCTATACAAAGGGCAGCAGCGACCGGCCCGCCGAAGTCGCGATCACCCGCGGCAGCGGCAACGGCCGCCAGCTGACCTTGTTGAACGAGGACGCACTGGGACGCGTCGATCTCGCGCGGATTGAAGAGATAAAGGTGAAGTCCAGCCATGACGGACGCGAAATCGAAGCCTGGGTGGCCCTGCCCCCCGGCTTTCGTCCCGACGGCTCCTTTCCGATGATCCTGGAAATCCATGGTGGTCCCAACACCATGTACGGCCCCTATTTTGCCGCCGAGATTCAGCGCTATGCGGCGGAGGGCTATGTCACCGTCTATGCCAATCCGCGCGGTTCGACCGGCTATGGCGAGGAATTTGCCCAGCTGATCGACCTTGATTATCCGGGCCATGACCATGACGATCTGATGAGCGTGGTCGACGCCCTGCTCGCAAAAAATTACGCCAGCAAGGACCGACTGTTCATCACCGGCGGATCGGGAGGCGGCGTGCTGACCGCATGGGCCGTCGGCAAGACCGATCGCTTTGCAGCAGCGGCTACCGTCAAGCCGGTAATCAACTGGACCAGCATGGCGCTTGCCGGGGATATCGCCCGCTTTGTCAGCCGGCACTGGTTCCGCGCCCAGCCATGGGAGCAGCCGCAGGAATATTGGCGGCGGTCTCCCATTTCCATCGTCAACAATGTCAGGACACCGACCATGGTGATGGTGGGCGAAGCGGACTGGCGCACGCCGGCATGGGAAGCCGAGCAATTTTATACGGCGCTGAAGGTGCAGAATGTCGATACGGTACTGGTGCGGGTGCCAGGCGCATCCCATCTTATTGCGCGCAGGCCAAGCCAGCTGATCGCCAAGGTCGACAATATCATGGGCTGGTTTGCCAAATATGATCCGGCCAGGAAAAGCGAAACCGGCGACCCGTCGGCACAAGAGGAACAATGAAGATGCTCGAAATTACCGTCGGCCGGGACCAGCCCGCTGCAGAATTTTACGCCGACCTGACGGCATCCGCTGTTGCCTTGGTCGACGGGGAGTCCGACGCAATCGCGAATATGGCCAATATTGCGGCGCTGATCTGGCAATATATGCCCGACCTCAACTGGGCGGGCTTTTACCGCCGGATCGATGACGAGCTGGTGCTAGGCCCCTTTCAGGGCAAGACGGCCTGTATCAGGATCGCGATCGGCGCGGGCGTGTGCGGGACCGCAGCCGCCACCGGCGAAGTGCAGCGAGTAGCCGATGTCCACGCCTTTCCCGGACATATCGCCTGCGATGCCGAAAGCCGTAGCGAACTGGTCGTTCCGATCATCCGGCAGGGCAAGCTGATCGGGGTACTCGATCTCGACAGTCCCCTGCCCGACCGTTTCCAGCCCGCTGACGAGTCCGGAATGGTCAAATTGATCGAAGCCATCGCTGACAATCTTGGTTAAGAAGCCCTTAACCGGGATGCCCCATTTCGAGACAAAGTGCGAAATCTGGCCTATTTAACAGTCTGCTAATGGTAAATACCCGCGAAAAATGGTAAATGTTCGTTAACCAGATTTCGCTCGGCCATGCTCAGTGCATGTCTGAAACCAGGGAGTTGTTAACCATGAAGACCCTTTTACTTGCTGGCATTGCCGGTGTTTTGACGATGGCGCCAGGGAGCGCGATTGCCGCAATCGACTCGGCGCCCGACATCATCGCCTCTCCCGCCTCCGGCCTGGCCTTTGCCACGCCGACCGCCCGTTCGACGCCGGCACCAAACCGGACGACGACCCGCATGGGCACGATGGGCTATTCGCGCGGCATGAAGAATATGGGCAACATGCATCAGATGAAAGGCTATCGCCAGGCCGGCAACTATGTGCGCCGGGGACGGATGGGCTATGACAAGGGCTATCACAAACCGTACCGGGGCTATCGCCTGCCGAAAACCTATATCCAGCCGAGCTATTTTATCGGGAATTTCGGCTATTATGGCCTGAGCCAGCCCAATTATGGCTATGGCTGGTCGCGCTATTATGACGATGCGGTTCTGACCGACCGCTATGGTGTCGTCCAGGACGCTCGGTATAATGTCGACTGGGACCGCTATAACCAGGGCTATGATGACGGCTATCGCGACGGCCATGCCAGCTATGATCCGGGCGTGTTTGTCGGCGATGACCGCGTGGTTGCAACGCCGCCTTCCTATGGCAGCGATCGTTCGACCTATGAGGGCGACTGGGACGGAGCCTATCGCGAAGACGGCAGCTACCAGGGCGAATGGCAGGGCACCTATCGCGACGCCGACGGCCGCGTCTATCAGGGCGAATATTCCGGCACCTTCATCGGCGACGGCAATATGGCGCCGCACTGGGGCGGCCGGACCGATCAGGACTATGGATGCGATGTCGACCCCGGATTTGATCCGCGTGGCTGTGCCGTCGCGCGCCAGCGGCCTGATCCGGATCGCCGCTATCCCGCCTATCCTGCGGTCGACCAGCAGCGGGCCGAAGAACTGGCCTATCTCGAGCGCTGCAAGAAAAGCAGCGGTATCGGCGGCGCGATTGTCGGCGGTGCGATTGGTGCCTTCGCGGGCAACCGGATTGCCGGAAAGGGCAACCGCCTCGGCGGATCGCTGATCGGCGGCGGGCTGGGCGCTGTCGCTGGCGCTGCGATTGACCAGGGCACCGACCGGTGCCGGCACCTGCTGAAGAAATATGGCTATGAGGAACGGCAGGCCGGTCGCTATCCCGCACCGCCGCCGCAGCATTACCGTCCTGCACCGCCGCCGGCCTATCCGAGCGGCTGGAACGGATATTATACGCCGGGCTATTATTATCCGCAGGCACAGCAGCCGATGGTTACCACGATCGTCGTGCAGTCCGCGCCGGTCACCACGACCACGACGACAACCTATGTCGAAGAGGAAGTGATCTACAGCAAGCCGACCTACAAGAAACAGTGGAAAGCGGCGCCCAGGAAAGCCTGGAAGCCGGCACCCAAGGCAGAACCGCTCAAGGGATGCCAGCAGGCGCGGTGCATGTACGACTGATCGCTTGCGGCCAATCAAAAAAGCCTGCCAATCCGGTGAGATTGGCAGGCTTTTTTATGCCCGGATCAGCGTCTGCTGCCGGCTATCGGCGACGCTGCAGCTGGATCAGCTCTGCCGGATCGAATCTCTGCCAGCCGTCCGGACCCAGCCGTTCCAGCGGCCGGAAACGCACCTTATATTCCATCTGCGGCGAGCCATCGACCCAGTAGCCGAGATAGACAAAGGGCAAGCCGGCGGTCTTGGCGCGCAGGATATGATCCATGATGATATAATTGCCGAGACCGGCGCGCTCGCTGTGGTCGGCGTCGAAAAAGCTGTAGATCATCGACAGGCCGTCGCCCTGCTGGTCGGTCAGACAGGCACCGACCAGACGACCCTTGCTGCCGTCGCTGGTGGGTTCGCGATATTCGATCACAAAGCTCTTGACCGGAGACTGTTCGACCATGTCGGAATAGTCCATCTCGTCCATTTCCGCCATGCCGCCGCCGGGGTGGCGTCTGGCGAGATAATTTTGCAACAGCTGATATTGCTCGTCGGTCGCCCAGGGCTCGCACGCCTCGACCACCAGATCGCGGTTGCGGCGGATCAGTTTGCGCTGGGTGGTGCTGGGACGGAATTCGTCGGTCAGGACGCGGACCGAGACGCAGGCCTTGCAGTCGAGGCAGCTGGGCCGGTAGGCGACGTTCTGGCTGCGGCGAAAGCCGATCCGGCCGAGCGCATCGTTCAGTTCGTCGGTGTGCGGCCCGTTCAGTTCGGTAAACACCTTGCGTTCACTTTTTCCGGGCAAATAGGGGCAGGGACTGGGGTTGGTCACAAAGAATCGCGGAAAGCGAACGGGTGCAGTCACAAAGCCAGCCTTTTGTTACATTCGAAAGAATCGACCCGCACAATATGCATCGCGGGAGGCAAAATGAAAAGGCGGTTTACCACATTCCTTCATCAATGGACCGGCGGCTCCGGCGCAAAAAAAACGGGGCGAAAATCGCCCCGTTTCCTAAATCATTGTCCAAAAAGCTCAGGGGCTTGTTGGCTTGTCATCATCGTCAGCGATGATGATGATGCCGCCGATAACCGCAGCAGCTGCGAGAACAGCGATCAGAATGCCGTTTCCGCCTTCGAGTTTTTCAGAAGACGAAGAGGATTTTGCTGCAATGCGTTCAACCGCAGGTGCAACGCTGTTCGCTGCCTGAGCTGCGACAGGAGCCGCAACCAGAGAAAGAGCTGCTATACCAGCTGCGAGTTTACCAAAATTCATAAAATGCTCCATTCAGGTCGTATTATTGTAGGTGAAAGCCCAAAACTGAACCTTCATGCGCCCTTTTCAATCGCGAGGGCTTTCATTCAACGAAACCCTTCGGTGAATGCCGGATAGCGTAAAAGCTGAGTCTTCGCAACCGCAAAATCAATATTTTATCTATATTAATCCGCCGCCTAGTAGCCGGCATGGCCCCCCTCACTTCCGCACAAATACCGGCTTCCCGTCGACCCAGGTCTGGAGGATCCGCGTTGCCCGGATCTGCGCCGGGGTCGCGAGCAGCAGATCCTGGTCGATGATGATGAAATCCGCCCTTTTTCCCGGCTCGAGACTGCCCAGCCGGTCTTCGGCGAACGCGGCATAGGCCGCACCAATGGTATAGGCCTGCCAGGCCTGCTCGCGAGCCAACCGCTGCTCCGGCATCCATCCGCCAAAGGGCTGGCCGGACGCATCTTCGCGAGTGATCGCTGCGGCGAGCCCGGGAAACGGGCTTGATGATTCCACCGGAACGTCTGTCCCGAACGCCAGAATCGCGCCCGAATCGAGGAGCGATTTCCAGGCATAGGCACCCGCAAGCCGGTCCGGCCCAAGTCTCGCTTCGGCCATCAGCCGGTCCGACGTCTGATGCACCGGCTGCACCGAGGCAATGGTGCCGGTAGCGGCAAAGCGGCTGATATCGACCGGGTCGATGATCTGCGCATGCTCGATCCGCCAGCGACGATCCCCCTTGTAGGTCTCGTTCAGTTCCTCGATCGCGGACAGGGCCTCGTCATTGGCCTTGTCACCAATCGCATGGACGGCGGTCTGAAAGCCGTCCATCGCCGCACGGCTCATATTGTTCTTGAGCTGCGCCGAACTGAGCAGCGCCAGACCGCTTTCCCCCGGCATGTCCGCATAGGGCCGTTTCAGCAGGGCACCACGCGACCCCAGCGCCCCGTCGACATAGAGCTTCACCCCCGCCAGCTTGAGATGGTCGTCGTAAAGCCAGGGCGATGGCGCCGGCCCGGCGATAGCGATCATATTGTCAATCCCGGCGGCATAGGAAATGATCCGGATTTTCAGCCGCCCCTTGTCCCCTGCCCTGCGATAGCTCTGCCAATCCTGCAGTTCGGTCCCCATATCGGCGATCGATGTCACGCCATTGGCCAGCAGCATGTCCTGCGCCTTGCTCAGTGCCAGATCACGCTCCGCCGGTTTGGGGGCCGGAATCGCATCCTTGAACAGGCCGATGGCGGCATCGACAAAGACACCCGTCGGCTTGCCGGCCGTTTTGACGATGGTTCCGCCGCTCGGCGATTTTGATGCGGCAGAGACGCCCGCCGCCTTCATCGCCGCGCTGTTGGCCCAGGCGGCGTGGCCGTCGACGCGGCTCAGAAAGACCGGCCGGTCGGCAACCACGCTATCCAGCTCCGCTGCAGTGGGAAAGCGGCCCAGTCCCCAGACTTCCTGGTTCCAGCCGCTGCCCATGATCCATTGCCGGTTCGGATTATCCGCTGCATATTGCGCGATCCTTGCCAGCGCCTCGGCAAGCGATCTGGTCTCGGACAGATCGAGGGTCAGGGCGCCAAAGCCCATGTCCATGACATGACCATGGGCATCGAAAAAGCCCGGGACCAGGTTCTGGCCCTTGCCGTCAAACTGAAAATCCATCTCGCGCGGCCGCTTGTCGCGGCGATCGAGCAGCTGCTTGACCCGCCCTTCGTCATCGATGACCATTCCGGTAAAGCGGATCACCTTGCCCTTGCTGTCGAGGGTCATGCCGTTGACATTGTCGATCAGGCTGTCGGCCTGGGCAAGGCCGGGCACCAGTAAAAGACCCGCTGCGCTCGCGCACAGTGCCAAGCCGCGTTTTTTCAGCCAACCGCTCATATCATCTGTCCTTGCTTATTTTCTTTTCGGAAGGCGCGAGACCAATGAACTCGTGTCATTGCGCCCGCCGCCTGCGGCCTGCACTTCTGCGTAAAATTGATCGACCAGAGCCGCCACTGGCAGAGTCGCGCCATTGGTGCGGGCTTCCTCGATCGCCAGCCCGAGATCCTTGCGCATCCAGTCGACCGCAAAGCCGAAATCAAATTCATCCTTCGCCATGGTGCCCCAGCGATTGTCCATCTGCCAGCTCTGGGCAGCGCCGCCGGAAATGGCTTCATGGACCTTGTCGAGGTCGAGCCTGCTGGCCTGGGCGAAGCGCAACGCTTCCGACAATCCCTCCAGCACACCGGCAATCGCGATCTGGTTGCACATCTTGGTCGTCTGCCCTGCTCCGGTGCGACCGACATGGACGATCCGCGCCGCATAGGCCGACATGACGGGTTCGGCGGCGGCAAAGGCTTCGTCACTGCCGCCGCACATGATCGACAATTTGCCGTTTTCCGCTCCGGCCTGACCGCCGGAAACCGGAGCGTCGACCACGTGAATGCCGGGCCCCTCGGCTTCCACCGACAGCTGCCGGGCAATGCGCGCCGACACCGTGGTATGATCAACGAACAGGCTGCCCGATGCCATGGTCGAAAAGGCCCCGTCGCGACCCATCGTTACCGATGCAAGATCATCGTCATTGCCGACACAGCTGATCACGATCTCTTTGTCGCGCGCGGCTTCCGCCGGATTGTCAGCAATCGAGCCGCCATATTTGGCCACCCAGGCCTCTGCCTTGGCTCTGGTCCGGTTATAGACGGTCAGGTCATGCCCCGCTTTCGCCAGATGCCCGGCAATGGGTCCCCCCATCACCCCGATCCCGATAAATGCTATTTTCGCCATATGCTTCCCTGTCCTTTTGTAACGCGCATAATCATTGTTTCCCTTGATGACCAGATGCGTTAGGGGCACTGACCATATGAACGATATCCAGACCATAGCTCACCCATCCTTGGATTTTGACGATGTGAAAGCGGCCCACGACCGGATTAGAGGCCGGGTCGTCCATACGCCGACTCTGAAGAGCATTACGCTGTCGCAGCTCAGCGGCGCGGAAGTCTTTCTCAAATTCGAAAATTTGCAGTTCACCGCTGCCTATAAGGAGCGCGGAGCGCTCAATGCGCTGCTGCTGATGGACGAAAGCAAGCGCAAGGCCGGCGTCATTGCCGCCTCGGCTGGCAATCACGCCCAGGGACTGGCCTATAACGCCAAGACGCTCGACATCCCCGCAACGATTGTCATGCCCAGCACCACACCGATGGTGAAGGTCGAGCAGACTCGCGGCCATGGTGCTGAAATTGTCATCTACGGCGGCAATTATGATGAGGCCTATGCCCATGCCATGCTGCTCGCCGAGCAACGGGGCCTGACCTATATCCACGCCTTTGACGATCCGCGTGTCGCGGCCGGTCAGGGCACCGTGGCGATCGAAATGCTGGAAGCCGTTCCCGATCTCGACCGAATGATCATCCCGATCGGCGGCGGCGGCCTGTTTTCCGGGATGGCAACCGCAGCCAAGGCCATCAAGCCGGGAATCAAGCTGACCGGGGTGCAGGCGGCGCTATACCCCAGCATGTATGCGAAGCTGAACGGCAAGACCATGGCAGCCGGTGGCGATACGCTGGCCGAAGGCATTGCCGTGCAGAATCCTTCCGAATTCACCGCGGCGATCATCAAGGATCATGCCGATGAAATTTTGCTGGTCAGCGAAGCCGAACTGGAAGGCGCGGTCAGCCTGCTGCTGCAGATCGAGAAAACCGTGGTAGAGGGTGCCGGTGCTGCCGGCCTTGCCGCGCTGCTGAGCAACAAGCAAAAATTTGCCGGCGAGAAAGTTGGCCTCGTCCTCTGCGGCGGCAATATCGACACCCGCCTGCTCGCCAATGTTCTGCTGCGCGATCTCGCCCGCTCGGGCCGCCTGGCGCGCCTGCGCCTGCATCTGCGCGACCAGCCCGGCGCGCTCTACAATGTCGTCAAGCAGTTCGCCGAACATGAAGTCAATATCATCGAGGTCTATCACCAGCGGGTGTTCACCAACCTGCCCGCCAAGGGCCTGATCACCGATATCGAATGCGAAGCCAAGGACCGCGAGCAGCTGGAAGGGCTGATCGCCGATCTCAACAAGGCCGGCTATGATGTCCGGCAGGTTGAACTGGCCGATTGAACGATTGATGCGAGTCAGACCTTGTTCGACCGTCTGAAAGTCGCGTCCCAGTACATGCTGCCAAAGCGGTGGCTGACCACCCTGGCCGGGCGCATTGCGGCAGCGGAAAAAGGCGCCCGAACGACCCGGCTGATCCGCTGGTTCGTTGGCAGATATGCGGTCGACATGAGCGAGGCCGAAAATCCCGACATCGCCAGCTACAACAGCTTCAACGCCTTCTTCACCCGTCCGCTCAAAGCCGGCGCGCGAACAATTACGACAGCAGATTTTGCCTGCCCGGTGGATGGCGCGATCAGTCAGCTTGGCGCGATTGATGACCATCAGATTCTTCAGGCAAAGGGCCATTCCTTTACCACGGCCGAGCTGCTTGGTGGCGATTCGGCACTGGCGGAAACGTTTCGGAACGGCAGCTTCGCCAATCTATATCTGTCACCCAGGGACTATCATCGCCTGCACATGCCTTGTGACGGCAGACTGGTAAGCATGACCTACGTGCCGGGCTCGCTGTTTTCCGTTAATCCCACTACGGCGCGCGGCGTCCCCAACCTTTTCGCGCGAAACGAGCGGGTGATCTGTCTGTTTGAATCACCGGAGCACGGCCCGTTCGCGATGGTCCTGGTCGGCGCGACCATCGTCGGCAGCATGGCAACGGTCTGGCACGGCGTCGTCAGGCCAAGGCCCGCCAACAAGATTGTGCAGTGGACTTATGCCGACCAGAATATCACGCTCGAAAAGGGAGAGGAGATGGGACGATTCCTGCTCGGCTCCACGATCGTCATGCTGTTCCGGCAGCACAGCATCGCTTTTTCAGCCGACTGGGCAGCAGAGAGAATGGTGCGTCTCGGCGAAACAATGGGGCATCGGCCCGGTTCTTGAAGGTTCGTCGACTGGCATGCGGGTTGACGGCGACAGTGCACTTTATTCTCGCGGTGAAGCGAATTGGCGGAGTGTCACCGTTATTTGGGCCTCACCCGCTCGGGCCGCCTGGGTGGATATTCGGTGACGTTGCACTTTATTCTAAGTGCTGAACGAATTCGTGCACTGTCCCCGTTATTCGGCGTCTCCGATTCACCGCGTAGCGCTGCACAACCCCAAAGCCGAGCGGGAATCCGGCGGGCCGGCAATAGCGTCCCCGCGAGCCCATCAGGTCGTGTCTTCCTCACGGGTCGGGAACCACCACCAGCTTGCCCTTGGGCAAGCCTGTCATCTCGAGCTCGACGAGTGCCGGGATCGCTTCCGACAGCGGCACGATACGACCGATCGCCGGGATAAGTTGGCCCCGTTCGCCCGCCTCGGCGATGCTGGCGAGCGATTCCGGGGTGGGATTGCCGAACACCAGACGATGCCGCGGCGAGAACAGGCTGCCGATCATCTTGGCGAATGTGGGGACGATATGCAGCGATTGGCCGCCCCGCTTGAGCATCCCACCACATTGGCTGAGTGACAATTTTCCGGCGGTATCGAAGACGACATCGAAGAGACCCGGATATCCGGCTGCATCGAAGTCCTGATAATCGACGACATCGCTCACGCCCAGCGCCAGAGCTTCGTCCCGCCCGGCCGCGCTGCAGCTGCCGGTGATCCTCGCCCCGCGCATGCGGGCGATCTGTACCGCGGCACGGCCGACGCCGCCCAGGCATCCGGCGATAAAGACCGATTGGCCCGGCCTCACCTGCGCCCGCATCACCAGCCCGCTCCATGCGGTCACCGCAACCAGCGTCAACGCCGCGGCCTGCTCAAACGCCATCGATGGTGCCTTGAGGACGCTGTTCTTCTCCTCTGCAATCACCGATTCCGCGAATGCGCCTGCTGCGCGGATGGTGGCAACACCGACGACCTCGTCTCCTGGCTTGAGCCGGACGGTGTCCGGGCCGACGGCATCGACAACCCCGGCGAAATCATGGCCGAGACCACGGGGAAACCGAGAGCCGGAAAGCATCTTCATTTCGCCGCGCCGAATTTTACAGTCCATCGGGTTGGCGGCTGCGGCCCTGACCCGCACGCGGATCTGGCCGGGCCCGGGCTCCGGCTGGGGCACATCGTCGAGCCGCAGTTCTTCGAGGCCGCCAAAGCGATGATATTGAACGCGCCTCATCATCCCGCCCACCACAGCCAGACGAAAGCCGCCGCCAGCACGGCCTCGCCCGCGACCGAGCGGAAGATGCCCGCGCTCGCCCGTTTCGCCAGGAATTCGAGCAGTCCCAGAGCCGCGAGAACCGCGACGGTGCAGCCCATGACCAGGCATACCGCCGAGCGGAAATCCGAGGGGCCGGCATTGCGTCCCAGGAAGAACATCAGCGCGAGGCCGAGATAGAGCGCGCCGAGCCGGCGAAACAGGATCAGCGCGCCGGTGGTCGGCTCGAGACCCCACTCCCTGAGCACGCCGCCGCCGGCGAAGATGAAGCGAAGCCCCAGAACGCATGCAGCGGCCGTCATGATCCAGGCCATTATGTGAAAGCTCATTGCCGCTCTTCCTTGCTCAAACACCCAGGCACATGCGTGTTGGTTGAGAAGAATATGGACGAGTGCTTGCGGACGATCTATGCTTTGAAGTCCGAATTTTCTTGGAGATCGTCCAAATATGGATCCGCTATCCGATGTCCTCGCGTTGCTGGAGCCAATAAGCTACCGCGTCGGCGGCTTTGAGGCGGGCGGCGCCTGGTCGATCCGCTTCGACGCTTATGACGCAGGGATCAAATGCTACGCCCTGGCTGCAGGCAGCTGCTGGATCACGGTCGAAGGCCCTGACGCGCCTGTGCTCCTCGAGGAAGGCGACTGTTTCCTGTTGCCGCACGGTTTGTCGTTCGAGATTGCCAGCGATCCGGGCCTGCCAGCCGAGGATTACCGGCCTCATTTTGTCGGCTCCCCCGAAGGCGCGGTGGTCCAGCTGAACGGCGGCGGCGAGGTCACGGTGCTCGGCAGCCATTTCCAGTTTGCCGGCCCGCATGCGGAGATGTTGCTTGGCCTGCTGCCGCCGTTCGTCCATCTGCACGGCGAGACCGATCGCGTGACACTCCGCTGGGCGTTTGACCGGATGCGGCAGGAACTGGCGGTTGCCCAGCCGGGAAGCGTCCTGATCGCACAGCATCTCGCCCATATGATCTTCATTCAGGCGCTGCGCCTTCACTTGGGTGAAGGCAAGGACATCAGCTGGGTGTCTGCGCTCTCCGATCGGCAGATCGGGGCGGCCATTGCCGCGATCCACCGGGACCCGGCACGGCGTTGGACGGTAGAGAGGCTCGCCGCCGAGGTCGGCATGTCGCGATCCGGTTTCGCAGCGCGCTTCAAGCAATTGGCCGGCGAAGGACCGATCGAATATCTCACGCGCTGGCGGATGCTGCTCGCCGGACGCAGCCTGTCGCGGGGCGATGCCGTTGGAACAGTCGCCCGCTCTCTGGGGTATGAATCGGAAAGCGCGTTCAGCACCGCCTTTAAACGCGTGACGGGCAGCACACCCCGCCAGCGCTCACAAATAGCGCGCAGTCCCGTCTAGACCAGCGCCGTCAGCCCCGCGTCGCGCATCCCGCGCCAGACCTGCAGCGCCTGCACCGTTTCCGGCACATCGTGCACGCGGACAATCTGTGCGCCCTGCTGGATCGCATGATGGGCAAAGGCAATCGAACCGCCGAGCCGCTTGTCGACCGGTGCTTCCTTCGACAGCGCTCCAATCATCCGCTTGCGGCTGGCGCCGATCAGCAGCGGCTGGCCGAGCGCGTGGAACATCGCGATATTGTTCATCAGCGCCAGATTGTCGGCAAGCGACTTGCCGAAGCCGAGACCGGGATCGATGATGATCTTCTCGCGCTCGAAACCGGCGGCGACCACATCGGCGATGCGCTGTTCCAGCCAGTCGAGCGTGTCAGTGACGATATTGCCATAGCCATCACCCTTGTGCGGGTCCTTGCCGCTCGAGGGCGCGTGCATCAGCACCACCGGGCAGCCGGAAATCCCGGCAACTTCCAGCGATCTCCTGTCGTGCAGCAAGGCCGAGACATCGTTGATCAGATGCGCACCCGCCGTGATTGCAGCTTCCATCACCGCCGCCTTGCGCGTGTCGATCGACAGCACCGCGCCGCAATGGGCCAGCCGTTCGATCACTGGCTGCACGCGCTTGATCTCGTCTCCTTCCCAGACCGGATCCGCACCGGGTCTGGTGCTTTCGCCGCCGATATCGAGAATCGAGGCGCCTGCCACGGCCATTTGCAGGCCCGCTTCGGCGGCCTGGTCCGGATCGTTCTGATGCTTGCCGCCGTCGGAAAAGCTGTCGGGCGTGATATTGAGAATACCCATCACATGCGGCTGGTCGAAACGGATGATCCGCTCTCCGCAGGTCAGCGGTTGATGCTGCCGGGTCAGATTGGCAAATTGCGTCGCGGCGCGCTGAGCCAGCGGCTCGGGCAGCGTATTTGACCATTCCGGCCACTGGGTGATGTTGACCAGACCTCTTAGGTTCGGACGCCCGCTTTCGATAACCAGATACTCGATCTGAGAAAACCAGATCAAACTATTGTTTAATCTGGTATTTTTATCATCATGCCATTGCGGACTGTCGACCAGTCCGACCGGCTTCAAATAGAGTCTCGCATCCGCGCCACATGCTTCCAATTCTTCCAATCAACCGCTCCTATCAGGGTTCGGTGGCCAGCAGATAGGTCTGGCGCAGATCGTCAATCGGCTTCAGCTTCTTGCCGTCATCATAATACCAGTAGGTCCAGCCGTTGCAGCTGGGGGCGTCCTGCACAGTCGCACCGATCTTGTGGATCGAGCCTTCCTGCCCTTCCCAGAGCAGCGAGCCGTCGGCCCGCACCTTTGCCTTATACTTGCGGTTCTTGCTGCAAAGCTCTGTGCCGACCTTCATATAGCCGGTTTCGACCAACGTGCCGAAGGCAACCCGCGGCTTGGACTTTGGCGACTGCATGGTCTTGAGCGAGCTTTCGTCGAGCGGCAGCGCTTCGGCGATCCGCTGTTCGGCGACTTCGCAATAGCTGTCCTCTTTCTCGCAACCGATCCATTCGCGGCCGAGGCGCTTCGCGACCGCTCCGGTCGTGCCGGTGCCGAAAAACGGATCGAGCACGACATCGCCGGGATTGGTCGTCGCCAGCATGATCCGGTACAGCAAGGCCTCCGGTTTCTGCGTCGGGTGCGCCTTGGCGCCATCGCGCTTCAGCCGCTCCTGGCCGCCGCAGATCGGCATCACCCAGTCGCTGCGCATCTGCAGTTCATCGTTGAGATTCTTCATCGCCCGATAGTTGAACGTATATTTCGACTTTTCGGATTTCGACGCCCAGATCAAAGTCTCGTGCGCGTTGGTGAAGCGCGTGCCCTTGAAATTCGGCATCGGATTGGCCTTGCGCCAGATGATGTCGTTGAGGATCCAGTAGCCCAGATCCTGCAGCGATGCGCCGACCCGGAAGATATTGTGATAGCTGCCGATCACCCAAAGCGAACCATTGGGTTTCAGAATGCGGCGGGCCTCGGCCAGCCAGGCGCGGGTGAACGCGTCATAGGCGGCAAAGCTGTCAAAATGATCCCAGGCATCGTCGACGGCATCGACCTGCCCGCCTTCGGGACGATAGAGATCACCACCGAGTTGCAGATTATAGGGCGGATCGGCAAAGACCATGTCCACCGATGCATCCGGCAGCGAGGCCATCGCCTCGACACAATCCATCTTCAATATCTGCCCGAGTGGCAGTTCAACCGTCTTCTTCGCGATGCTCGGTGCAGTGCGTGTCTTGGGCGCGTGAATGCGCTCGATAATCCCCATGAAGCTGTAATCCTTTTTCCAATGGCGCCCACGGTGAGTCCGAACGGGCCAGCGGTCAAGGCCGTTAATATAGGTTAAAGGCGTATCTTAATGGTTAACGAAAGATGGAGCGGGAGAACGAAACGAGTCCGCCACCAGATATGGAGTCGCGGTCTTTGCGCGGGACTCAATCCCTAGTGGTGTGACGGAAAAGACTCGTTCAACGATATTCTTGAAGAAATTTTTTGAAAATCGGACATAATCAAATTTGGTTCACAAAATGTTCCGTGCAGGCTATAGTTTTGGGCGACAGCGTTACTCAAAACCAATCGGCCGGGGGTCAGTGAACAGATGGCGCGCAATTTTCGCGATCAATATCAGCATGAATATGGCATCGCCCAGCAGAGCGATGAACCCCGTCCGCATCCCGGCGTCATCGTCGGCGGCGAGGCCGGGCGCGAAAAACGGCGCGAATATGCGATCGTCTTCGGGTCCAAGATTTTCGGCTCGATCGCGGCGGTCTGGTACATGTTCACCTATGACACCGGCTGGGTCGAATGGTCGGCCTTCATCGCCGGCTATATCATCCTGATGCTCGGGATTGTGCTCGGTTTTCACCGCTATTATTCGCACAAGGCGTTCGAGACCTCGGTGCCGATGCAATATATTCTGGGGGGAATGGCGCAGATGTCGATCCAGTCCTCGGTGCTGCGCTGGGCGTCCGATCACCGGCGCCACCATGCGCACAGCGACGAGATCGGCGATGTGCACAGTCCCTGGATCGATGGCCGCGGCCGCCCGATGAGCAAGCTGAAAGGCATGTTCCACTCGCATTTCGGCTGGTTCATGGACGACTGCGTCACCGACATGAGCATCTATGGCAAGGGGCTGGCCGACAATGAGGTCGTGCTCTGGCTGCACAAGACGCGCTGGTACTGGCTGGTCTTTTCGCTGATCATCTTTCCCGGTATCTGGGGCCTGGTCTTCGGCGGCTGGGATCATGTCATCGGCACGATCCTGATCGGCGGCTATTTCCGGACGTTCGTGGTTCTGCAGATCACGCTGGGCATATCGAGCTACGCCCATGTCGTCGGCTCGCAGCGGCACACCAAGGGCGTCGGCACCGCCAAGAACAGTTTCATCTTCTCGCTGCTGACCTTTGGCGAAGGCTGGCACAACAACCATCACAAGCACCCGCGCGCCAGCTTTCAGGGCATGGCCTGGTGGGAGATCGATATCGCCGGCTATGTGCTGCTGTTGCTCGAGAAATTGGGTCTGGTCTGGAACGTCACCCGGCAGCCCAAATATATCAAGAGCGAGAGTGGCGAATGGGTGCTGGCCGAACGCAAGATCGCGCCCAAGCCGGCCAAGGCGGAAGCCTAAAGCAGGTCCATTTGCGCGACCGGCGCGAAGCTTCTGCGATGGAGCGGCGTTGGCCCGTATTTTCTGAGCGCGGCCAGATGCTCCGCCGTGCCATAGCCCTTGTTGCGATCCCAGCCATATTGCGGATATTGTTCCGCGGCAGCGATCATCAGCCGGTCCCGATATTCCTTGGCCAGGATGGAGGCTGCGGAGATACAGGGATGGATCGCATCCCCGCCGATCACCGCCTCGGCTGAATATTTCCATCGCGGGAGGCGATTGCCATCGACCAGCACATGCCTCGGCGCCATATCCAGCCCCTCCACCGCCCGCGTCATCGCGAGCATGGTGGCCTGCAGGATATTGATATCGTCAATCTCCGCTTCGCAGCATTGGGCGACGGAAAAACGGGCACAGGCCATGATTTTAGCTTCGAGACGGGCCCGTGCCTTGGCGGTCAGTTTCTTGCTGTCGTTCAGTCCCTGGATGGGGGGGCCGTCAGGCAGAATGACCACCGCGGCCACCACCGGACCGGCAAGCGGCCCCCTGCCCGCTTCATCGACGCCGGCGATCATCTGTCCTCATCCTGAAAATCGGTGACAAACTGGTGGCCGAGGGGACCGCTGCCTGCGCCGAGACCCGGTGCTTCCAGAATCGCGATGCGGGTAAAGGAGGTCGCCTGTTCAAACGCCGCTGTCAGATCCATCCCGCTGCCCAGACCGACCGCCAGCGCACTGGCAAAGGTGCAGCCGGTGCCATGGGTTTCGCTGGTCTCCAGCCTCTTGCCCTCCAGCCTTCTGATCAGGCCGCCAGGCGAATAGAGTTCGTCGACGATCACCGGGCCCTCGCCATGGCCGCCCTTGATGACCAGATGGCAGCCGTGCCCCAATATCTCGTCCCTGCCTCCCAGGGCCGCCAGTTCCGGCAGATTGGGCGTCACCACCGACGCAACATCCATCAGCCGATCGAAGGCAGCGATCGTTTCGCCATCGGCCAGTTCGCTGCCGCTGGTCGCGACCATCACCGGATCGAAGACGATGGGGACGCTGAGCCCGTCCAGATAGCCGGCCACCGCCCGCGCCGCCTCGGCGCTGCCGATCATGCCGATCTTGACCGCATCGACACCGATATCGCTGGCGACCGATTCAATCTGCGCCAGAATCATTTGGGTCGGCACGAGGTGCACGGATTGAACACCCATCGTATTTTGCGCGGTGATTGCGGTGATCGCGGTCATCGCGTGTCCGCCGAGCATGGTAATGGTCTTGATATCCGCCTGGATCCCCGCGCCGCCGCCGCTGTCCGAGCCGGCGATCGACAATATCCGCGGACAAGACGCGCTCACAGGAACAGCGGTCCGACCTGCACAATCAGGAACCATTCCATGGCTCCGGCCAGCAGCAGGATCAAAATCCAGAAGCGTCTAAAAAAACCGCGCGCGAAAAAATAGAGGATGGCGGTCACCAGAATCGGGAGGATCAGGCCCATAACGACAATCGTCCGGGCATCCAGAGCGTCCAGAAAGGTCATCTTTGGTTATTCCCCATTCGTAAGCAGGATATTTCACCGGCAGCGCCAGCGAAAGCGTCGGTCGCGTCAAGCATCAGCCAGCGACGTCCCGGACCACGTCGCAAATCCGGTCGACCACGGCATGGACCTGATCCTGATCGTCGCCTTCCGCCATCACGCGGATCAGCGGTTCGGTGCCGGATTTGCGGATCACCAGACGGCCCGCTCCCTCCAGTTCCTTCTCCGCCTCCGCAATCACCGCCTTGACCTTGTCGTCTTCGAGCGGCTGGCCGCTGCTGTAGCGCACATTCTTGAGCAGCTGCGGAACCGGATCAAAGAGATGCAGCAATTCGCTTGCCGGCTTGCCGCTGTCGACCAGTTCGCGGAGCACCTGCAGCGCGGCAACGGTGCCGTCGCCGGTGGTGCCATGATCGAGCAGGATCATATGCCCGGATTGTTCGCCGCCGACATTGTAACCGCCCTTCTTCATCTCTTCCAGGACATAGCGGTCTCCGACCTTTGCGCGGACCAGGTCCAGATGCTGATCATTCAGAAATCTTTCCAGCCCGAGATTGGACATCACCGTCGCGACAATCCCGTCGCCGCGCAGCAGGCCGTTACGGCTCCAGCTGGAGCCGATCAGCGCCATCAGCTGATCGCCGTCAACAACCTTCCCTTTTTCGTCGACCACGATCAGCCGGTCGGCATCACCATCGAGCGCGATGCCGATATGGGCACCCGAAGCAACCACCGTTTCCTGCAGCACGGCCACATCGGTCGATCCGCATTTGTCATTGATATTCAGTCCATTCGGATTGACCCCAAGGCTAATCACCTCTGCGCCCAGTTCCCAGAATGCCGACGGAGCGACCTGATAGGCGGCCCCGTTCGCGCAGTCGCAGACAATCTTCAGCCCATCCAGACGGATGTGATCGGGCAATGACATCTTGACGGCGTGGATATAACGGCCGCGGGCATCTTCATAGCGCCTGGCGCGGCCAATATCCGCCGCCCGGGCCAATTGTGCATCCTCGGCCAGATAGGCCTCGATCTTAAACTCATCTTCATCGGACAGTTTGAAACCGTCCGGCCCGAACAATTTGATGCCATTGTCATAATAGGGGTTATGACTGGCTGAAATCATGACACCGAGATCAGCCCGCATCGAACGGGTGAGCAAGGCAACGGCTGGCGTCGGCAAGGGGCCCACCTGGACCACATCCATTCCCACGCTGGTAAAGCCCGCCACCAGCGCATTTTCCATCATATAGCCGGAAAGCCGGGTGTCCTTGCCGATCACAACGCGATGACGGTGATCGCCGCGCTGAAAATGGCGGCCTGCCGCCTGCCCGACTTTCATCGCGATCTCGGCGGTCATGGGGTGGCTATTGGTCAGTCCGCGTATGCCGTCAGTACCAAAAAAATTCTTTGTCATATCCAGTTTAATCCCAAGATGGTCGCGCCCGGTTGAGCATGTCTCTAGCCGATGGATCCACTGGAAACCAAGCGGGAATAAAGTGGCCGGGCCTTTTTACCGATAATCTCTCCTTGCCAGTAGGTGCCGGTCATGGTTGATGGTCGGCCTGGGCAAGGCAAAGGACATTCTCTTGAAAAAAGCGCTCATCATTCTTGTTGCTCTGGTTCTCGGGATTGTGATCGGGCTGCTATTCGGCTCCAGAAGCCCCTTGCTGGTCGAAGCTGCCGATGTGGTAGGCCATATGTGGCTCAACGCCTTGCGGATGACCGTCATTCCGCTGGTCTTCACGCTTCTGATCGTCGGTATCGGCAAGGCCGCCTCGATGGCGCGGGCCGGACGGATGACGGCGCGTGCCATCGGGTTCATGATATTCATTCTCTGGTGTTCGTCGGCGATGGCGGCGTTCGTGACGCCTGCCCTGCTCCAGCTGTTCCCGCTCGACGGTGATGCAGCGGCAGCGCTCCAGTCTGCGCTCGGCGCTGCGGCGCCCCCCGGCGACGTACCGCCGTTCAGCGAATTTCTCCGCGCCCTCATCCCCACCAACGCCATAGCCGCCGCCGCAGAAGATGCCGTGCTGCCGCTGATGGTCTTTGCCCTTGCGTTCGCCTTTGCGATCACTCGTCTGCCCGAAGCGCAACGCGTCATGCTGGACCAGTTTTTCAACGCACTGGCCGACGCCCTGCTGATCCTGATCCAGTGGGTTCTGCTCCTTGCACCGGCGGGGGTCTTTGCGCTGGCCGTCGGGGTCGGCGCCAATGCCGGACTGGCTGCCTTCGGGGCCCTGCTCCACTATGTTCTGATTGTCAGCAGCGTCGGTGTCGTGATCTGGCTGTTCAGCTATATCCTCACCTATGTCGGCAGCAAAACCAGTCCTGTGGCCTTTTTCAAGGCATCGGCCCCGGCCCAGGCCGTGGCCATTTCGACGCAAAGTTCGCTGGCCTCGCTGCCGGCGATGGTCAGCGGCGTAAAGGCAATGGGTGTCGGGGACCGCTCCGCCGATGTCGTGCTGCCGATTGCCGTTGCCCTTTTCCGGGCAACCGGACCCTGCATGAATCTCGCCGTTGCCATCTATGTAGCCCATCTGCTTGGCATTCCCCTGTCGATCGGAGCGCTGGCGATCGGCGTCGCGGTGGCAGCGATCACCACCATGGGCGCAGTCAGCCTGCCTGGCTCGATCAGCTTCATCACCTCGATCGCTCCGATCTGCCTTGCCATGGGCATTCCGATCGAACCGCTCGTTCTGCTTTTGGCGATCGAGACCTTTCCTGATATTATCCGCACCGTCGCCAATGTCAGTGCCGACATGAGCGTGACGGCGATTGTCGCCAGAAGCGAAGGAGATTTGACATGAAACATCGCAAACTCGGACCGGAACTGGAAGTCTCCGCGCTCGGCCTCGGCTGCATGCCGATGGCCGGAATCGGCAAGGGCATGTATGGCGAGGCCAGCCGGGCGGAAAGCCTTGCGACTATCGATCGCGCGATTGAACTCGGCGTTACCTTTTTCGACACCGCCGAGGTTTACGGCCCCTATGTCAACGAGGAGCTGCTTGGCCACGCCATCCGCGGCCGGCGGGACCGGCTGGTGATAGCGACCAAATTCGGCTTTGCTCTGGAGAACGGAAAAACCACCGGCGTGGATTCAAGCCCCGCCAATGTGCGGCGGGCCTGCGAGGGTTCGCTGAAGCGGCTGGGCGTGGACACGATTGATCTCTTCTACCAGCACCGCGTCGATCCCAAGGTGCCGATCGAGGAGACGGTGGGCGCCATGGCCGAGCTCGTGGGGGAGGGCAAGGTCCGCTATCTGGGGCTGTCGGAAGCGGGGGCCGAGACGCTGAAACGGGCGCACGCCGTCCATCCGATCGCCGCGCTGCAGTCCGAATATTCCCTGTGGGAACGCGGCGTTGAAGAGGCTATCCTGCCCGTCTGCCAGGATCTGGGCATCGGCTTCGTTCCCTATAGTCCGCTGGGCCGCGGCTTTCTGACCGGCCAGATCAGCAGCCGCAACGATCTTCCCGAAGATGATTATCGCCGCAAGGACCCCCGCTATTCGGAAGAGAATTTCGCCAAAAATATGAAGCTGGTCGATGTGGTCAAAATGGTGGCGGGGCGGCATCACTGCTCGCCCGCACAGATTGCGCTCGCCTGGCTGCTGGGACAGGCGGACTTCATCGTCCCCATTCCCGGTTCGAAGCGGCGCGCCACGCTGGAAGACAGCATGGCGGCGGTCGACATCAAGCTGACCTCGGCGGATTTCGACGAGCTGGAAGCCGCGGCGCCGGTCGGCGGCACCGCCGGCCCCCGCTATGGCGAGACAATGATGTCGATGGTGCGCCTCTAGCCGCTAGTGGTCATAAGCCTTGGGCAAGGCGCCCGGTGTCGGATTGCTGTACCGGTCCCTGAGCCGCATCTGGCGATTCGACAGTGACTGGTCGACGCCGTCGATCATGACCTTTTCGACCTGGGTCGAAAGCTCCAGCGGATCGCCGGTCCAGATCACCACATCCGCCTTGCGCCCGGCTTTCAGCGAACCCAGCTGGCCGCCCATATCCATGATCTCCGCCGGTACCGAACTGATCGCGGCAAAGGCCTCGTCCCAGGTCAGGCCGGTCGCGCGCGGCACATTGGTCAGCGCCACGAGATTGCCGGCATATTGCACCGAATAGCGCAGCTGGTGCGCGTCGCGGTCATTGATCATGCCGATCGCCACCCGGACGCCCGCATCCTTCATGCGGCCGATATTCGACTGGGTCGCGGACAGGTCCTCAAATCCGTAGGGCAAGTCGCTGAGCGCCGAGGCCAGCACCGGGATACCGGCGGCGGCAATATGTTCGGCGACGCGCCAGCCTTCATTGGCTCCGACCAATACCAGGTCGAGCGCGGGAAAATCCTTGCGCAGATCAAGGACCTTCAGGATATCATTGGCACTTTCGACATGGACCAGCAGCTTGGTGCTGCCATTGATCACCGGCAACAGCGCTTTCGCGTCCGAGGCCTTGAGCAGATCGCTGTCAAACACCGCTGGATTGCGCGCATAGGTGCGCGCTTCCTCAAGCAAGGCCCGGAACAGGATATGCGCAGCAGCCCGGCTCCCCCCGGCCCGCCGGTGCCCGGCCTCGCCCAGTTCGACAAACTGGAAAGCCCGCGCCTCGGTAATTGGATTTTCATCCTGCCCGAGATCGATCACTGCGCCATAGCCGCCGAAAATCGATGAGCCGCTATCGGGCGATACGACCGCGCGCGTAACCCCGGCAGCCCGGTTGACCGAGATTGGCGAGGCAAAAGGATTGACTGCATATTGGATATCGAGCGCTGCCGAAAACACGCTCTTATCCGCTTCCGTGTCATTGGTCTGGCTGACCGCGCCGACCTCGACCAGGCCGATCCGGCTGAAGCCGGCAAAAATGCCGGGAGTGACCCATTTTCCGGTCGCGTCGATCTGCTGCGCATCGGCGGGAATGGCGACATTGGCACCGGCAGCAACGACCCGGTCGCCCCGGATCAGCACAGTGCCGCCCTCGATCGGCGCACTGCCGTCACCAATAACGACCTTGCCGCCAGTAATCGCGGTGGTTTGCGCAGCCAGCGGAGCAGCGATCAGGGCTGCTGCGGAGGCGAGAAACAGGGACAGGCGCTTCATTTCACATCTCCTTCGCCGGGCTGACCGAGCTCGAAATCGCTCACCGGACGCCGCTTCGCATCGGCGCTGTCAAACATCAAGGCGCCGTCGATCCAGACCTTGTCGGGCCGCGAATAGACGCTGAGCGGATTGCCGTTCCACAGCACCAGATCGGCCATCTTGCCGGGCTTCAGACTGCCGGTCATTTGTTCAATGCCCATGGCCTTGGCCGGATTATAGGTGATCCACTGGATCGCCTGCGCATCGCTGATGTCGATGCCCATAGCCCGGCCATCGGCAAGCGCCTTGGCCGCTTCCTGGTTGAGCCGCTGGATCTGGTTCTCGTCATCGCTGTGAACGATCACACAGGCCCCCGCCTTTTGCAGCAGCGCGGCATTTTCCGGAATCGCGTCATAGGCTTCCATCTTGAAGCCCCACCAGTCCGCCCAGACCGCCGAGCAAATGCCCTCTTTCGCAAGGATGTCGGCGATCTTGTAGCTTTCGACCGCGTGGTGAAAGGCCGTCACCTTATAGCCGAATTCCTTCGACATATCGATGATCTGCGCCATCTCGTCGGCGCGGTAGCAATGGTTGTGGACCAATATGTCGCCGTCGAGCACCGCGGCGAGCGTTTCCTTGCCGAGATCGCGCTTTGGCGGTTTGGCATCGTTTCGCTTGCTGCGATATTCCTGCGCATCAATCCAGGTCTGCCGTTCGACGGCCAGACTGCCCATGCGCGTCGACGGGGCGCGGTTGCGGCTGCCGTAGACCCGTTTGGGATTCTCGCCGCAGGCCATTTTCATGCCGTAAGGCGCACCGGGGAATTTCATGGCCTGAACCGTGCGCGCCGGCACATTTTTCAGCACAACAGAGCGGCCACCGAAGAGATTGGCCGATCCGGGCAGAATCTGCAGCGCGGTGATGCCGCCATTGGCCATCGCCCGCGAAAACCCGGGATCCTGCGGCCAGACACTATGCTCCGCCCAGACTTCCGGAGTGACCGGAGAGGTCGCCTCATTACCATCGCTGTGCGCGTCGACGCTCGGCGTCGGATAGTCGCCCAGATGGCTGTGCACATCGATAATGCCCGGCGTCACATATTTGCCGGACCCGTCGACCACCGTGGCATCTCCAGGGATCGCGGTATCGGGGCCGCCGACAGAGGATATTTTTCCGTCGACCATGAACACCGTGCCATTGTCGATCCGGCCACCCTCGCCGTCAAAAATGGTCACGCCGGTGATCGCCGTGGGGGCGGAAGGGTAAGCCCGGTAGGTGGACGGAAAGGCAGGCCCGCCCCGCGCGCTCGATTGTGGCGGTGTCGCGTTGGCGGAACTGGGTTCCGCTCCGCTGGCCGCGCATCCGGCCAAGAGTGATCCGCCAGCAGCCAGCGCCAGCAAAGCCCGAATTTTCATAGAACGCCCCTTTGGTCTTATATTTTCGTCGTCGGATGCACACCGGCAGCCTGTGGCTCGCCCACTTCCGGCTGGCCTTCGAGATCATCGCCAACCGTATGGTCCTCCAGCGTGTCGAGATGCATCAGCTTCTTGATCAGCGGCGAAATCACGATCACGCCAACGCCGACACCGACCGCAACCCAGCCGACGGTTGAATAGACGTCCAGAACGCGATCAGGCCCGGCCCCTTCCGCGCCAACGGCAGAAGCGATCAGCCCGGCAGCAAAATTGCCGGTGGCCGATGCAAAGAACCATGTCCCCATGATCAGGCTGGCCATATGCGCAGGAGCGAGGCGGTTCATCGCGCTCAGGCCCACGGGTGACAGGCACAGCTCGCCGGTCGTGTGCAGCAGATAGATAAGGAAGATGAACAGGACCGGCGTAAGGTTTCCGCTCCCGGCAGCCAGCGAGCCGGCAACCAGTACCAGAAAGCCTGCCCCCAGCTGGATCAGGCCCAGACCGAATTTGGCCGGAGCAGAGGGTTCCAGGCCCTTGCGGCCCAACATGGTCCAAAGCAGCGCAAAGACCGGTGCCAGCAGGACGATATAGATCGCATTGATCGACTGGAACACCGATGCAGGCACTTCAACACCCAACATGGTCCGGTCAACGCTGCGGTCGGTGAACAGGTTCAGCGACGAACCGGCCTGTTCAAACAAGGCCCAGAACAGAATCGATCCGAAAATCAGGAACATGGCGGCAAAGATCCGGTCCCGGTCCTCGGGTTCAAGCTTTGCGACAGCGGTATAAAGCACATAAGCAACCAGTATCGCCCCTGCTATGCCCAGCAGCGAACCGACCAGCGCCTGATTCTGGATCAATATCCACACCAGGCCAACGGTTGCAAAACTCAGAGCATAGAGGAGCCATTCGAACTTGATGCCGGCGACCTTGCTTTCGAGGCGCGCCGGGTCATTGGCTTCGCCGCGGCCAACCAGCAGCGGCTTGCCCCAGACAAAGACCACCAGACCAAGCAGCATGCCCAGTCCCGCCGCTCCGAAGCCGTAGGACCAGCCATAGGACTGGCCCAGCCAGCCCGCGATGATCGCACCCAGCGCGGCACCCAGATTGATGCCCATGTAGAAAATCGTGTAGGCCGGGTCGCGGCGAATGTCGGTGCGCGTGTAGAGCTGCCCGACGATGACCGAGATATTGGCTTTCAGAAAGCCCGATCCAACGATGATGAACGCCAGTGCCAGCCAGAAGATATTGATCGCGGGATCGGCCTGCCCGGCGCCCTCGCCTTCGAAGGCCATCAGGAAATGGCCGAAGGTGAGTAGCAAGGCGCCAAAGGTCACTGCCTTGCGCTGTCCAAGATAGCGGTCGGCCAGATAGCCGCCGATGACCGGCGTGATATAGACCAGCGCCGTATAGGCACCGTAAATGATACCCGCTTCGCTGTCGGAGAACATCCAGTGCTGGACCAGGTAGAAAATGAGCAGAGCGCGCATGCCATAATAGGAAAAACGTTCCCACATTTCGGCAAAGAACAGGACAAAAAGGCCTTTCGGATGGCCGAGGAAGGTTCCTCGTGCATCGCCAGACTCCAGATACGCACCCGCCATATTATACTCCCCGACTGTTACTAAGGACCGTCAACTGCAGCCCGCTTGCCTCGCACCCTAATGAAAAAAATGCGCAAGTGAAGCAGATTGTTTCAACCGAGACCGGTTTATTGCCAATTCCTCTTGCAATCGGCCGCGTCTCTTCCAAAGTGACGCTGATGACAGAAAAGCCGTTCAACGACCTCAGCAGCCTCGCCAGCTATTTCCCCTCCCGCCGTTCCGGCCGGCCGCGCAACATGGTGGCCCCGGGACCGAGCGACGCACAGATCGAGGAGATTGTCGCTCTTGCGATGCGCACGCCGGATCATGGCAAGCTGGCGCCGTGGCGCGTTGTCTCGGTTGGTGCTGACCAGCGCGACCGGCTCGCGCAGGGTTTCACCGACGCCTATCGCGCCGAGAAACCCGAAGCGGGCCGTCTGGAACTCGAGGGACTGGAATCCATGGCCCATGAGGCACCCTGCCTGCTGGTGCTGCTGTCCGCGCCGGTCGAATCGTCGAAAATTCCGCTGTGGGAACAGGAACTCAGCTGCGGCGCCTTTGCGATGAATATCCTGCATGCCGCCCATAGCCTGGGATTTGTCGGCGGCTGGATCACCGGCTGGCCAGCCTATAATGACGATGTGCGCGACCTGTTCGGTTCTGCGCCGGAAAAAATTGCCGGCCTGCTCTATATCGGCACGTCGAATATGGAGCTGGCCGAACGTCCGCGCCCCCAAGTGGAAGACATATTGTCGGCCTGGACACCACCGGTCGCCCTCTAGTCGATCGCCTGTCCAACCAAATCCGGCAAACTCCCAACTATCCCTTGCCCGCCTCGCTGTATTATGGCAGTGATGCAGCATGAACATTGCAAACAAGCCAGTCTATCTGAAATTGCGGGATATTATTGCCGAATCCATTCTCGATGGCGACTATCGCGAAGGCGACATGCTGCCTTCGGTCCGGGTATTCGCAGCGGAACAGGGCGCGAATCCCCTGACCGTTGCCAAAGCCTATCAGGGTTTTCAGGAAGACGGCTTGGTCACGGTGAAACGCGGTGTCGGCATGTTTGTCGCGCCGGGCGCCAAAAATCGCCTGCGCAGCGCCCAGCGAGACGATTTCATCAAGAATGTCTGGCCACCGGTCGAACGGCAGATGAAGCGGCTGGACCTGTCGATCGATGACCTGATGAAAAGCGACGCCTGATCGCCGCTCAGCTTCTGCCTGTTGCCTGAACGGCGCGCCGCAGGCTCTGCCGGTAGACCGGATTATCCGGCATGATCGCGACCGCCTTCCTGAGCAGGCTGATGCCGTCGCGCCTGCTTTCCTTGTCCTGCATCAGCGCCAGACCATAGAGATGCGATACCACCGGACTTGACGGCTGGACCCGATAGGCGATCCGGCCTGCGGCAATCGCCTTGTCGGGCTCGCCCATACCCGTATAGGCCTGGGTAAGCCCGGCCATGATCAGGGCATCATTTTCGCCAATCCGCTTCCGCAAATTCTCGAGGATATAGGCGGCTACCGCCCAGCTTTCGGTTTCCAGATGGGAATAGGCCATCCAGCGCAATCCGGCGATATTGCTGGGATTATAGCTGAGATATTGGGCCAGAACCTCACCCGACTGACGCATGTCTCCTTTTGCGCGCATGACCTCGACCATGCGCAACATGACCGGTTCGGAGAACCGGATGCTGCGGGCCTTTGTCAGCGCATCCAGCGCTTCGTTATAATCGCCCATCGCCGCCGCTACATCGGCGACCAGCACATGGGCACCGCTGGCCCCGGGATTGGCTAGCTGCAGCCGCTTTGCCTCGGCAAAGGCCGCCGCATAATCGCCCGCATCATAGAGCGCGCGAATATAGGGCACCACGATCCGCGCATCCTCGGCGTTCCGCTCTGCTTCCGCCCGCAGCACCGTGAGCGGCGCGGAATCCAGGATAGCGATCTCCCGTCCTGCATCATGGACCGCGGCGCGGTTCAATATTGCGGCGGCCTCGTCTCGCTCGCCGATCGCCTCGAGCGACCGGCCGGCGAGCCAGAGCGCATAGGGATCGGCCCCGCTCCGGCTGACCTGCGGTTTCAGCACCTCGACGGCATCGTCAGCGCTGCCCGCCAGATAGAGCGAACGGGCGAGGAGATTTTGCGCCTCCCGGTTTTCCGGCTGGATCGCGACCAGACGGTTAAACTTGTCGATCGCGGCGTTATAATTGCCTTCGCTATGCTCGATGATGCCCTCGACCAGCAACACGGCGGGTATATTGTCGATCACGCCCTTGGTCTGCTGCATCAGCCGTCTCGCCAGGCCATATTGGCCAGCGCGGGCGGCGAGCACTGCCTGCATGAAAAATGCTCTCGGATTATGGCCGTCCAGGGAAATGATCTTGCGGGCGACGACCAGCATGTCGGTCATCCGCCCCATGTCGCCGAGGGTCGCCGCATATTCGGTCAGCAGCGGCACATCATTGGGGTCGATCTGCAACGCGCGCTCGAACCAGGGAATAGCGGCCCCCAGACCAAACTGGAAACGCAGCAATTCGCCGCGATATTGCAAGGCGCGAATATTGCGCGGATCCAGCTTCACCGCCTTGTCGACCGCGTTGGTCGCTCCAGCCTGATCGCCGGTGTCGGCGCGAAAGCGCGCAATCGCGACCCACAGATCGGGATTTTTTGGATCCAGTTCCATGGCCCGGTTGAACGCGGCACTGGCCAGTTGTTGATCGCCCACCTGCACCGCGACCCTGCCCATGATGCGCGCCGCATAACCCTGGTTGCGGGCGGGAATATCATTGGCGAGCAACTGGTCCCGCGCCTTTTCCGGTTCGCCCTGCAGAAAATAGGCGTGGCCGTAAAGATGGCGAACCTCCGCCGGGTCGAGACCAAGCTGGACGGCCCGGTCGAGCTCCGCCTCGGCGGCAAGTCCGTCCATCAGACTCAGCAGTACCTCGGCCTGCGCCACGCGCGCATCGATCCACTGCGGATCCGCCTTGATCGCATTCATCAGTTCAATGCGGGCCGACCGTATATCGCGGCCCGCGCGAAATTCCTCCGCCTTGGCAAAGGCTTCCCGTGCGTCCGCATTGCCCTGGCTGGCACCATAGATGGCGCTGGGAGCAGCGATCGTCGCCACCGCCAGCGCCGCGGCGAGCAGCACCGACTTCCGGCGAGAGCGCCGTTCAGAAGATAAATCCATCGCCATGGGTCAGCTGGCCTGCTGCAATTTATATTGCTTGAGCAGATCATAGAGCGTTGGCCGGCTGATCCCCAGCAATTTGGCGGCATTGGAAATATTGCCGCTGGTCTGGGAGATCGCCCGCAGGATCGCCGAACGATCGGCTGCCTCCCGCGCCGCTTTCAGGTTCAGAATATCCATCGCCGCTTCGTCATCGACGTCCAGATCCAGATCCTTTGCGCTGATCATCTTGCCGTCGGCCATGATCACGGCGCGCTTGATCCGATTCTCCAGCTCGCGCACATTGCCCGGCCAGTGCCAGGCTTCCAGCGCAGCCAGCGCATCCGGAGCGAGCCCCTTCACCGCCGGATTGATTTCCTCGGCAAATTTCTTCTGGAAATGCCGCGCCAGCAGGCTGGCATCACCGGATCGCCCGGACAAAGGCGGAATCTTGATCACGATTTCGGCGAGGCGATAATAGAGATCTTCCCGAAACGCGTTTTCCGCGATCATCTTCTCGAGATCCTGATGGGTCGCGCAGACGATCCGCGTGTCGACGGCTATCGCCTTGCGGCCACCGATCCGCTCGATCACCCGTTCCTGCAGAAAGCGCAGCAATTTCACCTGCAGCGGCAGCGGAATGTCGCCGACCTCATCGAGAAACAGCGTGCCGCCATTGGCCTGCTCGATCTTTCCTTCGGTCATCTTGATGGCACCGGTAAAGGCGCCCTTTTCGTGCCCGAACAATTCGGACTCGAGCAGATTTTCCGGAATGGCCGCGCAGTTGATCGCCACAAAAGCCTTGTCTCGCCGGTCGCTCGCATCGTGCAAACCCTGGGCGAGCAATTCCTTGCCGGTTCCGCTCGCGCCGAGCAGCATCACCGACGCATTGGTATTGGCCACGCGCTCCACCATCTGTGCAACCTTCAGCATTTCCGGCGCAGCGGTGATGATCTGGCCCAATATATGTTTGTCCCCATTATTCTGGGCGGCAAGAGTGGCATTTTCCTGTTCCAGCCGGTGAACATGAAAGGCCCGGCGGACGATCAGCCCCAGTTCGTCAATATCCACCGGCTTCTGGTAAAAGTCCCAGGCACCACCGGAAATGGCCCGCAAGGCACTGGATTTTTCGCCATGACCGGAAGCGACGATGATCTTGGTGTCCGGTTTCAGGCTCAGGATCGCGTCCATGGTGGCGAAACCTTCGGAGGTGCCATCCGGGTCCGGTGGCAAGCCGAGGTCCAGTGTCACCACATCCGGCTCTTCCGCCCGCAGCAATTCAATAGCGGACTCGCGGTCGCCTGCGATCAAAACTTCGAAATCATCATAAGCCCATTTCAGCTGCTTTTGCAGACCGGGATCGTCTTCCACGATCAGCAGCTTGTCCTTCCTGGGTTGATTTTTCTGCGACATCATGCGGCCCTCTCGTCTGATGGGATTTCTTGCGCCAAATGCCTGGCGAGCGGCAGCAGCAGCGTGAACCTGCTGCCGACTCCCAGCGTGCTCTCGACTTCCAGCCGTCCGTTCATGGCGCGCGCCAGTTCGCGGGCTTCATAGGCCCCGATACCGAAGCCACCCTGTTTGCTGGACGCGAAAGGCTTGAAAAGCTGGGTGCGGATAAATTCGCTCGACATGCCGACACCATGATCAGCGACTTCAATGGCCACGCTGAGGTCCCGCCGACGTGCGCTGATTGTTATCGGCTGATTTTCCGCACTGGCATCAATGGCGTTCTGGATCAGATGCCCCAATATCTGTTCGACGCGAGCGGGATCGGCAAAAATCGTGAGATCCTCGATCTGGCCGCTTTGCAGGCTGTGCAAAAGCCGCTTCTTCTCGATCGTGGAACGGATCAGTTCGGCAATCTTCACCGACCTGGGCTCCTCGGGCGTTGCCTTGTTATGCTGTGACAGCCTTTCCAGCAGGCCATTCATCTTGCGCGCCGAATCCTGCAGAGTATCGATCATATCGGCCTGGAAATCGGGATTGCCGGCATGGCGCTTGGCATTGCCGGCCAGCAGGCTCAACTGGCTGACCAGATTCTTGATGTCGTGCATGATGAAGGCCATCCGCCGGTTGAATTCGTCAAATCTTTGCACTTCCGACAGGGATTCCTGACTGCGATATTCGGCCAGATAGCTAGCCACCTGCCGACCAACAACGCGCAGCATGTCCAGATCCTCCCAGTCCAGCGTGCGGTTGATCCGGGGTCGTGCCAGCAGGATCAATCCCGCCAGCCGGTCGAAATGGACCAGCGGCACGGCAATCCAGGTCCGCGGATCGCCTGTCATCCAGTCGGGGATTCCCGCTGCTTCCGATTTGGCATCCTTGCCGGCGCGCAGCGCGTCAAATTCGACGATATGGCCGGTATCCTCAAAAAATCCGGCTGTGCGGGTGGTGCAGGCACGGGACGGGACTTCGACCGTGGACCAGTTCCAGCGTGACTGCAGCACCAGCTGGCCGGAATCGTCCGGTACGAGCAGAATACCAGCCGGTGAATCGGTGATATCCGCGATCGCCTTGATCACCCGTTCGTGAAAGGGAGCGCTGTCCGGTCCGGGCCTGCCGATCGTATCGGTGAAGCGAATCCATTCCGAGCGATAATCATAGCGGTGCTGAAAGAAATTCTTGGCGAGCTTGACCTTTGCCCATGCGCGGAATTTGCCGGAAGGCAGCAGCAACAACGCACCGATCGTCGTGCCAAACAGGAAACTGATCTGGGCCAGACGCGCATAGTCGCCGCCGATGATCTGCAGCGCCGTCGCGATCACGATCATCATCAGCAGATAGCTGCCGATCGCCACCAGCGACAGCGAACGGAAAGTCACGCTGCGCGAAAGCTTCAGCGTCCACTCGGTATTGCGCATCGAAGCCAGCACCAATATCGGGGCAATCACAGCCATCATCGGGCCGCGCATGACGTGCAATTCGATTGGTACTTGCTGGGTGAGATAGGTAATCGTGTAAAGGTTGAGATCATAGGTCCAGATCGCGGCCAGCGACGCCATCGGCAGCCTGATCCCCCAGCGGGTTTCGGGCGCGGTAATCGAATAGAGATTGTGGACCAGCACCAGCGCGCCCACGGAGAAGATCATCCGGAGCACCAGCGACGTATAAAGCGTAACCCCCTCGAGCCGCGGACTTCCCGCAAAAGCAGGGAGCAGCGAATCGACCACCGTCTGGCCGACCAGAACAAAGGTCAGGGTGGCATAGATGACGTTGACGGTCTTGGGCTCATCACGCCCTTCCCCCGTCCGCAACAGGATGAACATGAAGGCAAGCCAGCCAAAATTGCGCAAGGTCTCGGAGAATCGAGCGATTGGCGTGAGGAATCCCTCGACCGCAATCGACAGCGCCCAGAAACTGGTCAGCGCGATCGCAACGATCAGCCATATATGTTTTTCGGTGCGTGGCACCTTGCGCTGAAATTGCCAGATCGCCAGCGCACCGAAAAGGGCAGCGGCAATGGCATGTCCGAACACACTGATATAGTCGAGAAGCGTGTTCATATCAGCGCGCTCCGTCTGGCCACAGGATGACCCGGAGGGTCTGGAGGATGATCAGCAGGTCCAGAAAAGGCGTGTAATTTTTGGCATAATAGAGATCATATTCCAGCTTGTGGCGGGCATCTTCGGTGGACGCGCCATAGGGATAGTTGATCTGGGCCCAGCCAGTGATCCCCGGCTTCACGATATGTCTCTCCGCATAATAGGGCATTTTCGTCTGCAGATCGTTGACAAACTGGGGCCGTTCCGGACGAGGGCCGACAAAACTCATCTCACCCTTCAGGACGCTCCACGCCTGGGGCAATTCGTCGATCCGGACCTTGCGAATGAAGCGGCCGATCCGGGTAGTCCGCGGATCATTTTTCGTCGCCCAGAGTGCCTCGCCGCCGGTCTCGGCGTCAGAACGCATCGAACGCAGCTTGAGGATTTTGAACGTCTGGCCATATAGCCCGACCCGTTCCTGCGTGAAAAAAGAGCCACCCCTGCTTTCCAGCCTGATGAGCAAGGCAAAAAGCAGAATGATCGGCCCGGTCAGCACAAGCAGCAGAAAACTCAGCAATATATCAAAGCCCCGCTTGAACAGGGTGGACAGCCTGCGGCCCGAAGAAAAGCCGTCGGAGAAAATGAACCAGCTCGGGTTCACGCTGTCGAGGTCGACCCGCCCGGTTTCGCGTTCCAGAAAGCTGGACAGCTCGTTGACGTGGACACCGGTCGTCTTGATCGTCAGCAAGTCGGCCACCGGTAGCGAATTGCGGCGCTCCTCGAGCGCCACCACCACTTCGCTGACCGCAAGGTCAATCACATGCTGTGGCAGATTGGCGATATCCTGGCGCTTCACCGCGCTCTCGATCAGGCTTGGCCCCTCGTTCATGTCGACATAGCCGGCAATGGTGAACCCGTTTTCCTGCCGCTTTTCCATCGCCGCGATGCGGCCGGCACGCGGGCCGGCGCCGAGGATCAGCAGCCGCCGCTTGAAAATATCGCTGTCCAGAATCGTGCCGAGCAAAATGCGGACCACCATCAGGAACAGGATCGCGAGCACCATCGCGTAGAGCGAATTCGACCGCCATAGTGTCACACCCGGCATCGCAAAGGACATCAGCGACAGGAAAATCACGCCGAGAGAAATCGCCACCAGAATTCGGGCAGCAGCGAAACGCAGGGATTGCAGCGCTTCCGGCCCGTAAATTCCGACCGCAATCAGCGCCAGCTGCAGGGCAATGGCGAAGCTGAAAATCGGAGCCGGCCGATCGGCGATCGAGCCGATGCCCATATTGATCTGTACCGCACGGAATATCCACCCCGCCTCCGCCGCCATCATCAGCAGCAGAAAGTCGATCAGCCCCAGCACAATCACGGGATAGGGAATATAATGTTTGAACAGTCTGATCATATTGCGCGCAGTTTTTCCTTGGTCTTTCCGACCTCTAAGGAAAATTGGTTATCTGTCGGTAAACTTTACAATCAAATTACGCAAAATCAGCCGGTTTTTTATAAAATGTTCAACAGACCGACAGTTTTCAGCAGGCATTATGACGCTTCCGGGCCTCCCGGCTAATCATTGACGAAGTCAAAAGGCGTCAATCCGCGTTCCCGTTCGTCGAATTTCAACGCCCGGCTGCGCGGCGGTGCAGAGCGCTGGGAACATTGGCGGCGGGTGCAGGCGGAGCAGCCCAGTCCGATTGGATCCGCATGCTCGATATCCAGATCCATGCCGCGCGCATCGTGGAGGACCGATGCGACGTCGGCGGACACACCCAGTCCAATGGCAAAGGCCGGGGTATAACCACCAGCACCGGAGCCAATGCCCTGCACCGCACGAGACAGCGTGAACCAGGTCGAACCGTCTTCCAGCGCGACCAGCTGCGAGCGTATCTCTGCCGGCTGTTCGAACACCCGGTGAATGTCCCATAAAGGACAGCGATGCGCGCTTTCCACCAGCGGCGCATTGCTGGCTCCGGCATAGCGCTTCGAGATCGTCCCGGCCCGGTCGATCCGGACCATGAAAAAGGGCAGGCCCCGCGATCCGACTCGCTGCAAGGTCGTCAGCCTGTGGGCGATTTGCTCGAAACCCGCGCCAAAGCGGCGCTGAAGCAGCTGAATACGATATCCGCTTTGCTCGCATGCCTTCAAAAACCGGTCATAGGGCATCATCAGGGCGGCAGCGAAATAGCTCCACAGGTGGCGGCGGAACAGTTTTTCGGCGGCGCGATCGGTAAAATTCCCGCCGGCAGCCAGCGCGTCAATTTCACCCTTCGCCTCGATCTGGCCGAGCAGCAGCGCCGCCTGGAACGTTCGCGATGCCGGGTCTAGCATCTCCGAAAGCTGCAGCTGCCTGGCGTGCAGATCGAGCCGACGCAGCTTGTCCGGCAGGACCGCTTCCGGCAAAATCCGGATCATCAGCTGATGCTTGACCCGCAGTCTTTCGGCAATCGCGCCATAGAGATCGCCGGCCGCCAGGCGCAATTCATCGGCCAGTTCTTCCGCCATCGAATCGAGATCGGCAAAATGGTTGCGCCAGCGCTCAATTTCGCGGCGGACGGCCTGGATCGGATCCGGGGCGCTGGTCTCCGCGGCCTCACCGCCAGCCCCGCGACTGTCAAAAAGGCGGACAAAAGCTTCCGCCGTATTGGGCGATGCGATCAGCCATTCTTCCAGTTCGGTGCGGTCGATCGACAGGTCTTCAAACAGCGGATCCGCAAGCCGCTGCCGGATTGCATCAATCCCGCCGCCCGGCTCCGCCGCGATCAGCTGCCTCGGGTCAAAATCGAATCTGTCGGCCAGCAAGAGCATCAGGCGGGCGCTCACGGGCCGCTGGTTTCGTTCGATCAGATTGAGATAGCTGGGCGAAATATCCAGCGCCTCGGCCAGAGCGACCTGGGTCATCCCAGCACTGCGCCGCAGACGCTTGATGGGCGCACCGGCGAAGAGTTTCTTGTTGGTCATGCAGCGCCTATGTAAATTTATTTACATAATTTCAAGCTGATTTGCCCAATGTCATACACGTCTACACAAAACCAAACCACGGCCGCTTTTGCCCGTTACCGAGCGGGCCGGACTGGAGAAAGTAAATATTTCTTAACCGCGCCGGGCTATTTTCGTGCAGAATCTGAAAGAAACTGGTGCTCTGATATGCTCAAAGAATCCATTCTGCTTGTCGCCTCCACCGGAGTTCTGATCTATCTGGCCTCTCCCTCCGGCGAGCCTCCCAAACCAGAACCGGTCAAGGAAGAAGTGCAGAAAATCGTGGCGTCCCCCGCTCCGGCGTCTGATGACAGCTGGGAATATAGCGATGAGGATATGGAGACAGACGACGATAACTTCACATTCGGCGAGCCGATGACATTTCTGGACAATGATGAGAATGAACCATCGTCCGATCAGCCCCCATCTGTTGCTCCGGCGAGTGCAGGCAGCAGGTCTTTTGCCGACAGCGCCCCTTCCCCATCGGGCGGCAGTCCGCGACCTGGCGCACCCGGTAGCCGGGAGAACCCCATCGCCCTCGCCCCGAACGGGCGGACCAGCGCTAACGACCGATAATCAGTCGAGATCGCGGGCCATATCGCGGCGGCATTGGTCGCTGATGATGGCGGCATGGCCATAGTTGGGATGGTCGATCTGGACCATCACCTGGCCCTCCATGCCCTTCCACGTCCTGGCCTGTTCGCTGGTCAGCGGAAAATGGACAAATTGCACCGCGCTGGCCTTGCCGTCTGCGCGGGTTCGGTCGATATCCTGCTCCGGTTCGGCCGTCACCTTCTGATCGCCGATGATCAGGTGGATATGCCGGTCGACTCCGCCCAGCGTCTTCAGAAAAGCCGTCCGGCGCTCTTCCTCGTCAATTTCGAACATCAAAGTGCCGGTAAATTCCGATCCGTTCGGCACCATCGGATTATAGGCCGCCAGTTCGTCGGTCAGCTGTTCATCGCCGCCTTTTTCGATGCGCAGCATTTCCTGGATCTGCAGCCACATGCTCTCCCAGCTTTCAAACTGGATCGTGGCATAGGGTCCGATCGCGATCCGCCGGTATTTCTTGCGCAGGATCGATTCCTGCCGCTTGTCCTTGCGGATCGATTCATAATCCTGCAGCGAGATGATATCATCGCGGGTTATTTCATGGGTATCGCGGGGCATGTTTGATCCTCAAAATTTGGACTGCTGTTTCAGGCGAAACGATCCTGTCCGGACAGACACTCGCCATCAAAATCCGTAAGCCTTGGCAATCAATTCGATCGGATGACCGATCCGCTCCGGAACATCCGCCTGGCCACCGGCTTCCATGATCTGCTTGAGATGCGGCCCGGCCAGCGGGCATTCGCTGACCATATAGTCAGGATCGCCCTTGGCGACGGCCCGCGCCGCCGGGCGGCCGACCTTGACCGCCTTGTCGAAATTTTCCTTGAAAATCCCCCATTTGCCGCCGTGACCGGAACAGCGTTCGGTGATCGTCGGCTTTGCTTCGGGGATCAGCTTCAGCATCTCCATCGCCTTGGGCCCCATATTCTGGGCGCGGCTGTGGCAGGCAAAATGAATACCGATTTTAGCATCCATCGGCTCGATTTCGACCAGCCCCTTGTCCTTGGCAATTTCTACAACATATTCGCTGAGGTCTCGGGTGGCCTCGGCCAGTTTTTGTACCGCCGGATTGTCGGGCAGGATCAGCGGCCATTCGAATTTCATCATCAGCGCGCAGCTTGGGGTGAGCGCGACGATATCAAAGCCCTCGTTGATGATTGGCTCGAAATAGGCTGCGACCTCTTCCGCCGATGACGCGACGGCCGGCAGGTCGCCGTTCTCCAGTTTCGGCATCCCGCAGCAGCCGGGATATTCAACCCGGGTCTGCACACCATTGTGAGACAGCACATCCAGCGCCGCCTTGCCTGCGGTCTGGTCGTTGAAATTGCCATAGCAAGTGGCATAGATTGCCGCCTTGCGCCCGAAGGCAGGAGCATCCGGGTTGGGAACGGGGCCGTGTCCGACATGCTTGTAGGTCAGCGGCACATCTTCAAATTCCGGCAGATGGGCGCGCTTGTCGATGCCGGCAACGCTTTGCATCAGCCCCCGGGTCAGGCCGTTGTCCTGCCTGGTAGCCCAGTTGGCCAGTCCCGAAACCGTGCCGGCCACTGCCGCATTGCGATCGATTTCGGCAAGCTGCCTGTCGACATAGCCCGTCTTGCCCTTGCGGTTTTCAACGGCCCGGTGGCGCAGCATCAGATGGGGAAAATCGAGATCAAATTCATGCGGCGGCACATAGGGACATTTGACCATGAAACACATGTCGCAGAGCGTGCAGGCATCGACAACATTCTTGATATCGCCGGCGCTCAGATCCTCAACTTCCTCGTTGGGGCTTTCATCGATCAGGTCGAACAGTTGCGGAAAGCTGTCACACAGATTGAAGCAGCGGCGACAACCATGGCAAATGTCGAAGACGCGGCGCAGCTCCTGGTCCAGCGCCGCCTCGTCATAGTAGGATTCTTCCTGCCACGGAATCGGATGTCGCGTCGGCGCGCCCAGACTGCCTTCTGTCATGATAGTTGCCCTCTCGCCCAAGGGACGGATTTCAAAGCGGTAACGGTCGGACCGCCGCCTGTCCGAAGGACATGGGCGGCGGCGCGATCCAAAGCATGAACGGTTTAGGCGTCCATCGATTCCAGCGTTTTCTGGAATTTGCCAGCGTGGCTCTTTTCCGCCTTGGCCAGCGTTTCGAACCAGTCGGCAATCTCGTCGAAACCTTCTTCGCGGGCGGACTTCGCCATGCCCGGATACATGTCGGTATATTCGTGAGTTTCACCCGCGATCGCCGATTTCAGATTGTCGGAGGTCGAACCGATCGGTTCGCCGGTTGCCGGATCGCCGACTTCCTCGAGAAATTCGAGATGGCCATGGGCGTGACCGGTTTCGCCTTCAGCGGTCGAACGGAAAACCGCTGCCACGTCGTTATAGCCTTCGATATCGGCCTTCTGGGCGAAATAGAGGTAGCGACGGTTGGCCTGGCTTTCCCCGGCGAAGGCGTCTTTCAGATTCTGTTCGGTTTTACTTCCCGCAAGTCCCATAATCTTCTCCATTCTCGGATGTTTGAACGATACCGATATAAAGAATCGGATTGGTTTGTTTTAACCCTGCACGAGACCCCACTCTATCGAATTTTTTGATCGCTCACGATCGGAATAATCGATCAATGTATTGCAATTTATTCGCAATAGCGATTACTGACCAGGGCAGCGCTGCAGCTGATACAGGTCCGGTTGGATCGCAAAATCAAAACGGTCGGGGCCTTTGATCTCAACAGGCCCGTCCAGGCGAAAGCGGCCGCCCGCCTCGCCGGTTTCCTCATCAATCGCCAGATCGTCGAGCCTCAACAGCAGCTTGCCCTCGGACCATTGCCACGTACCGGTCAGATTTTCAGACAGGAAATTCCCGCCCGGGATCATCGTCCAGCTGGTCGGTGCCCGGCAATCTTCGCCGAGCATAGCCCAGCGCCCCTGGAAATAGGCCGGGCCGGGATCGACAGGCTGCGCGGCCGCACCCGACAAGCCCGTCGCCACCAGCAGCAAAGCCCAGCCCATTTATTTCTTCATGATCTGCAAAGTGGCCGCGGTCAGCGCTTCGGCACCGGTCTGGATGACCTTTTTCGCTTCGGGAGCCCAGAACGGACTGTGCAGTGACGGCAATTTGGTGCCGTCGGTCTGCGCCGCCTGATATTCCGCCATCGGCACGCCACCGACCCAGAAGATCATGCTCTTGATATTCTCATCGGCCCGGCGATAGCGGCTGAAATCCTCGCCGCCCATAACCGGCTTTGACTGTACGACACGATCCTTGCCAAAGCGGCTTTCGAACAGCTTCGCCATTTCGACCGAAAATTCCGGGCTGTTGTAGGTTGCCGGCGTGAATTCCGCTTTACGCAGGGTGACGACCGGCATCCGGTCCTCCGGCATGCCGGCGGTGATTGCCTCTCCCCGCGCGATCCGCTCAATCCCGTCGAGCAGCTTGGCACGCGTTTCGTCGCCATAGCTGCGCACGGTCAGCAGCAGCAGCGCCTCGTCGGAAATGATATTATGCTTGGAACCGGCCTGGAAGCTGCCGACGGTCACGACCGCGGGATCCTGCGGATCGGTTTCCCGGCTAACCAGGGTCTGCAGCGCGCCGACAATGCGGCTAGCCAGCACAATCGGGTCCTTGGTGGTATGCGGATAGGCACCATGGCCGCCAACGCCCTTCACCCGGATATCGACGCTGTCGACATTGGCCAGCGCAAAGCCCGGCGCATAGCCGATATAGCCAGCGGGCGCTCCGGCGGCATCGTGAAAGGCCAGCGCATAGTCGGGCTTGGGAAAGCGGGTGTATAAGCCGTCCTCGAGCATCGCCAGAGCGCCCTCCCCGGTTTCCTCTGCCGGCTGTAGGATCATCACCAGCGTGCCGGCCCATTCGTCCTTGCGCGCCGCCAGCTGCCGGGCGGTGGCGACCCATCCGGTCATATGCGTGTCATGGCCGCAGGCGTGCATCACATAGGTCTCGTTGCCCTGACGGGTCTTTGCCTTCACCGTCGAGGCAAAGGGCAGCCCGGTTTTTTCCTCGAGCGGCAGACCGTCCATATCTGCGCGCAGCAGCACCGTCGGCCCCTCGCCATTTTTCATCACAGCCACGACGCCGGTGCCACCGACCTTCTCGGTCACATCAAAACCGAGACGCCGGGCCTCGGCGGCCAGCTTGGCGGCTGTGCGGACTTCCTCTCCGCTCAGTTCTGGGTGGCTGTGCAGGTCGCGGTAAATTTCCATGAGTGATGGCAGGTCGTCGGCAATCGCCTTGGTCAGGTCATCGGCCTGGGCAGGAGTGGCCGCCAGCATCGACGCCGTCGCCAGCAGCCCCAATATCGTAAATTTCCGCATCATCACTCCAATCCCTGTTGTTCAAAATCGAACCTAAGGCCGCCCGCGCCGCTTGTCAGGTGAAATTTGCCCGACTTGCCTCGCCGTCACTCGATCAGCTGAAGATCGATGATGTTGATATCGGCCTCGTAAAAATGCTTCGGGAATATCATCCGCCAGCGCTTTTGCACCAGTTTCTGAACGATCCCGGCCTCGTCCCTGTCGTCCCGGCTGCCATAGGGCACCAGACGGTCCTCGTCTCCGAGCAGCAGCGTTCCCAGGAAAACACCGTGCCTGTCATCACCCGCATGATCGGGTGCCGCATCGTAAATATAGCCCACCTGCCGTTGCGAGCCGGTCAGCTTGGTCATGTTGCACCGGTAGAGACCGGCCGGCGGCGCTTCGTAGCCGACCGCCGAATCCACTTCATACAGCCCTTCGCCTGCCAGCAGTTCGTCCCTGCTCTCGCCCGCCAGAATGCGCTGTCTCGCTTGGTCGAGCAACGACCGCCAGCCGATCAGACGCTCCGCGTCGCGCTCGGTGGCCACTTGCCGCCAGTCCGGTCTTTCGCCGGCGCTTGGTTCGCTCGCTGTCGGTGTGGCGCTGCTCGCTGGCGCACCGATGGTTGGCGCTCCCGCACAACCGGCCAGCAACAGGCTGCCCCATAGCGCGGACGCGGCTTTGCTCACTGCGCGGTCCAGCCGCCGTCGATCGAGATATTGGCGCCGGTAATCGACCGTGCCTCATCCTTGCACAGGAATATGGCCAGCGCCGCGATCTGCTCGATCTGGACAAATTCCTTGGTCGGCTGCGGCGCCAGCAGTACGTCGTTGATGACCTGCTCCCGGCTCAGCCCGCGTACTTCCATGGTATTGGGGATCTGCCCCTCAACCAGCGGCGTCCAGGTATAGCCGGGCGAGATCGTGTTCACCGTGATCCCGTGGGTCGCCACTTCGAGCGCCACCGTCTTGCCGAAACCGTCCAGCCCGTGCTTCGCCGCATTATAAGCGGACTTGTAAGGGCTGGCGACCTTGCTGTGCATCGATCCGGTGTTGATGATCCGGCCCCAGCCCTTTTCCTTCATGCCCGGCACCACTGCCTTGGTCGCGTGGAAGGCGCTGCCCAAGATGATATCCATCACCGCATTCCATTTGTCTTCCGGAAATTCGTCCACCGGAGCGACAAACTGGATGCCGGCATTGTTGATCAATATGTCGACGCTGCCCAGCTGTTCGGCACAATCGGCGCACATCTGCCGGATTTCCTCCGGCCTGGTCATATCGGCGTCGCTGTAGGCGGCCTTCGCACCACTGAGCGACTCCAGTTCCCGGCGCAGCGATTCGATCTCGCCCGCATCGCCAAAGCCGTTGATCATCACCGCCGCGCCTTCTCCCGCCAGCGCCTTTGCATAGCCGGCGCCGATACCCGATGTAGACCCCGTAATCAGCGCGGTTTTGCCCTTTAGAAACATGCATATTCTCCTTTGCCGCGACCTTAAAACTGTCGCGCCGGACTGCAATGCTTTTTGTAAAAGAAACCGGTGGCGCTTGCGCTTTTCAGAAATTCCGGCGAATTGCGATTCGACGAGGAGAAAATATATGCGCCTGGATGATCTGGATCCCAGCAAGAATGTTCGCGATCAGGGCCGTGGCGGCGGCAACGGCTTTGGCGGCGGTGGCGGCGGCCTGGGGATGCTGCTGAGCTTCCTGCCGATGCTGCTGGGCCGCAAACTGGGGTGCGGCACGATCCTGCTGATCGGCGGGGCGGCGCTGGCCTTTTTCTATTTTGGCGGAAGCGGTCTGCAGCTGGCCGACAATACCGGCACCGGCGGCTTCCAGCCCAGGGGGGCGGGCGCCAATGTCGCCTGCGATACCGAAGAGGAAATGTTTGCCTGCCAGGTGCTCGCATCGACCGAACAGACCTGGGGAAAATTGTTCGAGCAGCAAGGCCAGCGCTACCGCCCGACCACCCTCACCTTTTACGAGCAGACCGGACAGTCCGGCTGCGGTGCGGCGCAGGCGGCCATGGGCCCCTTCTATTGCCCGGCGGATCAGGGCGTCTATCTCGACACCAGCTTCTTCCAGGAAATGGCGTCTCGCCTCGGTGCCAAGGGCGATTTTGCCCAGGCCTATGTGATCGCGCATGAAGTCGGCCATCATGTCCAGAATCTGACCGGCATCGCCGATCAGGTCCGCAACGCCCAGAGCCGCGCCAGCAAGGCGGAAGGCAATGCGCTGCAGGTCCGGATGGAATTGCAGGCAGACTGCTATGCCGGCGTCTGGGCGGCGCAAAATGCCGACCGTATGGAAGCGGGCGACGTCGAGGAAGGGCTGAACGCGGCCCATGCGATCGGCGATGACACGCTGATGCGCGGGGCCGGCCAGCGCCCGGTCGAGAGCATGTTCACCCACGGCACGTCCGAACAGCGCATGACTTGGCTCCGCAAGGGCCTGCAGTCCGGCGACCCGGCTGCCTGCGACACATTCGCCGCCGACTCGCTCTAGGAAAGACAGGCTCCGGCAGCTGGCCGGAGCCTGCATTCGGCCTATGCTTTCGGCCGGCTCATGCTGCCCGACCAGTCCAGCCGGCGGGTCACGAACATCACCCCGGCGAGAGCGGCAAATATCAGCAGCGACCCGATCAGCAGCGAATAAGCCTCAAGGCTGAGCAATATATAGATCGCGCCATAGAGCCCGGCGAGCAGCCCGCCGATCACCGACGCCCGTGGCCAGCTGGACAGCACCGATGCCGAATAGGCGCTGATCAGGCCGATCGTCGCCAGCGAGGCCATGACATAGGCCCAGGCGAAGCCGATAATCTCGGCAAAGGCCAGCAGCAGCACGAAGAACAGCACCAGCGCCACGCCGACCAGTATATATTGTACCGCGGATATCCGCACCCCGCCGATCAGATCGAACAGCAGGAAGGCGACAAAGGTAAAGCCGATGATCAGGAAGCCATATTTGGTTGCGCGATCGACCTGGCCATAAAGATCGACCGGCTGGATCAGGTCGACGGTCGCGCTCGCAGCAACAGTATTGTCATAGCCGGGTTCCGCATAGGACATCTCCCTGGCGCGCATCGGCTGCACCGGGCTTCCATCCTCCGTCCTGATCAGCGAGCTGCCGAGGGCCAGATTGGTAATCACATATTTCGCCTTGAACCCGTTCGCATCCACCGTTCTGCTTTCGGGCAGAAAGCTGCCGGCAAAGCTCGGGTGCGGCCATTTTGACCGGACGGTCCACTCGGTCTGGCCGGCATGGGGGGCAAGGGTGACGCTCTGGTGCCCCTTGAAGCGGACCTTGAACCGCGCCTCGATCGCTCCGCTTTCAAGAGCATCCCCGTCAAGGAACGCAAAAAATCCGCTATTCCCTGTCTCGCCCAGCCCCTTCCCGGGCTGCAGCGCAAGCGGCTGGCCATTGACCACCACCTGGTTATCGCCCGCCAGCCCCCTGGCATCGGACAGGCCGAATCTCAGTTCCGCGCGGCTGAAATCAATCTGCTCCCGGGTCACGCCAAAACGGTCGAGATCGTCCGGCAAGCGGAATGTCGCGGAGCCGGTCATCGCCGTGTCATAGACGATCACCTGATAAATGGCGCGCTGCTTGGTTTCGGTGTTCAGCTCGCTGTCCAGCCTCACCTGCTGCGGCGCGACAAACAATTCCCGCGTCACGATATTGGTGCGGGTCACCGTCTTGCCATTTTCCTCCACCGACTCCGTGACCCTGGCGCGATAGGGCAGCACCAGCTTGGGACCGGCAAAAACCTGCTGCCCGCCCCAGCCGGACACGATCGAGCGCTGCGCCGTCTCGCTCTGGCTCTGCCGATCGTAGTTGAGCAGCCAGACGGTGAACAGCGGGATGCTGATCAGCACGCCCATCAATATAACCATCAGGAATTTTCGCCCCGGCGACCGATCCGGCCTGTCTGCCCCGGCTTCGCCTTGCGCTATCTCCACCATGGAATCTCCTTCCTCCATCCAGTCAAACGCCCCTTGCGACCCGCGCATCTTCGTCTAGACTGGCTCGATCAACCCATCCTCTGCTGCGACGAGCAGTGGCGCACGCGCGTCGAATCGAAAGCCTGTTATGAATATCTCGGATTGCCACAATGTGAACGACTTCCGCACGCTTGCCAGAAAGCGCCTGCCCTTTCCGATCTTCGATTATATCGATGGCGCTGCAGATGACGAGGTGACCCGGCGACGCAATACCGAAGCCTATGAAAGCTGTGATCTGGTCCCCAATGTGCTCGCCGGCGTCGCGGATATCGACATAAGCACGACGGTCATGGGCAAGAAACTGGCCATGCCATTGTTCCTCTCGCCTACCGCCCTGCAGCGGCTGTTTCACTGGCAGGGCGAGCGCGCCGTTGCCCGGGCGGCGGAGAAATTCGGAACCTATTTCGGCATATCCTCCCTCGCCACGGTCAGCATAGAGGAGATTGGCGCAAGCATCAGCACGCCGAAAATGTTCCAGCTCTATGTGCACAAGGACAAGGAGCTCAACCGGTCGATGGTCGAGCGGTGCAAGGCGGCCAAATTTGATGCGCTGACCCTGACCGTCGACACGATTGTCGGCGGCAATCGCGAGCGCTGCCTGCGGTCGGGCTTTACCAGCCCGCCCAGGATCACGCCAACCAGTTTCTGGAGCTATGCCGCGAAACCCGCCTGGGGACTGAACTATATGTTCCGCGAAAAGTTCGAACTGTCGAACCTGAAAGACCATGTCTCGGAAGGCACCAGCGTTCCCAATTCCGTCGCCGACTATTTTACCAAAATGCTCGACCAGTCGCTCGACTGGAAAATGGCCGAGGAAATCCGCAAGGACTGGGGCGGAGAATTCTGCCTCAAGGGCATCATGTCGGTGGCCGACGCCAAGCGCGCGGTCGATATCGGCGCGACCGCGATCATGGTGTCCAACCATGGCGGACGGCAGCTGGATGGCAGCCGCGCGCCGTTCGACCAGCTGGCCGAGATTTGCGATGCGGTCGGCGACAAGCTGGATGTGATCTGCGATGGCGGTATCACCCGCGGCAGCCATGTGCTCAAGGCACTGAGCGTGGGGGCCAAGGCCTGTTCCGGCGGTCGCCTCTATCTTTACGCCCTCGCCGCTGCCGGACAGGACGGGGTTAAGCGAATCCTTTCCCTGCTGCAGAATGAAATTCAGCGCGACATGAAACTAATGGGCGTCACAGCGGTTGATCAGCTGAACCGCGACAATCTTCGTTTTCGATGACCGACGCGTTCTGGGGATTGATATTATGAAAAAAATGCACTTGAGCACTTTGCTGCTGCTTTCTGGCCTGCTGCACTCGGCAGCATTTGCGCAACCGGGCGCGAAGGAGGACTCCACTCTGGAATCCGCCGGCAACAAGGTCACCGAGCCCTTTGATGGCAAGGAAGTTCCGCAAAAGCTGAAAGATATTCAGGATGACCCCTATTCGCTGCGGGGATTCAGCCGATGCGCCGCAATCATCGCAGAAGTCCGGGAACTGAATGACGTATTGGGGCCTGACGTAAACGAAAAAGTGGACAAGAGCCGCGGTAAGAAGCGGGAACAAACGGCTGCCCGGGTTGCCGGCAGTGCGATCGGATCGATCATCCCGTTCGGCGGCATCATCGGCGAAGTCACCGGCGCCAATGCCGAGCGGCGTCGCTATAATGAAGCGGTTTATGCCGGTACCGTGCGACGCGGTTTTCTGAAGGGCGTCGGCCTGCAGAAGGGATGCAAGGCACCCGCGCGACCCTGATCAACCTTGGGGGCAACAAGGGAGATATATCATGGCGAAAGCCGGATTTGGTGCTGTTATCGGCATGCTGGCCCTGACCGCACACTCCGTACGCGCAGAGGCTCCGAATGTTGAACGACCAATGGTCGATCATGTGGAAGATGCAGTGACCCAGCCCGCCAGGGACGTGAATCTGAAAAAGGACAAAATTCCGGAGCGTCTGCTGCAGATTCAGAGCGCGCCTTATGATCTGACCGGCATGGATCGTTGCATGGCCATATTGGCCGAAATCCGGAATCTGCGCCCGCTGCTCGGCCCCGACGTCAACGAGGACCCGCATCTGTCGCGCGCCGAAAAGCGCGAACGCGGCGTCAGCCGCGTTGCCGGTGGACTGATCGGCGGCCTGATTCCGTTTCGCGGGGTCGTGCGCGAAGTGACCGGTGCCAATGCAGCGGAGCAGCGCTACCGCAAGGCGCTTTCAGCGGGATTTGCCCGGCGGAGCTTTCTCAAGGGAGTGGCGTTCAGCCGGGGCTGTATGACAAGAGCTTCGCTATCCTGATCTGTCCAGTAACGCTCTGCCGGATGGTCAGGCGACCGCGACCAGCAGCAATGCAGAAAGCAAAAACACGGTCATCCCGCCAAACGCAATGATCAGCCGATTCTGCAGCTGCATTCTCCGGTCGAGTTCCGCCTGCAGCAAACCGAAAGACTCAGCCAGCTCTTCCTGGGTTGGCAGTTGCTCCAGCTTCTCGTGCAGCTGTTCCAGACGGGCGCGTTCATCGACCCGCGCGCCGGGGTCTTCCAGCTTCTTCACGCCTTTCGATCGCCCCATCACCCGGCCATAGACATCGCTCGCAAGACGGCCTGCGGCCTCCTGCACCTTTGGGTGCCCCGCGATGGTCGAGATAGTCCCGATCACCAGCGGAGGAAGCGCCATCAGTATACCCGCTTCTTCGGTTTGATATAATCCGCTTCGTCGGTCAGCGTATAATCATGGACCGGACGATAGCTGATCTCGCTCTTGCCGCCCTTGCCGCCCCATCCATCAAAGGTGATGACGGTGTGCTTCATCCAGTTCGCGTCGTCGCGATCCGGATAGTCTTCCTGCATATGCGCGCCGCGGCTTTCCTTGCGGTTGGCGGCCGCCTTCATCGTCACCACGGCCTGGCTCATCAGATTGTCCAGTTCCAGCGTTTCGATCAGATCGGTGTTCCAGATCAGCGAGCGGTCGGTGACCCCGATATCGGCAAGCTTGGCGTTCACCTTTTCCATCTCGGCAACGCCTTCGTCGAGTAGCTTGTTGTCGCGAAACACGGCAGCGTGCCGCTGCATGGTCTTCTGCATCTCCAGCCGCAGCTCGGCGGTCGGGATCGAACCCTTGGCATTGCGGAAATGGTCCAGTCGCTGCAGAGCCAGATCGGCGGAATTCGCTGGCAGCGGCTTGTGCGGGGCGTTTGGCACCAGCTTTTCCTTGAGCCGCAGACCGGTGGCGCGGCCAAAGACCACCAGATCGATCAGCGAGTTGGAACCGAGACGATTGGCACCATGCACCGAAACGCAGGCCGCCTCGCCGACGGAATAGAGACCGGGGACAATCGCATCCGGATCTTCCGCAGTCGGATTGACCACTTCGCCGTGATAGTTGCAGGGTATGCCGCCCATATTATAATGGACCGTTGGCACCACCGGCAGTGCTTCACGGGTCAGGTCGACGCCAGCGAAAATCTTGCCGGTTTCGGTAATGCCCGGCAGCCGTTCGGCCAGCACTTCCGGCGCGATATGGTCGAGGTGGAGATAGATATGATCCTTCTCCGGCCCGACGCCGCGGCCTTCGCGGATTTCGGTGGCCATGCAACGCGACACGACGTCGCGGCTGGCCAGATCCTTGGCGCTCGGCGCATAGCGTTCCATGAACCGCTCGCCTTCGCTGTTGGTCAGATAGCCGCCCTCGCCGCGTGCGCCTTCGGTGATCAGCACGCCGGCGCCGTAAATGCCGGTCGGGTGGAACTGGACAAATTCCATGTCCTGCAGCGGCAGACCCGCGCGCAGCACCATGCCGCCGCCGTCGCCGGTGCAGGTATGGGCCGAGGTCGCGCTGAAATAGCAGCGTCCGGAACCGCCGGTCGCCAGCACCACGGCATGGCTGCGGAAGCGGTGAATCGAACCGTCCTCGAGACAAAGGGCAATCACGCCCCGGCACTCGCCGTCTTCCATGATCAGGTCGATGGCGAAATATTCGATGAAGAAATCCGCGTCATATTTCAGGCTCTGCTGATACAGGGCGTGCAGCATCGCATGGCCGGTACGGTCGGCAGCAGCACAGGTGCGCTGGACCGCCGGGCCCTCGCCCATATTCTGCATATGGCCGCCGAACGGACGCTGGTAGATGGTGCCATCCTCGTTGCGTGAGAAAGGCACGCCGGCATGTTCCAGCTCGTAGACCGCCTGCGGCGCTTCGCGCACCAGATATTCGATCGCGTCCTGGTCGCCGAGCCAGTCGGAGCCCTTGACCGTGTCATACATGTGCCACTGCCAGTGATCGGGCGTGTTGTTGCCCAGCGACGCGGCAATCCCGCCCTGCGCCGCAACCGTATGCGAACGGGTCGGGAAGACCTTGGTGATGCAGGCTGTTTTCAGACCCGATTCCGCAGACCCCATGGTGGCGCGCAGGCCGGAGCCGCCAGCGCCAACGACGACGGTGTCATAGCTGTGATCAATGATCTTGTAGGCAGGCTGGGTGGATGTTTCAGACTTCATGCGACCACTCCGGTAAACGCTATTTTCGCAACCGAGAAAATTCCCAGCGACGCGCCGCCAAGGGCGAAAAAGTTGAGCAGGACGATCAGGCCGAACTTGACGCCGTGATCCGGTACATAATCCTCGATCAGCACCTGCAGGCCGAGGCGCAAGTGCCAGAAAATGCTGACCAGCATCAGCATCATCGGCACCGCGACCAGCGGCGAGGACAGCCACTCGACCAGCAGCTCATGTTCGAAATTCGGCAGCCGGACCAGCGAAATGACCAGCCACAGCACCAGCAGCAGATTGCTGACCGCGGTGACTCGCTGCACGATCCAGTGGTGCGCGCCTTCCTGCGCCGATCCGAGGCCGCGTACCCGGCCAATATTGGTTCCTGAACCCATCGTCTGATTCCTGTTCTGTCAGATATTCTTGAAAGCGAAATAAAGCCACATCGCAGCGGTGGTGAGGATCGCTGCCAGTGGCACCGCCGTCGCCCACATCTTGTTGGTCTGCAGCTCATAGCCGGCACCCGCATCCAGCACGAAATGCCGCAGGCCCGAATACATATGTTCGAAAAAGGCAAAGCTCATGCCGACCAGCACGATATAGCCGAGATAGAGAAAGTGGAACCAGCTCTGGAAATAGGCATAGCTTTCCGGACCGGCGGCGATGGCATAGAGCCACCAGACCAGCAGCGGCACGCCGACCAGCGCCATGGCGTCCCCGGTTGCGCGGTGCAATATGGACACCAGCATATGCGGCCCCCATTTATAGACTTGCAGATGCGGTGAGAGCGGTCTGTTCGATGCTGAACCTGATACGCCGGACATGGTCTTCCCCTGAACAATCTCCCCGGCCCGTGCCGGAGTCTTTGAAATCGAACCATTCCCTTAGCGAAAAGCGCGTATCATGCAAACCAGATGCGCCGGATTTGGATAATTTATTAGTGCAAACCGGTGCAGCGGCGGCGCAGGGGACGAAATCTGCATCATCATATGGACGCGCGCGGCCTCTCGTTCTAGTCAGCGAGCGATGAGCAACACAAAAACACATATATTGGTCACCGGCGCCAGCCGCGGCATCGGCAAGGCCATCCTCGAATCGCTGGACCGCGACAATGTGACCGTCGTCGGCCAGAGCACCGCTGGCGGCGATGGCCTGCTCGCTGCGGACTTCACCCGCGAGGGCGCGGCTCCCGGTCTCTGGGAGCAGGCGCTCGACCGGCTCGACGGCCGGATCGACGTGCTGGTCAACAATGCCGGCCTGTTCCAGCCCAATCCGATTACCGCCGACGACTGGCTGGAAAGCTGGAACCGGACGATGACGATCAACCTGACGGCCTCGGCCGAACTGTGCCGCCTGGCGGTGCTGCATTTCCAGCAGCGCGCCGAGCCCGGGCGGATCGTCAATATCGCGAGCCGCGCGGCCTATCGCGGCGACGGACCCGAGCACTGGCATTATGCGGCCTCCAAGGGCGGCATGGTAGCGATGACCAAGACGATCGCCAGAGCCTATGCCCATCAGCAGATTCTGGCCTTCGCCATTTGCCCCGGTTTCACCATGACCGGCATGGCGGAGGATTATCTGGCCAGCCGCGGCGGCGACAAATTGCTCGCCGACATCCCGCTCGGCCGCGTCGCCCAGCCCGCGGAAATCGCCTCGATGGCCCGCTATTGCGCGCTCGAAGCGCCGGCCAGCATGACCGGCGCGGTACTCGACGCCAACGGCGCCAGCTTCGTCCGATGATCGCCCGCGAGCTGCTCGATACCGCCGCCATCCCCGGCGGCGGCGAATTGCGCCTGTTCCGGCGGGAACTCAAGGGTGCAGACGAATATTCGATCATGCTCGGCCGGATCGAGCTGATGAACAGCCGGCTCAGCGGCTCGGAAGAGGCGCTGGCCACCCTCACCTGCGCTAGCCTCCAGGTCAAGAATCCGCGCCTGCTGATCGGCGGCTACGGCATGGGCTTCACCTTGCGCGCGGCGCTGTCGGTGCTGCCGCCGCAGGCGAGTGTCGAGGTTGCCGAGCTGATCCCCGCGATCGTCGATTGGGCCCGCGGACCGATGGCCGATCTGTCGCAGGACTGTCTCGCCGACAGCCGGGTGACCATGACCATCGGCGACGTATGCGATCTGATCCACAAGGCCGACCGCGACTATGATGCGATTCTGCTCGATGTCGACAATGGTCCCGACGGCCTGACCCACGAAGCCAATGACCGGCTCTACAGCATGGCAGGCCTGGCCAAGGCGAAGAAGGCGCTGCGCAGCAACGGCATCCTCGCGATCTGGTCGAGCGAAGGCGATTCCCGGTTCACGTCGCGCCTGCACAAGTCCGGCTTTGCGGTCGATGTCAAAACCGTAGCGGCGCGCAGCAGCGGCAAGGGCGCGAAACATACGATCTGGCTGGCGACGAAGCGCTAGCCGCCACCGCTAGAAGCGGATATCCAGCGCGGCAAAACTGACCGCCCCGGCGAGGGCGAGAACGACGCTGCTCGCAGCAAGCGCAAGCACCGCGGACCGGCCGTTTTTCCAGCCCGCAGCGAAACCGGCGACGACCGCCTTGAAGATCATATTGGCGAGCACCGTCATCGCCAGCACGAAACCCGCCAGACTGGCAGCGATCGTGTCGGCCGGCAGCGTGCCCAGCGTGATGATCGCGGCATCGACGTCAAACGAGCCCATGATCAGCACCAGATAGGCGATGCCGCTGCTGCCGAATTTCGCTTCCGCCCAGCGCGCCGCCAGCGACATCACCGCCACCGTCGCCGCAAAGAAAAAGGCCGGCAGCAGATGGATCGGATTGCGTGTATCGACGCTCTCGTCGCTTCTCGCGGCACCGCTCCGGCGTAGCAGCAGCAAGCCGATGCCCCCCGCCACCAGCGCCGCCGGCGTCAGGATCATCGCCAGCGGCAGAAAGGCAAAATCCGCGATGATGAAGGTGAGAAGCAGCACCCGGATATACATCACCGCCGACGCCAGCGCGATCCCGGCCGACAGCGTACGCCGGCTGCTGTCCGCCCCGCGCAATCGCTGGGCCAGCGATGCAGTGACCGCGGTCGAACTATAGGCCCCGCCAATAACGGCCGTCACTACGGTCCCGTGGCTTTCGCCAAAAATCCGGTTGGCGACATAGCCGGCGAAGGACAGGCCGGTGACCACAATGACGACAAACCACAGCTGCTGCAGATTGAAGGCATCATAGGGCCCGAAGGCCTGGGCCGGGAGAAAGGGCAGAACCGCCAGCGCAATCAGCGCAAAGCGGATCATCGCATTGATATCGGTCGGCCCCAGCTTTCTCAGCACGCCGTGCAGTTCTGACCGCATCGCCAGCAGGCCCGCAACGATCGCCGCCCCGGCCATAGCCAGCGCCGGATATCCGCTGCCCGCCAGCAGGCCAAGACAGAGCGCGAGCACCGACACCACGAAATTGGTGATGCTGCGTCCGTCCGGCTCGTGGATCATCCGGGCATGGCTGATCGACAGCATGATCACGACAGCAGCAAGCAGGATCGCCGCAAAAATCAGATCAAGGCTCTGCGCGATCAGCGCGATCAGCCCGCCAAGGCCGGCAACCAGGCCGAATGTGCGAATTCCCGCAACCCGCCCTCCCGGCTGCTCCTTGCGCATCGTCCAGCCGCGTTCCACGCCGATCAACAGGCCCGCCGCCAGCGCGACGGAGAGGTCGCGGTAGACCAGCCATTCCCCGGACAGACTCATCGGCACTGCCGTTGCAAGATCCGCCTGTCTGGTCCGGTTTGTGCCATAATCATCCGACGCTGCTTAGATTTGTGGGGGCAATAGCCTATACGTAATAATCCATAAGAAAAGCGTGATCCGGTCTGGCAAGCATCCTTACCGGCGGACGTCAGCGCTCGCATCGCGCCGTTCCTTGAATTCCGAACCCGCTTTCCATTCCGGCCAGCGCTCCGAATAGGCCAGGCTTTCGCCGATATCGAACATGACATTGATATCCTGCAGCGCACCGTCGAGGTTCCAGTCCGGTGACCAGGCATCGCAGGCGGCGTGATAGCAATTGCCGGTATAGTCATCGATCCATTTCTGGCCGGCCTTCCGGCCGCCCTCCACCAGATCGGATGCGCCGGCGAGGCTCATCATCAGCAGCACCGGCACGCCCCGCTTGGCCAGCGAGAAATGGTCGGCGCGGAAAAACAGCCCGCGCTCGGGCAGATTTTCCTCGGTGACCTCGCGCCCCTGCGCCTTGGCATATTTGGCCAGATCATCCTCCAGCGTCCCCTGCCCCTTGCCGATCAATATCACATCCTTCGCCTTGCCTGCGGTCTGCAGCACATCGATGGTCAGGTTGGCGACGGTCTTTTCCAGCGGATAGATCGGATTCTGGGCATAGACTTCCGAGCCCAGCAGGCCGCGCTCTTCCGCCGACCATGCAGCGATCACGATCGTCCGGTCGGGCTGCGGCAGGGATTTGAACTTGCGGGCAATTTCCATGATGCCGGCGATACCAAGCGCGTCGTCATTGGCACCGGCGCGATAGATGCGGCCCTCCGCATCCGGCGGTCCTTCACCATAGGCATCCCAGTGCGCCCCATAGATGATCGTCTCGTCCGGCCGCGCCTTGCCGGGGATCTTGCCGAAGACATTCTGGCTTTGCACGGTTTCCTGCTCCACCGGATAGTCGGCGGTAAAGCTGGAACCCATCGGCACCGGCGTGAAATCGCTCTTTCTCGCGGCGACCCGCAGCTTCGCCAGGTCGAGCCCGGCATCGTCGAACAGTTTCTGCGCCGTGCCCCCGCTGACCCAGCCCTGCAGCGCTAGGCTGGTGACTTCGTCATCCGGCTTGGCAATGCCGTAATTTTCACCCTGCGGGCTTTCGACCACGCTCCAGCCATAGCCGGCGGCTTCGGTTTCGTGAACGATCAGCGCCGCCACTGCGCCGCGCCGCGAGGCTTCCTCGAACTTGTAGGTCCAGCGGCCATAATAGGTCATCGCCCGGCCGCCGAACTTGCCAGCCACCGTTTCATCGGCAGCGGCGGCAAAATCCGGGTCGTTGACCAGAAAGACCGCGACCTTGCCCTTCAGGTCGACATCCTTGAAATCATCCCAGCCGCGTTCGGGGGCGGTCACGCCATAGCCGACAAACACCATTTCCGCCTTGTCGACCACGGCCCGGTCCTTGGGCTGCAGCGTCGAAACATAGATATCCTTGCCCGGATTCAGCGCCATCCCGTTGCCATTGATGGAAAAATCAAGCGCATCCGGCTTGCCGAGCCGGGTGTGCAGCAGCGGAACCGGCTGCGTCCAGCTGCCATCGACCCCGCCGGGTTCCAGGCCCAGCGCCTGGAATCGCCCGATCAGATAGCCGATCGTCCGGTCCTCGCCGGCGGTGCCGGGTGCACGGCCCTCGAACTGGTCGAGAGTCAGCGTCCTGACCGTCCGGGTCACTTCATCGGCGCTGATATCGGCGCTCTGGTCCGGGGACTGGGCGTGGACCGGCGATACAATCATCATGGCGGTGGCGGAAAACAAGGCGATGGTGCGACCAGAAAACAAAGCAAAACTCCCGGAAAATTCTCAACTGCCCTGACACTAGTCATTCAGAGCATGATTTGCACATGAAGTTTTTTACGCTATCTTTTGCACTAATGTGAAGGCTCGGCTAACGGCACCCCATGCTGAATTTCAACAATATAACCGTGCGCCTTGGCGGCACCGTGATCCTCGATGGCGCAAGCGCTGCGCTGCCACCCGGCGCGCGGGTCGGCATGATCGGCCGCAACGGTGCCGGCAAGTCGACGCTGATGAAGGTGATCGCGGGCATGCTGGAGCCCGATGACGGCACTGTCGACATGCCCAAGGACGCGCGGCTGGGCTATATCGCGCAGGAAGCGCCCGCGGGACAGGACAGCCCGCTGGATACCGTGCTCGCTGCGGATGTCGAGCGCGCCGCACTGCTCGAAGAGGCGGAAACCGCAACCGATCCGCACCGGATCGGCGAAATCCACGAACGGCTGAACATGATCGAGGCGCACAGTGCCCCGGCCCGCGCCGCGAAGATTCTGATCGGCCTGGGCTTTGATGAAGAGGCCCAGAAGCAGCCGATGGATAGTTTCTCCGGCGGCTGGCGGATGCGCGTGGCGCTGGCGGCCTTGTTATTCTCGCAGCCGGAAGTGCTGCTGCTCGACGAGCCCTCGAACCATCTCGATCTCGAGGCAACCCTGTGGCTGGAAAATTTCCTGACCAGCTATCAGGCGACCATATTGGTGATCAGCCACGAGCGCGACCTGCTCAACAATGTCGTCGATCATATCCTGCATCTGCAGCACGGCACCACCACGCTCTATCCCGGCGGCTATGACGCGTTCGAGAAGCAGCGGGCCGAGCGCCAGGCACAGCTCGCTTCCTCGCGCGAAAAGCAGATTGCCCAGCGCGAGAAGCTCGAATCCTTCGTCTCCCGCTGGGGGGCAAAAGCGCATAGCGCGAAACAGGCGCAGAGCCGGGTCAAGGCGCTCGCCCGCATGGAGCCGATTGCCGAGGCGATCGACGACCCGTCGCTCAGCTTCCATTTTCCAAGCCCTGCCGAGCTCAAGCCGCCGCTGATCACGCTGGACGACGCGGCTGTCGGCTATGGCGACAATATCATCCTGTCCGGCCTCAACATGCGGCTCGATCCCGATGACCGGACCGCCCTGCTCGGCCGCAACGGCAATGGCAAGACCACGCTCGCACGGCTGCTCGCCAGCCAGCTGGAACCCAAAAAAGGCTCTATCAACAAGTCGGGCAAGCTGACCGTCGGCTATTTTACCCAATATCAGGTCGAGGAACTGGACACCACGGACACGCCGCTGGAGCATATGACCCGGCTGATGAAAGACGCGAAACCGGGCGCAGTCCGCGCCCAGCTCGGTCGCTTCGGCTTTTCCGGCGACAAGGCGACGATCAAGGTCGGCAAGCTGTCCGGCGGCGAACGCGCCCGGCTGGCTCTGGCGATGATTACCCGCGATGCGCCGCATCTGCTGATCCTCGATGAGCCGACCAACCATCTCGACGTCGACGCGCGCGAGGCGCTGGTCCACGCGCTCAACGAATATAGCGGCGCCGTCATTCTGGTCAGCCATGACCGGCATATGCTGGAACTGACCGCCGACCGGCTGGTGATGGTCGACAGCGGCAAGGCCGAGGAATTTGCCGGGACGCTCAAGGACTATACCGATTTCGTGCTCGGCAAGAACCAGCCGGGCTCCTCGTCCGGCAAGGCGAGCGGTGGCAATCGCAAGGACGAACGGCGCGCCGCCGCGGAACGGCGCAAGCAGCAGACCGAATTGCGCAAGCAGGTCGCCAGCACCGAAAAGCAGATGCAATTGCTGGCAGCGGATATCTCCGCCATCGACCGAGCGATGTTCGATCCCGCCTCGGCGGATCCGAAACATGCCGATCTGGCGATGTCCGACCTGATGAAATTGCGCGCCGAAACCCAGGACAAGCTCGACAAGGCCGAAGCGCTGTGGATGGAAGCCACGGACAAGCTGGAGCAGGAAAATGTCGATGCCTGAACGGCCCTGGCGATGAGTGAAACGTGGAAGGTCTCGATCCCCTGCACCCGCGCCGAGGCCCGGGCGCTGTCCGAGGACAATCTGTTCATCAGCTCAAGCGATTCAACGCCGACGATCGTTGCCAGCGAGATTGATGGGAAACATCCGGACGCATGGATGATCGATGTCTATTGCGAGACGCAGCCGGAACCGGAACTGATCGGCAATCTTCTGCAATTGTCCCCCTCGGCCAGAAAGGCCGGAGTCGAGCCCCTGGTCGAACGGCTGGGCGACGAAGATTGGGTGTCGCTGAGCCAGCAGGGCCTGGAGCCGCTGCGGGCCGGGCGCTTCCATGTCCACACCTCCAGCGACCGGCCATCGGACGATGCCAGGCTGACCAATATATGCATCGATGCCGGCCGCGCCTTTGGCACCGGCCATCATGAAACCACGATGGGCTGTCTGCAGAGCCTCGACCAGCTCCGGCGCACCGGCCACCGGTTCCGCAATATCGCCGATCTGGGCACAGGCACCGGCCTGCTCGGCTTTGCCGCTTATCATCTGTGGCCCGACGCCCGGATCATCGCCAGCGATATCGATCCCGTTGCGGTCGCCGTGACCGAAGCCAATGCGGAACTAAATGTCATCCCGCTAGGCAATGGCCGCCGCCATATCCGGCTGGTCCAGAGCAACGGCCTCGACCATCCGGCGCTCCGCAACCGTGCACCATTCGACCTGATCATCGCCAATATCCTTGCCGGTCCGCTGGTCGCCCTCGCCCCGCAGATCGCCACCGCGTCCGGAGCCGGGACGGTGCTGCTGCTAGCCGGCCTGCTGACCCGCCAGAAAAACGACGTGGTCCGCGCCTATGTCCACGAGGGATTTCGCCTGAAGCGCACCCATCTCGACAATGAATGGCCGTGCCTGACTCTGGTCAAGGCGAAAAAATATGGCTGGACCCGCAAACCGCACCGCAAGAAATCGCCGCTGGCCTCGGATTATTTCGGGGAATGCTAGTTGTGCACCTGCGCAGGCAGGTGCCCATCTCCCAAAGGTGCGCTTAGACGGACTGGTCCTAGATGGACCCCTGCCTGCGCAGGGGCACCCAATCAAACGACCGTGGCTTCCCCAGCCTGTGACCGCGCATATTCCTGCGTGCCCTCGGTCAGCACTTCGTCCCCCTCGACAATCTCGGCGATCCGGATATCCGGCAACCCGGCAATCCGGTCATAGACCGGCTTGAAATCCGTCTCCACCGTCACCCGCAGCAGCTCGTCGAGGCTGGGGATGACGAAATAATTCTGCTGATAATCGTCGATCCGATATTCCGTGCGCAGCACCCGTTCCAGATCGAACAGGATGCGGTTGGGGCTCGGATCGTCGAGCGCAAAGACGCTTTCGCCATAGCTGGACACAATCCCAGCGCCATAGATGCGCAGGCCCTCGTCCTCCTGGATCAGACCGAATTCCACCGTATACCAGTAGAGCCGGGCGAGCTGCTTCAGCGTGCCATATTTCAGCGCCCTGAGCCCGCCGCGGCCATAAGCCACCATATAGTCGGCAAAACGCTGGTCCGCGAGCATCGGCACATGGCCGAAGACATCGTGGAAAATATCCGGTTCCTGCAGATAGTCCAGCTGGTCGCGCCGGCGGATGAAGTTGCCGGAGACAAAACGCCGGTTGGCAAGATGGTCGAAAAACACATCATCGGGCACCAGGCCCGGCACCGCCACCACCTGCCAGCCGGTGGCGTCCATCAGGATGCGGTTGAGCTCGTCGAAATCGGGAATGCCGGGCTGCGACAGATTCAATATGTCGATGCCCTTCAGAAAGGCCTGCGAGGCGCGGCCCGGCAGCATCTTCTGCTGGCGCGCGAACAAGATATCCCAGGTCTCGTGGTCTTCCTGCGTATAGCTTTGCCAGTCCTGGTCGATTGTCCAGTCGGCATTTGCGTGCGCTGGCGGCTTGTCATAGACATGGGTTTCGGTTTGGGGCTTGCTGGACATGGCCGTATCTTAACGCAAAAAAGGTTTCAATGGCAACCAATTTGCTTATATTCCTGAAACGCGGAGCGCTTGCGCTGGCCGCGATCGTTGCGCTTTACCTGATGGCCGCCCTCGCCGGCAGCCTGCTGCCCGCTAATCCGGACTGGCAAAGCCCTGACGACGGTATCGAACTGTTCGTCGAGAGCAACGGTCTGCACACCGGCATCATCATGCCGATCTGGAGCGATGTCCACGACTGGACGCCACTGGTGCGGCCGGAGGATCTCGCTGATCCGTCGCGCTACGGCAGCCATATCCTGGTCGGCTGGGGCCATGAAGGCGTCTATCGCAACACCCGCGAGTGGCAGGACCTGCGCGCCAGCGACGCAATGAGCGCGATTTTCGGCAGCAACCATGTGCTTATCCACGTCGATCACCTGCAATATCCACAGGCTTATCCCCCATATCGCCGCCGCCTGAAAGTCAGCGCCGCAGAATATCGCAAGATCGCCGCCGCGATCGAGGAAAAATTCCTGCTCGACGACCAGTATCGGTCGCAGCCTTCGCCGGGCTATGGCGCCTCGGACCTGTTCTACCGCTCGCACGGCCATTACAGCGCCTTGCACACCTGCAACAACTGGACCAGCGAAGTGCTGCAGCAGGCCGGCATCCGCACCGGCCTGTGGACGCCGTTCCAGGGCGGCGTGATGCGCTGGTTTCCGGACAGCGGCACCAGCCGCTAGCCGCCGATAACCGCCCGCAAGCCGCTGCTGTCCCGGACCGTCACAAATCCGTAGCCCGGTTCGATCATCCCCGCGGCCTCCAGCCCGGCCAGCGCCTTGCCCAGCGACACCCGCGATACTCCCACCAGATCGGCCAGATCCTGCTGCGTCGCCATGATCCTCGCACCGTCCTGCTGATCGCCGCACAGCTGCAGCAGGGCCTGCGCCAGTCTTTGCGGCACCGACAGATTGCGACTCGATTCGATCAGGTTGAACGCCTGCTGCACGGTCAGCGCCATGGTCTTGAGCAGCAGCCGGGTGACCGCCGGATCCGAATCCATCAGGCTCTGCAATTCCTTGTCACCGATCCGGATCAGCTGGCAATCCGACCCGGCAATGGCGTCGACAGTGCGCGGAAACTCGCCGAGAAAGGCCAATTCGCCAAAAGTCTCGCCAGCCCCGATCAGGGCAAAGAGCGTCAGCCGCCCGTCCATGCCATAGCGGCCGATCTGCACTGACCCGCTCTCGACATACCAGAATTCGCGCGCCGGGTCGCCGCGCTGCTGGATGATCTGTCCCCTGTCGAAATAGCGCCGCTTGCCGCGCGCCAGCAAATCGGCGCGAACCGTGTCGGGAAGCGCCATGACAAAGCCGGTTCCGGCGATCGGAGAGGCCGTCGTCATAAATAGCCGTGCAATTGATAACTTATTTGCATTTGACCATCTCTACATCCGCTATCGCATCCTCGCAAGCAATGGAGAGGGAGAAAGAGGATGCGACCTGAACTTCTGGCAATCACCGGCATATTTCTTGGCTTCGGCCTGCTCGAATTTTTTCGCACCAGGCTGTTCCGCAAGCCGGAGCAGACCCGCGACGACGCTTTGGTCGAAATCATCGGTTCCTTCGTGCTGCTGGCCATCACCCAGCCCGCCATCTTTCTCGCCACCCAGTTCATCCTCGCCAGCGTCGCGCCGCAATGGCAGGACGCGCTCGCCGGCATCCCGCTGATAGCCGCGATCGCCCTGTTCCTGGTCCTCGACGACATGATGCAATATTGGTGGCACCGGCTGTCGCACAGCGTGCCTTTTCTCTACAATCTGCACCGGTCGCACCACAATGCCCGCTACATGAGCGTTCGCCTCGTCTACCGGAACAATATCTTCTATTATCTGACCATGCCCAGCATCTGGTTTTCCGGCGCGCTGATCTATCTCGGGCTTGGCTGGGTCTATGTCGGCTATATCATCGTCAAGATGGCGGTGATCGTCGGCGCCCACAGCGATGTCGCCTGGGACGCGCCGCTCTACCGGATCAAATGGCTGTCACCGGTCATGTGGCTGGTCGAGCGCACCATCTCCACCCCCGCCACGCATCACGCCCATCATGGCCGGCACAAGAGCGACGGCGTGACCCATTACAAGGGCAATTTTGGCAATCTGCTGTTCTTCTGGGATGTCCTGTTCGGCACCGCCCATATCACCCGCCGCTATCCCGAAAGCTACGGCGTCGAAAATCTCGCCCCCGCCACCCTGGGCCAGCAACTGGCCTGGCCGATCTTTCCGGAGAATCGGGAAGGCGGCCACGGGGTCCGGGAACTGGCGGAGATCGAGGCCGCTGCCAAAATATAAGGCAAGCCCGTCACTCTCCCGCGAATTCTAGCGACCAATAACCATGAACGGGGCCCAAAATGCCGGATGAAGCGCGCCGTCAGACCGCGCCCGGACAGAGGCAATCGCGCGTTGCAGGGATTGCGGTGCCGAGAAACCTTTCCCGGCGAATTTCAGTGTCTCGACCGTCAGCAGACTCGCAATATCGTCCTGCACAATCCAGTGGGTCGCCAATATATGGCGCCCGCCCGCCCGCATGAAGGCTTCTGCCAGACCGGACAATCCGGGATCATCCGGGCCGATCGAAGCCGCGCTGTTGCATGCCGACAGGATCACCCATTCGGCCGGCAGCGACAATCTGGCAATTTCGGATACGGTCAGCAGTCCGTCAGACTGATCATCGGGTGCGACCAGCAAAGCCGGTTCCTTGAGTCCTTCCAGCTCGCCGGAGACCAGCCCATGGGTGGCGAAGGCGATGATCGATTCCGGCGGCACCACCATCGCGGAGATTGCCGTCTCGGTCGCATCCGGCCCCAGCAACAATGCGCTTTCCCTGCCACCGATGATGGCCGCAAGATCGCGCAACTCCCCGTCACTGGCGGACAATGCGGGCAGATCGGCAACCAGGCGCGCGTCGCTGGCCGACCGCGATGCAAGGGTTTGATAGTCATTCTTGCCGCTGGATGCCGCCCCGATGCCCAGAAAAAGTTCGACATTGCCGAGCGTTTCGGTACCCCCTGCCCGTTTCAGAAACTGGACCGAGGGAAGCTGGGCCAAGCCGATCTTGTCGATCAGAAAATGGGAGGCTGCCTGGCCATCAGGGCCTGTCTCTTGCGCAGACAATAGAGAGAATGGCAGCGCATCCAGCGCTCCGTTGGCGACATAATATAGTTCCGATCGCTCGGCCAACAGGTCGGCAGGCAGTGCGCCCAGCAGGCCATCATATAATTTTTGCGCGGCCACCTCGTCAAATTTGGTCTGCGCCGCGGTCAGCGGGTTCACGGAGGTCCGAATGCGATCGACATATGCTTTCGCATCCTGCGCCGAAAGCTCCGAGAGCACAGCGACGCTCTGGTCGGCATCGACATAGAAAACCGCAATCTGGTCATTCAGCTCTGCGGCCATCAGCAACGCCGAGCTTTCGCTCAGGGCGGCATGGACATCGGCAACCGCCAGCGGCTCGAATGTCTGAACCGGCAAATATCTTGTCAGACCGGCTGTCTTGATCTGCTGTTCGGCGCTTGCCATTTTGCGATCGATTTCGGCGACCGCCGCGACGTCATCGGCCAGGGAAAATTCGGCTTTCGCATTGCCGATACGGCTGCTCGCCGCATCGAGCAGAGCGCTGCGCTGGGACCGCAGGTCAGCATATTGACGCACAAGATCGGCATCCTTCTGATCCAGATCCTTGGTCGGTGTGTCGGGCTGCGGAATCGAATCCAGTCTGCTGAAGGCGACATATTGCAGCGCCAGAAAACTGGTCTCGAGATCCTCCCCGGCACGCAGCAGAACCTCGGCGAGATAGGCAAAGGTGGCGCGCTCTCGCTGGCCAATGGTGCCATTTTGCGAAAGGCTCAGGTTGCGTTGCATGACCAGCAGCAACGCCTTCGCCTCGCGGGTAAGCTCCGCTGCCGATCGCAGTTGCAGGCGGCTGTCGATGGCAAGCGCCATTGCCTTGGTGGCGAGAACGTCCGGATGTTCGGCAACCAGCGCCTGCGATTGCAAGGCGACAGCCTGGGCAACCGCCTCGCGGGCAATATCAAGCCGGTCGGCTCTCAGCGCAATGGAAGCCAGTCCGATATAGGATCCGGCCCGGTCGCGGTGGAATTCCGGAAGCTTGGAATCGGAGATTAGAGCAACCGCCCGCTGCTCGGCCAGCGCTTCATCATAGCGTCCCAGTTGCGACAATGCGGTTGCCCGATAGGTGCGGGCGAGCAGCGTCCGGTCCGATTCAGCGCCCAATTGCTCGACCAGGATCGGCAGCGCCGCGTCAAGAAAGGTGATCGCATCGGCATAGTCGCCTTTTGCGATCAGCGCGCTGGCATAAATCGACCGGATCGCTGCGCTATTCTGGGTCGGCGCACCGGCAGCCTTTTCCTGCACTTCAAAGGCCCGCCGTGCGAAATCGAGCGCATCATTGGGACGGCCTTGTCGGTACAGCAGGCTGGCCATATTGGCGAGCATATTGCCATTCGAGGGATGGTCCGCCGGCAATATCTCCCGCATCTTCGCTAGGCCGTCGCGACCCGCTGCAATGGCCGCATCGGTCTGCCCGACTTGGTAAAGATAGACGATCCGGTTGGCGAGCCATACCGGCGTATCGACCGGTACCGGATTCAGCGACAGCGCCATATCGGTTGCACGCTGGTTATATTCCAGCGCCGCGGCCAGATTGCCCTGCTCCAGTTCGCTGGCGGCCACATTGTTGAGCGCGGTGGCAAGCTCAAGATGCGGCTTGCCCGCGGCTTTTTCCTCCCAGAAAGCCAAGGCATCGAGGAAGTTCTTGCGCGCCTTTTCATGCTCGCCTTTGTAATTATAGATAACCGCCAGGTCCGATCGCACCTTGATCAGATCGGCCCGTGCCGCTTCCCCCGCTTCGGCCAGGGAGGCTTCCGCTGGCTGGAACGCCGAAAAGGCCTGCTCGACATCGCCAAGATGGAAATAGGCCTGACCAATTAAATGGTGCACACGCCCGACCGATCGCGGATCGGGGCTGTCCGGTGTCAGCGCTTCCTCGAGCAGCAGCTTGCGACGCGCCAGAGACGCCGAAGGATCGACCGAAGCATCGGCCTCTTCTTCCGCATCGATCCGCTGGGCAAGCGTGCTGACAGCGGCCGATGCTGATGTTTCGGAATTCTGGGCGGATGCCGGAGAAGCCATCGCCCCGACCTGAGCCAAACCAAGAAATACAGAGGCGAATGCCGGTTTGTTCACCACAGCGCTAAGTTTCGACACCAAAATATTTCCCCCTTGACGGACAATCTACACTTGGGCCCAGGACTGTCAATCCGATCCCGCTGCCTTCACAATTTCTGCCCAGGCCGCCTCGTCGATCACCTCGATCCCCAGCTCTGCCGCCTTCTTCATCTTCGATCCCGCGCCCGGCCCGGCGACCAGTAAATCGGTCTTCGCGCTCACCGACCCCGAAGCCTTGGCCCCCAGTGCCTCGGCCTGCGCCTTGGCCTCGTCGCGACTCATCGTCTCCAGCTTGCCGGTAAAGACTATGGTCTTGCCGCTCACCGCGCTTTCGCGGATCTCGACAATATAATCCGGCGGCGACACCTCGCTCAGCAGATCGTCCCACACCGCGCGATTATGCGGTTCGTGAAAGAAATCAGCCAGCGCCTGCGCCACGGTGGGGCCGACGCCGTCGATCGAGACAATCTCCGCCCAGGCCGCATCCCCTTCCGGGCTCTCATCTCCGTTCGTGTCGAGCGAAGTCGAGACACTTTGCCCTGCCTCGTCTCTCGACTGCGCTCGAGACGAACGGTATTCCTCGGAACCCTGCGCCACCTCTGCAATTTCCCGCAAGCGTTGCAAGGTCCGGAAATTCTTCAGCAAATCCTTCGCCGTCACCGTGCCAATATGCCTTATGCCCAACCCGAACAGCAGCCGCGCCGCATCCGGCTCCCGCTTCTTTTCCACAGCGGCCAACAAATTATCCACAGACTTGTCCTGCCAGCCCTCGCGCGCCAGAATCTCCGCGCGATGCTTGCGCAGGCGGAAAATATCCGCCGGACTCTCGATCAGACCCGCCTCGATAAATTCGGCGATGCTCTTCTCGCCCAGGCCGTCGATATCCAGCGCCGCGCGCGAGACAAAATGGGCAAGCCGCTGAAAGCGCTGCGCCGGGCAGATCAGGCCGCCGGTACAACGGACATCGACCTCGCCTTCTTCGGCCACCGCTTCGCTGTCGCAGATCGGGCAATGGTCGGGGAAATGCCAGGGCTCGCGCGTTTCGTCGCGAGTCAGATTTTCCACCACCTGCGGGATCACATCGCCCGCCCGCTGAATCACCACTCGGTCGCCGGGCCGCACCCCGAGCCGGCCAATCTCGTCACGATTGTGCAGCGTCACATTGGATACCACCACGCCGCCGACGGTGACCGGCTTCAGCCGCCCGACCGGAGTCAGCTTGCCGGTGCGCCCGACCTGGATATCGATACTCTCCAGCGTCGTCTGCGCCTGCTCCGCGGGGAATTTATGCGCAATCGCCCAGCGCGGCGCCTTGGCGACAAAACCGAGCCGCTGCTGCCAGTCGAGCCGGTCGACCTTGTAGACCACGCCGTCGATATCATAAGGCATCTCCGCCCGCTCCGCCTCGATATGGCGATAATGGGCGAGCATCTCCTCGAGCGACTCCATTCGCCGGACCAGCGGCGACACCGGCACGCCCCAGCTGGCGATGGCCGCCATGACGTCAGATGCGGTCTCGCCCGGCAATGCGCTATGCACACCCCAGCCATGCGCCCAGAATTTCAGCGGCCGCTTGGCGGTAATATTGGCATCCTTCTGCCGCAACGACCCGGCGGCGGCGTTGCGCGGATTGGCAAACTGGCGGACCTTTTCGGGATCGAATTCCACCCCCTTGGCCTCCGCCTCGGCCCGGCCCTCGTCCATCAGCCGCTCGTTCAGCCCGGCAAAATCGGCCTTGGCCATATAGACCTCGCCCCGGATTTCGAACAGGTCGGGAACGGGAGGGGACGTGTGCTCCCGCGCAGGCGGGAGCCCATCTCCCGATATCTCCTCGGCAGCACCATCGGGAGATGGATCCCCGCCTTCGCGGGGACACAGACTCGTCGCAATATCCCCAATCATCCGCACATTGGCAGTAACATCCTCCCCCACCTGTCCATCCCCGCGCGTCGCCGCCAGCACCAGCTCGCCCTTCTCGTAGCGCAGCGAACAGGACAGCCCATCGATCTTGTCCTCGGCGGTCACCGCCACCGGCGCGCCCTCGTCCAGATTCAAAAACCGCCGCACCCGCGCCAGCCATTCGGCGATATCCTCGTCGGCAAAGCCGTTGTCGAGGCTGTACATCCGCTGTTCGTGGGCGACCTTGGACAAAGGCGAAGCCGCCACCGCAGCCCCGACCAGCTTGTTCGGACTGTCATCCCGCACCAGATGCGGGAAGGCCTGCTCCAGCTCATTGTTCCGCTTGACCAGCGCATCATAGTCCGCATCGGAAATTTCCGGTGAATCCTCGGCATGATAGAGCCGGTTATGCTTGGCAATCTTGCGCGCCAGACGCATCAATTCATTGGCGGCATCGGCTTCGGAGAGTTTTTCAGTCACTTGGGCCGCTCTTTTTCAGAAATTGATCGGGGTAAGATTGCCTACAGCCAGTTCGCTGCGCGAGCAATGCTGTCGCATTGCAACCACCCCAACCCCTCCTTTAAAAAGGAGGGGCTTAGGAGCGCGTACCGGTTTGCTGGCAACTATGGTGAGGTTTTCAATCACTAAAGCCCCTCCTCTTCAGAAGTTTCAGGTCGATCAGTCCCGCGGACTGATCTGAAACGGCCGGGGGCCGTTTCACCTGAAACTGGGTTTGGGGTGGTGCTGGCTTGGCGTCTCAGCCACCGATCAGGAACCTCGTCCAATGTGCGCAACAACGCCTCCAAAACCCCCTCCATATTCCCCATCACATCGCGATTCCCAAAGCGCACCGTCCGATATCCCTTGCGCCGCAACCGATCATCGCGTTTGAAGTCAGAATCAACATCATGCGTATCCCCGTCAACTTCCACAATCAGCTTTTTCAGCGGACAGAAAAAATCCGCGATATAGTAGTCAATCACCGCCTGTCGCCGGAACTTGTGGCCCCTAAGCTGCGATCCCGAAAGATGGCGCCACAACCGCTTTTCCGGTTCCGTCGGATTGCGCCGCATCTCCCTCGCCCGAGCAAGAAGCGTCGCGCGGTCGGTCACAATCTTAGCCCCTCCTCTTCAGAGGAGGGGTTGGGGTGGTGGCGATGCGACAGCATCGCTCGCGCAGCGAAAGAAGGCGTTGCCGCAGGAAATGCATGGAAAACCATGGGGACGGCTCTTTGCCGAGAGAAACCACCCCAACCCCTCCTTTAAAAAGGAGGGGCTTACACCGCCCGAAACCTCCAAGACCCGGAGCAGTCGGCATCCTCACTCAAACCCCCTCCAGCAACCGGTCCGCCTGCGCTCTCGCCTCATCGGTCACATCCGCTCCGGACAGCATCCGCGCAATCTCCTGCCGCCGGCCCTCGTCGTCCAGCGCGCGGACATCGGTACGCGAGACGGTGCCGCTGAGCGACTTGTTGATCAGCATATGGGCATCGCCCTTGGAGGCGACCTGCGGGCTGTGGGTGACGACCAGCAGCTGCGCGCCCTTCGCCAAGCGCGACAGGCGGTCGCCGATCGCCGAGGCCACGGCGCCGCCGACGCCGCGGTCGACTTCGTCAAAAATGATCGATTTCAGACCATATTCTTCCGCCAATGCAACTTTTAGGGCCAGAATGAACCGCGAAAGCTCGCCACCGGACGCAATCTTGCCAAGCGGGGCGAGCGGCGCGCCTGGATTGGTCGCAATCAGAAACTCGATCCGGTCCATTCCGCTTTTATTCCAATGCTCTTCGGGCAATTCTTCAAGAAAAGTCTCAAATCTCGCTGCATCCAGCTTGAGCGGCGTCAGCTCGCCGGCCACGGCCTTGTCCAGCGCCTTCGCCGCCCTGGTCCGCTGCATCCGCAGCTTTTCCGCCGCCGCCACATAGCCGGCTTTCGCATTCGCCAAAGATGCTTCCAGTTCTTCCAGCGTCCGCCCGCCATCGCTGATCGCCGCCAGCTTTTTCTCCAGCTCGTTCAACAGGTTGGACAGCTGATCCGGTTCCGCCCGGTGCTTGCGCGCCAGCCCCCTGAGATCGAACAGCCGGGTCTCCATATCGTCGAGTCGCTGCGGGTCAAAAGACAGTGCCGCCGCCGCCTCGTTGAGCTTGTCCTCGGCCTCGGTCGCATCGATGATCGATCGGTCCAGAGCCTCCAGCGCCTCCTTGAGCAAGGGATGATCCTCGGCAATCATATCGAGCCGCCGCGCCGCCGAGCGAAGCGAGGCCAGGCCGCCATTGGAGCCGTCAAAGGCCGAGCGAATCGCTTCGAGATCGCCGGTCAGCTTCTCGCCCTTCATCATCGTCGCCCGTTCCAGCGCCAGCTCCTGCTCCTCGCCGGGTTGCGGCGCAAACTTGCTCAGTTCGGCAACGCTGTGCTCGAGATAGTCGCGATCCTGTTCCGCCGTCTCGACATCCGCTTTCGCCTGCTCCAGCGCGGCTTTCGCCGTCTGCCAGGCATCAAAAGCCTCGCGTACCGCTGCGGCCTCGACACCGGCAAAGGCATCGAGCAGCGCCCTATGCCCCTTGGGGTTGATCAGCCCGCGATCGTCATGCTGGCCGTGAATCTCGATCAGCTGGCTGCCGATCGCGCGCAACAGGGTCGCGGAACAGGGCTGGTCGTTGATAAAGGCCCGGCTGCCGCCGTCGGCCTTGACCGACCGCTTGATGATCAGCGGCTCGCCGGCTTCGATGTCGATATCATTTTCGGCAAGCGTAGCAGCGAGCCTGCTGCCCGCTACGGGCGGCGCAAAACTGGCGGTAACCTGCGCCTTTTCGGTGCCCTGGCGAACCAGGCCACTGTCGGCGCGATTGCCCAGCGCCAGCCCGAGACTGTCGAGCAGAATCGACTTGCCCGCGCCGGTCTCGCCGGTCAGCACGGTCAGGCCCGGCCCGAACTCGAGATCGAGCGCCTCGATCAGCACAATATCGCGGATGGAAAGGGACTGCAGCACAGAGCCCTCTTAAAACAGCTTTACCCTGGCCGCAACGCATTGCAGCATAGGCGAGGCTTAAGTGGTGCCGTACTTGTTGACCAGCTCATAGGCCCGCTCATACCATTTGGTACCGGGATAGTTGGCGCCCAGAACCGCAGCGGTCTTCTTCGCTTCCACCGGAATGCCCAGCGCCAGATAGGATTCGGTCAGACGCATCAGCGCTTCCGGCGTATGGGTGGTGGTCTGATATTTCTCGATCACCGTCCGGAAGCGGATCGTGGCGGCCAGCCACTTGCCGCGCCGCTGGTAAAAACGGCCGATTTCCATTTCCTTGCCGGCAAGATGGTCGTTGACCAGATCCATTTTCAGCTTGGCATCGGCGGCATAGCGCGAATTGGGATAGCGGCGGGCAACCTCGCCAAGCGACGCCAGCGCCTGCTCCGTGATTTTCTGGTCGCGGGTCACATCGCTGATCTGCTCATAATAGCAGAGCGCGATCAGATAATAGGCATAAGGCGCATCCTTGTTCCCCGGATGGATCGACAGGAAGCGACGCGACGATTCGATCGCCTTGTTATAGTCGGCCGCCATATAATAGCTGAAGGCGCTCATCTGCTGCGCACGACGGGCCCAGGGCGAATAGGGGTGCTGGCGTTCGACTTCATCGAACAGCGCCGCAGCAATCTTGTACTGGCCGCGATCCAGACGCTCTTTCGCAGCATTGTAGAGCGTGTCCACATCGCGCGCGACATAGCGCGTGTCGGTGCCGCCACCGCCGCTGCCACCGCCGAACATCGCACAGCCGGAAAGCATCGTTGCGGAGAGGCCTATCACGGCCCATTTGATCATGTGTTTTCTCATATGGCAGACCTCTTAACCGCTTGTTTTCATCCAGCCAAGAATAAAGCAAAAAAAGCGGCTGGACGGATAGACACTCCGTGTTCGCTTGCAGCTTTACCAGACATTAATCCGCCGTCCTTGGTTGAAATTTTTCCCCGGGGAAACCGGTGTCAGCCACATGCGGCCCCGGGGCAAGCGGATAAAAAAAGGGCCCGGATCGCTCCGGGCCCCATTTTGATTGATTTGGCAAAATCTAGTCTTCGGTGATCGAAGCCGGCAACGGAATATCGCCGCCGCCTTCATTCTTCGGGCCATCGTTGTTCCGGCCGCGTCCGCCGCCGTCACGGCCACGTCCGCCACCATCGCGTCCGCGACCACCGCCATCACGGCGTGGGCCACCGCGTGGCTTGTCGCCGCGCGGTTCGCGTGCAGGACGGGTGTCCTCCAGCTCTTCGCCGCTTTCCTGGTCGACAACGCGCATCGAGAGGCGAACCTTGCCGCGCTGGTCGATTTCGAGAACCTTGACCTTGACTTCCTGGCCTTCGCTCAGAACGTCGGAGACCTTCTCAACCCGCTCATTCTTGATTTCCGAGACGTGGACGAGACCGTCCTTGCCGCCCATGAAATTCACGAATGCACCAAAGTCCACCAGATTGACGACCTTGCCGTCATAGACCTTGCCGACTTCCGCTTCTTCGACAATGCCCTTGATCCATGCGATCGCCGCATCGATCTGGGACTTGTCGGAAGAGGAAACCTTGATCAGCCCTTCGTCGTCGATATCGACCTTGGCGCCGGTTTCCGCGACGATTTCACGGATCACCTTGCCACCGGTGCCGATAACTTCACGGATCTTTTCCTTGTTGATCTGCAAGGTTTCGATACGCGGAGCATGTTCGGACATTTCGGTACGAACCGATGACAGCGCCTTGCTCATTTCACCGAGGATATGCGCACGACCGCCGCTAGCCTGTTCCAGAGCAGACTTCATGATTTCCTGCGTGATGCCGGCGACCTTGATGTCCATCTGCAAGGACGTGATACCCTTTTCGGTACCCGCGACCTTGAAGTCCATGTCGCCGAGATGATCTTCGTCGCCGAGGATGTCGGACAGAACCGCAAAATCTTCGCCTTCGAGGATCAGGCCCATCGCGATACCGGAAACCGGGCGCGTCAGCGGCACACCGGCATCCATCATCGCCAGCGAACCGCCGCAGACGGTTGCCATCGAGGACGAGCCATTGGACTCGGTGATGTCGGACAGCACGCGAATGGTGTACGGAAAATCTTCCACTGTCGGCAAGACCGGACGGAGCGCGCGGAATGCGAGCTTGCCGTGGCCGGTTTCGCGGCGGCTGGTGAAGCCGAAACGACCAACTTCACCGACCGAATAAGGCGGGAAGTTATAGTGCAGCATGAAGTTGGTGTAGCTCAGACCGTCGAGCCCGTCGATCATCTGCTCGGCGTCCTTGGTGCCCAGGGTCGTGGTCACGATTGCCTGTGTTTCGCCACGGGTGAACAGAGCCGAACCGTGGGTCCGTGGCAGCAGGCCAACCATGGCTTCGATCGGGCGGACCTGATCGAGCTTGCGGCCATCGATACGGGTGCCATCCTTGAGGATCGCGCCGCGAACGATTTCGGCTTCCAGCTTCTTGACCATCTTGCCGGCGGTCATCTGGGTCTGGCCGTCTGCGTCGGCATATTTTTCCTTGGCCTTCTCGCGAACCGCGTTCAGGGCGTTGCTACGCTCCGACTTGTCGGTCTTCTTGTAGGCCGCAGCGATATCTTTTCCGACCAGCTTGCGCAGGTCTTCCTTGATCGCGCTATTGTCTTCGCCGGCATCGAGCTGCCAGGGTTCCTTGGCAGCCTGTTCAGCCAGATCGATAATGAGACCCGCAACCTGCTTCGACGCATCATGCGCGAATTGCACGGCACCAAGCATGACTTCTTCAGACAGCTCCTGTGCTTCGGATTCAACCATCATCACGGCGCCCATGGTGCCAGCGACGACCAGGTCGAGTTCGCCCTTGGCGACTTCTTCCATCGACGGGTTCAGTTGATATTCGCCTTCCTTGTAACCGACGCGAGCGGCACCGATTGGTCCCATGAACGGAACGCCGGAAATGGTCAGCGCAGCGGATGCCGCAACCATCGCCAGAATGTCGGGCTCGTTGACGCCATCATAGCTCATCACCTGACAGATCACGTTGATTTCGTTGTAGAAACCTTCGGGGAATAGCGGACGGCAAGGACGGTCGATCAAACGCGATGTCAGCGTTTCCTTTTCCGTCGCGCGGCCTTCACGCTTGAAGAAGCCACCCGGGATACGACCGGCGGCTGAGAATTTTTCCTGATAGTGGACGGTGAGCGGAAAGAAATCCTGCCCTTCGCGTACCGACTTGGCGGCAGTGACTGCGCACAGCACAACCGTTTCGCCGAGGGTCGCGAGAACCGCGCCATCAGCCTGACGGGCAATACGGCCCGTTTCGAGGGTGAGGGTCTGTCCGCCCCACTCCATTTCAACTTTCTTGATATCAAACATTCGTATTTTCCTTTGTCCCGCCTGCCCTATGCAGTGCGGGGGCTTTCTTGTGTCCAGCAATCCGGCTGAACAGCGGTTCGGGGTGACTTTCACCCCCCTTGCTTGGCTTATCCTTGCCTTATTGCGAGAACTGGCCGGCCTGTTCCCCTGCGAAGGCAGGGGTCCATCTCCCACATTTGCGTCTAATGGCACTTTCTGGAGATGGGCACCTGTCTACACAGGTGCACAAAGTGAAAACGGCCCCACTCAGGGGGCCGCCTTCAAAATTCCTACTTACGCAGACCAAGATCCTTGATCAGCTTGGCATAGCGCTCGACATCCTTCTTGCGAAGATAGTCCAGCAGGCTGCGCCGCTTGTTGACCATCATCAGCAATCCACGACGCGAGTGATTGTCCTTGTGATGGCCCTTGAAATGCTCGGTCAGGTTCACGATCCGCTCGGTGAGCACGGCAACCTGGACTTCCGGGGAACCGGTGTCACCCTCGGTCTGGGCGAATTTCTTGATCAGTTCCTGTTTTTTTTCTGCGGTAATCGTCATATAATTTTTCCTTCGAACATCATTCACATATTGAACCCGCGAACCACCCTTACGGTGCCATCAACAAGCTCGGCCAGCGCAACCGGAGAACCCTGGTTCTCTGTCGCCAGAAAAAGCCCGTTGAGTGCGGGGTTCCCGATCATTTCCTGTCCGTCCAGCGTCATGCCTTGCCGAAGCAGTTTTGCCTGATCAGGAGTGAGGTCAAAAGCCGGGATGTCGTCCAGCCCTGCCTCCAGCGGCAAAAGATAGTCTGTAATGTCCGCGCCCTTACCAATTTCGTTGAGTTTGTCCAGCGAAATCGCCTGTTTCAGCGTGAATGGGCCGGCCTTGGTCCTCCTCAACATGGTGACATGACCCACGGTATCAAGGGCCCGCGCGATATCACGGGCGAGCGAACGGATATAGGTGCCCTTGGAGACTTTGGCGGTGAGGGTGATCTCATTAAGATCGTCATCCTGAACTTGTTTCAGGACCTCTGGAGATCCTGAAACAAGTTCAGGATGACGAGTGAAGGTATCGGCATGACGAGTGGAGGTATCGGGATAGCGAACAGAAAGGGCATGAATCGTCACCCCCCGCAATTTCATCTCCACCGCAACCCCTGCCCGCGCCAGATCATAAGCCCGCTTGCCATCAATCTTCAGCGCCGAATATTTCGGCGGGATCTGCTCGATCGGACCGGTAAACTGCGGCAAAACCGCTTCAACCTCCGCCAAGGTTGGTCGGCGATCAGACGTTTCCGTAACCGCCCCCTCGACGTCCAGCGTCTCGGTCTCCGTCCCGAAACCGATGGTAAACTCATAGATTTTCGAAGCATCCAGCATCCGTCCGCACAGCTTGGTGGCCTCGCCGATCGCGATCGGCAGGACCCCGGTCGCCAGCGGGTCCAGCGTCCCGCCATGCCCGACCTTCAGCTTGTCCTTGCCCTTGCCGAGCAAGCCCGCCTCGCGCAAATTCCGCTTCACCGCCCCGACCGCCTGCGTCGAACCCAGTTCCAGCGGCTTGTCGAGTATGATCCAGCCGTGCGGTTTCAACGCGTCCACTCGTCCCTGAGCAGTCCGAACACGGCCGTATCCCGCACGTATCCGGTCCAGGTAATCCGGTTCTTGCGCAGCGTCCCTTCATGCTGCGCACCCAGTTTCAGCACCGCCGCCATCGATCGCTTGTTGCGGGTATCGACGCGGAACTCGATGCGGGTGAAACCGTGGGCAAAGGCATGATCGATCATCAGCTTCTTCATGATGTCGTTGAAGCCAATGCCACGCACCGACGGCGCGATATAGGTACCGCCGATTTCCGTCACTTTGGTATTGGGATCGGGATTGATATAGTTGGTCATGCCCACGAGTTTATCGGTATCGGCATTGATGACAGCGAAGCGCACCCAGTTGCTGGTGTCATGGAACACCTGGATCGCCTGGTCGAAATTCTCGTCGAGCATCGAAACGGGATAGATCTCCCAGATTTCCTGATCCTCAGCACAGGCGGCGCGCAGCGGTTCAAGATGGTGCTCGGCCAGCGGCTCCAGGCGCACGGGCCCCTGCTCCAATATTGTTGATAGTTCAGCCATTCAGCCGCTCCCGAAAATGTTTGCGGCACAGCGCAATATAGCTCTCATTGCCGCCAATTTCGGTCTGTGCGCCAGCGGCAATCGCCCTGCCCGCCTCATCGATCCGCAAATTCATCGTCGCCTTGCGGCCGCATTCGCAGACCGCTTTCAGCTCGACCAGACTGTCGGCAATCCCCAGCAGCTTCGCCGATCCGGTGAACAGATTGCCCTGAAAGTCGGTCCGCAGGCCATAGCAAAGCACCGGAATGCCCATTTCATCGGCGATGCGCGCGAGCTGCCAGACCTGACTTTCGGTCAGAAACTGCGCTTCGTCGATCATCACGCAAGCCAGTTCGCCTTGCTCATGCTCCTCGCCTATCGCGCCAAACAAGTCCGTGTCCTCGCCAAAGCGATGGGCATCCGCATGGAGACCGATCCGCGAGGCAATGGCGCCGAAGCTCGCCCGGTTATCGATCGCGGCGGTCCACAGCATCACCTTCATGCCGCGCTCGCCATAGTTGAAGGCCGCCTGCAGCAGATTGCTCGACTTGCCGGCGTTCATCGACGCATAATAAAAATAGAGCTTGGCCATAGGTACCGCTTCATAACCGTTCGGGCTGAGCCTGTCGAAGCCCATTTGCGTCCTGAAACCGTCCTTCGACAGGCTCCGGACGAACGGGATTATTCGCCGTCAGATTCCTTCGACAGATCCTGCGCCACCTTGGGATTGTTGAGCAGGCTTTCGATATGCTCCGCAGTGTCAAAGCTCTCGTCGGCCAGGAATTTCAGCTTCGCCGCATATTTCATCTGCACCCGCTTCGCGACTTCCTTCTGGAAGAAGGCGGTATTGGTCCGCAGCGCCTTCAGCACATCGGCCTCATTCGCCCCGAGCAGCGGCTTCACGAACACCGTAGCATGGCGCAGATCGGGAGACATGCGCACTTCGGTGACGCTGACGCTGTGCGAGGTCAGCACCACATCATGCACCTCGCCGCGCATCAGCAGTTCCGACAGGATATGCCGGACCTGCTCACCGACGCGCAGCAGGCGGACCGAACGGCCTTCGGGAGATGTATCGTTATATTTTGCCACAATAATAAAGCCTCAAATTCGTCATGCCGAACCTGTTTCGGTGCTGTGAACACAGGATCCGAAACAGGCCCGGGATGCCAATTTTATCAGAGAACCCGTTCTTTCTCCGTGACCTGGAAGACTTCGAGCATATCGCCTGGCTTGATATCGTTGGTATCTTCCAGAACCGCACCGCATTCCATGCCGGCCCGAACTTCCTCGACATCGTCCTTGAAGCGGCGGAGCGACGCGATGGTCGTTGCGCTGACAATGACATCGTCCCGGGTAAGACGAGCGAACAGGCCCTTGCGCAGCGCCCCTTCGGTAACCAGCAAGCCGGCTGCCTTGTCCTTCTTGCCCGACTTGAACACGTCCTTGACTTCCGCACGGCCGACCACATTCTCGATCTTCTCCGGGCCGAGTTCACCGGCCATTTCGGCACGGATATCGTCGGTCAGATCATAGATGATGTCGAAATATTTGAAGCGGACACCGTCGCGCTTGGCGATTTCACGCGCCTTGGCATTGGGACGAACATTGAAGCCGATGATCGGCGCCTTGCTCGCACCAGCCAAAGTCACATCCGATTCCGTGATCGGGCCGACGCCGCTGTGCAAAATGCGCACCTTGATATCGTCGTTCGAAATCTTGTTCAGCGCCTGCACGATCGCTTCGGTCGAACCCTGCACGTCGGCCTTGACCAGCACAGGGAATTCCACAGCGCTGTTGGCAGCGGCAGAGAACATATTTTCCAGACTGGTCGGCGCCTGCGTGGTCCGTTTCAGCTTCTCCTGTTCAGCACGATAGGCAGCCACTTCACGGGCACGGCCTTCGTTCTCGACCACGGTCAGCTTGTCACCGGCAGACGGAACACCCGATATGCCCAGCACTTCCACTGGCGTGGACGGTCCTGCTTCCTTGACCTGCTGTCCCTTGTCGTCGATCATCGCACGGACCTTGCCGGTCTGTGAGCCAACCACAAAGACATCGCCGCGTTTCAGCGTACCCCGTTCGATCAGAACGGTGGCCACCGGCCCGCGCCCGATATCCAGCTTCGCCTCAACCACTGCGCCTTCGGCAGGACGGTCGGGACGCGCTTTCAGTTCCAGCAACTCGGCCTGGACGTGAATCTTGTCCATCAGCTCTTCGAGCCCGATTTTCTTGAGCGCCGAAACTTCGGCATCCAGAACGTCACCGGACATTTCCTCGACGATGATTTCATGCTCGAGCAAACGGGTGCGGACCGTTGTCGGGTCTGCGCCTTCCTTGTCGATCTTGTTGATCGCCACAATCATCGGCACGCCGGCTGCCTTGGTATGGTTGATCGCCTCGATCGTCTGCGGCATCAGGCCGTCATCGGCTGCGACCACCAGGATCACGATATCGGTGACATTGGCACCGCGCATCCGCATTTCGGTAAAGGCTTCATGGCCCGGCGTATCGAGGAAGGTGACCTTGTCGCCATTCTTCATCGTCACCTGATAGGCACCGATATGCTGGGTTATGCCGCCCGCTTCGCCGGCAACCACATCGGTTCCGCGCAGCGCGTCGAGCAGCGAGGTCTTGCCGTGATCGACATGACCCATAATCGTGACCACCGGTGGACGCGGTTTCAGCGTTTCTTCCGGATCAACATCGGCATTGGTATCGATTTCAACGTCGGACTCCGACACGCGCTGGATATTGTGGCCGAACTCCTCGACCAGCAATTCGGCGGTATCCTGGTCGATCGTCTGGTTGACGGTAACCATCGAGCCCATGTTGAACAGGGATTTGACCAGATCGGCCCCCTTTTCGCCCATACGCTTGGCCAGCTCCTGAACGGTAATGGCTTCCGGCACGATGACAGAGCGGATCTGCTTTTCGCGCGGTTCGCTTGGCCGTCCCGAACGCTGGGCGCGTTTTTCCTTTTCGCGGGCGCGTTTCAGCGCAGCCAGCGAACGAGCCCGGGCCGCGCCGTCTTCGCCGCGCAGTGCCTTGTTGACAGTAAGCTTGCCCGACTGGCGGCGATCGGCGCGATCCTCGCGCCCGACCTTCTGCTTTTCCTTCTCCGGCTTGGGCCGTTTCGGCGATTCCACGGGTGTGAATTTGCGGGCCGGCGGCCGCGCATCGGTTTTCGGCGCAGCGGTCTCCTCGCTGACAGGTTCGGCCACGGGCGGTGCCTCGGCAGCGGCTTTTTCCGCCGCGGCGATATCTTCCTTCGCCTTGCGTGCCTGCTCTTCTTCGGCCTTGCGGTTTTCTTCAGCCCGCTTCTTCTCTTCCGCGGTCTGCTCTTTCTTCTCCAGCGTATCACGCTTGCGCGCTTCCTGCATGGCCTCGAGGCGGGCTTCTTCTGCCTCGCGCAGCAATTTTGCCTGTAATTCCTGACGAGTCAGGCCGTCGTCCACCTTGGGCGCAACGGGCTGTTTCTTCGGGGCCGGCTTGGGAACGGGCTTGGGAGCAGGCGCAGGTGCTTCCTTGACGATTTCCTTCGCCGCTTCCTGTGCGCCGGGCTTGCCGACCAGCTTCTTGCGTTTGACTTCGACCACAACCTTGTTGGTGCGTCCGTGGCTGAACGTCTGTTTGACTTCGCCAGGTTCAACCGACCGCTTCAACCCGAGGGGTTTGCGTGCAGGTTTTGGCGTATCTTTTGTTTCTTCACTCATCGAACAGACTTAATCCTTAAAATAGTAATTACTGCAATCTTTTGCCGGCTTTTTATAACCGGCTCACGCAACCTTCATTTCGGCACCATCATCGACTTTACCAGAACCGATAAAGTGAAGCCATCTATTCAGGCTGTGCGAAATCCGCGCCGCCGCGCGCTTGTCGGTTATCCCGATATGTACCACATTCTGGCGGCCCAATGCCACAGAAAGCCCCTGCCGGTCCACTGGCAATATCAGACCGTGAATATTTTCGCCCTCACGATCACTTCCCACTCGCCAGGCCTGGTCCAGTTTGGCGCAGCCATCGCGGCCAGCGTCGGCTGCATGGAGCAGCATGTGGAGCTCGCCCTGCCGCGCAGCGGTTTCGATCTTCTCCGAACCGGCGAGCAACGTACCGCCGCGCGCTTCCAGACCCAGTCGGTCCAAGGTGGAGCGTTCCAGCGCAGATTCAAGCAGTTCCGCAAGATTTTCCGGAATAGCGAACTGACCGGTCTTGAACGCCCGGGCCAGCGCGCCTTTCAGCTGCCCCTTTGCCTGAGCCGCTTCCAGAGCGGCACGATTGACGCCGATCCACGCGCCCCGGCCCGGAGCCTTCGCGCGCACATCGGGTGCAATCTGCCCGTCGGGACCCATCGCAAGACGCATCAATTGCTCCTGGGGAAGGCTTTCCCCAGTCAATATGCATTTACGATAAGGCGCTTGATCTAGAGGTTTAGACCGCGTCTCATTGGGGGGCTTCCGCATCTGCGTCCTCCCCGGTTTCTTCGGTGGCAGCAGCCGCTGGCTCTTCATCCTCGAACCAGTGCGCGCGAGCGGCCATGATGATCTCGTTGCCCTGCTCTTCGGTCAGGCCATATTTGGCCAGCACGCCATCCGGCTCGGGCTTGCGATTATCGTTCCGGCGACGCGGTTCGGATTTCCGTTTCAGCACCAGCTCGTCGGTCGCCAGATCGGCCACATCGTCGAGCGTCTTGAGACCGGCTTCGCCAAGCGTTACCAGCATGGCTTCGGTCAGATGCGGCAATTCGGCAATCGCATCTTCCACACCCAGTTCGGTACGTTTTTCGCGGGCAGCCGCTTCGCGCCGTTCCAGCGCCTCGAGCGCACGGTTCTGCAATTCGGCAGCCAGTTCCTCGTCAAAGCCCTCGATGCTCGAAATTTCTTCCGGCGCGACATAGGCGACTTCTTCGAGTTCGCTGAAGCCTTCGGCAACCAGCAGCTGCGACAAGGTTTCATCGACGTCCAGATCTTCCTGGAACATCTCGGTCCTTGCAGCAAATTCGGCCTGCCGCTTCTCGCTCGAATCGGCTTCGGTCATGATATCGATCGCCAGGCCGGTCAGCTGCGAAGCCAAACGGACATTCTGGCCGCGACGGCCGATGGCGAGGCTGAGCTGGTCGTCGGGCACGACCACTTCGATCCGGCCTTCTTCCTCGTCGATGACCACACGACTGACGGTGGCGGGCTGCAACGCGTTGACCACGAAGGTCGCAATATCTTCCGACCAGGGGATGATGTCGATTTTTTCGCCCTGCATTTCCTGCACGACGGCCTGCACACGGCTGCCCTTCATGCCCACGCAGGCGCCGACCGGATCGATCGAGCTGTCATGGCTGATCACACCAATTTTGGCGCGCGAACCCGGATCGCGGGCAGCAGCCTTGATCTCGATGATACCGTCGTAAATTTCCGGCACTTCCTGGGCGAACAGATGCCGCATGAAATCAGGATGAGCGCGGGACAGGAATATCTGCGGGCCACGATTTTCGCGGCGGACATCCAGGATCAGGGCGCGGACGCGATCACCAACCCGGGCGGCTTCGCGCGGAATCTGCTGGTCGCGGCGGATCACGCCCTCGGCGCGGCCCAGATCAACAACGACATGGCCAAATTCGACCGACTTGACAACACCGGTGATGATTTCACCCGCACGGTCCTTGAACTCTTCATATTGCCGCTCGCGTTCGGCATCGCGGACCTTCTGAAAAATGACCTGCTTGGCGGACTGGGCATCGATACGACCGAGATCGACTTCCGGCAGCGGATCGACGATGAAGTCGCCAACCTTGGCACCGGGCTCGAGCTTCTCTGCCTGCTTGATATCGACCTGCTTGAAATAATCCTCGACCTCGTCGACCACTTCGACAACGCGCCACAAGCGCAGGTCGCCGGTGTTGACATCGAACTTTGCGCGAATGTCATTCTCGGCACCATAGCGGGCGCGGGCGGCCTTCTGGATCGCCTCTTCCAGCGCCTCGATCACGATCGCCTTGTCGATCATCTTTTCCGTCGCAACGGCGGTCGCAATAGCGAGCAATTCGGCTTTATTGGCTGAAATAGCACTGCCCATGATTAGTCTTCCTGTTCTTCTAAAGTCTGTTCTTCAATTTCGTCCGCACCGTCTGCTGAAACCGGAACGGTTGCAGCAATCAGGGCGTCGGTCAGAATCAATTTCGCGCTATGGACATTGGCCAGGGGCGTCTCCTGACTTCCCGTCTCGCGATCGTCAATCTTTATCGTCTCGCCTTCTATGCCTTCCAGCATGCCGCGCAGCTGTTTCTTGCCGGCAACAGCGTCGACCAGATTGATTCTGGCTTCATGGCCGGACCAGTTCTGGTAATCTTTCGCGCGGGTCAGCGGACGATCAATGCCGGGAGAGCTGACTTCCAGCCGATAGGCATGGTCGATCGGGTCCCGGCCTGCTTCCTCCAGATCATCGAACTTCGCCGAGATGCGCCGCGACAGGGCCGCGCAGTCATCAATGCCCAGCTGCCCGGTCTCCGGGCGCTCGGCCATGATCTGCAGGGTCGGCTCTTCCGCCCCGGACACAAATTGTACCCGCACCAGCTCGAAACCCAAAGCATCTGCTTCGGGCTTGATCAGGTTGGTCAGGGTTTCGATATCCGTCAAATCAGTTTCCATTTCCAAATGCAAGACCCTCGTTGCCGGCCCCGTCTGGCGCCAGCCCCTTCAAATCTCAAAATGTTGGGATGGATGTTATTTAGGGACAGATTCTGGAAATTGCAACGCCTGATTCAAACGGCGACGATATTATAGACCAGCAGCGCAAGATAGGTGACCAGCAATATCCCCCCTTCCCAGCGGGTGATCTTTCTGCCGGTGGCGGCAAATATCAGCAGCAGCACCGACGCTGCTACCAGCACCGGCAGCCCAAAGCCGGTGATTTCGCCCGGAATGGTGCCGGGAGCAATGATCGCGGTAACGCCGCCAATCAGCAGCAGGTTGAAAATATTGGACCCCAGCACATTGCCGAGCGCAACCGCGCTGGCCCCCTTGTAGGCAGCGATAACCGAGGTCACGAGTTCCGGCAGCGAGGTGCCGATCGCGATGACCGTCAGGCCGATGACCGCTTCGCTCATCCCCACCAGACGGGCCAGGTCAACCGCCCCCTCGATCAGCCAGCGCCCGCCGAGCACGATAAGCACGATGCCGAACAATAGCACCGCGATCGACCGCCACAGCGGCTGAACATCGTGCAAATGCGCATCGGAAATTTCCAGCGCTTCCGCTTTTTCGTGCAGGGCGCTGGCACCGGCCGGCTGTGTCTGCTCGGCGCGATAGGCATAGGCAAGATAAGCGAGGAGGATGATCAGAAAGACGATGCCGATGGAGACGGTGATACCCGTCGTGCTGGCCACCAGCCACAGCATGATCGTCGCCACAAGCGCCAGCCCGCCATCGCGCCACAAGGGGCCCCTAGGTACCACGACCGGCAGGATTAGCGACGCCGCCCCCAGAATCATCAGACTGTTGGCGAGGTTGGACCCGACAATATTGCCCCAGGCGATCCCGGGAGATCCGGCGCGCGCCGCCTCCACACTGGCGACCAGTTCAGGAGCCGATGTCCCGAAACCGACGATCGTCAGTCCGATCAGAAGTTCCGACATCCCGGCCCGTTCCGCCACGCGGACCGCGCCGCGGACCAGCAGTTCGCCACCCACGATCAATATCACAAAGCCCGCGAGGAGCAGAAGGAGGGGAATCAGCATGAACTAGCCGGAACAGCTTTTAACCATTGCGCTTGCCGAGCAGTTTCAGCCTGAGCGCGTTGAGCTTGATGAAGCCTTCCGCGTCTTTCTGGTCATAGGCACCGGCATCATCCTCGAAAGTCACGACCTTTTCGCTGTACAGACTGTCGGGCGACTTGCGTCCAACGACGTTTACCGATCCCTTGTAGAGCTTCAGTCGCACCGTGCCATTGACCCGCGCCTGGCTGTGATCGATCGCTGCCTGCAGCATCTCCCGCTCCGGCGAGAACCAGAAGCCGTTATAGACCAGTTCGGCATAGCGCGGGGCCAGTTCATCCTTCAGATGCGCCGCGCCGCGATCCAGAGTCAGCTGCTCGATGCCGCGATGGGCAGCATGATAGATGGTGCCGCCCGGCGTTTCATACATGCCGCGCGATTTCATGCCGATATAGCGGTTCTCGACCAGATCGAGCCGGCCGATTCCGTGCTCTCGCCCATATTCGTTGAGCTTCTCCAGCAGCGTCGCAGGGCTCATCGCCTCGCCATTGATCGCGACACCATCGCCGCGTTCGAAATCAATCGTGATATATTCGGGTGTATCCGGCGCGTCCTCGGGATTGTTGGTCCGCGAATAGACATAGTCGGGCACTTCTTCCCAAGGATCCTCGAGCACCTTGCCCTCCGAAGAGGTGTGCAGCATGTTGGCGTCGCAGGAAAATGGCGATTCTCCGCGCTTGTCTTTCGGGATCGGAATCTGGTGCTTCTCGGCAAATTCGATCAGCCGGGTGCGGCTGGTCAGATCCCATTCGCGCCAGGGCGCGATGACCTTCACGTCGGGATTGAGCCCGTAATAGCCCAGTTCGAAGCGGATCTGGTCATTGCCCTTGCCGGTTGCGCCATGCGCCACGGCGTCCGCGTTGGTCAGCTTGGCAATCTCGATCTGGCGCTTGGAAATCAGCGGGCGTGCGATCGAGGTGCCGAGCAGATAGAGGCCCTCATAGAGCGCATTGGCGCGCATCATCGGAAAGACGAAATCCCTGACAAATTCCTCGCGCAGGTCGTCGATGAAGATATGCTCCGGCTTGACGCCCAGGGTTTCCGCGACCCGGCGTGCCGGCCCCAGTTCCTCGCCCTGCCCCAGATCGGCGGTGAAGGTCACCACCTCGCACTGATATTCCTGCTGCAGCCATTTCAGGATGACGCTGGTATCGAGGCCGCCGGAAAAGGCCAAAACCACACGTTTAACGGAATCGCTCATAATCTCGTCTTTCCATGAATTAAGCGCCGCGCCTAACAGGCTCCAATTTGCCGTGCAATATGATATGCTGGAATAATCGGGAGAGGATCATGGCAAAAGCGGATATAAAAACAAAAGCAACCAGCGCCGACGTCGACGGCTTCGTCGCCGCCGCCGAGCCGAAACGCAGGCAGGACGAAGCCCGGCAACTGATCGACCTGTTCCGAAAAGTCACCGGAGAGGAACCCGCCATGTGGGGTCCGAGCATCATCGGCTTTGGCAGCTATAGTTATAAATATGACAGCGGTCGGGAAGGCACCATGTGCCGAACCGGTTTTTCGCCGCGCAAGGCAAAGCTCACCCTCTATCTGATGGGCGCCTATTGCACGCCGGACGCAGAAGCCGAACAGCAACGGCTGCTGGGGCAACTCGGCAAGCATAGTGTGGGAAAATCCTGCCTCTATATCAACCGGCTGGAGCAGGTAGATCTGAAAGTTCTGGAACAACTGATGAGAAACAACTGGCTTTTGATGAACGAACGCTACCCGGAATAATCGCCCGATTGTGCAGGAAGGTGTTTCCTCAGATCATCCGCCGCGAAGTTCTTCTCCGCCTCGCCCATATAATCGCGGGTCAGGGGCAAGCTGTTGCGGTTGCGGCTGAACTGAATCTGGTAATTGCACATCCCGCCATTTTCAAAGGCCGCGGTCGCGCCGGCCAGATAGAATGTCCACATCCGGTAGAAACGCTCGTCATAGAGAGCGACAATCTTGGCCCGGTTGCTCACCGTTCTTTTGTACCATTCGCGCAGGGTGAAAGCATAATGCAGCCGCAGCGTCTCGATATCGGTCGGGATCAGCCGGTAATGCTCGCTCGCCTCCAGCGTTTCGCTTAGCGCCGGTATATAACCGCCCGGAAAAATATATTTGCGGGTGAAGGCATCGGTCGTGCCCGGCCCGCCCATGCGCCCGATCGTGTGCAGTAGCATCACGCCCTCGTCGGTCATCAGATTGGCGCAGCACCGGAAAAAGGTCCGGTACATGGGCGTTCCCACATGTTCAAACATACCGACAGAAATGATCCGGTCAAACGCCCCGGGCTCGCGCTCAGCCAGATCGCGATAGTCGATCAGCTCGAACTTCACCTTGTCGGCCACGCCTTCCTGCTCTGCGCGCTCCCTCGCCTTTTTGAGCTGCTCCTCGCTCAGCGTGATGCCGAGCACTTCGACGCCTGTTTGATGGTGCAAATAGAGGGCCATGCCGCCCCAGCCGCAGCCAATATCGAGCACCCTCTGTCCGGGCTTCAGGTCCAGCTTTGCGGCAATATGGACCTTTTTATCCTCCTGCGCCTGCTCCAGCGTCATGTCGGGTCCCCGCCGGTCGAAGTCCCAATAGGCACAGCTATATTGCAGGTCATCGTCCAGGAACAGCTCGTACAGGTCATTGCCGATATCATAATGATGCGCGACGTTGCGTTTGGCCCGACCGCGGAAATTGAACCGGTCAACACTGGCAGCCGCATAGTCGCGCGCTTTCTTGAAGATACCGGGTTCCCGCAACTCTCCGCCACGTTCGAACGGCCGGTTCGCCCGCAGCAGTTCGACCAGTTGCATGATGTCGCCCTCTTCCACGATCAGGCGACCATCCATGAAACTCTCGGCTGCACCGAGCCGCGGGTCGAGCAGAATCTGCCGGATCACGCCTTTGTCGGCGAGCCGGATGGCAACATCGGGATAGCCTTTCGCGGACGTTCCGAAAGTCTCGGTCGATCCGTCGGCATGGATGATCCGAATTGTACCTTTTTCAATCACGTTTTGCAGAAATTTGCCCAATAGCGACATATTTTCACTCCTGTGGAGACCCCGAATCCAGTTGCTCAGATACCGGCATACCATTCATAATTTGCGACGTCTTGCCAATAGCCACCCTTGCCTTCGCCGATGCTGGCAAGCGAGGCCACCGCCTGAACGCCGGTCACATATTTGGCCTGCTTGTAGCCCAGCTGGCGTTCGACCCTGAGCCGCAACGGCGCGCCATTGGCCACGGGCAGCGGCTCTCCGTTCAGTTGATGCGCCAGAATCGTCTGCGGATGAAAGCCATCCAGCAGATCGATGCTTTCATAATATGGCCGCCCGCCCAGCCGATCGGCACAGTGCAACACCAGAAAGCGGGCGCTGGGCTGCAATTGCGCGATATCGAGCAGGATTTTCAGCGGCACGCCGGTCCATTGTCCGATCGCGCTCCAGCCTTCGACACAGTCATGGCGCGTGATCTGGGTCCGCTGCGGCAGCGATTGCAGGGCAGACAGGCTGAATATCTGTGGCCTGACGAACAGCCCGGTCAGCCGCAGCCGCCAGTCGGCGAAGCCCTGAGCCGCGCTCGCCGCATAGGCGGGCGTTCCCGGATCGCGCGTGCCATTGGCGCGAAAGACCGGCGACAGATCGGCTACGCGATATTCGCTGGCCAGCTGCATCCGGTCGCCAAGCGCGCGTTGGACCGTGAAATTGGCGGTTTCGGCGCTTGCCAGAACATCCTGAAAAGCCGGGTTGCGATTGAGCGCATCGCAGCCGGTCAGCAGGCTACCAGCGCCGATCGCAGCGCTAGTGATCAATTTGCGTCTGGTAAGGATCGTCATTGTCCGCCCCCCCTTGCGTGCCCGCCCGTGATCATCGCTCGGATTTGCCGAACCGGTCGGGACAGCAGGACCATCACAATATGGATCAGGAAAAATACGACCAGCAGAAATGCGGTCAGAAAATGCACCGACCGCGCCGACTGGCGACCGCCAAGCAGATCGGTCAGGAACGGCCAGTTGGCATCCATCGCCGGAGACATGGTGAGGCCGGTCGCGATCATCAGTGGCAGCAGGATGAATATCACCCCGATATAGGTCAGTTTCTGGATCACATTATAGGGTTCGCCTGAGGATTTCCGGATCACAGAAATCCTGGTGTGATCCCGCAACGAACGCCAGAGTTGCGAGGGTCGCCAGTCCTGCCTCCGCATATGCAGATCTTTCTGAATATGCCGGTTCCACAGCGACCGGATCATGAACAGGGTCAGGCCGAGAGCGAATATCCACGCAAAGAAAAAATGCCAGCGCCGGCCATCGGCCAGGCTGTAATTGGACGGAATGGTCGCCCAGCCCGGAAAGGCCCATGTCCGGGTGCGCCCTTCGCTGTCCTTCCAGTTTCCCAGAAAACCGGTCGTCTCGATACGCATTTCGCCCAGTCGCAGATAACCGGTCCTTTCCGATGAGCCGACCGCCAGCCAGGCATGATCATTATTGGCTCCATATTCGCCCCAGTAAAGGCGCGGATGGGCGTTGAAAATGGTCAGACCGCTCATCAGCAGAACGAGGAGGCACAAAGCATTGATCCAGTGCCACAGGCGGGTGGTCAGGCGATGACGCGGTTTTGGGGAAATGACGGCCTCCTTCAGCATGCTGCTACTCTAACCGCTGGTTCGTCGTTGCCAAGCCCGTCGTTACATCGCTTCACTATGGCAAATAAACGCGTACGGCGAATATCGCCGCCATATGCATCGGCTTTTTTGTCTTTAAAATATTGCCGATTGCCTGCACAAGAAATGTTCAGGCTTTGAAGGATGAACCATCATGGGCACATATAAACAGGTCATCAAGCTCGATCCCGATCCGCTCGCCCCTTATGCGATATCGCCGGGTTGGCAGGTCGGGGATGTGATATTCTTTTCCGGTCAGGCGGCGATCAATGAACAGGGTGAAGTCGTTGGCCCCGGTGATTTCGATGCGCAACTGCAGCAGGTATTCCACAATATTGACCGGCTTCTGCACGCCGCGGGCAGCAGCAGGGACCAGATTGTCAAGGTCACCATCTATCTGACAGATATGGGGAATTTCCCCAAAATCGTGCAAGCCCGCAAGGTCTATTTTCAATATCCCTACCCGGCAGACACGGTCGTCGAGGTCCGGGCTCTTGCCCTGCCCGATCTGATGGTCGAAATTGACGTAATCGCGGTCGCCTAACCCAGAGCGGCCTGCTTCTCTTCCGCCAGACGATCCAGTTCGGCCCGGCTTTTCTTCTCGCTGGCCGATTTCAACTGGCCGCAGGCCGCCATGATGTCCCGGCCGCGCGGCGTCCGGACCGGCGCACTGATTCCCGCATCGAAAATAATCTTGGAAAAGGCCTTGATCCGCTCCGGAGCCGAACATTCGTAATCGGAGCCGGGCCATGGGTTGAACGGGATCAGATTGACCTTGGCCGGCAGATCATAATTGCGCAGCAGGTTGACCAGCTCGCGGGCATCCTGGTCGCTGTCATTCTTGTCCTTGAGCATGACATATTCGAAGGTGATCCGGCGGGCGTTATTCGCGCCGGGGTAGTCTGCGCAGGCCTGCAGCAGTTCCTCGATCGAATATTTGCGGTTGAGCGGAACGATCTCATCCCGCGTTTCCTTGTTCACCGCGTGCAGCGAGATCGCCAGATTGACGTTGATCTCTGCCCCAGCCCGCGCAATCATCGGCACTACGCCGCTGGTCGACAGCGTGATCCGGCGGCGCGAGAGCGCCAGTCCGTCGCCGTCCATCACGATCTTCATCGCATCGCGGACATTTTCAAAATTATACAGCGGCTCACCCATGCCCATCAGCACGATATTGGTCAGCAGCCGACCATCCGACTTGTACGCCTGGTTATATTCCTTGGTATTCTCCGCTTCTTCATCATCGGCGAAATCCATGACACCCTTCGGCCATTCGCCTAGCGCATCGCGCGCCAGCATCACCTGGCCGACAATCTCGCCAGGTGTCAGGTTGCGCACCAGCCGCATCGTGCCGGTATGGCAGAAACGGCAGTTGAGCGTGCATCCGACCTGGCTCGAGATGCAGAGCGTTCCCCGATCCTCATCGGGAATGAACACCATCTCATAGTCCTGGGCATCGGCCGAGCGCAGCAGCCATTTGCGGGTGCCGTCCTCCGACAGATGCGCCTCGACGATTTCCGGCCGGCCGACGACAAAACGCTCCGCCAGCCAGGGACGCAATGTCTTGCCGAGATCGGTCATCTGGTGGAAATCGGTGACGCCACGATGATAAATCCAGTGAAACAGCTGCTTCGAGCGCAGCTTTGCCTGTTTTTCGTCGAGCCCCGCCTCATGCATCAGATCGCGAATCTGCAGCGCGCTCAGGCCGATAATATCGACTCGGCCATCGGCGCGGGGAGTGACCTTGGCTGGCAAGGGGACGGGATCTATATGGCCTGGAATCTGCATGAGCGGCATATAAGGCCTGTCTGCAGGAAAATCTACCGCAACCGCGAACAGCTCAGAGAAGCCGCATCAATTGCCGTCGCCGCACCGCGCAGCCGATAGGCATCGACGATCGGCTTGCCGTCCCGTCCGACACTTTCCACCGTCATGCTGGTGGCAGAGCGGATCGCGGCGTTGATCGCAGCATCCATCCGCTTGTCCTGCGACCAGCCATCAGAGCGAGTGGCGTTCAGCTGAAAACGGCGGCCACCGATACTGACGATCACCCGGCTGTTGGTCGACCGGTCGCGGCTCAGGCGAACATGAAACTGCCGCCTGATCGAACGTTTGGGCCAGAATCCGATGGTGGCAAAGGATTTGCGCTGGGCCTTGCCGGTAATTTCCTCCGACTCCGCAATCGCATAACAGCGCGGAATGTCCGGATCGCGAAACGCCCCCCAGCTGTTGAATATGCCGAGAGAATCCTTTGCGATCGCCGGAACCGAGGTCGCAGCCACTGCAAGGGCCAGGAAAATGAACCGCTTTTTCAAGCCTTCTCGCCTTCCCCTCCACCGAGGTGAATAACCGTCTCGATACCGTCGCAAATCTGGACGATCGAGCCCTGCGGCAAGCCTTCTGCGATTGGCGTGTCAAAGCGCGGATGCGGTTCTCGCCGGGTCAGCAGCCCGCGGAGCACCCGGCTGGTCATCCCGTGGCTGATCAGCACCGTATCCCTCGCGAAATCCTGCTCGCCAAGCCACTGTTCAAGCCGCACCGCGATATCGCGATAAGTCTCGCCGCCAGGCGCCACGGTCGCGAACAGCCCTTCCTGATGGTCAATCTCCAGCTTGCCGGCCAGATCGCGATACCAGGCACCGCCCCACTCGCCCATGTCGATTTCGCGCAGCCGCGCATCCCTGCGCGCCTGATGCCAGTCGGCACCGACATGTTCGGCGATCACCGACAGGGTCTGCAACGCGCGGTCGGTATCGGAGGCTATCAGATCCAGCGCTGGTTCCTCGGTCGCCAGATGCCGCGCCAGCGCCCGCCCCATTTCATCGGCCTGGGCAAATCCGGTGCGGGTCAGCGGGGTATGAACATGTTCGCCCTGTATCCGGCCCGCCAGATTGAAGATGGTCTCGCCATGCCGCGCGATAAACAGGCGCTTTCCGTTGGTATCCATGCGGCTCATATTAACCCTGTTCTGTCCCGAAATGGTCAAATCCACCCCCTGCCCCTGCGGCTTTAGCCAGCTGCACGCTTTTTTCCACAGTTTTTCACAGGATTATCGGAAGGGATACCGCGATCAGGCTTGCCCTGCGGCACTTTATTGTTAATGAAGCCATGGACGATCCGTGAACGCGTGCGGCGTATTTCTGCACATCTATAATCACGGGCGATTGGGAACAAGAAGGACGGTTTATGAAAGCGACCATTGAACGCGCGGCATTGCTAAAGAGCCTGGGGCATGTCCAGTCCGTGGTCGAGCGGCGCAATACGATTCCGATCCTCTCCAACGTGCTGATCGAAGCCAGCGCCGAAGGCAGCATCAAGCTGATGGCAACCGATCTCGATCTCCAGGTCGTCGAAACCGTCCAGGCCCAGGTAGAGACCGCCGGTTCGACCACCGTGTCGGCGCACACCCTGTTCGATATCGCGCGCAAATTGCCCGACGGATCGCAGGTCCAGCTCGACGCTGCCGATGGCAAGATGAAGGTCAACGCCGGCCGCGCCCGGTTCAATCTGCAGACGCTGCCGCGCGACGATTTCCCGGTCATTGCCGAAGGCGAACTGCCGACCAGTTTCGAATTGCCCGCGACCTCGCTGATCCAGATCATTGACAAGACGCGCTTTGCGATCTCAACCGAGGAAACGCGCTATTATCTCAACGGCATCTTCCTGCATGTGCAGGACGAAGATACGCCGGTTCTCAAGGCCGCGGCAACCGACGGCCACCGTCTCGCGCGCGTCACCCTGCCCCGCCCGGCCGGCGCAGAAGGTATGCCTGATGTGATCGTGCCGCGCAAATGCGTCAACGAGCTGCGCAAATTGCTCGACGAGAACAGCGAATCCTCGGTGCAGATCGACCTGTCGGCCAGCAAAATCCGCTTCACGCTCGGCACTGCCATCCTGACCAGCAAACTGATCGACGGCACCTTCCCCGACTACACGCGCGTCATCCCGACCGGCAACGACAAGCTGCTCAAGATCGACCCGAAAAGCTTCGCCCAGGGCGTCGACCGCGTCTCGACCATCGCCACCGAAAAGACCCGCGCCGTCAAGATGGCGCTCGGCGACGACAAGATCACCCTGTCGGTCACCTCGCCAGAAAATGGCAAGGCCGAGGAAGAAGTGCCCGGTTCCTACAAGGACGAGACCTTCGAAATCGGTTTCAACTCGAAATATCTGATGGACATATTGGGCGAGATCGAGGGCGATACCGTGGAACTGCATTTGGCCGATGCCAGCGCCCCGACGCTGATCCGCGAGAATGACAAGTCGGCAGCGCTCTATGTGCTGATGCCGATGCGGGTTTAACCGTATTTCCCCTCAGGGGAGCCAAAAGTAAACGCACAAAGAATCACGTTCGCCCTGAGCCTGTCGAAGGACATCTCTCGTCCAAATGCGGGGTTCGACAGGCTCACCACGAACGGAAGCAAACATCAATCCAATCGGGATTGCCCCCCAGCCTCCGCTGGGGCGACCCAAATTACTCCGCTGCCTCCAGCATCTCAACCCGCTGCGGACCGCGGATCAGGCCGCCGGGACGCTTGTCGGTCACGACGCCACCCTTGAACGTCACCTGCCCCGACTTGATCGTATAGTCATAGCCCTCGGCTTTCTGCAGCAAACGCTTGCCGCCCGCTGGCAGGTCGAACGCCAGCCATGGCTTGCCGAGCTTGATCCGGTCCATATCAATAACATTGACGTCCGCCAGATAACCGGGCTTGAGCAGACCACGGTCATTCAGACCATAGAGACGCGCCGTATCCAGACATTGCCGCTTGATCGCATGTTCGATGCTGATCGTGCCGCGCTTGCGATTCTTCACCCAATGTTCCAGCATGAAGGTCGGGCTGGCCGCATCGCAGATCGTGCCGCAATGGGCCCCGCCATCGGACAGGCTGTTTACCGTATCGTCGGCCTGCTGCAGCGTCTCGAGAAAATCGAGATTGCCGTCCATATAGTTAAGCAAAGGCAGATAGATAAATCCCTTGCCCTCATCCCGCATCAGCAGGTCATAAGCATATTCCGCGCCCGACTTTCCGGCTGCCACAGCGCGCGACGCAATGCTCTCGTCTGCCTGGGGTTCATAGTCGAAATCCTCGTCCATCTCGAACTGCATCGCCCAGCCCTGAGTCACGACCATGAAGACCGGCATCATGTCGACCTGTTCGGGCGGGGTGCTCGCCTCGCTTAGCAATTGCGCCTTGAACGCAGGATCCTTCAGCTTGGCATATTTCTCATCCCAGCTCAGCCCGTCCATCGCCATCCAGCTGGGATGACGGATGAACGGATGCACCGTGCCCTGCCAGGCCATGACAATGCCATTGCCGCGCAGCGCGATCTGCGCGACGATATTGGCGCCATTGTCATTCTCGGCGCGCATATTGGCGATCTGTTCTTCCAGCGACTGGTCCTTGGCGATCGACTGCAGCGCGGCAAAGGTTACCGGCATCCCGGTTTCGCGGGAAAGGTCGCCCATCCAGCCGAATTCGTCCCATTCCCTGTTGAGGTCACTGGCCATTTCGAATACGCCATAGCCGACCCGGCCCATCGCGCGGCCGATGCCGATCAGCTCTTCCTTGGTCGCGGTGGTGCCCGGCACCAGCTCGCCGTCGATACTGCGGTGCAGGATCGTGCGCGAGGTCGAGAAGCCGAGCGCACCGGCCTTCAGCCCGTCCTCGACAATTTTCGACATCTGCTCGATCTCGTCCTCGGTCGGGACCGCACCCGGCTTTTCCCGGTCGCCCAGAACATAGGCGCGCACCGCTCCGTGCGGCACATGGGTGGCGACGTCGACAGTCCGGGGCATTCTTTCCAGCTCGTCGAGATATTCGGGGAAGGTCTCCCAGTTCCAGCTCATCCCCTCGGCCAGCGCTGTGCCCGGGATATCCTCCACGCCTTCCATCAGATTGATCAGCCACTCGTGCCGGTCTGGCCGGGCGGGCGCAAAGCCGACGCCGCAATTGCCCATCACCACCGTGGTGATGCCATGCCAGCTGGACGGGGCCATTTCATCATCCCAGGTCGCCTGGCCGTCATAATGGGTATGCACATCGACAAAGCCCGGCGTGACGAATTTTCCCGTCGCATCAATCTCTTCGCGGCCCTGCGCCGTCACCGTTCCGACCAGAGAGACCCGGTCACCATCGATCGCGACATCCGCCACAAAGGGCTTGCCGCCGGTTCCATCCACTACCGTTCCGCCGCGAATTACCAGATCATGCATCGAGTCTCTCCTTTATATTTGCGGTCTGTTTAACAGATTTAACTGGATGATTAAAGACTGCTGATGCTAGGAAGTAATATGTCCTTTTCATTCTCATGGAACCCGGCCCCGGCGAGCGGTATCGCCATGCAATGGATCGAGGTTAATGGCCAAAAGTTAGAAATGGCCATTGCTGGCGAAGGTAGCAAGCTCGCCCTGTGTCTGCACGGCTTCCCCGAACTCCATTATTCCTGGCGTCACCAGATCCCGCTGCTGGTCCAGATGGGCTACAGGGTTTGGGCCCCGAACCTGCGTGGCTATGGCGGCTCCAGCAAGCCGGAGGGAGTCGACTCCTACCGGCTGAACACGCTCGTGCAGGATGTCGCGGCGCTGATCGATGCCAGCGGCGCGGAAGAAGTCACGCTGATCGCGCATGACTGGGGCGCGATCATCGCCTGGCATTGCGCGATCCTGAAAATCCGTCCGCTGGCCCGGCTGGTGATCATGAACGTGCCCCATCCCAAATGCGCGCAGCGGGAAATGCGCCACTGGTATCAACTGAAGAAAAGCTGGTATATTTTCTTCTTCCAGCTGCCCGGACTGCCGGAATGGCTGCTCGGCCGAAATGGCGGAGAGCGGATCAAGCGGGCCTTTTCGCGCATGGCCGTCGACAAAAGCCGTTTTCCGGAGGACGATTTGCAGGTCTATGCCAATGCTGCGAGCCGGCCCGGCGCTTTGCGGTCGATGATCAACTATTACCGCGCCCTGCTCCGCACCCCCGACGTGCGGCAAATAGGCGACGGCATGGTGCATGTGCCCACGCTGATGATCTGGGGCGAGGAAGACAGCGCAATCGATATCCGCTGCACCGACGGCACCGAAGAGTGGGTGCCAGACCTCGAACTGCACCGCCTGTCGGGTGTCTCGCACTGGGTGCAGCAGGAAGCCCCGGAGAAGGTCAATGCAATATTGCAGGAGTGGCTGGACTAGGTTTTCCGCGCCGCAATCATCTCGGCAATATCGGTAAATTTTTCGCGCGGGGAACCGTCCCTGGCGCGAGCGATTTCGGCTTCCTCGATCTTCTTCCAGTCGCGGAAGGTCACCGCTTCCACTCCGCGCTCCGCGAGCAAGGCGTCGAGGCCCAGGCGGCCGGCCTTGCGGCTGCTGGCGCCGATATCCTCTTCGATCTTGTCCACCACGGCAAAGCCGTCGGGCTTGTTGGTGCCGATGGTGCCTGACGGACCGCGCTTGGCCCAGCCGACGCAATAGAGTCCAGGCAAAATCCGGCCATCGCTGTTGGCAAAACGCCCTCGCCCATGTTCATAGGGCACGCCCTCGATCGGGGGCGTACGATAGCCGATGCAACTGATCACCATCTGGCAATCCAGCGCATAGCGTTCCCCGGTCCCGATTGAGCGCAGATTCTGGTCCAGTTCGGTCCTTTCGACCATCAGCCGCTCGACCTTGCCCTCGCCCTGCACCTCGACCGGCATGGCAAAAAAGTCGAAGATGATCTCGATCGGCTTGTGCCGGGCATCGGCGGCGGCGATCTGGAAATTGCGCAGATGGGTGACCGACTTGCGCATCCCCGGCTCCAGCATCGCATCATCGCCCGAATCCGGAAAATCCTCCGCCTCGACCACCGGTCTGGCGCGCTCCAGCAGCGCCAGTTCGCCCAGTTCCTTGGGCGTCATCGCGATCTGATGCGGTCCCCGCCTTCCGAGAAAGGTGATTTTCTCGACCTTGCTGCTTTTCAGCGCATCCAGCGCATGCCCCACGATATCGCTGCCGACAAATTCATCTTCCGTCTTCGCCAATATCCGCGCGACATCGAGCGCGACATTGCCGTTGCCAATAATCGCCACCGAGCGGGCATCGAGCGGCGGATCAAGGTCCCTGAAATCCGGATGGCCATTATACCAGCCGACAAAGGCGGCACTGCCGATGACACCGGGAAGATCACTGCCGGGAATGTCGAGTTCACGATCATCAGGCGCGCCCGTCGCCAGGACGACCGCATCATAAAGATCCTGCAATTCGCTGACCATGATATCCTGACCAACCGTGACATTGCCGACGAACCGCACATTGTCGCCGAGATTGGTTTTTTCATATCGCCGTGACACCGCCTTGATCGACTGATGGTCGGGAGCCACGCCGGTGCGGATCAGGCCAAAGGGAACGGGCAGACGGTCAATGATGTCGACAGCCACATCGTCGCCAAATTTCCTTTGCGCCGCTTCCGCCGAATAATAGCCTGCGGGTCCCGATCCTATGATCGCAATATGACGCATCGTCCTGCCTCCCCGGTTATGGCAACCATGCTAACGCCATAATTTCAAAAGAAAAGCAAAAGGGCGCTGTCATTTTCGCGAGGCTGGAACTCTGACCGCCACGGACTAGCCATCGACATTGGCAACATTGTAGCGCAGCGCTTCTTCATTGGTCAGACAGCGACGCGTCGACTTGTCCCCGTCCTCGGTCTTCACGGCATTGGTCCGGTACATGACTTCCGACAGCAATTTGCGCGACACGCCCATGCGGATCAGAAAGTCATTGTCCTCGGTAGCCAGCAGCGCGCTTTGCTGCTCGACTTCACCGATCAGACCGACCGTGGAATCGGTGCCCATCTCGATGCTGTAGTTGATGGCATTGCGGTCGTTGGTCATGGTGAACATATGGACCATGAAATGGGCACCCGGCTCGACGATCCGGGCCCGGCCTCCCATGAAGACGAAATTGCAGGCACTGAAACAGGTCCAGCCCTGTGGAATACGGGTGATGATCAGGGCATCCGCCTCGCGGATCACACGCCCCGCTTCGTTGCCAGCGCGAGCGACACCTCCCGGAGACCGCAGCCAGATCTCGGAAATATCCGGGTTGTCGGCCAGCATCTTGCGCAGCCGGTCGGGCAGGCCTTCATCGACAGCGCCTTCCGCGAACAATATCTTGGTGCCATTGATCATCTTCGGCGTCAGCTCCATCGTGCTGTTGGCCGACCAATTGGGTACCAGCGGACAGGTTGGATTTTCCGGGTCCATGGCAGGGCCTGACTCGGTCGCACCGATGGTGAAAAGCGACGCGGCAACGATTGCGGTTTTGATGATCTTTTTCATATTCATGCCACGATTATATATCGTGTCTCTCCCGGATTTCTGCACATCTGCTTGGATATGCGGGACTCTTCCCCATCGACAATAACAACATCGGTGATGGTCATGCAACTTGTGCCGTCCGCCGTCAGGGTTTTTGCCGTCGCGGTTGAACTACCCGAAACCCCGGGACGCGTCTGGCTGGTCCATTCCGACGTGGTCCCGATCTGTTCGGTAGCGGTCACGCTTCGTGTCGCTTCCGCCGCCTGCAGCTGCTCGTCAGGATCGAGCCGGCAGGCGATGGCCTCGGTCAGCGTATCCGCAACCTCTGCGCGCGGAATGAATGACCCGGCGACTCCCAGCCCGCCGGCGGCACGGCGCGTAAAATCTCCGATCATCTTGCCCAATATGGATTTCCCGATCGAGCTTTTTGGGTCCGAAGCACAATCGCTGTTCGCGCTGCGCTCGACCGCCTCCCCGTCGGTTGTGGAGCGCTTCTTGAAAAGCCCGCCAAATTGGGCCGCAGCCGGAGCGGGCATCACCAATGCTGCGGTTAACGCTGCCGCCATCAGTCGAGAGGTGAAACCGCGAGACTTTTTAAACATGGCAAATCCTCGATTACATCCTGAATATACTCATTCTATCATCCGCACCATCGCAAACAGTGGCTTGGATCACATCAGGAGGAAAATCAGGGATAGAAAAACCGTGATTAGCTGTTATCCTGCCTTTGGAAGACTGAAAAATAGCGGATTTTTGTAGACCGATGGTTTGCGGAGCGCCATGGACTATCGGTCCTTGCGGAGATGGACGAGACCTTGTCCGGATCCATAATGCTGCAGGGATCCGATCAAATCAATTTGCACCCCGGGTCGCAGCTTGGGAGACGAATATTGCAAAAGCCCTTCAATCGCCTGCAGGCCCTGATGATCAAGGCGATGGCCGAGGCCCTGTTTCACAATCGCGAAATGGCGATATCGGCCGATCAGGTGGTCGAAAATCTGCAGGAACATTTTTCCAATATCGAAGGCAGCAAACCCGATGAAATCGGCATGGCGCTTTACGGCCTTCTGCTTCTCCTGGGAGGGCCATTTTTCCTGCTGGCACCACCGGGAATCCGCAAAAATCTCATCCGCCGCCGCCTGCAAAACTCGCGTGTCGATTTTTTCCAGGACATAGCGCGTACCAAGGGCGTGATTCTCGCCGGCTATTATGGCCATTGGCAGCCGGGTGACGAAGCCGACAATTTCGACAATCCGGTCTATGCCGATCTTGCTTTCGAGCTGCCGGCACAACGCGACCGTTCCGTCTCTGGAGAGCGTCCGGTCCGGCGCGAGACTGGCCGGGATCTCACGGCCGAGGTGTTCGTTGGCCACGATGCTGTGCCCGAAGAAGCCGATGTGATCGTGATCGGATCCGGTGCCGGCGGGGCCGTCGCTGCAGCAGCCGTCGCCGATGAAGGGCACCAGGTGCTGGTCATCGAGGCCGGCGGCCATTACCCCTCGTCCCGTATCACCCAGGAAGAAGCCCGGATGACCGCACGCCTGTTCAAGGATGGCGCGCTGCAGACCACCGCTGACCGTGATATCATCGTGTTTCAGGGCCGGGTAGTGGGCGGCTCAACCGTCATCAACAACGGCATCTGCCTGCGGATGAAACATGCGGCTCTCACTCATCCCGATGCCGAAGACGTCTACCAGACATGGGCCAGTCTCGGCGCTCCGGTCAGCGAGGCGGCGCTCGCGCGCAGCTATGACGCCGTCGAACAGGCACTCGAAGTCTCTGAAATTGACCCGATCGTCGGCCGCAACAATGGACCGCACCTGATCGACGGCTGGAACAAATATGCCGCCCAGTCGAACGATCCCATGGACCACAAGGCGGTTACCGCCTGGTTTCGCAAAAATTACGGTCCGAACACGCCGGACAGCGAGTGTGTCTATTGCGGCTACTGCAATACCGGCTGTCCCTACGGCCGGAAGAAAGCGATGCCGGAAAGCTTTCTCGCACATGCCACCAGCGAAGCGCGCAGCAAGCCGGCCCGGATACTCGACCGGGCCGAAGCGACCGAAATTTTGTGGGACGAGGGCGCCAATGGGAAAAGGATCGCCCATGCCGTCAAAATCCGGCTGAGCGATGGCAGGAAGCGCACCATTCGTGTCAAAAAAGGCGTGGTCGTCGCTGCCGGCGCCCTGGCATCCAGCAAACTGCTCCACGACAGCGGCATCGCGCGATCCGGCAGCAATATTTCGCTCAATATCGCCTGCCCGGTCGTCGCGCTGATGCCCGAGGGGATGGAGATGAACGTCTGGAACGAGGACCAGATGGCCACCTATGTCGACCGCGGCGATTTCCTGATCGAGAGTCATTTTCAGCCACCGATGAGCATGGCGACACTCGTGCCCGGATGGTTCGAGGACCATTATGAGCGGATGAAAAACTACAACCGGCTGGTATCCGCCGGCGTCCTGTTTCCCGCAGATCGGCTCGGCTATATGGACAAGGGCAAGCTCAAGCTGAAAATTCGCGAGCAGGAACTGGCGCTGTTACGCCGCGCGCTGGCAACGATGACCAAGGTTCATTTCCTGAACGGTGCGATCGAGGTCTACCCCGCCCTGCTCCGTGGCCAGACCCTGACCTGCGACATGAGCCATGCCGATATCGACGCTTTCTACGAAAAGGCCATTGTCGAACCGGATGATGTGGTGCTCTCGAGTTCCCATCCCCATGGCGGCAATGCGATCAATATGGATCCTGACAAGGGCGTCGTCGATCTCAATCAGCGCGTGCACAATACCACCAATTGCTATGTCGCCGATGCCAGCGTGATGCCAAGCTGCATCCGCGTCAATGCGCAACTGACCACGATGGCGATGGCGCACCGTGCGCTGGCAGGCAAGCGGCGCTTCGGCTAATCCTGAAAGTGGAAGTCGGGCAGCGACTGAAACGCACTTCTCAGCGCATCTCCCCAGCCCTCTGAAATTGTCTGGAAATAGGGGTCAACCTTTTCGATCCGCTGTTGCTGCGTGATCGCGAAACTGTCCGCCTCATATACCTGCATGTCGAGCGGCAGATCGACCGCCAGATTGGCCCGGATGGTGGAATCAAAGGACACCAGCAACAGCTTCACGGCATCTTCGAAGGACATGTCCGGATCAAAAGCACGCACCAGGATCGGACGGCCATATTTGGTTTCACCGCTCTGGAAAAAGGGACTGTCGTCGCTGGCCTCGATGAAATTACCGGCCGGATAGATCAGAAAAAGCCGCGGATCACTGCCCTTGATCTGCCCGCCGAGGATCAGCGTCGCGCCAAATGGCGACTTGGCTTCCTGGCCATCGGGGGTATAGGTCTTGACGACCTCGCGCAGGGTTTCCCCGATGATCGTGGCCACCTGAAACATCGATGGTGCCTGCAGAATCGAGGGATTGCGGTCGTCGGGATGCTTGCCGCGTTCGTCGAGCAAGCTGACAACGGCCTGCGTGGTCGCCAGATTGCCCGCCGACAGCAGCGTGATCACCCGGTCGCCGGGCAGTTCCCAGCTGGTGAGCTTCTTGACCTGGGCAATATCATCAACTCCGGCGTTGGTCCGGGTATCCGACATGAAAACAAGACCGCGTTTCATTCGCAGGCCCACACAATAGGTCATTTATCTAATCCTGAAATGGGTTGAGACTGCGTTTACTGCTGAACCTGCAGCGTGACAATCATATCTTCTTTTGCCGCGCCATATCGCATCCCCGAAATCGGGGAGGCTTCCCGATAATCCAGCCCGGTGGCGATGCGCACATAGCGCTCATCCGGGGAATAGCCGTTGGAAATGTCAAATCCGACCCAGCCCAGCCCCTGGACATAGGCCTCCGCCCAGGCGTGCGTGGCGTCCTGGTCCACGCGGTCGCTCATCATCAGATAGCCAGAAACATAGCGTGCCGGAAAACCGAGCAGGCGCGCGGCGGTGCAGAAAATATGGCTGTGGTCCTGACAGACGCCCTCGCCCGTCTTGATCGCGGCCTCGGCCGTTGTTTCCGCATTGGTTTTTCCCGTCTGGTAGGCGACCTTCTCCAGCACAGCTGCAGACAGGCCGTGAAGCTTGGCAATATCATTCTCGAAATCATCGCCCAGTGCAGCCACCAGTTTCCTGGTTTCCGGACCCGGTTTCGTCAAATCGGTTGCCTGCTTGAAATACCAGAGCGGCGCGAAGCCCGAATGCAAGCCCATGATACCGCTGCCATCGCTGTTTTCGACTTCACCGGTACATTTGATCGATATTTCGGTGCGACCGCGCTCAATGCTGATCAGATCCACGTGATTGCAATGCTGGTCTTCAAACGACAGCTCCACCTTGCCGCCATCGACTTCAAGGTTCCAGCTCTTGACGGCTTGCCCGCGTTGCTCCTTCGGACGCAACCGCACCTGTTGCAATCCATATTGCACGGGCGCGTCATAGACATAGCGGGTTTCGTGATTGATCTTCAGCAGCATGATTATCCGACCCTGTCCTGAAAATTGAAATCTGTCTCGATTTGGGCAGCCAGGCCGTTGTTTGCGGCAATGAAATCCACAATATACTCATGCAGGCCATATTCGAAAATAGCCTCGATCGGCTGGTTCAGCACGTTGCTGCAAATCTCGTACGCAAGCTCGGCGGACCGGCTCTTATAGTCATAATTTTTGTCGAGATAATTGAGATTGTCGCTTATCTTTGAGTAGCAAAAGGTCAGAGACCTCGGCATTTGCTTGTGCAATATCAGATATTCGGCGACCGCCTGTGCACTGATATCCGTACCGTTGAGCCAGCGAAAGGACCGGTGCGCGGATACCGATCGCAGGATCGTTTCCCATTGCACATTATCGACCGAAGATCCGATCAGGGCAACCGAGGGCAGCAGCAGATAATATTTTACGTCGAGGATGCGGGCGGTACTGTCGGCCCGTTCCAGAAAGCTGCCCAGGCGCAGAAAATTGAACCCGTCATTGCGCAGCATGGTACCCAATGTCGCCCCTCTGACCAGAGCGCTCTGCTGGCGGATCAGCCCCAGTGTTTCGGGCAGGTCCTGCTCCTTTACCGGCTTGGCCATTGCGGCTTTCAGGGTCATCCAGCTTTCGTTGGTGGCTTCCCAGACTTCCCGGGTCAGCGCGGTTCTCGCGGTCCTGGCACTGTCCCTTGCCTTTTTCATCACCGCCATGACGCTGCTCGCATTGTCGCGATCACGCAGCAGAAAGTCGATCACCTTGGCCGATTCAAAATCATCATGTTTCGCACGATACGCATCGATCACGCCCGACGACTTGAGCACCGAGGACCATTCATCGCTGGCGGATGCCGAGCGGGTGAGCGAAATACGGAATCCCGCATCAATGAAACGCGCGCTATTTTCCACGCGCTCAAGATAGCGCGACATCCAGAACAGGCTTGCAGCCGTTTTACCCAGCATCAGATACGCCCCCTCATTCTTCCAGCACCCATGTATCCTTGGTGCCTCCGCCCTGACTGCTGTTCACCACCAGCGAGCCTTCGGTCATGGCGACCCGGGTCAGACCCCCAGGCGTGATGCTGATGCCGTTGGGCGAAACCAGAACAAATGGCCTCAGGTCGACATGACGTGGGGACAATCCCTTTTTGGTAAAAATGGGTACGGTTGAAAGCGACAGCGTCGGCTGCGCGATATAATTGCTGGCATTGTCGATCAGCTTGGCGCGAAAGGCGGACACTTCCTTTTTGGAAGCCGCAGGTCCGACGAGCATGCCATAGCCACCGGAACCGTGAACCTCTTTGACCACCAGTTCTTCCAGATGTTCGAGCACATAAGCCAGCTCGTCCTTCTCGGAGCAGCGCCAGGTCGGCACATTTTCGAGCAGCGGCTTCTCACCGGTATAGAATTCGACGATGTCGGGCATATAGCTGTACAGTGCCTTGTCATCGGCTATCCCGGTACCGGGCGCGTTGGCAATGGTGATGCCGCCAGAACGATAGACGTCCAATATCCCCGGCACGCCGAGCAGCGACTGCGGGTCGAAGTTGAGCGGATCCAGATAATCATCGTCGATCCGGCGATAGAGAACATCGATCGCGGTATAGCCCTCGGTGGTCCGCATGGCGACGCGCCCGTCGACGATCTTCAGATCATGTCCCTCCACCAGCTCGACGCCCATCTGGTCAGCAAGAAAGCTGTGCTCGAAATAGGCGCTATTGTGGATGCCGGGAGTCAGGACGGCAACCACCGGTTTTCCTTCGCACCGCGGCGGTGCGCAGGCCGCCAGCGAACGCCGCAGCTGCCCCGGATAGTGACTGACTTCCTGCACCTTGATTTTGGCAAAAAGTTCGGGAAACATCTGCAACATGGTTTCCCGATTTTCGAGCATGTAGCTGACACCCGAGGGGGTGCGGGCATTGTCCTCCAGCACGTAAAATTCGTCATCGCCGGTCCGGACGATATCAGTACCAATAATATGGGTATAGATGCCGCCGGGCGGGTTGACGCCGATCATCTGCGGCAAGAAGGCGGCGTTGTTGGCGATCAGCTCGACCGGCACCCGGCCCGCGCGCAATATCTCCTGGCGGTGATAGATATCATAGAGAAAGGCATTGATCGCCCGGACCCGCTGCTCAATACCTTTCGACAGCTTGCGCCACTCGCGCGCCGACAGCACGCGCGGCACAACATCAAAGGGGATCAGCCGCTCGTCGGCCTCATCCTCGCCATAAACATTGAAAGTGATCCCGGTTTTCCGAAAAAAGGCTTCCGCCTCGGCAGATTTTCGATGCAGCCGTTTGACGTCTTCGCCATCAAGCCAGTTTTTATAGTCCTGATAAGGAGGCCGGACATCTTCCCCGCTACCCAGCATTTCATCGAACAATCAATATCCCCTTATACGCAGCTTTCAAATCCGTCCTCCCCATGGTTAACTAGCGCACCAACGCCCTGAAAGCAAAGGAAATGCAGAAATCAGCGGTTCTTACGCACTCAAACAGGATAGGTTACGCCGGTCATTTCTTCCGAAACATCCCAAAGCCGTTTTGCCGTTTCGATCCGCTTGGCCTTGGGGCGCGGCTGCACCTCGCGCGCCGGACCGACCCATTCACCGTTGCGGCTTGGTCCGAAATAGCTGCCGCTTTCGACCCCGGGCGCAGCGGCAGCTGCCAGCGTGGGCCAGGCACCTTCCGCAGCACTGTTCATAAACAGGCTGGACAGCGGGCGAAACAAGGAAACAAGCAGGCCGGGGAAATTTCTGGTCAACTCGGTATCGGCAACGCCGGGGTGGCAGGCGACGGCGATGACGGGGGAATCAGCCGCGCGCAGACGCCGGTCCAGCTCGTACATATGCAGGAGATTGGCCAGCTTGCTCATCGCATAGCGGCCCATCCGGCTGTAGCTTTCCTCCGCGTTGATATCATCAAAATCGATCCGGCCGCTGCGATGGGCCATGCTTGAGGTGATCACCACCCGTGGCTCCTTGCCTTTCGCAAGCTTGTCCAGCAGCAGCCCGGTAAGCGCGAACGTCCCCAGATGATTGACCCCGAATTGCGATTCAAACCCGTCCATCGTGACTTCGCGCGGCGGCATCATGATCCCGGCATTGTTCACCAGCACATCCAGACGCCGTTCCTGTCCCACCAGCGCCGCAGCCTCGCGGATGGACTCGAGATCTCCCAGATCCAGCGGGATATATGTCAGGTCGGCCTGCGGAAACTCCTCCCGAATCTTGGCTATCGCCGCAGCGGCCCGGGTCTTGGATCGGCATCCCATCAGGACCCGCGCTCCCTTGCCAGCAAGAATCCTGGCGGTCTCATAGCCGATGCCACTGTTCGCTCCGGTAACCAAAAAGACCCGCCCGTTTTGCGCGGGCACATCCTGATCGGTAAAATTGCTAATCGCCATGCCCGAATGCCTCCTGGTCCTGCTTTGCTTCTACCATAAAAATAGCGGGAAGGCAGCAATTCCGATGTTCGCATCCCCACACCACTTTACATAGCCGCCCAATCGTCTAATCGCTGCTGCCATCAGCTTTGGAGATTTTCATGCGTGCAGACGCGCAAGCCTATGTCGACCGGATCGACGCCGCCCTTTCCCTGATCAGGACCTCGCTCAACTGGGACGTTGCCCTGCGCCGCCTTGACGAGCTCAATGCCCGCGTCGAGGATCCGACCCTTTGGGACGACCAGACCGCCGCGCAGGCGGTAATGACCGAACGCCGCCGCCTCGATGAATCGATCACCGCCGCGCGCGAAATCCAGCAGGAACGCGACGACGCCCTCGAATTTATCGAGATGGCCGAGGAAGAAGGCGATTCTGCCATGGCCGACGAGGGCGTAGCCAGCCTTGAGAAGCTCGCTGCCCGTGCCGACCGCGACAAGGTCAGCGCCCTCCTCTCCGGCGAGGCTGACAGTCTCGACACCTATATCGAAATCCACGCCGGCGCCGGCGGCACCGAGAGCCAGGACTGGGCCGAGATGCTGCTGCGCATGTACCAGCGCTGGGCGGAGGCACGGGGCTACAAGGTGTCGATGGTCGACTATCAGGCAGGCGACCAGGCCGGCATCAAGTCGGCGACGATCGAGGTGAAGGGCGAAAATGCCTATGGCTATGCCAAGACCGAAAGCGGCGTCCACCGGCTGGTCCGCATCTCTCCCTATGACAGCGCCGCCAAGCGTCACACCAGCTTCTCCAGCGTATGGGTCTATCCGGTGATCGACGACAGTTTCGAGGTCGAGATCAATGAGAGCGACCTCAAGATCGACACCTATCGCGCCTCCGGCTCAGGCGGTCAGCATGTCAACACCACCGACAGCGCCGTGCGCATCACCCACCAGCCGACCGGAATCGTGGTCGCCAGCCAGAATGACCGGAGCCAGCACAAGAACCGCGCCACCGCCATGGGCATGCTGAAGGCGCGCCTGTTCGAGGCCGAACTGCAGCGCCGCGAGGCAGAAGCCTCGGGTGAATATGAGGCCAAGACCGAGATCGGCTGGGGCCACCAGATCCGCTCCTATGTCCTGCAGCCCTATCAGATGGTCAAGGACCTCCGCACCGGCCATACCAGCAGCGCACCCAATGCCGTGCTCGACGGCGGGCTGGATGAATTTATCGCCGCGACGCTGGCGCAAAAGGTCACCGGTGAGAAGGTCGATATCGAGGATGTAGACTAGCCCGGACTGCGCCGCTTATGGGGTAAACAAAACTCTTGCCCCACCCGTTCGTCCTGAGCCTGTCGAAGGACAGCCGTAGTGCGCTGGCCGCCACTGCCACCCGTGCCCCTGCGAAGGCAGGGGCCCAACCCCCGAACGAGAGTCCGAACGCGCTGGTGAAAGAGCCCCGTTCCCGGCCAACTTACCGAACGTTCACCATCCGTTTGCCATCGGCGCGAGCAGGAGATGGCCCCCTGCCTTCGCAGGGGAACAAGCTCTGCTCCAGCCGTTCCGTCTGTTTGCGCGTGCGCCCCCCATCCGCTTCGACAATGACGCATACCGCAGCCGCAAACAACTCGGCGACAGGAGAAGTCAGCTCTATTCAGACCCTTCCAATGCTTCCAGCACCTTGCGCCAGCTGATATATTTGAAATTCTGGGTCTGATTGCCATTGTCGCCATCCTGCACGACCATCAGGCCGGCCGGATATCCGGGCCCGAAGCCGCCAAGCATCACCTCGATCCCATCGGTTTCGGACGTGCCATCGACAAGCCCGTCGACCAGACGAAAGCGGTTGACATAGGCACCGGTCACAAGGTCGTAGAGCACATAGGCATTGTCGCCCTGGCTTGAGGCCACCAGATAACCACCATTTGCCCCCGTCGGGGCGAGCGCCAGACCTTCCACGTCTGCCACCAGTTCGACGCCGTTCACATTGGCAAAGCGCTGCGGAACAAAGGCATCGGCATTGAGATCATAGAGCCAGATCGCCGCATTTTCCTCTCCGACATAGAGCCGTCCGGTCCGGTCATCGACGACGCAGCCCTCAGGCTGCGTCGTCAGCTTGTGCTCGCGCGTGATAACGGCGTTGGGGACACCTCCGGCGAACGACAATTTCATTTCCCGGACATTGCCGGCCTTGCTTATCATATAGGAAAATAATTCGCCCTGCGCGTCCTGCCCGAAGCAAAAGCCATAGGCTTCGCCCGGGCCGGCTGGATATTTGCCCAGCGCTGTCAATTCGGCGCTGTCCGTATCGAGCCGATACAACCCGATCTGCGCATTGTCCCGGTCATTGCGGATGCTCGCCCCGACCAGGACCGTCTTGCGCCCGTCGATCATCACTTCCCGCAGGTCGACATTGTTCAGCTCGCCCTCCGGCAGGAACGACTTTTTGCTGCCGTCCATGCCGAACACGTAAAGGCCCGCCCGTTTGTCTGTACCAATGACCAGGCTTTTCGCCGGATCCTCGGCATTGCGCCAGATCGCCGGATCATCGGCGGCATCCCTTGCGGTCGTACCGACCGGAACGGTTTCCCCCGTTGCCGTCAGTTCGAACGTCGGAACAGCCGCCATGCCCGCCCCACTGATGTCGGATTGCGCAGCACAGCCCGACAGCGCCAGAGCGGAAACGGCCAGAAAATTCACTTTCATTTTCATCACATCGTTATCTTTGCGCCAAATTTGATGGTCGAGCCATATTCTTCATATTGCAGGTTGCGCCGGGCACTGGCGAAATCCTGATAGGCAAAATATTTGGCGTTGTTGATATTGATCCACTCGGCGAACAGGCAGATATTCTTGGTCACGTTGAGTTTCACGCTGGCGTCGAGCTGAAAATGACTGTCGACGATCCGGTCCTTCGCCACATCCCCGCCAAGCTCGTCTAGATATTTATCCCGATAAGTCCCTGCCAGCCGGAAATCAAAGGGCCCTTTCTCATAGCCCAGCACCGCGTTGAACGTGTGTTTGGAGCTGCTCGGCAGGCTGATTTTCCGAGGGGTATTGATGTCGCCACCGGTCAGTACTGTGCCTGTGGCATCGGTATAGGTATAGTTCAGATTGACAAGAAACCCATCCAGCGGTGATGGCAGGAAATCCAGCAACTGGCTGAAGCTGGCTTCCACCCCGAATATTTCGGCTTTTTCGCCGTTGATCGCGCGAGTCAGTTTTTCATATTCGACACCCTGGAACGTACCGGGATCGGACAGGGTCTGATCAACGATAAAATTGTCGATCGATTTATAGAAGGCACCGACCGACACGGCTCCGTTGCTACTGAAATAATATTCAGCGGAAGCATCCGCATTCCAGGCCCGATAGGGCAGCAGGCTGGGGTTGCCGAATTTCGCCTCCTTGTCCTCATTGATCGTGAAGCGCGGCGTCATTTTCGCCAGCTTCGGACGAACCAGGCTCTTGTAACCGGCGAACCGCAGCACGAGCCGCTCTTGTGGCTGGAAGCGGAGGGTCAAGCTGGGCAACCAGTCAGTATAGCGGCGCTGCACATTGACGGGTATGACATCAGTTACCTGATCGCCATCATCTACCACCAGCTGTCCCGAAAGCACGTTCGATGTACGCTCGGCGCGAAGTCCGCCAATTATCCGAAGAGTTGAGCTGTCGTAGCGGCCAAGCAGATAGCCGGCCAGGATATCCTCGTCGGCCGTATAGTCGCTCGGCAGGCTCAAAAGGTCGCTTTCATATGGGTCGACTTCAAATTTGCCCAGGTTTGCGAACAGGAAATCGGTGGCGCCGGTATAGCTGGCCACCGGACCCATGTCGGTGATCCGATAGGTCTGCTGGCCGAGCACATCGGCAAGCGTATAGTCGCCGTCATAATCGCCGTAAAATACCCCGTTCATATCATAGCTTTTGGTCCGCCAGCGGGACTTGACGCCCGCCTGCACGGTAAATTCGCCGCCGTCGGTCAGGAAGCTGCGGCCAAGGTCGCCCTTCAGCGCATATTCGGTGTCGACGCTGTCCGACAGCCGGGTCAGCTCGGCGCGGTTGAACTTGTAATTTGCCGGATCGAAAAACTGATCCGCTCCAGCGGTCACGCTGTATAGCGGCATGCGTTCATCGCTATAGTCCATGTTGACATCGACCCCGTCACCATCAAAGCGGGCGCGGAAACGGGTCGGGTCGACCGAGCCATTCTCCAGTTCGCTGGATCGCGCCCAGCTTCCCGATAGATGCGCCTCCCAGATGCCATCATCATGATCCAGTCCGACCTGATAGGTAGCGATGCGCTGCCGCTCGAAGCGGTCCTTGATGTCACGGCGCACTTCGATCCGGCCATCGGCGTCTGTAAAGAACGCGCTGGTGGCGCTGCCGCTCGCTGGTTTTTCGTCGAAAATGATCGTCGTGCGCCGGCGATATTCCTGATCGTCAAACTGGCTGAAATTGCCGCGGACAAAGACCGTGGTATAGTCCGACGCCCGGACATCGACATTCAGCGAGCCGCTGATCCGCTCGCGGGTGACATCATAATCGCGATACTGGACTTCCTCGGCATAGGCGATACCGCCTTTTTCCTTCCAGTCGCCCGCCTCGATATTGTCCGTTTCAAATTCGCGCTTGTAATAGCTGAGACCGCCCGAAATACCCACATTGTCGCCAATCCGGGTGGAAAAGTCGATGCTGCCCTTGGGAGTCACGCTGTCGGCATATTTATTGTAGCTACCCTCCAGCTTGACCGCGAACAGACCTTTCTTGCGATCAAAGGCGCTGGTCGTGTTGATCTCGATCGAGGCACCGATCGTGTCGGCGTCCATATCCGGGGTCAGGGATTTCTTGATTTCGACGGACTCGATCAGGTCGCTCGAGATGACGTCGAGCGCAACCGAACGGACATCCGATTCCGGGGACGGCAAGCGCACCCCATTGAGCGAGCTCGAGTTCAGTTCCGGATCGAGACCGCGAACCGAAACAAAGCGCCCTTCGCCCTGGTCGTTGAGAACATTCACGCCCGGCAGACGCCGGATCGACTCGGCGACATTCTGATCCGGAAACTGGCCGATGGAATCGCGGGTAAGCACCGAAGACACGCCGTCCGCCTCGCGCTGGCGAGAGAGGGCGCTGGCCTGATTGGCGCCCTGACCAATCACCAATATTTCATTGTCCGCACCTGAGCGCAGCACGATATCGGCGCGAACGACGCCGGTTTCTGTAACTGTCACGCTGGTCTGAGTGGTCTCGGCACCGACATAGCGGGCTTCCAGTGAATAGGTACCCGCCGGGACATCCGGAAAGGTAAAACCGCCATCCCGCTCGGTGGTGACGACGCGGTCCAGCTCGACGATCCGAACCTGAGCGGACTGTAGCCCGCGAGTCTCGCTGGGATCGACCACAACCCCCGTGATTGTCCCTCCCCAAGCCGCAGTCGGCAGAGCGCAGCCGAGCATGAGAGCGAATTTGAAACCCGACTTTATTGTTCTGGATTGGCGCGACATTTTTATATTTTCCCCGTTGGTCATTTTGAATGTGACGCCGCCCTAGGGAAATTAAATGACTCTTTCGGACCAATGCTATGACGATGATATGTCAGGGATATTGGGTTTTTGTGACAGTCGGAGAGACCTTCGTTGTGCGAGCCCGTGAGCAGCCGTTTTTTGATGAATGGCACGGCGGCGATCCAGCGCCCTACGTGTCCTTCCGCCCGCCTTTCCACCGGTATTCGAAACCGAAAGAACCCGCAAATTACTCTTTATTTAATGCAAGCAAAAGAGAAGCATCGGGCAGTTATCGGCCAATCAAAGATTGAACGACATCGTCCGCTCGCCTAGTCTTCCGCCGATGAAGAATAATGCCCAAAGACCAGCGCGACTTTTCCCTGTCGGCCAGCCTCTTGCCCGCCTGACCACGGGCCTTGCGGCGCTGCTGCTGCTGACCGCGCCGCTTGGCGCCTGCAAAAGAGTGGAAGACACGGCCGCCAGCCGGCCGGACACCGCGCGGCCCTACCCCCCGGCGTCGCGACCGGTATCGGCGCTAGCCGGCAATCAATGGTCGACAGAGACGGCGCGCGACAAACGCGGCGAGGCGGAAGAGATCATGACGGCAGCGGGACTGGAGCCGGGCATGACGGTGGCCGACATCGGGGCTGGCGAAGGCTATTATACGGTACGGCTGGCGGAGAAAGTCGGGGCCAATGGGCGCGTTCTGGCGCAGGACATCGATGAGGGGGCGATCGACCGGCTGGCCGAGCGCGTCAACCGCGAGAGAATCGACAATGTCTCGATCAAGCTCGGTGCGCCCGATGATCCGCGCCTGCCGGAGAACAGCTTTGACCGGATTTTCCTGGTGCATATGTATCACGAAGTGCGCGAGCCTTATGCTTTTCTGTCTCGCCTGCGACCAGCGCTGATCGACAGAAGCGGGCCCCGCGGCGCTGGCGAGGTGATTGTGGTCGATGTAAACCGCGATGTCTCGCAGCACGGAATCCCGCCCAAGCAGCTATTCTGCGAATTCGAGGCGGTCGGCTATGAACTGGTCGGATTCATGGAGCGGCCCGAACTCGGCGGATATTTCGCGCGCTTCCGCGCCAAGGGCCCCGCGAAACCGCCTGAGGAAATCGTGCCCTGCCCCTATCAGGGCAGCAGCCAATAACGTCAGCTGGCCCTGATGCTATCCATCCATTTGTTCTGCTGCCTGCGAGCCTTGCGCGCAAGCCGCCTCCAGTGACGCCGGTCCCGGGAGGAAAGGCTGTCATCACTCGCCCGCTCGCTCAATATCTCGGGTGCCTTCTCTTTATATTTTGTATAAAAATATCGCACTTCTCGCTCGTCACGGACACGTCGATAAGGTGGATCAAATAAGTTTAGCATAATTCGCTCCCATATTCATTCTGGACGTTCGCGTATTTACACTTCCTTCACCATAAGTGGTATGGCCCCCGATTTCAACGGTCCTCATCCAACCTTTCGTCGCAAAACAGCGCAGACATATAGCTCACACCTCGCCGATCAGGCTTCGTCGCCCATCTTCAGCGCGGCGATAAACGCTTCCTGCGGGATGCTGACATTGCCATATTCGCGCATCTTGACCTTGCCCTTCTTCTGCTTGTCGAGCAGCTTCTTCTTGCGGCTGATGTCACCGCCATAGCATTTCGCCGTCACGTCCTTGCGCATCGCCGAGATCGTCTCGCGGGCGATCACCTTGCCGCCGATCGCGGCCTGGATCGGGATCTTGAACAGATGGCGCGGGATCAGGTCCTTGAGCCGCTCGCACATGTGCCGGCCGCGCGCCTCGGCGGCGTCGCGGTGGACGATCATGCTGAGCGCGTCGACCGGATCGCCGTTGACCATGATGTTCATCTTGACCAGCTGGCCGGTGCGCAGCCCGATCTGGTGATAGTCGAAGCTGGCATAGCCGCGCGAAATGCTCTTCAGCCGGTCGTAAAAGTCGAACACCACCTCGTTGAGCGGCAGTTCGTAGACCACTTGGGCGCGGTCGCTGACATAGGTCAGGTTCTTCTGCACGCCGCGCCGGTCCTGGCAGAGCTTCAATATGCCGCCGAGATATTCGTCGGGGCAATAGATGGTCGCCTCGATCCACGGCTCCTCGATCTCGCGGATCTTGACCACGTCGGGCATGTCCGCCGGGTTGTGCAGGAACATCTCGCTGCCGTCGTTCATCACGATCCGGTAGACCACCGACGGCGCCGTGGTGATCAGGTCGAGATCATATTCGCGGGTCAGCCGTTCCTGGACGATCTCCAGATGCAGCAGCCCCAGAAAACCGCAACGGAACCCCTGCCCCAGCGCGGCGCTGGTTTCCATTTCAAAGGTGAAGCTCGCATCATTCAGCCGCAGCTTCCCGATGCTCTCGCGCAGCTTCTCGAAATCCGCCGCGTCGACCGGGAACAGGCCGCAGAACACCACCGACTGCACTTCCTTGAAGCCGGGCAGCGGCTCGGGCGCCGGGTTCTTGACCGTGGTGATCGTGTCGCCGACCGCGGTCTGGCTGACTTCCTTGATCTGCGCCGTGATAAAGCCGATCTCGCCGGCCGCCAGTTCCGGCAGCTGCTCGATCTTCGGCCGCATGCAGCCGACCCGGTCGACCAGATGCTCGGTGCCCTGGGCCATAAACTTGATCTTCAGCCCCTTGGTCAGCACGCCGTCGATCACCCGCACCAGGATGACCACGCCGAGATAGGGATCATACCAGCTGTCGACCAGCATCGCCTTCAGCGGCTTGTTGCGATCGCCGCCCGGTGGCGGGATCTTGGCGACAATCTGCTCCAATATATCCTCGATGCCGATCCCCGACTTGGCGCTGGCCAGCACCGCCTCGGAGGCGTCGAGCCCGATAATCTCCTCGATCTCCTTGCGCACCCGCTCCGGCTCGGCGGCGGGCAGATCGATCTTGTTCAGCACCGGGATGATCTCATGGTCATGCTCGATCGACTGGTAGACATTGGCCAGCGTCTGCGCTTCCACGCCCTGCGCCGCATCGACCACCAGCAGCGCGCCTTCGCAGGCGGCCAGGCTGCGCGACACTTCATAGGCAAAGTCGACATGGCCCGGCGTGTCCATCAGGCTGAGCTCATAGGTCTCGCCGTCCTTCGCGGTATAGTTGAGCCGCACCGTCTGCGCCTTGATCGTGATACCGCGCTCTTTCTCGATATCCATATTGTCGAGCACCTGCTCGCTCATCTCGCGCTCGGTCAGCCCGCCGGTCTGCTGGATCAGCCGGTCGGCTAGGGTCGATTTGCCATGGTCGATATGGGCGATGATGGCGAAATTGCGGATATGAGAACGTTCGGTCATGGCCAGCCGTTAGCAGGGGCGCAGAGCAATGTCAGCAGGAAACGACGGTTGCGGGGGGCGCCGGTATCTCGTCCGGCCCGCAGATGAACTTGACAAACTTTACAGGGTTATATTCTGGAAAAGCCGCGGGGCTATCGGAAAGAGGCTTTTTTCATTTTTCGCTTTTAAAACAGATTCTTGTTTCCATTTTTCAACAATATTTCTGAGAAGATGCCAAAAGAAGCGGCGACAGTCCCCGGGCAGCGCGCGTTCGTTCCGGTCCAGATGCAAAAGGGCGATTCGATTGTCAAAGAGCCATGGGGAATATGGCATAAGGCGGGATATGTAGGAAAGGCTGTTGAACACCCACCATCCTCCCTGTCGCGAAGCGACGGGGAGGTGGCATTCGCCGAAGCCCTGGCGAAGGCGGATGACGGAGGGACGGGTGCGGCAATCACTGCCCTTCAAAAGCGCCCCGATCCCCAAGCTTAGCGCCAGGCCCCACCGGCCCCTCCACCATCCTGCGGACGGTCCCCCTCCCCTCCGCTGCGCGGCAGGGAGGAAAGGGTGGCTTGCCCGCCTCCCCGCAACCCGCTAATTCCCGCCCCATGCGCACCCGCCTCTCCATCTGCCGCAAGAAAAGGCGCTTCGCCAGCGAAACCGACGCCATTGCCGCCGCGCAGGCCGCCGCCATCACGCTGCGACCCTATCGCTGCGATCGCTGCCATCTTTATCATCTGACCGGCCGGACCAGAGGCAAGCGCCGCCTGCCGGTGGCCGGATAGGGCCTTGCCAATGCGGCGCCTGCACCCGGCGCGCGGGCGCCCCGCCCGGTCGCATTGCGCTGCCCGCCTCTGTCACAAACATGCAATAAATTTGCCATCAAATGGCAACGCAGCGGTCATATTGCGCTCATCAACTTGAAACCGGAACGCAACAGACAGGCCCTTTGATGAAAACCCCGACGCTCAAGACAATTGGTCTGCTGGCCGGAACCGCAGCGATGGCCCTCTATCCGGCGGCGGCGAACGCGGCGGCGATTTCCGAGGAACAGGCCGCCGCATTGCTGAGCAAGCTCGAAAGCCTGGAGCGCGAGGTCGCCGATCTGAAGGCGCAGCTGGGCACCGTCCGGCAGGACCAGCAGCTCTCGACCAGCGCGATTGCCGCCACCGATGCGAAGATTGCCGCGACCGAAGAGAAGCTGGCGCAGCAGCAGCCGGCCAGAATCGCGTTCAAGGGCGCACCCGAGATCAAGGCTGAGGACGGCTGGAGCTTCAAGCCGCGCGGCCGCATCCTGATCGATGCCGGCACGGTCAATGCGCCGGACAGCATCGTCGACGCCGGTCTTGGCTTTGCCAGCGAGGCGCGGCGCGTCCGGCTGGGTGCGTCGGGCACGATCCCGGGCAGCTTCGGCTACAAGCTGGAAGCGGATTTTGCCGGCAATGATGTCGAGCTGACCGACGCCTTTTTCACCTATGAGCATGGCGGGCTGACGCTGACCGCGGGCCAGCACAATAATTTCCAGGGACTGGAGGAACTGTCGAGCAGCAATGACACCAGCTTTATCGAGCGCGCCGGCTATACCGACGCCTTCGGTTTCGAGCGCCGGGTCGGGCTTTCGGCGCAATATGGCCTGTCCGACCTGTTGTTCCAGGCGGGCCTGTTCACCAGCAATAGCGACGATCTCAACAATGACGAGAATAATGCCGTCGGTTTCGATATCCGCGCCGTGGCGATGCCGAAATTCGGCGCGGTCCAGACCCATTTCGGTGCGTCCTACCATTATCGCGATCTCGGCGACGCGATTGCGTCGCGCCGCTATCGCCAGCGCCCGGCGGTCCATTTCACCGACACGCGCTTTATCGACACGGGGTCAATTGGCAATGCGGAGTCAGAGACCAGCTACGGGCTGGAAGCAGCGCTGATCGCCGGCCGCTTCCACGCCGCGGCGGAAACCCACTGGCTGAAGCTGAACCGGACCGGCGCACTGGCCGACCCGACCTTTTTCGGCGGCTCGGTGGAAGCCGGCCTTTTCCTGACCGACGATAGGCGCGGCTACAAGGGCGGGATTTTCAAGGGGGTCAAGGTGTCCAACCCGGTCGGCGCAGGCGGTATTGGCGCCTGGCAGATCAATGTCCGCTATGACCGGCTGGACCTGAACGACGCCGGCTTTACCGGCGGCAGCCAGAATGGCTATCAGGCCTCGCTGATCTGGACGCCGGTCGACTATGTCCGTTTCCTGCTGTCCTATTCGAAGCTCGACTATGGCAATGCCGCCATTCTGGCCGCCGGCAGCGGCGATTATGATGTCGACACCGTTGCCGGGCGGTTCCAGATCAGCTTCTGATCCGGGCTATTCGCAAGGCTTGTCCGCTCAGCCGATCAGCAGATCCTGCTTGTCGGCCCAGCTCGGCCCGGCGACATCGTCGCCCTTGGTCCGGTCCGGCATCTGCCGGCCGGTTTCAGCAAAATAGCTGAGCTCGGCAATATTGGTCGCATGGTCGCCAATCCGCTCGAGATTTTTCGCGATGAACAGCAGATGGGCGGATTCGCTGATATGCGCCGGATTTTCGATCATATAGGTGATGATCGAGCGAAAGAAGCTGGTGTAGAAATTGTCCAGCGTCTGGTCGCGCGCCCAGACCGAGACCGACAGGTCGATATCGCCATCGGCATAGGCCTGGAAGGAATCCTGCACCAGCTCGGCAGCGATCTTGGCCATCGAGGGCAATAGCGCCACCGGCTCGATCTGCTGGCTCGATTCCGCCACCAGCGGCACCCGCTTGGCGATATTCTTGGCATAGTCGCCGATCCGCTCGGCCAGGCTGGAAATCTTGAAGGTGGCGATCAGCTGGCGCAGATCGTCCGCCATCGGCGCGCGCAGGGCGATCGTCTGGATCGACAGGCTGTCGATCCGGCGTTCCAGCTCGTCGATTTCTCGGTCATCGGCAACCACCGCCTCGGCCAGCGCCAGATCCTTGCGCTCGAGCGCCTCAATCGCGCGGGTGATGGCCCGGGTGCTCTTGTCCCCCATCTCCAGAACCATGGCACGGAGATCGTGAATTTCCGCGTCAAAAGCGGTCACGGTATGTTGGGCGGTACTGAGATTCATCGGACTTCCTCGTTACAATTTCCGGTATTGTAACAAAAATGTCATATAAAAAGCAACTGATTTGCAATCACGCGCCCACCAGACACGAAAAAGGGGGCCGTTGTTCCCAACAGCCCCCGATAAATGCCTCAGGATTTCAACATCCTGGCGATCCCTTGACGGATCAGGCGAGAGGATCGCCTATTGCAGTTCGTCTTTGGTCAGAACCGACAGGTTCTTTGCTGCCGCGACCATTTTCGTCCGGGTTTCTTCCGGCGAAGCGATTAGGCCGGCCTTGACCAGATAGCCGTCGCGGGTACCGGCGTTGACGAATTCGGTGACATATTCCTGGATGCCCGGGATGACGCCGACATGCTGTTTCTTGACATAGATGAACAGCGGCCGCGCACCGGGATATTCACCGGATGCGATCGCCTCATAGGTGGGCGTGACGCCCGAGATGGGAATGCCGCGCACCGTGTCGAGATTTTCCTCGAGGAAGCTGTAGCCGAAGATACCGACCGCATTGGGATTGGATTTCAGCTTCTGGACAATCAGATTGTCATTTTCGCCGGCATCCAGATAAGGGCCGTCGGTGCGGATCTCGTGACAGACCGCTTCAAACTCTTCCTTGTTGCTGTCCTTCAGCGCCTTGGTCGCGGGATCGGTCTTGCAGCCGACTTCCATGATCAGCTCGGTCAGCGCGTCGCGCGTGCCCGATGTCGATGGCGGGCCATAGACGCTGATCGGCTTGGACGGCAGCGAGGGATCGATATCCGACCATTTCTTGTAGCCATTTTCCTTGCCGAACGGTTTCGCGGCGATCGCCTTGTAAATCTGCTCGGGGGTCAGAGTGAAGCCCGGGCCTTCCTTGGACTGGGCCACGGCGATACCGTCGATGCCGACAATGATTTCGGAGACGTCGGTGACGCCATTGGTCTGGCACAGTTCAAATTCCGTCGCCTTCATCCGCCGCGAGGCATTTTCGATATCGGGCGTGTCGGCGCCGACTCCCGAGCAGAACAGGCTCATGCCTGCGCCGGTTCCGGTCGATTCCAGAACCGGTGCCTTGAAGCTGCCGGAAGCAACAAAATTTTCGGAAACCGCCTTGGCGAAGGGAAATACGGTGGAGGAGCCGACGATGCGGATCTGGTCGCGGGTTCCGCCGCCGCTGCCGGCCTGATTTTCACAGCCAGCCAAAGCGACCGTCGCCAGTGCGATTATTGCCAATTTGCTTTTCATCAAAATTTCCTTGCTGAAGATTGCTTTCACACCGAAAATTCATGTGCGATCGTTCGATCACGGCCTCTACCGCTGATCCATGACCGCAGGATTACATAAATATTTCACTATTGTTGCACGGGTCGCCAGCCGGTCCGCCGCCCGCTAGCGCGGCGCTCTTTGCATCGCCTCCAGCGGCGGGCTTTCCGGCGTCGCGTGGAACAGCTCGACCCGCTCGAAACCCAGGCTGTTGTAAAAGCGGCGGTTCGCAGGATTGCTGTTTTCCAGATAGGCCATCGTGCCGCTCCGGTCGCAGGCTGCCAGCACCGGCTTGAGCAGGCGGCGGCCCAGCCCCCTGCCGCGGCCAGCGCTGGCCACGCCGACCGTGAACAGATAGGCATGCGGCTCGGCGGGATGATGTGTTGCCATGGCCTCCCCCGCCGCCTTGCCGCGCATCAGCGCCCCGAGCCCGCCGCTGGCAAGCAAGCCCCAGTAGGTTTGCAGCATCCCCGCCGGGGAAGAATCGGCCCTGTCACCGGGCAGCAGCCACATGGCGGCAGCGCGGCCCTCGCCATCCTCCTGCAATAGCTGGCAAAATCCGTTAGGCGCATAGATATGGCGCGCCAGATTGGCGAAGGTCCGCCGCATCGGATCGAAACCGCCAAACAGCCAGCGGTTGAAGGGATCCTCGCGAAAGGCATCGGCGGTGATATCGGCGAGCTCGGCCACGCTCTCGGTGCCCACTCTCACAATGCCCGGCGCGGGCGCAATATCCGATGCGTTCAGCACCGGCACCAAAGCCGGACGCGGTTAATAGATGCCGCCTTCCGCCTGCAGGAACTCGTCGTCATTCCGGGCCGGGCCGCGGTTGCGGGCGGCTTCCAGTGCGCGCGCCTGCGCGGCCGCCCGTTCCGCGAGCAATTGCGCCTTGCGGGCTTCCAGCCGGGCCAGCAGTTCGTCCTTGCGGATCGACCGGCGCGGTTCGGTTTCGGGCTTGAACACGTCCCAGATCACCGACGATTTCGGATCGTCGGTGGGCCAGCCGCCATAGACCCGCTTGCCGGTCCTGCGGTCGACCCGCACCATGCGCACGCCCTTGGGTGCCACAAAGGGTGTCTTCGGCATCCCCGCCATCGCCTTTTCGGCAAAGCGCCGGAACACCGGCGCAGCAAGCGTGCCGCCCTGGGCATAGCCGCCCATATTGCGCGGCTGGTCATAGCCCAGATAGACGCCGGCCACCATGTCGGGCGAGCCGCCGACGAACCAGACATTGGTCGGGCCGCTGGTCGTGCCGGTCTTGCCGAACAGGGGCCGCTCGAGGCTTCTCAGATTCTGGGCGGTACCGCGAGTGATCACGCCCTGCAGGATATCGATCATCTGATAGGCGGTCATCGGATCCATCAGCTGCTTGCCGGCAGGACGCGGGCGCGGCATCGGCTGTCCGTCCCACTCGCTACTGTTGCAATTTTCGCAGTTCCGCTTGTCGGCGCGGAAGATCACCTTGCCCTTGCGGTCCTGGACGAAGTCAATGACCGTCGGTTGCAGTTCGCGCCCGTGATTGGCGAGCATCGAATAGGCATTGGTCAGCTTCATCACCGTGGTGTCGCCGGCGCCCAGCGCAAAGGCGAGATAGGGCTTATAGTCGCCGATCCCCATGGTCTTGATCGTCTTGACGACATTTTCCATGCCGGCATCATTGGCCGCGCGTACCGTCATCAGGTTGCGCGACTGCTCGACGCCCCAGCGCAGCGTCCGCTCACCGGCACCTCGGGAATTGCCGAAATTGCGGAAACATTTCCTCCCCAGCGAGGCCGACTGGAAGACACAGAAGGGCGCGTCGGCGATCAGCGTCGCCGGGGTCATGCCATGTTCCAGCGCGGTCGCGTAGACGAACGGCTTGATCGTGGAGCCCGGTTGCCGCTCGGCCTGGGTCGCACGGTTGAACGAGCTCATGCGGTCATCAAATCCGCCCTGCATCGCCCATATCCGGCCATTGCGCGGATTCTGCACCACCATGCCGCCGGAAACCTCCGGGACATTTTCAATCCGGTAGCGGCTGCCGCCCAGCGGACTGACCGCGATAATGTCGCCCGCCTTCAGCGCCGACGGAACCGCATTCACCTGTCCCGTGGTGCCGTCGGGAAAGCCGATTTCCGCCCCGCCGCCGGCGGTGTTCAGTGCAACCGCAATCTGCCAGTTCTCATAATCCGTATTGATAAAGGTCGAAGCGAGGCGCTGGGCCCACTGGTCGTCAATCTCGATCTTGTTGATCGGCCCGCTCCAGCCCTTGCCGCTGCTGTAGCGGAGCAGTCCGCTGCGCAGCGCATCCTTGGCATATTCCTGCAGCTCCGGGTTCAGCGACGTGCGCACCCACAGGCCGCCGGAATAGACGCTGTAGGGACCGGCCTTTTCATTTTCGCCGAATTTCTCGATCAGCTGGCGCCGGACTTCCTCGATGAAATAGCCACCCACGCGGTCGAACCGGCGTCCTCCGCCGGAAATCGTGCCGAGCGGCTGGGCCGAAGCTGTCTGATATTGCGCGTCGCTGATCCAGCCATTGTCCCGCATCTCGCCCAGCACCCAGTTGCGCCGACTGATTGCGCGCTGTTCATGCACTTCGGGACGATAGTTGGAAGGCCCCTTGGGCAGGATCGCCAGATAGGCGATTTCGTGCAGGGCCAGCGCATCGACATCCTTGCCGAAATAGGCCTGCGCGGCCGCCTGCACACCATAGGCATTGCGACCGAGAAAAATCTGGTTGAGATAGAGTTCGAGTATTTCTTCCTTGGTCAGCACATCCTCGATCCGGTAGGCCAGGATCGCCTCGCGCACTTTTCGGCGGTATGATACTTCGCTGCTCAGCAGCAGGTTCTTTGCCACCTGCTGGGTGATGGTGGAAGCCCCCACCGGACGCCCGCTTTTGGTGATGTTGGTCAGGATCGCGGTGGCGATGCCGGGATAGTCCAGCCCGCCATGTTCAAAAAAGGTGCGATCCTCGGCGGCCAGATAGGCGCGCACCAGGAGCGCGGGATATTCGGAAAATTCCAGCTGCACGCGCCGTTCGCGCGCGTAGCTGTGTACCGGTTCGCCGTCATAGGCGCGAACCGCGGTCGGCAGGGGCGGCTCATAGGTGCGCAGCGCATTGGCATCCGGCAAATCCCGGGCGAAGATCAGCCAGACGAGAAACCAGCCGACTATGCAGAGTCCAAGAAAGGCGACGAGCAGCCGGAACCATTTTTTCTGCCAGAATTTCTCGATCCGCTCGAAAAAACTGCCCGTGCTTCGTTCCAGCTTGTAGGCGAGGCTTTCTCCAGCCGTGTCTGACGCTTCATTTACCATAGGCTCGGCTATCTAAACCGGCTTGCGTCCATTTTCCAGCGATTATCGATGAAAAACGCGTGCCGCCCCGAGACGGCGCGAGCGACGGGAAACGCCCGCCGGTTTCCCGCTAGCGCATCGCCAGTTTGCGGGCAAAATGGGACTCGATGGCGCTTGCCACACCGGCGGCCACTTTCGACCGGCCCTGGCTGGAATTCAGGAAGGCCACATCATCCTTGTTGGTCAGATAGCCGGTTTCAAACAAGACAGACGGCGTGTCGGGTGCCTTCAGAACCACGAAAGAGGCATAGCGGTGCGGGATTTTCCGGAAAGTCATTTGCCGGCTGCTTTCCCGGTGGAGCAATTTGGCAAAATCGGCAGAAACATTCATGGTTTCGCGCTGGGTCAGATCGATCAGTATCGACGAGACGTCGTGCGTGGCGCCGCCAAGATTGATGCCGTTGATGATATTCGCCTTGTTCTCGCGCGCGGCCAGCTTGGCGGCTTCCCGATCGGAAGCCACTTCGGACAGGGTATAGACCGTCGCACCCGACGCCTCCTCGTTACCCGCCGCATCGGCATGGATCGACATGAACAGGTCGGCGTCGAGCCTCCGCGCGATACCATAACGTTCTTCCAGCACCAGAAATTCGTCGCTGTCCCGGGTCAGCGCGACGCGAACCCTGCCGCCCGCGACCAGCCGGTCCCGGATCGCCCGGGCGATCGCGAGAGTGACGTTTTTCTCGCGGGCGTTGCCGTGAGGCGAAATGGCACCCGGATCATGGCCGCCATGGCCGGCATCGATGACGACCAGCGGCCGGTTCGGATCATCGGGCCCATATATTTTCGGCAAGCGGACAGAGTCGCGGGGTTTGCCAAGCGGCATCTTGACGCTGTAGCTTTTTCTCGGCGGCTCGGCGCGGAAACTGGCTGGCGGCAGAAAGGACTGCCTGCCCGAAGCAATCTCGCTCTGGCCGACCGACTGCAGGAGCAGATTCAGCCTTTTTCCATCTTCCGAGAAACTCCCGGCGGTAACCACAGCGGGTCGATCCAGGTCCAGGACAATGCGTGCGGTATTGGGATTATATTGCCCCTGACGCACGGCGGTGACGATCCCGCTCGCCTGTCCACCCTGCCCTGCCTTGCCTCCCTTCACATCGATAGCGATGCGATCGGGTCCGAGCAGCGAAAAGGCCGACGCCCCTTCGACGAGGTCGTCAAAAGAAATGGTGATTTGCGAACCATTGGCCTCGATCCGGCTGACAGAACCCGCCTGGGCGGGATTGACCGTCAACAGTGCGGATGCCAGAATTGTTGCCAGAGCCATGGTCGGCTTATGCATGCTGTGGCCCGATATGGTCCAGTCAATTTTCATGAATTGCAGCTTCCTCGATGTTCCCGCGGTAAATTGGAGTGAAGATACAATTAAGGATGCTTTCGTAAGGCGCAGTGAAACGACAAGGTTAACAGTCCATTAGCCATGATCTGCCGGAGCCCGGGATGGCGCTGTTTGAATCCGCTCCGTTACAGTTTGTGTTGCCGAGCGGTTCGAGCGGTGCTAGCAGCGTGATTGAACCTTTCGGGAAAGAACCTGAAGCGGTTCGTCTAAATGCCGGAAATCATTCGGCATCTACCAGGTTGACGCAACATGAGGCATGAAATCTCCGGCTTTGAAGCTCTCCGTTTTGGAGGCGCTTCCTTGGGCGGAAAGACTTTGGCTGACGGCCAGAGCCATGCGGTTGTTGCAGAAGCATTTTTATCTGAAACATTGGAAATCAACCGGATGGCGTCGCCCGCCCCTTATCAAAGGAACGCGCGCACAGAAACGTTATCCCCATTATATCGCATGGACCCGCCGGGCTCTGATCCGGCGCTCCATGTCAGGAGACTATTGAATGACTACGCGCATGCTAATCGACGCGCGCCACCAGGAAGAAACCCGGGTGGCGGTCGTAAAGGGAAACAAGATTGAGGAATTCGATTTTGAATCGTCCGAACACAAACAGCTCAAAGGCAATATCTATCTCGCAAAAGTAACCCGCGTCGAACCGTCGCTGCAGGCCGCTTTTGTCGATTATGGCGGAAATCGCCACGGATTTCTGGCCTTTTCCGAAATTCACCCCGACTATTACCAGATCCCGAGAGAGGACCGCGAAAAGCTGCTGGCAGAAGAAGCCGAGCATGCAGCGGAAGAAGCCGCTCTGCGCGCCCAGGAAGAGGAAGAGGATGATTCGCCCGCCGATATGGTGCGCAGCGAAGCCACCGAAGAACTCGATACCGCGCTGGTAGAAGTCGACAAGGACGACAGCGTTGACACGATCGACGTCACCGAAGGCGAAATTCCGCAGGAAAATGCGGGCGACGACGATGATGATGACGAGGATGACGACGACTCCGATGATGAGGATTCGTCGGAAGACAATGCAGACGGCAAGAACAAGGGCGGCCGTCGTGGTCGCGGGGGCCGCAACAAGGCTCGCGGCAAGGGCAGCATGCCCAAGGCCAGCGACCAGGCGCGCCAGAAGCGGATGGCGCTGCGCAAGCGCTACAAGATCCAGGACGTTATCCAGCGACGGCAGGTCGTTCTCGTCCAGGTGGTCAAGGAAGAACGCGGCAACAAGGGCGCGGCGCTCACCACCTATCTCAGCCTCGCCGGTCGCTATTGTGTGTTGATGCCGAACACCTCGCACGGCGGGGGAATCAGCCGCAAGATCAACAGCGCCAGCGACCGCAAGCGACTGAAGTCGATCATTGCGGACCTGAAATTGCCGACCAGCATGGGCTGCATTGTACGAACCGCCGGGCTTTCCCGCACCAAGCCGGAAATCAAGCGCGACTTCGACTATCTCGCTCGCCTGTGGGACGAAATCCGTGAGAAGACGCTGAGCGCGACGGCTCCCAGCCTGATCCACAGCGACAGCGATCTGGTCAAACGCGCGATCCGGGACATCTACAATCGGGAGATTGAGGAGGTTCTGGTCGAGGGCGCCAGTGGCTATACCGCGGCGAAGAATTTCATGAAGCTGCTGATGCCGAGCCACAGCAAGCGGGTGAAGAGCTATGCCGATCCGGTGTCGCTGTTCCAGCGCTATGGCGTCGAGGACCAGCTCTCGGCGATGTACTCGCCGGAAGTGCAGCTGAAATCCGGTGGCTATCTGGTGATCAACCCGACCGAGGCTTTGGTCTCGATCGACATCAACTCCGGCCGGTCGACCCGCGAACACGGGATCGAGGCGACCGCGGTCAAGACCAATATGGAAGCCGCCGCCGAAATCGCACGCCAGTTGCGGCTGCGCGACATGGCCGGTCTGGTCGTGATCGACTTCATCGACATGGACCGCAGCGGCAATGTCCGCAAGGTCGAACGGGCCATGCGCGATGCGCTGAAAAACGACCGGGCCCGCATCCAGGTTGGACGGATATCCAGCTTCGGCCTGATGGAAATGAGCCGCCAGCGCCTGCGCACCGGCGTTCTGGAAGCGTCCACAAAAGTCTGCCCGCACTGCGAAGGCACCGGACTGGTCCGCACGGCGTCCTCGGCGGCGCTGTCGGTCCTTCGTCTGCTCGAGGAAGAAGCCGCCAAGGGCAAGGCCAGCCAGATCACCCTGCGCACCAGCCAGGAAGCCTGCATCTATGTGCTGAACAGCAAGCGGCACGAGATCGAGGATATCGAAAAACGCTACGGCGTCTCGATCGAAATCGTTCCCGATGGCGAGACCGAAGGCGCCCGGATGGATATCCAGACGTCCGGCAGTCCGCCAAAAAACATGCCCAAATTCGAACCCATTATTGACGATGACGACGATGATGAGGTCGAGGACGATCAGGCTGATGAAGCGGAAAACGCGGAAGCGGACGACCGCGGTTCCCGATCGCGTGGCCAGGAAGGCCGCGAAGACGGCGGCGACCGGCCCAAGCGCAAGCGGCGGCGGCGCGGCAGACGCAACCGCGGCGGTGATCGCAATGAATCCGGCAACGGCGACAATTCCGGTTCGGAAAACAGCGGCGAGCCAGTGGCGCAGTCGAATGACACCGATACGGACGAACCGGCTGCACAGCCAAAGCCGCGGGCACGCCGCAGCAACGCTCGCAAGACGGAAAGTGGCCCTGATGGCGCAGCCGAAAGCGGAGGCGAAGAAAAAGCCGAGGCCAAGCCACGCGCACGGCGGCGCTCGACCAAAAGCGAAACGGCAGCCGAGCAACCGGCAGCTGAGCCGGCGTCAGACAGCGAAACGGCCGACGAAAAGCCCAAACGGCGTCGCGCCCCGCGCAAGGCGAAACCCGGTGCCGACAAGGCGAGTGCCGACAAGCCGGCGACGGAAACCGCTGACGCTTCGGCCGACGCAACCGCCGAGAAAAAGCCTGCGGCGAAACGGGCTCCGAGAAGCCGCGCCAAAAAGGCTGACAGTGCAGACGCTTCGGAGGCGGCTCCGGAAGCTGCCAAGGAAGCCAAGCCAAAGGCACCCGCCAAGCCGCGCAAGCCAAGAGCCGCAGCCAAGCCGAAAGATGAGGCTGTAGCCAAGGCATCGGACAGCGACGCCTCCGAATCGAGCGACGGACCGCCACGCCAGGGCTGGTGGCAGCGCACGTTCGGATAACAGAATGGATAACGTCCCCGCCCCGGATATCGGGCGGGGACGGCACCCGTTTCATCCGTGGTTCACACGCGGCATGTAAAAGGAACAGCGTTTCAACCGGAGCTTCATGCTGAGGAATTTCATGCGCCATTTTCTAGCTGGTCCCCTTTCCCGCGCTGCCCCACGATCGGCAGGCCGGCTCGCGTGTTTTCTGGTCGCCTTCCTGACCCTTTTTTCCCTCATGGTGCAGCCGGTTGCAGCACAGTCAATCTTGCGCGATGCGGAAACCGAGGCGCTGTTTACCGATATGGTGGCGCCGCTGGTGGCAGCCTCCGAGCTGGACTCCAAGCATGTCGACGTCGTGCTGATCAACGATGACCAGATCAACGCCTTTGTCGCCGGCGGTCAGCGGATCTATTTCTATTCCGGTCTGATCAACACGGCAGACACCGCCAATGAAGTACAAGGCGTCATGGCGCACGAGCTGGGCCATATCACCGGCGGTCATGCCATTCGCTTTGACGAGGGTGCGAAGACCGCCACCGGTATCACTCTGCTCAGCCTGATCCTGGGCGCTGCTGCCATTGCCGCAGGAGCCGGGGACGCCGGCATGGGTATCATGGCCGCCGGGCAGCAAGCGGCGATGGGCAAGTTCCTCGCCTTCAGCCGGGTGCAGGAACGGTCCGCCGATTCCGCCGGCGCCCGCTATCTCGGAGAGGCCGGCATATCCGGCAAGGGGTCGATCAATTTTTTCAAGAAGCTGCAGAATTACGAATTCCGCCTCGGCATCCCGCAGGAGGACAGCTATGGCCGGACTCACCCGCTGTCCGGCGAACGGGTTACGCTGCTCCGGGATGTGTACGAGAAGGATCCCGCCTGGGACAAGCAGCCCGATCCGAAGCTTGAGGCCCGGTTCCAGCGGGTCAAGGCCAAGTTGCTGGGCTTCACCGCCGACCCTGCCGTAACATTGCGCAAATATCCGGAGACAGACCAGTCGATCCCGGCGCGCTATGCCCGGGCTTATGCCTGGCACAAGAGCGCCTATCCCGACCGGGCGCTTTATGAAGCGGATAATCTGCTCAAGGCGGAACCCAATGATCCCTATTTCCTCGAACTCCAGGGCCAGATCCTGCTCGAATCGGGCAAGCCGGACGAAGCGCTGAAATCGCTGCGCCGCGCCGTGCAGCTGACCAATAACCAGCCGCTGATCGCCAGCCTGTTTGGCCACGCCCTGATCGCCACCGAAGACCCGCAATATCTCGACGAGGCGGAACAGGTCCTGAAAGCCGCCGTCAACAAGGACAACCGCAATCCCTTTGCCTGGTACCAGCTCGGCGTCGTCTATTCACAAAAGGGCGACAATGCCCGCGCCCAGCTGGCGACGGCGGAAAGCTCCCTGCTCGAGCAGAATTATGCCGGTGCCATCCGCAGCTCGCAAATCGCCATGGCCGGCATCAAGGAAAATACGCCTGACTGGATCCGCGCGCAGGACATTTCCTTCATCGCCAAGGCCGAATTTGAAAGAAACAGCCGCCGCCGCTAGCGGATGATGCGCCGGATCGCGCCATTGGGACTGGACAAGCCATGCTGCCATGGTCAATGCCGTCCATCAAGGAAAGAACCCCATCGTGGATGACAATATAAACAGAAAGTGGATGATTATGGCAGGTGGCGGACTGGCCATGGCGGCGGCATTGGGTATCTGGTTCTGGCAGTCGGGAAGCTCTTCCTCAGCCGAAGCAACCAGCGAAGCCGCACGGGCCGCAGGCATTGATGCGCAGGAACAGAAGGCCATCGAAGGGATTGTTCGCAACTATATCCTGCAAAATCCGGAGATCATTCCGGAAGCGGTGGAACTGCTGCAGGACCGGCAGAAGGCCTCCGCCCTCGATGCGGTTCGCGACCAGATTGAAAAACCCTTTGCGGGTGCGGCTTTCGCCGGCAACCCGGATGGCGATGTCACCGTTGTCGAATTTTCGGACTTCAACTGCCCCTATTGCAAACAGACCGAGCGGGATATCGCCAAGCTGATCGCGAACGACAAGAATGTGAAAATCGTCTTCCGCGAACTGCCGATTCTGAGCGAGGCCAGCAACGACGCGGCGCTGATGGCGCTGGCAGCGGCCAAGCAGGGCAAATATTACGCCTTTCACAAGACCATGTTCGCAACCGGTCGCCCGACCCCGTCAACCATAGAGGCTGCCGCCAAGGAAGTCGGTCTCGACATGAAAGCCGCGCGCGCCTTTATCGACTCGCCCGAAGCCAAGCAGGAAATCCAGCAGAATATCGCGGTCGCCCAGCAGATGCGCTTCACCGGAACGCCGGCCTTTGTCGTCGGCAATCAGTCGGAAGTGGGCGCTGTCGGCTATGACGGCCTGAAGGAAATGGTCGCCAAAGCGCGCGCCGCGAACTAGGCCTGTTCCGCCCTGCCCTTGAACCCCTGGGCAATGACGTACCATTCCGATGAACCCTTGCGGCTCGCTGGCGGCTTGGCATGTTTGACCACGTCGAAATGCTGCTTGAGCAGGGTCAGCAGGTCATTGTCGGTGCCGCCGGCCAGCACCTTGGCGACAAAGGCGCCGCCGACCTGCAGATTTTCCACCGCAAAATAGGCGCCCGCCTCGACCAGCCCCATGGTGCGCAGATGGTCGGTCTGCTGATGGCCGACCGTGTTCGCCGCCATGTCCGACAGCACCAGATCCGGCTTGCTGCCCAGCGCCTCCAGCAACAGGTCCGGCGCTGCATCATCCATGAAGTCCATCTTGAAGATCGTCACACCCTCGATCGGATCGACATCCAGCAGATCAATGCCAACCACGGCCGCCTTTGGCGCAAATTTGCGCATCACCTGGGCCCAGCCACCCGGCGCAATCCCCAGATCGACCACCGCTTTCGCATTGCGCACCAGCTTGAACCGCTCGTCCAGTTCCAGCAATTTATAGGCTGCGCGCGAGCGATAGCCCTCGGCCCGTGCCTGTTTGACATAGGGATCGTTGAGCTGCCGCTCCAGCCAGCGCGTCGACCCGATTTTCCGGCCCTTGGCGGTTTTGACTTTCTGTCTGGTTCCTGATCTGCCCCGGCTCATCGGATGGAACCTCGCTCGTTGGCCGACATCAGCGAGCGCAATATGCCCTCCCGGATACCACGATCAGCGACGCCGACCCGGCTGGCCGGCCAGATGTCGAGGATCGATTCCAGAATCGCGCAGCCGCCCACCACGAGATCGGCGCGTTCGCGGCCGATGCACGGGATATCCGCGCGCTCTTCCGGCGATGCGTGCGCCAGCATGGCGCTGATTTCGCGCATGGATTCGGTCGGTACGATCAGACCGTCGATCACCTTGCGGTCATAATGCGGCAATTTCAGATGCAGGCTGGCAAGCGTGGTGACGGTTCCGCTGGTCCCCAGCAACCGGTAGTCGCACTGGTCGAGCCGCGGGAGGCGCGCCGCAAAGCTGGCAAAACTGTCGGTGACCCGTGCCCGCATCGCCTGGAAAGCGGCGCGGCGCGCATCCGGGTCGTCGCCATCGAATTTCTCGCTTTCGGTGAGCGATACTACGCCCCAGGGCGCGCTCTGCCAGTCGAGAATTTCCGGCGCCGAACCGCTGGTGTCGACCAGCACCAGCTCCGTCGAGCCTCCGCCAATGTCAAAGATAAGGGCAGGCCCCTCGCCCGGTTCGAGCAGAATATGGCAGCCGAGCACCGCCAGACGGGCCTCTTCTTCTGCCGTGATCACGTCCAGCGCAATACCGGTTTCGCGCCGCACCCGTTCGATGAACTTGTCGCCATTGCTCGCTCGCCGGCAGGCCTCGGTCGCCACCGACCGGGCAAGCGTCACATTGCGGCGCCGCAACTTGTCGGCGCATATCGCCAGCGCAGCCACCGCCCTGTCCATCGCCCGACTGCTGATCTTGCCGGTTTCAACCAGACCTTCGCCAAGCCGTACAACGCGAGAAAAAGCATCGGTGACAATGAATCCGTCCGAAGACGGTTTTGCGACCAGCAACCGGCAGTTGTTGGTGCCCAGGTCAATCGCGGCATAGGACCGCAATTTCGGCCAGCGCGCGGCGCCTGGATAGACGGGAGACGCAACGCGACTCTGTCCTTTATGTGTCGCCGCAGGTTTCGGGCGGGATTTCCTTGCGGATGATCCGCCTTTTATATCTTGCGGCGATGGGGATGCATGATCCGCCATGACCGTAACTCTTATGTTCTCCGGATCGGATAATACCGCCGGTACTTGACGGTGAAGATAACGCCGCACTGCTCCCGACGCAAGGGCCGGAGCCCCGTATAAGGGAAAATAAGCCGGGATCGCCCGGATCGGGCCTTTAAGAACGGCTCAGGGCAGACAATCGCAGCATATTGAGCACGCTGGTCCCGCGACCGACGGACCGCAATGCTTGAGGGAGAATATTTATACCCGCCGGCAAGCTTTCCTTGCCAAAGGGCTTGACCGCAGGCCCCTCCCTGCCTATTGCCCCGCACCGGCACTCCCCTGTCGTATAATGGTAATACCACGGACTCTGACTCCGTTAATTGAGGTTCGAATCCTCACGGGGGATCCAATATTTTCCCTATATTCCATGTAGATAGAGCGATGATCACGCGTCATCCTGATGCGCTTCCGATTGCCCGGATTTCGCGAAATTGCCGCTGAATATCGACCGGCACACCCGATTCTTCGCCCCATGGCGGTCACAAGCAAACGCCCTGTGCCTGCTCATTGGCGAGCGGACGCAGGGCGTTTGATGATAAATCGGAATCAGTGCGGACCAGGCGGCGGATCGCGCTCCCCTGCCCCAAGGCGAAGCTGTGGCAATCCGGCTATCAGGATTGCCACAGTTCAAAATTTCTAGAACTGGTACGAGAGATTGAACCCGGCCGTCCGTGGCGGTCCATACTGGCTGGTCCACCCGACGCTCGTATTGAGCGCCTGCGTCCGGTAGAGACGGTCGAAAATATTCTTGACCCAGACCGCTGCGCGCCAGTGGTCGGAGAAGGATATTCCGACTTCCGCATTGCCGAGGAAATATCCCCCTTCAACCGCTTCCGCAGGGCTCCGCACCACGTCGAAACGGACACGGCTCTGATAGTTACCGGAAAGCGTAATATCCGCTGATGCCCGATCCGATAGCGACCATTCATATTTCATCCGGCCGTTAAGCGTAAGGCTTGGCGAATTCGGCAGCACGCTGCCCTTGGCAACACCCGCCACGACCGATCGGGTCACCTCGGTATCGATCACGCCGACACCGAAGCGGAGATCGAGTCCGGCGGTCGGGCGCCAGCGGGCGTCGGCTTCGACACCCTGCACCCGGACGTCGCCGACATTGGCAATGCCAAACAGCACGCCGACCGGAGAGTCGAACAGCGGACCGTAAATCTGGGCATCGCTATATTCATAGTCGAAAACGGCGGCATTGAGCTGCAGATTGGAGAACAGCCGCGTCTTCACGCCCAGCTCATAGGCAGTGAGCTTTTCGTCGTCGAAGGGCTGCAGCACGGTCGGATCGAACGTCAGCTGCCCTTGGAAGCCGCCGGACTTGAAGCCCCGGCTGATGCTTCCATATATCAGCGTGCGGTCGCCCGCCTGATAGTTCAGACCAATCTTGCCAGAGACATTCGAGGTCGAATAATCATTGCTGACGGGCGCAAACAGGTTGGAACAGGATCCGGCGGTGCACAAAAATGTCGTCGCCTGGTCAAAGACCTTGTCTTCCTTCGTATAGCGCAGGCCGCCAACCAGCGTCAGATTGGGCGCGAAGGTCCATTCCGCGTGCATGAACGCCGCATAGGCATCGGTGCGCTGGCGATAGGTATTGCCGATCGTATCCAGCCCGGCAAGGCCGAGGAGCGGCAGCAGGTCGCTAGAGAAAAACTCGTCCCGCGTCTCAACCTTGTCGTGCGAATAGAAAGCGCCGCCGATCAGCTCGAGGTCGTCTCCATGATAGGCAAGACGCAATTCCTCGGAATATTGGTCGATGCTGTTTCGATAGGTGCTGTCCAGAAAGCTCAGCGAGGTCCCGTCCGTATCCTCGATATGCAATCGGGTGAAATGTTCATAGGCACTGATCGAGGTCAGCGTCACTTGCGGGCTGATCGACCAGTTGGCCGTCAGCGAAACGCCGCTGGATTCCAGTTCCATATGCGGGTCAATGCCGGCTCCCGATACGCGCGGCTGGCCGACATAGGCATCCTCCTCGGTGGTCAGGATATTGTCGGCCTTGTAGAGACTGACATCGGACCGGTCATAACCCTTGTGGCCGTTCAGCAGCAGATTGAAACTGTCGCTCGGCTCCCACAGCAGCTGCAGCCGGCCATTGGTACGATCGACCTTGCCAATGCGGTTGCCCGTGACATAATTGGTCTGCGGGCCGGATCCCTGTTGCACCGTCTGCAGCGCAAAGCGGGCGCTGAGCGTGGACGTCAGCGCCCCACCGACGGCACCGTCGAGATGCCAGCTGTCGTAGCTGCCATAGCCGGCTTCGAGCTGGATATCGGTGGTGGCGGAAGGCTTGCGGCTGATGATGTTGACGGCACCGGCAGTGGTGTTGCGGCCGTAAAGGTCGCCCTGCGGCCCTTTCAGAATCTCGACGCGGTCGATATCAAACAGTCCGAAGGACAGCATCACCGGCGATACCAGATAGACATTGTCGACATACATGCCGGCCGCCGGATTGTTGTTGGCCGCATAGTCGTTCAGGCCGATGCCGCGTATGCTGACATTGACGACGCTATTGGCCACGACATTCTTGATCTGCACATTTGGCGTGATCGCCGCCAGGTCGACGACCGATTGCGTGCCGGCCGCTTTGAGGTCGCTTCCCGTCAGGACGTTGATCGTCACACCGACGTCATCGGCGCGCTGTTCGCGTCGCTGGGCGGTGACGACGATTTCGCCCAGCGTGTTGTCGGTGTCGCTTGCCTCTGGTTGGGCGGCGCTCGCATCCTGTGCCAATGCCGGCGAGGCGAAAGCCAGGCCGCCGATCGCGATGGCGAGACTGCTGGTGGTGCGGATGTATTTGCTGATCATGATATCATTCCCCCTGTATATTGATCGATGGATAGCCCTTGAGATCCTTTGACCGCGGATGTGCGAACGTGCGTTTGCTGTGCGTCAGGCCTGCCCGGACGATGCCAGCGGCGACGCAGACGGTCGCCGGGATCGGATCGATTACCGGCAAGCGATGCCCCCTCGCTTTTAATGCAGCGTCGATCGCCTCGGCGCAGCCCAGAAAGCCGGTGCAGCCCAGCACGATCGCATGCGCCCCGTCCTCCTCGACCGCAGCCAGAGACGCTTTGACCAGTTCGTCTGTCAGCCTTTCGGGAGCCGCTTCGAGCTCCAGAACCGGGATATTGATCACCCGGACCGATGCCAGTTTTTCGCTGGTTCCGTAAACCTTGGCGAGATTTTCCAGCATCGGCACCACGGAATCGAGCACGGTGACGATGCTATATTTGTGACCCAGCATGGCTGCGAGATGCATCGAGGTTTCCGAAGGTCCAAAAACCGGAATCGACACCACTTCCCGCGCAGCCTTCAGTCCCGGGTCCCCCATGCAGTCGATCAGGATGGCGTCCGCACCGGACCGCTCGGCAGCCAGGGCTTCGGCGACAATGCCGGGTACCGACATCGCCTCGTCAAATTCGCATTCGATGGAAACCGGGCCGCTGGCAATCAGCGACTGGGTGATCGAAAGATCGGCGCTATTGAGATTCGCGACATCTTCCAGGGTCCGGACACCTTCGGTGACAATCGGTGTGATAAGGTGGATACGCATCAGATCAGATCCTCTATCAGTTCGGCCAGGGGTATATATTGCTCGTCCAGCCCGAAACATTGCGGGCCGACGACTTCGAGCGCACGGGCGGTGGTAAGCAGTGGTGGCGCGCTGCATGCGACCACCGCGACCCGCTGGCCATAGGCAAGCCGTTCGGTGGGAATCGCATGCGCGGTTTCCAGATCGACAATCGTGACGAGATCGGGAACCACGCAGCGCAACCGGCTGCCGACCGAGACCAGCAGATTTTCGTTCTGGAACTGCAGTTCCGCGGTTTCCGATCCGGTCATCGCCGAAATCGAACAGTTGCCGAACACCCATCCCTTGGATGTGTCGCGATCGAGCGCCGTTATCTTGCCCTGAAAGACGACCGCCGCATCCTTGTAATATTCATGTCCGCGCAGCGCTGCGACCAGCCGCTCCAGCGGCGAGCGCGGATCAGAGCTGAGCGAAATCGCCTCGCCGATTGCCACCGCCCCCGACAGCGTTTTGGGGATGACCGCGCCGCGCGCCTCCGCTCCGGTCATCGGGTAACAGGACATGCACACGCTGGCCCCCATCGCCGCCGCAACGGGACGGGCCAGTTCCTCGGCCTTGAGGCCGGTGGTCGTCTGGTAGAGCACGCTGTTGCCATGCTCGTCGGCAATGGTCAGCGGTGCGCAGGCGACCCCCTCGATATTGAAGCTGGTCATCTGGAGAGCGGGAAAGGCACGCCCCATGCCGTCGCCATCGACGATCGGAAGACCGCGCATCGCTGCATAGGCAACCGGCATCATCGAATTGCAGCCGCCGATTTCCGCCGAGATGATTGCGCTGGCCTCGCGGTCCAGAAATCGCTCCAGCGTCGTCACCGCCCGGTGCTGGTCTTCGATCGAGAACAGCTTCTCGATCATCACCGTCGGCGCGCCCATTGCCGCTGCAATGAAAATATTGTCCTCGTCCTTGAGTTCATCCACGGAAATGACGGGCACGGGCCCATATTTCGCAATGGCTTCCCGGCACAGGAGCGAGCCCAGATAGGGATCACCGCCACCACCGGTGCCCAGAAAGGACGAGCCGATGGCCAGATGTTCGATATTGTCGAGCGTGATTGCAGATATCATATTCGTTACTCCGCCATGGCCAGGTCACCGACCGCACGGCAGACCACCCGCGTGGCACCTCCCGGAAGATATTGCAGCGGGACAGCCTCTATATTTACGATTTCGACGCTGTCCGGCGCAGCACCCGCGCTGATCGCGTCGGCCTTTGCCTGCGCTTCCGCATCGGCGAATGCCTCGCTGCGCGCCTCGCTATCGGCGATATTGTAGATCCGGTCGACCTCGCCACTGACCTGACCGATGGCCGCGCCGATGGCATTGGCCACTCCGGCATGGTCCGGATGCATCATTTCGGACACACCGCGCGGGGTTTCCGAGACAAGCACCGAACCGCCGCCGACCAGGATCATTGGAATATCGCCCGGCATGGTCTTCATCCGGTCGATGGCATCGTCGATCAGATGGCTGATCGCCGCGCGCGCGCCGGACAGCAGAGCGGGAGAGAGATCGGCCACGCGCTCCGGGTCGCCAAAGGAAATCTGGCCGCTGGCGACGGCGATGTCGCTTGCGGTCAGCGTATCCCCGCCGAAGACCCGTCCTTCGCTGAGCAGCCGGTAGCCGACCGAATCCGGCCCGACACGCACCGTGTCGCCATCTTCATGAATGCGGCTGCCGCCGCCGAGGCCGATCGACAATATGTCCGGCATGCGGAAATTGGTCCGGACGCCGCCGACGTCGACATGGACCGTCGACTGGCGCGGAAAGCCGCCCGTCAGCACCCCGACATCGGACGTGGTGCCGCCGATATCGACGACAATCGCGTCATTGGCCCCGGTCAGCCAGGCCGCGCCGCGAATGCTGTTTGTCGGCCCGGCAGCAAATGTCATCACCGGATAGCGCTGCATATAGTCCGCGCTCATCAGCGTGCCGTCATTCTGGCTGATATAAAAGGGCGCCGTGATCCCCTGTTCCTCCAGAGCGCGATGAAAGGCAGCGGTGATGGTCTCGGCAAGTGGCCGCAGGCTGGCATTCATTATCGCTGCATTTTCGCGTTCCAGCAGACCGACCCGGCCCAGTTCGGACGACAGTGACACCTCCATCTCCGGCGCCAGTTCGCTGATCAGGGCGGCGGCGCGGCTTTCATGGTCCGCATTCAGCTGGCTGAATATGCAGGACACCGCGATCTGCCCGAGGCCCTTCGCGCGCGCTTCCGTAACGACCTCGGCAATCGCCGCTTCATCAAGCGGAGAAATTTCGCGGCCGTCAAATTCAAAGCCGCCGGGCACCATCGCCGAACCGCCGCAAACCAGAGTCTTGAGATCCTCTGGCCAGGAGGCAAAGGGCGGAATGCCCCGTGCGGCCGGAAAGCCGATCCGCACGGCATAGACAGGGACCAGTTCGCGGCGCTGGATGAAGGCATTGGTAAAGTGGGTCGTGCCGATCATTACCGCGCTGATCTCGCCGGGCTTCACGTCGCATTCCGAGATCAGCGCGCCAATGGCCTCCGAAATTCCCGAGCTGACGTCGCCGCTCGTAGGCCGCTTGACCGCTCCCAGAACCTTCTTGCCCGAAAGCAGGACAGCATCAGTATTCGTGCCCCCGACGTCGACCCCAATGCGCATCAATATCCTCCACTGAATGAAGCTTCGGGTGTATAGCCTCATCACACTGGCTCAATGCCGTTGGTTGGGAGGTTGCCACTTCTACCCGGTAGTTTTAGATATTGATCCGAAATCCAACCCTGCCGAAATGAGTAGGTTCAGTGGGTCAGCTCGAGCTGGCGCGCCGCCGCAACGGCCGACAGACGGTCGTGAACCCCCAACTTCTTGAATATATTCTTCAGATGAAAGCGGACGCCATGTTCGGACAGGTTGAGATGACGGGCGAGATGCTTGTCGGAACCACCCGAGCTTAACAGCCCCAGAACTTCCAGCTCCCGCGCCGACAGCATCCCGCTGGCAACGCTCTGCCGGTCTCGCAGCCGATTGAGCAGCCGGTCGACAAACCCCTGCTCAAGCTCCGTCAGTTCCTCACCCTCCCGCAGTGCCTGCAGCGCGGGGGTCAGCTTTCGGCCACCCATTTCGCGGAAGACTTGGCGCATGCCGGTCGCGGCGCCAATAGCCACCGCGCTGCGCAGCATGGCGCGGGCGCGATGCGCTTCACCTGCAACGGTCGCCATAACAGATGCCACCAGCAGATAGCGCAAGCGCGATCGTTCAAGCCCGTGGTCCGCCGCGACGGCAATCGACTCTTCCAGCAGCGCCCAGGCCTTTTCAAATTGCCCGTCGAAATAATCGCGATAGGCGCGCGCGATCGTGAAGACTTCCTGCTCCTGCCAGCTGCTGGTCGGTCCGACCGGCGGTATATCCCATGACATTTCGGACATGATCACCTGCTGACCCTGCAGGCAGGCCTCGCCGCACACGCACAGCCGGATAGCCATCAGCAGGTCGGCGACGCGCGGCAGGCCCTGCGCCCGCAACTTGCGCGCCTCGTCCTCGACCGCCTCACTCATCGCGCCAATCCCGTGATCGACGATATTGATCCGGATCATTGTTTCATAGGCGGCGAAATAGATGTCGAACCAGGCTTCCGCTTCCGGCATCCGGTGGGCGGATTTCTTGAGCGAATTGCGGGCGCTGGTCAGACGCCCCGCTTCAAATTCGATCGATGCGCTCAAGGCAGCGAGGACCGTCTCGACGCCAACATCGCTCGGGAAATCCCGCTGCCATCTGGTGCGGGCCTCGGACAGGCAGGTTCTCGCATGCTTCAGCTTGCCCTGCGCAAGATTGATCGAGGCTTCGTGCATCAGCAGGAACATCAGATTATATTGCGAGGAAACCCTTTTTGCGAGCGCGCGCGCATCGATCAGATTGGCGACGGCGGCGTCAAAGCGCGCGCGCTGGCAATTCAGAATAGCCGATAATGTCGCCAGAAAGGTGCGCATCGCGGGATCATCCGCTTGCTCGGTAATCAGGTTGCGGATCAGTTCGAGATCGCCGGTGCGCTCCAGCGAACAGCCATAGACCAGCAGCGTTACCCGGACGATTTCGAGATCCTTGGTCAGGGGATGGCCGGGCCCGACCTCGCGAGCCAGGGATTCGAACAGGTCCTGCGCCGCGTTGATCCGGCCAGCCTTCATATGGACGATACATTCGATCATCCGCAGCACGATGGAACTGGCAATATCCTGCGGGCTGGAATTTTCCAGCAGCTCCCTGAGCACGGAGAAGCCGTGAACGATCCATATTCTTAATGCGCCATGGGCATGGGCATAGTCGCGAATCCGGCGGGTATCACCCGCCATTCTTGCCAGCCAGGCGGCCTCGGCCAGCCGCCCCCTGGCCGAGCACTGGTCTGCCATCGATACCAGCAGCGCAACCCGCTTGTCCTCGTCAAACGCTTCCACCGCATCGCGCAACCAGATGCGCAGCGCGTTCTGCAAAATAATGCTGTTCTCCCGGCGGTCGACCAGACCTTTCCATCGGAACGCGAGATCTGCCAGAATCCGGCCGTCGCTGCGATGACCGCTGATCGACGCCAGAAAGTCGATGTCCGGCAGGTCGAGCAAACTGGCATGCACAAGCGCCGACCGCTCCTCGGCCGAAAGCAGGGTCAGAACCTCCTGATCGATAAATTCGCCCAGCCGGCTTTCGCGGACGATATCGAGATCGCTCCAGCTCGAGCAGCCGTCCGGCGACCGCGCGGCCCAGGCGCACAAAAGCTCCATGGCAATCGGCCAGTCCCCGACCAGCCCCCGGATGCGCGCCCGCATTTTCGCCCGTGGTATGGATTTCAGCAGCTGAGCGGTTTCCTGCGCTCGCTGGCGCAGGGCGCTGGCGTCAAGAATATCTATTGGGCAACGGGTGGCGAGCCGCGCCAGCGGAAAGTCACCTGGCTGGCTGATCGTCATGATGACCCGCGCGCCCGAACGGTCGAAACTGATCCGTTCCAGCGCCAGTCCGAGAAAAGACCGATCCGTCAGATGGACATCCTCCAGGATCGTCACCCGCTCCGGTTCAGCGAGCAGGGCACTGGCCGCTGCCCGGGGGTCTGCATGATGCTCGATCTGGCCAAATTCAGTCACCGCCAGTCCGCTGCCGGCGGAAATCCGCCGTGCCGCCGCGCGCGCCAGCTGACTTTTGCCGAAGCCCGGCGGCGCGCAGAGCACCACAATCGACCGGCCTGCGACAATCCGGTCTACCATTTTACCCTTATGCCCGTCCGTCGCCATTGGCAGCATCGCCCTTGCCTCCCAGTAAGTTCAGGATTTTCTACTACCAGGTAGGCGCTCGATGCAAGCAATGGCTTCGAGCCGCAGGCTTGTTCCTGTGGCCTCTCTCCCATTCAATATGTTGCCATTAATGAGAGTGGATCATGCCGCACAGAATATGGCCCTCAACTTCTACGCCTCCTACAAGACCGGCTTCAAATCCGGCGGCGTCGACAACAGCATCCTGCCGACGGCAGCGCTGCAATATATAAAGCCCGGCTTCGGCACCGAGGCTCAGCGTCAGGCGGCGCTCGATTCGGTCGTCTATAATTCCGAAACCGCAAAGGGCGGCGAAGTCGGAGTCAAGGCGATGCTGGCGGACCGCGCTCTGCGGATCAACGCGTCGCTCTATTATTTCGTGTTTGATGATCTGCAGGTGCAGAATTTTGACGGCGCAGCGGTCCGCTTTCTGACCGTCAATGCCGGCGAGGTGACGACCAAGGGTTTTGACATGGACTGGGGCTGGCAGACGCCTCTCGACGGCCTGCGCCTGTCGGGAACGCTTGGCTATACCGACGCCAAATTCACCGACACGTTCATTTCATCCAACGGACCGGACAGCACGCCGGGCACGGCCGACGACGTCAATCTCGACGGACGCAGGGCGGCCCGCGCTCCGAAATGGTCGGGAAATATTGCCTTCGACTGGACGGTCCCGATGAGTGACAGCCTCGAGCTCGGCCTGAACGGCAACGCCTTCTACAGCGGCTCCTATTACGCCTCGAACACGAAGTTCGACGACTATGTCCAGGGCGATTATGTCACGCTCGACGGGTCCGTCTCTATCGGCCATCCCGACGGCAAGTGGAAATTTGCGCTGGTCGGGGTCAATCTGACCAACGAAATCTGGGCCAACACGGCCGGCGACCGGCCTTTCCTCCCGCCCGGAGGCGATGATCGCGTGATCACCCAGAACCGCGGGCGCCAGCTGTTTGTGGAGGCTTCCTTCAGGTTTTGATCAGCGTCCTCCCGTTGGTCATATACGGACCGGAACCGCTGGGGGCGGTTCCGGTCCGCTTTTTATGCTGGCCAAGCCGGATCAGTCGTCCCGCCGTCCCCCGTAAACCGGATCGAAGGGATAGCGGCCCGCTCGGGTCAGCGCCGCCAGCGCCGGATGCTGGTCATCATGCGTGGTCGCCGCATTCTGGCTCCAGCTCATCACCGGGGTGCGCTGCATGATCTTCCACTGGTTCCCCCGTTTTTCGAACCGGTCGAGATAGCGGCCCAGATAGGTCATCTCGCTGTCCTGTCCCTGCGATTCTTCCAGATAGTGAAAAGCGATCAGATAGCTTTCGACCGTCGCCAGGGCGGGGTTGCTGCTGTCCGGAAAGTCTACCAGGATATTGCTCACCAGATGGTGGGTCTGCGCAAAGGCCTTGATCGCCGGCACCAGATCCTCGCAAAACGGATGCGCAGGCGCAGGCTCCGCGCCATAGGACACGATCGCTTCCGGCCAGTAACACAGTTTCAGCACCGTCTCGTCGGCCCGGTCGACGCCGCGGCAATGCATGTGAATGATCTCGCTGATCGTATGTTCATCCGCCAGTCGCGCCTGGTCCCGAACCGTTCCCGCCGCCTGCGTCATAATATTCTCCTCCTGCTGTTTATCGGTCTTGCTAGCTAAATGAGCAATTTACGCGATTGCCGTGACGCATACTATGAGCGGAAAGAACAGGCCCAAAAAGGGCGGAACGGAGCGGATGGCGATGAATGAGCAACTTCTGAAGGTGCAGATGGACAAGCTGGCGATCATGGAATTGCCCGCTCTTTACATGCGCGGACTCGACCGGCTCGACCGCGATCTGCTGCGCGCCCAATTCTGGGATGATGCCTATATGGATTACGGCATTTACGCCGGAGATGCCGACGGATTCTGCGATTTCTGCATGGCGGCGCTCGCCGATCACGATCGCAACCAGCATATGATCGGCCAGAATATCATCGAGGTCGAAGGCGACACCGCCTACGGCGAAGTCTATTTCCAGGCCTATCACCGGGTCCGGAGCGACGCGGGCGAACTCCGCGATATCTTCATCTGCGGCCGCTACGCCGACCGCTACAAGAAACGCGATGGCATCTGGAAATTTTCCTACCGTAGCGAGATCGTCGACTGGGCCCGCGATGATCCGGCGACCGACGGCTTTCTCGAAGGATCGGGCAATATCTGGGGCGAACGCAAGCCCAATGACCCGATTTACAACCGGGCCGCGATGGCCAGACCGGAGAATATATAATGTCCCTGAACCTCACCGACGCCCCCGCAACCGACCTGCCGAAAGGCGAGGCCCGCTGCCCCGGGCCCTCCTACCAGGACATATTGGATTCCGACGGATATGATGTTCCGGAGGCGATGCGGGCGCAGCAATATGAATTTCTCGGCGACGAGGATATCGGCTTCGAACGCTACAGCAGCGAAGATTTTGCCGAGGCCGAAATCGACCATATGTGGAAGAGGACTTGGCAATGGGCCTGCCGTGAGGAACATATCCCCGCCAAGGGAGACCGTTATGTCTATGATGTCGGCCCCTATTCGATCCTCGTGGTGCGCGGCGACGATCAGAAAATCCGCGCCTTCGTCAACTCCTGCCCCCACCGCGGCATGCAGTTCGCGACCGAGGGCAGCACCGGTGTGCGCCGTTCCACCATCCGCTGTCCTTTCCACGGCATGGCCTTCAATCTCGACGGCTCGCTCAACGAAATCCCCTGCCGCTGGGACTTCCCCCATCTCAACGAGGATAATTTCCGTCTGACCGAGATCCGGTGCGATCTCTGGGGCGGTTTTGTCTTCATCAACATGGACAAGGATGCGGCGCCGCTGGCCGACTATCTCGAGGTCGTTCCCGAACATTTCAAGCTCTGGCCGATGGACGACCGCTATGTCGCGCTGCACACGGAAAAGGTGCTGCCGGCCAACTGGAAAATGGCGATGGAAGCGTTTCTCGAGGCCTTCCATGTGCTCGAGACCCACAGCCAGGCTGTGCAGACCGCCGCCGACGCCAATGCGCAATATGATATTTTCGGCAAGAATGTCAGCCGCTTCATCCACGCCATCGGCAAGCCCAGCCCGCACCTCAAACAGCCAGTCAGCGAAAAGCAGATTTTCGCCAAGCTGGGCCGCGATCCCGAAGACTTGCCCGAAGGCGCCGAAGCCCGCGCCCACCACGCGCAGCTCTTGCGCGAGGAATATGGCGAACAATTTGATGTCGATCTGTCCGGCACCTCCACAGCAGAGATGGTCGACAGCATCGAATATTTCGTTTTCCCCAACGCCTTCTTCTTCCCCGGAATCAGCATCCGGCTGTGCTATCGCTTCCGGCCGATCGACGTCGATCATTGCCTGCACGAAATATTGCTGCTGCAGCCGGTACCGAAGGGCAAGCCGCGCCCTGCCCCGGCCAAGCCGATCCGGCTGGAAGTCGAGGACAGCTATACCACCGTGCCCGGATTCGATCTCGCCGAGATTCTCGATCAAGACACCGACAATCTGATGATGCAGCGCGATGGCGCCAAGGCCTCCCTGAAAGCGGCAAAGGGCGCGCAGTCGCTCGGCAATTATCAGGAAGCCCGCATCCGGCGGATGCACCTGACACTGGACGAGTATCTCGCGGACTAGGCTTTGCCTGGCAGACGGCGACCATGCACGACAGCTGACGACGCCCGGCAGCCCTGCCGGGCAGGATAGCGCTATCGGGATGTCTTCGGCGTAAATCCGATATGCAGTTCCTTCAGCGAACGCAGCAGAAAATGCGGGTGGATGGCAAAATCATTTCTGCCCCCGATGAACCACATATCCTCGAACCGGTCGACCACGGCGGTAAAGCCCCAGATCAGTTCGCGGCGCGCGAGCGGCGCGCCGAGACAATGGTGGACGCCGGAGCCGAAGCCCATATGCGCTCCCGCGCGCTTGCGTTCGAGGTCGATGCTGTCGGGACTTTCGAAGACACTCTCGTCTCTATTGGCTGCGGCATAGCGGACATTGATCAGCGCGCCCTTGGGGATCGTGATGCCGTGCATTTCGGTGTCCTCCGCGGCAAAGCGCATCAGGCTCTGCACCGGCGATTCCAGCCGGACCACTTCCTCGACAAAGGTCTTCATATATTTGTCGAGATCGCTCTTCAGCTGCTCCCAGACAGGCTTGTTCTCGATCAGCAGCCGGATGCCCGAAGCGAGCGCGTTGGTCGTGGTCTCGCTGCCGCCGACAAACGTATCCGCCATCATTTCGGCGTGCAGCTCATTATCGTTGAGCGGGCGGCCCCATTCCTCGATCACCCGGTTGACCAGTTCGCTGAGCAGGCTGTCGTCGGGACTGGCCCGCAGCCGCTCGAAGATCGGGTGGAAATAATGCTGCCCCTCGATCTCGCGGTTGACCATTTCCAGCTCGGCTTCCTCGTCGAGCATCATCGATATCCGGTGAAAGAAGGCGTCGGTCCAGCGCTTGATCTTCCACATGTCCGCGCGCGGCGCGCCCATCTGCTCGCCGATGATATAGAGCGGCAGCGGCACCGCAAACTGGCTGACCCGGTTGCACTCTCCGTCCGCGATAAAGCCGTCGATCAGTTCATAGGCCAGCGTCTCGACCAGCGGATCCATGGTCTTGATCTTGCTCGGCCTGAACGCCTCGTTGAACATCGCCCGCATCTGCTTGTGGTTGGGATCGTCGCGGCTCGACAGGGTCGGTTCGGGAACCCAGCCTTTTTCGCGGAACCGCTGTTGCACCGCCTGCTGACGTTCGGCGCTGCCGGTCTTGTTGAAGGCGGCGAATTTCTTCGGGCTGCTGGGAAAGGCGTCCGGATCGAGCAGCACCCGGCGGACATCCTCGTAACGGGTGATCACGTAAATGTCGGTGCCGGGCTGCTTGTAGACCGGTGCCTCGTTGCGCAGCGTCCTGTAGGCATCATAGGGGCATTGCTGCGTTTCCGCGTCGAGCAGATTGATATCCGGATCAGCCCTGGTTGCCATATCGTCTCTCCCTAGCGCACCTGTATTTTTTCCTCGCCCCATGGTGCAATGGTCGCGGCGGTCCGGAACGCTTCTGGCAGCTCTTCGACCATGTGCACGGTCGCTGCCAGCCGCCCGAAGCCGACGAAAAAGGCACAGGTCATGCCCAGTTCGACAATCTGCGCTTCGCTGAAATGCTCCCGCAGCCCGGCATGGATTTTGTCATCAATCGCCAGATGGTCGGTGGCCATCAGCTCGCCATAATGAATCGCAGCCTTTTCCGCATCGCTGAGATTGTCCGCTTCCTCCGGCTTTTCGAGCGAGCAGACCGCGCCTTCGTCGACTCCGTCCTCAACCGCGTCGCTATAGCGGATCGCCATGCAGCTGCGGCACTGGTTGAAAAAGGCGATGCGCAACCGGACCAGCTCGACCAGCCGTTCCGGCAGCCTGCGGCCGCGCTTCAGCGCGCCGCCGAACTGCATCAGGCCCAGCGCCTGCTCCGGGCAATGGGCGAAATAGCGGATCAGTCCCTGTTCGAGATCGGTGGCCTCGTCGGGATTGACGGCCTTGCGGATCCGCGGATCCCACTCTTCCGGCGGCAGTTTCGAAATCCGGCTCATCCGATCCTCTCCCACGCTCCATGGCATTTTGAGGGAGAATAGGATTTGCTGGCGACAGGGGAACTGTCGATTTGGAGGAGAAGCGGGTTCCGCCAGAGCAGAGCCCAAAAAGACAACGGACTCAGTCGCGGAAGCTTCCGCTCGGGGAGAACCTATTCCGCTTCGGCGTTCTTGTCATATTTCAGCTCCAGATAGCGGCCGCGGATCGACAGATTGTCGATGTCGCCCTTGGCGATCTGCTGGGTTACCCCGGCGATTTCCTTTTCGATCAGACCGAGCCCGCTGATCAGCTGCTCGTCCGGAGATTTGCCGCTGTCATTGCTCTTGGACCGCATCGAGACCGGAATCGCCCGATAGCCGTTGATCAGTTCGGGCAGATGCTCGCCAACCAGCTTGCGCACCTCATAGGCAGCGGCGTCACCCTCGTTGAGCTTGTTCAGCTGCGGCGACAGCATGTCGAGCTGGACGCCGATGCCGTTGACGATCTGGACCGCCGGCGCCGGCAGCGCCGGACGCTGGTTCTCCAGCCAGATCTCGGTCTTGCCCGCCAGCGACTTCAGATCGGATTTCAGGATCGTCTCGGGCGTCGGCATTTTCATTTTCGGGAATTTCATCGAAGCCCAGATACCGGCCCCGATCAGTCCAGCGGAAATCATCACGCCCCAGAAACCGATGCCGCTCAATATACCGCCAACGATGCTGGCGCCGACCAGCACCCCGACCGTCCACAGCGCCGCCCGGCCCAGCTTCTTGAAGAAATGGCTTTGCTTCAGCTTGTGCGAGCGGTTGCCGATCGAACGGCGGAACTGCGCTTCGCGCAGCGCCCGTGCCGCGCCGTCGTAGATTTGCTGGTTGGTTTCCGTCACCGGGCTCTAGCCCTCCAACGCGGTCAGGGGATTTTCGGACGGCGCTTCCAGCTGAGCCTTGGCCTGGCCTTCGGAGCGGGCAATATAGCCCTTCGACTTTTCGATCTCGCCGGACAGGCTGTTGACCGTCGCTTTCATATTTTCCAGCGCCTTCAGCTTGAACGTGTCGATATTGTCCATCGTGTCATAGACATTCTGGAACGCCCGCTGCAGCGTCTCCAGCGGGATCGTCGCCGACGCGGCCTGCTCGTGAATCTGGCCGGTCTGGTTTTTCAGCATCTCGCTGGTGCTGTCGATCACGCCCGCTGTCGTCGTGTTGAGCGCGGTGATCTGGTCGAGAACCAGCTTCTGGTTAGTCAGGGCCTGGGCCACGGTCACCCCGGTGCGCAGCGCGCCCACCGTGGTGGTGCTGGCCCGGTCGACGCCCTTGACCAGTTCGACATTGTTGCGTTTGACCAGATCAAGCGCGAGATAGCCCTGCACGGTGACGGCCATCTGGGTCAGCAGGTCCTGGGTCCGCTGCCGCACATAGAACAGCGCGCTTTCGCGGATCGCCTTGGCCTTGGCCGGGTCGGTGGCATCGAGCTCGGCTGCCTTGTCCTCGAGCCTCTGGTCCATGACCTTGGAGACATGGATCATCTGTTCCAGCCGTCCCATCGCTGCCCACAGATTCTTGCGCTCGACATCGATCGCCGCATTGTCCATCAGCAGCTCGTCCTTGCCGGACCGCAGCCGGTCAAGGATCGAGGCGATATGGCCCTGCGCGCTTTTATAGCCATCGAAATAGTTGCGCATCTTGTTGCCGAACGGGATGATCCCGAAAATCTTCTTCTTGGTCGTCAGATTGCCGCGCTTGCCCGGATCGAGATCCTCGACCGTGCGGCGCAGCTCGGCGAGATCGGAGCCGATGCCGCTGCTCTCGTCCATCGACCGGATCGGGCGATCCAGAAAGCGGTTGGACTGGCCCGCCGCTTCGGCGATTTCCTTGCGGCCCATATTGGTAATCTGGTCCACTTTTTTGCCGAATTCGGGACTGTTTTCGTCCTGAGCGATCAAATCGTCGATAAAACTGTCAACTTTTTGCTCCAGTTTCGACTTTACCTCGTCGCCAATCGATACCAGGCCGCCAGCCTTCTCGGGTGCAACCGGAGCCACCGGATCCGGCGGAGTCAGTTTCAGTTCCTCGGTTGCTGTGATCGTTTCAGTCGCCATGCTGTTCAGCCTCCCTGCCCCGGCACCAGTGCGGGGCTTTTACTATAAATGGATGCAAATGCCCCGCTTTTCAAGCGTTTCAACTGCTGTATTATAAATATAATACAGTTTTTCCGAAACAGCGCAACATGCTTCCAGTTCTTCCAGCATTTACGCCGGAGCCCGGTCCAGCGCCGCGACCACCTGCGGCGTGATCTTGCCGACAATCACATCAATCCCCTCCGCTGTAGGATGGATGCCGTCGGCAAGGAACAGATCGGGATGTCCGACCACTCCGTCCATGAAAAATGGATAGAGCGGCAAGTCATATTGTTTCGCCAGAGCCGGGAAGATCACGTTGAATTGCTTGGTGAAATCAGCGCCAAGATTTGGCGGTGCCAGCATCCCGGTGAGCATCACGGGAATGTCCCGGTCCCGCAGCTTCTTGACCATCGCCTCCATATTGGCGCGGGTTTCTGACGGTTTCAGCCCGCGCAGCATATCATTGCCGCCCAGCCCCAGGATCACCAGATCCGGCTTGCGCGACAGGCTGTCGAGAACAAAATCCATCCGCCGCAGGCCTGCTGCGGTTGTGTCGCCCGAAACCCCGGCATTGTGCACGCGCACATCCCTGCCCGCCGCCCGCAGCGCCGCCTGCAATTCGGGAGCGAAGCCGTCTTTCTGGTCGACGCCATAGCCGGCATAGAGGCTGTCTCCGAAGGCGAGGATCAGGGTGTCCGCTTCCTCGGCATCCGCAGTGGCACCGCTGTCCGCTGCCGCCTCGGCCTGTCCCGACTGCGGGCGAGCCGCGGTTTCTTCAGCCGGTTCCGGGCTGCAGGCGATCAGAAGTTGTAGAAAGGCCAGCGAGAGGCCATATGTGATAAAATTCCTCAACATCGGATATCCTTCCTCCATGATCCAGAAAACCGCCGCAACCAGCGACGCTGCCATGACCGCCCCCCATATCGCGATTGCAGCCCAAAATGTCACCCTGTCTTTGGGGGAAGGCGAAGCAAAGGTCGATATTCTGCGCGGCATCGACCTGTTGATCGAGGCGGGCAAGACGGTGGCCCTGCTCGGCCCCTCGGGATCGGGAAAATCCTCGCTGATGGCGATCCTGTCCGGTCTGGAACGGGCAAGCGGCGGAACAGTGAATATCGCCGGAGCCGATTTTGGCGCGATGAACGAGGATCAGCTGGCGGTCGCGCGGCGCGGCAGGGTCGGCATTGTCCTGCAGGCCTTCCATCTGCTGCCGACGATGACCGCGCTGGAAAATGTCGCGGTACCGCTGGAACTGGATGGTCAGCTGCAGCCCTTCGAGATTGCCGCGCAGGAGCTTGCTGCGGTGGGCCTCGGCGACCGGCTCGGCCATTATCCGACCCAGCTTTCCGGCGGGGAACAGCAGCGGGTAGCGATCGCACGGGCGATGGCGTCGCGTCCCACCATAATCTTTGCCGACGAACCGACCGGTAATCTCGACGGCACTACCGGGGACAAGGTCATCAAGCTTCTGTTTGATCGCCAGAAGGCGACCGACGCGACGCTTCTGATCATCACCCATGACCCGGAACTGGCAAAACGCTGCGACCGGATCATCGAACTGCGCGACGGGCTGATCGAAAGGGACAGCAAAGCGTGACGGGTTCTGACCTCGGCAAGGCCTGGACCATAGCCCGCCGCGATCTGCGTGGCCGCTTTGTCGGATTGCGTCTGCTGATCGTCTGCCTGTTGCTGGGCGTGGCAACCCTGGCAGCGATCGGCAGCCTGACCAATGCCATTACCGAGGAACTGGCCAATCGCGGCCAGGCCATTTTGGGCGGCGATATAGAGATTGCCGTCGCCCAGCGCGAAGCAACCGGCGATGAACTGGCTGCCCTGAAACAGTCGGGAACCCTCTCCGAGACGATCCGGATGCAGGCGATGGCCCGGCTTCCGGACGGCAGCGACACGCAGCTGGTGGAACTGAAAGGCGTCGATGATGCCTATCCGCTCTATGGCCGCTTCACGCTGGAAAATGAAAAAACGGTCTCCGCCCCGGCCCGACAGGAAATTTACGTCACTCCCGCGCTGATGCAGCGGCTTTCCCTCGAGATCGGCGACCGGATTGCCTTTGGCGAGGCCGGCTTCACCATTTCAGGGGTGATTGGCGATGAACCCGACAGGCTCAGCGAAGGCCTCTCGCTGGGACCTGTAGCGATAACCTCGCTGGACGGTTTGCGGGACACGAATCTGATCCAGCCGGGGAGCCTGTTCGAGAGCAAATATCGCCTGAAACTGCCAGCGACAGCCGATCCTCGCGCCATTGGCGATCAGCTTTCCGAACAATTCCCCAATGCGGCCTGGGAAATCAAGACCCGCGACGATGGCGCCCCGAGCACACGGCGCTTCATCGAGCGCATGGGACAGTTTCTGACCCTTGTCGGCCTCGCGTCGCTGGTGATTGCCGGCATCGGGGTCGGCAATGGCGTTGCCTCCTATCTGCGCGGCAAGCAGGGCGCGATTGCGACGCTCAAGATTCTCGGCGCGGACAGCGCGATGATTTTTCGCATCTATCTCTTCCAGATCATGGCGGTGGCGCTCGGTGCAATCGCCCTGGGCCTGGTGATCGGCGCCCTCGCTCCGCTGGCGATTATCGAGATCGCGGGCGATGTCCTGCCGATCAAACCCGAATTTTCACTCTATCCCGTCCCGCTGCTGGTCAGCGCGCTCTATGGGTTTTTGATTGCGGTGATCTTTGCCTTGCCGCCGCTGTCGCGAGCCAAGACAATCCCGGCCGCCGGCATCATCCGCGGTGAAGGCCGGTTCTGGCGACAGATTGATCGCCAAAGCTGGATTGGCGTCGGCCTCGCTGTCGCTGCGATAGTCGCACTGGCTGTCGGCACGGCCGATGAACCGCTGTTTTCCGCCTCCTTCCTCGGTGCCGCTGCGGCGATTTTACTCCTGCTCGCGGCACTGGGCGCGCTGATCCGCTGGCTAGCAAGCAAGGCACCGCGTCCGAAACAGCCATTGCTGCGTCTCGCCCTGACCAGTCTCCACCGGCCCGGCAGCCAGACCGGACAGCTGGTGGTAGCGCTTGGCCTCGGGCTGACCCTGTTTGCTACGCTGGCAGCGATCCAGACCAGCCTGACCAATGAAATCCGCTCCACCGTTCCCCGCGATGCCCCGAGCTTTTTTGTTCTGGACATCCCGGTTGAGCGCGCAGACGAATTTCGTGCCAGGGTTGCCGAAACCGCCAGCGATGCGGAGGTTAACGTCGTGCCAACCCTGCGCGGAACAATCACCGAATTTGGCGGCCAGCGCGTCTCCGAACTGGAAACATTGCCGGAAGGTGCCTGGGTTCTCCGCGGCGACCGTGGCCTTACCTATAGCGCCACAATACCCGAAGGCAGCGAAGTGGTGGAAGGTAAATGGTGGGCGCCGGATTATGACGGGCCGCCCCTCGTGTCGGTCGATCAGGAACAGGGCGCCGCGCTCGGGCTCGAGATCGGCGACAGCCTGACCGTCAGCCTGCTTGGCGTCGAAATCCCGGCCAGGGTCGCCTCTTTCCGAAAGGTCAACTGGCGCAACTTCGGATTCAACTATGTGCTGGTTTTCCCGCCCAGCGTGCTCGCCAATGTTCCCCATAATGTCGCTGCTACCATTCAGATGGACGCGGCCAGGGAAGATCGGTTGCTCAGCATATTACCGAAAGAATTCCCGTCCATCTCGATGGTCAAGGTCAAGGAGATCGCTTCGCAGATCGGCGACATACTGGACCAGATGGCGAGCGCCATTGCTGCTGCCGCATCGATTGCGATATTTTCCGGTATCGCAGTGTTGATCGGTGCTATCGCAGCATCCCGGCAGGCCCGGGTCTATGACAGCGTGATTCTGAAACTGCTCGGCGCGACCCGGTCACAAATTTTGACCGTTCAGGCGATCGAATATGCGCTGCTTGCCTTTCTTCTGTCGCTGGTCGCGCTGGGCCTTGGGCTGCTTGCCGGCTGGTTTGTCATCACTCAGATCTTTGAATTTACCTGGCAACCGGATTGGGGGATTGTCCTGCTGACCTTGGGAATTGGTGCGATCGTGACGCTGGGGATCGGTTTGCTGGGATCCATTCCGGTGCTTTCGGCCAAGCCAGCCAGAGCGCTGAGAGAACTCTGATATTGTCGCTAGTTCGGCTGCTCCGTCCTTGCCAGTCGTACTGCCACCGGCGCTGACAGAAACAGTTGCGATAGATGATAGAATATCAGCGGCAATATCACCAGACCGGCCCGTTCTGGCGCAAAAATGATAGCCGCCAACGGTGCACCAATCGCCACGCTCTTTTGCGCGCCTGAAAACAACAAGGTCTTGCGGTCCCGCTGGTCGAAGCCCAGCCAGCCCCCCAGCAGCCAGGTCCCGCCAAAGGCCAGCCCCAACCAGAGGAGCAGCGCCGCAACCAGCCAGCCAAACTCGGCACCGCTGACCCGGCTCCACATGCCGGCGATGATCGCGGCGGAAAAGGAAACATACACCGCCAGCGCGATCGCCCCGCGGTCGATCCAGCCGGCCAGATCCTTGTATCGCATCACCCAGGGCCGCAGCCAGGTCTGAAAAACCTGACCCAGCACGAACGGCAACACCAATATGCCCGCCAGCTTGATGATCGTGTCCGAAGTGATTTCCACCCCTGCGGCCTGTGCGAGCAGGGCAAATAGCAGCGGTGACAGAAATACGCCGACGATATTAATCAGCGCGCTGGCGACAACCGATGCCGCGACATTGCCCTGCGCAATCGCACAATAGCTGGTCGCGGATTGCACGGTCGACGGAAGTACGCCCAGAAACAGAAAGCCCAGCGCGACATCGGCGGGCAGAACCTCCCCCAGCACCAGCGACAGGCACAGACCGATGGCCAGCATCACGCCGAACACCCAGACAAATATCGTGCCCTGCAGCCGGATATTTCCCAGCCCTGCCTTCACTTCATGGCGTTCAAGTCGGATGCCGTGCAGCAGAAATACCGAGAAGATTCCGGCATTGAACAATATTTCTGCAACAGTTTTGGCGGGTCCCTCTACCGGCAGCAGCGTCGCCAGCAGCACGGCTCCGCTGAGCAGCCAGATGAATTTGTCGGTGAGGATCAGACGAAGGGTTTGCATCGGATCGTGCCATGCCTTTCGCATTGCCTGACAGCAACAATTATTGCACAGGGGTTCGGTGAGTAGTGGCAAGACCATCGACCCGGTTCGCGCCTGGGCCCTCGCGGCCGGCGGCATGGTGGGCGGCGGCATTTATATTTCTCTGGGCGTGGTGATTGAGGCAGCGGGCGCATGGGCATGGCTCAGTTTTGCCATTGCGGGGCTGGCCGCACTGATCTCCGCCTATAGCTACGGCAAGCTTTCCAACAAATTCGGACGCTCTGGCGGTGCTTTTGAATTCCTCGAGAAAATGGATCACCCGGAGGTCGCCGGCAGCCTGAGCTGGCTGCTGATCATCGGCTATACTTTGACGATTTCTGTCTATGCCTATGCATTCGGCCATTATGTCGCCCACAGCTTTGGCGGCAGCGAAATTATCATTCGCGCATTGGCTCTGGCCATCGCGATTTTGATGATCGGACTTAACCTGATGGGAGCAGGCAAACTGACCGGAGTCGAGGTCCTGATCGTGACCGGAAATCTGCTGATCCTCATTATACTGGCGGTCATGGGCATGCTCCACTGGAATCCCGCCGCCCTCGGCGACGGCGTACCCGACAAACCCCTCTCTGCTGCCTTCATCGGAGCGGCAGTGATATTCATTTCCTACGAAGGCTTCCAGCTGCTCGCCTATGAATATGGCGACCTTTTCGATCCGAAGAAATATTTCGTGCCTGTTTTGGTATCAGCCAGTATCTTCGTAATCGGGATATATGTTGCAGTGACGCTGGGTGCCACGATGATCTTGGGCGCCAGCGGCGTGGTCGAGGGCAAGGAAGTCGCGCTGTCCAACGCCGCACAACAAATTCTCGGCACCCCCGGACTGATCGCAATGACCATCGCCGCCGCCTTTGCCACCTCGGCGGCTATCAATTCGACTCTCTTCTCCACCGCGAAACTGGCGGCCCGGATCACCAGAGACAAGGAACTGCCGGAATTCTGGGGCCACAAAAACAGCAATGACATACCGGACCGCGCAGTCATCGCATTAGGACTGACCGCCGGTATTTTGGCGATCACTGGCTCGCTTTCGTCGCTGGTCGAAGCAGCAAGTCTTGTGTTCGTCGCGACATTTGGCGTGGTAAACTATCTGTGTGCGCGAACCATCGCCGACCGCAGCCTCTTAGCATGGAGCGGAACGGCGCTGTGCGCTGCCATCGGCGCCGTCCTCGTCTATCATCTGGCCAATAGTCAACCCGTTCCGCTGATGATTCTGGGCACGCTTATTCTCGTATCGATCTTTGTGCGCCCGATACTCCTCAGGAATCAAGCCGGGCAGTAATGCCAAAGACTGTTGTTGCAGCGCAGCACGATTTCCGGTAGAGGCGCGACAACTTCGGGGCGTTGCTTATGGCCGCCCTTTCCTCTTCTTACGGTAGAATTTGATATGTCCCTTCGCAATATTGCAATCATTGCGCACGTTGATCACGGCAAAACCACACTGGTTGACCAGCTTTTCCGCCAATCCGGAACTTTTCGCGACAATGAGCGCGTCGAGGAACGGGCGATGGATTCGAACGATCTGGAGAAAGAGCGCGGCATCACGATTCTTGCCAAATGCACCAGCGTCGAGTGGAAGGGCACGCGGATCAATATCGTCGACACCCCGGGCCACGCCGACTTTGGCGGCGAAGTGGAACGGATCCTGTCGATGGTCGATGGCGTGATCCTGCTCGTCGACAGCGCCGAAGGCGCAATGCCGCAAACCAAATTTGTCACCGGCAAGGCGCTCGCTCTTGGCCTGAAGCCGATCGTTGTCGTCAACAAGATTGACCGTCCCGACGGTCGCGCCGAAGAAGTCCTCGACGAAGTGTTTGACCTGTTCGTCAATCTCGATGCAAATGACGAGCAGCTCGACTTTCCGTCGCTTTTTGCCAGCGGCCGCAACGGCTATGCCGGTGAAACGCCGGACGTACGTGAAGGGGACCTGTCTCCCCTGTTCGACAAGATCATTGAGCATGTCCCCGAACCCGACGTCGATCCGGATGCGGAGTTCAAATTTCTTGTTACCTTGCTTGACCGCGACAATTTCGTTGGCCGCATATTGACCGGAAAGGTTGAAAGCGGAAAAATCGACATCAACATGCCGATTCATGCGATCGACATGGATGGGAATGTAGTGGAATCCGGCCGCGCGACCAAGATCATGGCGTTTAACGGTCTGGAGCGGGTTCCGGTGGAAAGCGCCAAGGCGGGTGACATTATTTCTCTCGCTGGCCTGACAAAGGCGACCGTTTCCAACACGATCTGCGACATTTCCGTAAAAGAACCGATTGCAGCGCAACCGATTGATCCGCCAACGCTGTCCATGCGATTTGCTGTCAACGACAGCCCCGTGGCAGGCCGCGAAGGCGACAAGGTCACCAGCCGCGTTATCCGCGAGCGCCTGTTCCGTGAAGCCGAGTCAAACGTCGCCATCAAGGTGACCGAAAGCGACGACAAGGACAGTTTCGACGTGGCCGGTCGTGGCGAATTGCAACTCGGCGTGCTCATCGAAACAATGCGCCGCGAAGGTTTTGAACTGGGCATTTCCCGCCCCCGCGTTCTCTACCGCGAGGAAAATGGCAAGCGCCAGGAACCCTATGAAACCGTCGTGATTGACGTGGATGACGAATATTCCAGCACCGTTGTATCCAAGATGCAGCGGCGCAAGGCGGAACTGACCGAGCAACGCCCGTCCGGCGCCGGCAAGACCCGCCTTACCTTCTCTGCACCTTCCCGTGGCCTGATCGGCTATCATGGCGAATTCCTGTCCGACACCCGCGGCACCGGACTGATGAACCGTCTGTTCGAAAAATATGACGATTATAAAGGCGTTATCGAAGGCCGTCCGGTTGGAGTTCTGGTATCAAACGGGACCGGCAGCACAGCAGCTTATGCGCTGAACATGCTCGAAGAACGGGGCGTGCTGTTTATCGGGGCACAGACACCCGTCTACGAAGGCATGATTATCGGCGAAAATGCCAAGCCGGGCGATCTGGACGTCAATCCAATGAAATCCAAGGCGCTGACCAACTTCCGCGTCTCTGGCAAGGAAGACGCCATCCGCCTGACCACGCCGAAAGTGATGACGCTGGAACAGGCAATTGCCTATATCGACAATGACGAGCTGGTCGAGGTTACGCCAAAGAATATCCGCCTGCGCAAACGCTATCTTGATCCAAACGAACGGAAAAAGGCATCGCGTCAGGCGGCCGCGGCTTAAGTTGATCTTCTTTTTCGCCGACTCATGACGAGTTTTTCGTGGTTTGAACCTGCCAGACTTAATATCCGGATGGTTCAACAACAAATATTTCTCCATCTGAGTCGGCGAGAATTAGGTTATTTTCCCGATCCTTCCCGATAGCTACGATCCCATCAATACTACCTGCATCTGGTTCAAAATCTGCATTCAGCACTTCATATTTTGACGAGGACACACTTTTTCCCGTCATCAGATCATTCAAACCGACCGCCCAAATTTTTCCGCTGTTTCTGTCTGCAAAAATATATTTTGACTGCAAGCTGACAATTGGGCCATTATAAACAGCACCACCAACTACCGAACTTCCTGCGCGATCACCACTGCCTCTACCATATTCGGTCACCGGCGCCGTTAGAGGGTCAGTCGTACTGCCTGTCACAGGTGCACTACCTTCAAAAAATGGCCAACCAAAATTTGTGCCCCCAACATTGTGAGAGACGTAATTTATCTCTTCAGCCACTGAGCTACCACGATCGGAAAAATAGATCCCATCACCAAAGAAACTGCCACCTTTGGGGTCTTGCAAACCAAGCGCATAAACAAAGCGGTCGCCCCCTCCAGCAACATAAGGGTTCGCGGGATGAGCCAGGAAAAATACGGGTGAAGCACCCGCATATGGGTCGGGGTTCGGCCGCAACCTCAGCACCTTGCCCAGTTTCGAATTCGGATTTTGAGCGTTATCCGCGTCGCCCGCATCACCCACCATTACATAGAGGTAGTTGTCCGGACCAAATGTCAGCCAACCTCCATAATTTATGTCAGAATCGTGAGGAATTTCCAACTGGGTGCCACTGCCCGATGGCAGCTCGAGGGTCTGCCGTTTGATTTTTCGGATCGAAATATTGCTTCCGGAACTAGCGAAGGGGCCGCTCCGTGCAGCAGTTACAAAAGCCCAGTAAGTATTGTTGGCAGAGAAAGACGGGTCAACCGTCAGGCCTAAAAGACCGCCCTCGCCTGCGGTGTTAACGTTGAGAAGAGTTCGGTCGAGATTGCGGGTCCCATCCACTGTGTCTAACTCATATATATTGCCGCCGCGTTCGGCCACAAACACCTTTGCTTGGCTTGGTATCGTCGCGATAACTGTAACATCGTTCAATCCCGTCGTCAGGCGACGAACACGAATGCCTTCACGATCATTTGCAACGGTAACAACCGTGTTTTCACTAGCGATCAGACGGCCATCACTGACAGTGACGGTAATGTTGTAAATATTGTCCATGTTATCATCAGTCGGCAGCTCGAAATTAGCTGCCGTCTTGAAAGACAATGCGCCGGAAGAGTTTATTACAAAGTCATCTGCATCGACGCCCGATATTGAAAATTTCAGTTGATCGCCATCGGTATCGCGCGCCTGTACGTTCAGCACCGCTGTCTGGTTTTCCGTAATCACTGGCGACCCGATAGACAGAATTTCGGGTCGTACGTTCGCTGATGGCGGTAGTTGCACAGGCGGTGAAGAACTGCCGCCGCCCCCGCATCCCACCAGCAAGAGTGACGACAAGACAAAGAGAGAACTACGCATTTCTGTGAAACTCCAAAGCTTTAGCGAACGTTATCTCGGTCAATTCCTGTTTACAAGTTCAATCCCGGGATGATGGCTTGAAAATAAGGAGGGCGCTCAAACCAAAAAAAGGCGGCCAAATGGCCACCTTCTTCTTGTTCATATAACAGGTTTCCGCTTTTTAGAAACGGAAAGCTGCCGTCAGACGGATGCTGTGCAGATCGAAATCCGGATCGCTGCGCTTCATGTCGGTGCCGCCGGACGCCAGAAGAAACGGGTTTGTGGCTCCTGCGGTGCCTGGTCCAACATTAACAACATAGTCATCGTCATTATAGCGGGTAAAAAGATACTCGAGACCCATGGTGATATTGTCGGTCACCTTGGCTTCTGCACCAACGCCGCCGGTCCAGCCGAAGCTTTCGGTCTTGCCATTGTCGGTAAAGCTGTTTGCCCCATTGGTGGTAGTGAAGCTGTTGTCGATCTTGGCATAAGACACACCGCTGGTTGCGTAAAACAACACGCCGCCCGGGGTATAACCAATCCGGCCACGAGCGCCGATGGCATAGTCCAGTTTGCGAGTGAACGTGTAGGAGGCAGGCGTTGTGCTGAAGCCCGTCACACTGTCTGTGGATTCGCTGCGACCCGCATCGACCATGAAGCCGACGACAAGATTGCCATATTGCTTGTCAGCACCGGCACGAACATAATAATCGAAATCGTCCTTGTCATTTGTGCAGCCTGCGTTCGGCACGTTGCTCTTGGCCGCACCGTTACAGAAACCGGGCGAGAAGGCATTGGCACCGGTCACGGTGTTCACATTATTGTCGAAGCTGCCATTGCGATCGGTATCGAATATGATGCGTTCATTCCGGTCATTGGTCTGGGCACCGAGACCGAATGATCCTCCGATATAAAAGCCGTCGAATTCCTTGTTTTCAATTTCCTGCGCCTGGGCGGATCCGGCAGTCATCGCGGCAAGAATGGTGGCTGTAGCCAGGGCATATTTTACAGGGGACATATTAAAACTCCATTTTATACTAATGATAACGATACCTACCAAGCGATTGCCTGCTGAATGAGTTCCGTCGGAGATAGAAAAACCCTCAAACGTGACATTAAAACCACAGATGCTTGAGAGCAGGGATTCAATTTCGAATTTTCTACTTAATAAAGGCCAAACATACGGGGATGTACGGAAAGCGTTATTCGCATCAGCCTTAAGAACGTCGAAACCAGAACGGCTCTATTATTTACGCTCTGAACACAGACTGAACCTGAGCGGAAGTCGTGGCTGGCCTATCCGGTCGCAGACGACGGTCAGCATGGCTTGGAATATCGGGAGGGTTGTGGCAAGGCACTCAAAATTTGTTTATTCGAGAGACATCACATATGACTGAGCAGAACTCCGATACGTCAACTGACTCTAAATCCGGTCCGGATATCCCTCCCGATCGCCTGGCCATCAACCCGCGCAGCCCGCATTATGGCGGCGACTTGCTGACCCGGGGTATTGGCATCAACTTTCGCGGTGTCCGCAAGCATAATATCGAAGAATATTCGATCTCCGAAGGCTGGGTAAAGGTCCAGGCAGGCAAGACCATGGATCGCAAGGGCAATCCGCTGCTGATCAAACTGAATGGCGAAGTGGAAGCCTGGTTCGAAGATCTCGGCGACGACGCTCCGAAGCACAGCAAGGCGGGGTAATGGCCGACCGTTTTGCAGGCAAGATCGTCTGGATCACGGGCGCTTCTTCGGGAATTGGAGAGGCTCTTACAAAGGCTTTTGCCCAGGAGGGAGCCCATATCATTCTGTCGGGCCGGCGGACGGAAGCGCTCGAACAGGTAGCGGCCGGGATCAATGGCGACAGTCTTGTCTTGCCCTTTGAAACAACCGACTATGATATATTACCGGCAAAGGTCGAGGAAGCGCGCGACTGGAAAGGCAGGGTCGATATTCTCGTCAATAATGCCGGCATCAGCCAGCGCAGTCTGGCGCTCGACACCCATCCGGACGTACATCACAAGATCATCAACGTGGATTTGCTGGCCCCGATCTGGCTGACCCAGCTGTTGCTGCCAAACATGATCGAGGCGGGTGGCGGGCATATTGTCGGCATAAGCTCGGTCGCCGGCCGCGTCGGCGTGCCGCTGCGCACGGCCTATTGCGCCGCAAAGCACGGTTTGATCGGCTATATGGATGCCTTGCGGGCCGAAACCGAAAAGCTCCACAATGTCCATGTCACCAATATTCTGCCAGGCTCGATACGCACCAATGTATCGCGTAACGCACTGACCAAGGATGGAGAAAGCCGCGGCAAGTCGGATGCTGTGATCGACAATGGCATGGAGCCAGCCGAATGCGCGAGACAGATTCTGGGGGCCGTTTTCGATCAGGTCCCGGAATTGATCATCGCCGAAGGTCCCGAGATGATGATAGCCAAATTGCGCCAGAGCGATCCGGAACAATGTTTCGCCATGACCAGCGCGATGGGCGCGCAAATCGCCGAAAAATATGAAGCCGGAGAAGACGACTGATGGCTTTGGTACTGCTCGACAAGACGGAGGGCGTTGCAACCATCACGCTTAACCGTCCAGAAGCGATGAATGCGCTGTCGAAAGCGTTGCGCTTGGAGCTATGCGCTGCCTGTCAGGATGTCACCAATGACCAGAATATCCATGCGCTGATCGTGACAGGCACCGGTGAGCGGGCCTTTACTGCGGGTCTCGATCTCAAAGAACTGGGGGAATCTGGCCTCGGTCCTGCCAATGACCGGGACGCCGGCACCAACCCCGTCTTCGCCCTGAGTGAAATCCCGATACCGGTCATCGGCGCCATCAACGGCGTGGCAATCACCGGCGGATTTGAACTGGCACTTGCCTGCGATATCCGGATAGCATCGATCAACGCCCGCTTCGCCGACACCCATGCGCGGGTCGGAATTACCCCGGGCTGGGGCCTTTCGCAGAAACTGTCCCGTTTCATCGGGCTGTCGCGCGCATGCGAGCTCAGCTTTACCGGACAATTTCTGGACGCCGGCACTGCCTGTGAATGGGGTCTTGTCAATCGTGTCTATGAGCCGGAACAGCTCATGCCCGCCGCGCGCGACCTGGCCCGTGACATGACCACGATTGATCGCGATTTTCTTGCGGTCTACAAGAATCTGATAATGACCGGCTTTGATCGCAATCTCGCGGACGGCATGGCCTATGAAAATGAAATTTCGTTGCCTTACAATGCCGGTGTATCGATGGACGAAGTCGAAAATCGTCGTCTTGCCATTATCGAACGGGGCCGCAAGTTGAAGGGATAGCATGAAGCTCAACGCGCTTGACCATGTGAATATCATCACCGACGATCTCGCGGGTACCGCGCGATTTTTTGTCGAACTGTTTGATCTTGATGTCCGCAACGGTCCGGAACCGCTGCCCCCGGAACAGGTGCAGTGGCTTTACGACCACAGCGGTCGTGCGATATTCCATATCAATTCCAAAGAAATGCAGCAGGCCTTTAACCGCGACACCGCAGCCGGGCCCACCACCGGCGCCATTCATCATGTGGCTCTGGATTGCAGCGATCATCGGGCGTTTATGGAACGCCTGGAAGCACATGCCATAGCGTATCGGCTGAATGATATTCCTTCGATCAACCTCAAGCAGCGGTTTTTCAGCGAGCCGAATGGCGTCCTTCTGGAGCTCAATTTCCGCGGCGAATAGGGGCCCCGGGGGTTGACAGGCTCTGCTAACGGAAGATGCAGTTGGTTCCGGCCCAAAGATCCGTGACCTTTGCTTGGGGCGCGTCGCTTTCCAGCAAACCGGAGAAACCGGCCGTGTGAAATTCGCTGCCGATCGTGCTGTCTTCGTCCATCTCGATCGAGAGTGATTTCGCCATTTCGTCTCTTGTTGTGCCTATGCCAACGCCGCTCATCGTGGTCAGCGCAGACTTAGTGTCCCTGCCACGCAGAAACCATCCGACAAAACGGTCATCCTGAAAATTGGCGGTAAAATCACCGAAACTGGTGAAGTCGAGCGGTCCGGCGCCACATTCCTCATTGGAGGATCGCCCGTCTGGCGGCGCAAGTTGCGTCGCCAAAGCGCTTTCCGTCACGCCGCGCTCTGTGCCGAAGGCCAGCAAGCGAGTTCTGCCCGTCTCGCTATGGACAAGGCGCACTCCCTCACCATCCAGCGCTATCATCCAGTCCGCTTCGGATGCCGCGACCGGCTCGTCTTGCTCAGGTGGTTCTGAATCTGCAGTCGCGGCGACTGGCCCCGCCGTCGTTTCTTCGGCACCGCAAGCGCTCAGACCCAGAGTGACTGCCGCGATCAGCGACAAGGTGGAATTGATGTTCATGCCGGGTTCCCGCTAATCTGAGTTATATTTTCGTCTACGGTCACCCAATTCTGCTTGCTGTCCGTCCAGAAATGCACCTGGGGCTCTAGGGCGCTCGTATCATCCAATGTGCCGGCCTTGATATAGGTCATGCCCGGCTGGGTCGGCAGCGACGTCTTGACCGGTGAACCGCAGGTACCGCAAAAATGGCGATGGACGATATTGCCGCTTTCGGAACGGTCCTCATAGACGGTGAGATCACCGCTGATCTTGATCTGGTCGTCTGCCACTGCGAACAGGACGGAATAGGAACTGCCCGCCTGACGCTGGCAGTTTTTGCAATGGCAGACGCCGCACATCTGCATATCTCCTTCGATCTCGTAGCTTACCGCTCCGCACAGGCATCGTCCTGTCATCGTCATCTGCCATCTCCCTGTTGTTCGATTCTCGTCATCAGCGCCTGAGCCGCGGCCGGTGCTCTGATCTTGGCACCGCTGATGACAAACATATATACATCGCGGCTGGCGGCAAGCGATCCTGGCGGAGTAATATATTCCGCCTCCCCGGGCAGCTTGCCCTTGCTCCATTCGGTGGCGGTGGTTGCCCATGCATCCAATTCGCTGTCTGGATAGCCGGTCTCGATATCCTCCCGCGAGCACATCAGTCGGGCATAGGAGAAGTCGGCTGTCTGATCCGATATCTGAGGATATTTTTCGCTATGGGTGCAGACCACAGCAGCGTTGTATTTTCGTGCCAATTCAACGAATTCCAGGCAAAGGAAACTATCATGCCGTACTTCCAGCGCGTGGCGGAGCGGCAATCCCTCCAGCTTTTCCGGCAACATCTTGAGGAACCCCTCAAACTCCTCCGCATCGAATATCTTGGTCGGCATGAACTGCCAGAAGAGCGGGCCCAGCTTGTCGCCCAGTTCCACCAGCCCCTGATCCGTGAATTTTGCAATGCTCTCGCCGGCTTCGCGCAAATCCTTCCGGTTGGTGCAATAGCGCGATGCCTTAACTGTGAATTTGAAATCCTCCGGGACGGCATTATGCCATTTGGCAAAGCTCTCGGGTTTTTGGGTGCCGTAATAGGTACCATTGATCTCGATCGCTCCGAGATGCTCTCCGGCATATTTCAGCTCATCGGCCTGACGCAGTCCCTTGGGATAAAAGCTGCCTCGCCAGGGCGCAAAGGTCCAGCCACCAATTCCGCAGCGGATGCGCCCGTCAGCCATGTTTTCTCACAAAGACCGTGCCGGCAGAATAGCCGGCCCCGAACGAACAGATCAGGCCCAGGTCTCCCTCCTCCAGATCGTCGCTATGCTTATGAAAGGCGATGATGGAGCCGGCAGACGAGGTGTTTGCATAAGTATCGAGCACCGTCGGGCTTTCATCGTCGCTGGCTTCATGGCCCAGCACCCTTTGGGCAATCAGGCGGTTCATCCCGGCATTCGCCTGATGCAGCCAGAGACGGCGCAACTCGGTCGTTTCCAGTCCCAGCCGCTCGATCTGCTCGTTGATCATGGTCGCGACCATCGGCACCACTTCCTTGAACACCTTGCGGCCTTCCTGCACGAACAGCTTGTCCCTGTCGTCGCGGCTTTCCGGATGGGCTCGGTTGAGGAATCCGAAATTATTGCGGATATTGTTGGAAAATTGGGTTTTCAATTTCGTGCCGACGATTTCCCAATGTTGGGCAGGCGCAATATCCTTTGCTTCAATCAGGATTGCTGTCGCGACGTCGCCAAAGATAAAATGGCTGTCCCGGTCGCGCCAGTTCAGATGACCCGAACAGATTTCCGGATTGATCACCAGCACCGAGCGGGCGCTGCCGGAGCGAATATAATCCGCTGCCGTCTGCATGCCGAAAGTGGCCGACGAACAGGCGACATTCATGTCGAAGCCAAAGCCGTCCTGCATTCCCAGCGCGTCCTGTATTTCCACCGCAATCGCCGGATAGGCCCGTTGCAGATTGGAACAGGCGCAGAGCACCGCATCCACATCTTCCGGCTTGCGCCCTGCCCGTTCCAGGGCCTGCTTGGCAGCTTTTACACCGATTTCGGCGAGAACCGAGATTTCCTCATTCGGTCGCTCGGGCAATCGTGGGCACATGATTTCCGGATCAAGAATGGGGTCCTTGGACAGCACGAAACGCGACTTGATGCCGGAGGCCTTTTCGATGAACTCCACCGAACTATGCTGCAATTCCTCCATCTCTCCCGCTGCGATTGCTTGAGCATTTTCGCGATTGGTAAGATCCACATAGGCGTTGAAACTGGCGACCAGTTCTTCGTTGCTGATGCTGTCGTCTGGCGTGAACAGGCCAGTTGCGGAAATGACGGGAATAGAGCTGTCGGTCATGGGAAGATGCGGTTCCTTCTGCGAGTGCGCTTTCTGGTGGCGCTTGCGCCGATGGTAATCGTCCGGTGCCAAACTGGCAAGCAGGGTTGATCATGCTTTGCCTATCAATGCCGGCTTGCTATCAGAAAGGCATGACTGACCGCGTGAAACTGGATGACAGCTGGAGGCTGCCCCTGACCGGGGAATTTGAGAGCGATTACATGGCACTCCTGCGGGAGTTTCTGTTGCGCGAGAAAGCGGCCGGCAAAAAGATTTACCCCAAGGGAGCCGAATATTTCCGTGCCCTTGACTTGACTCCGCTCGACCGGGTCCGGGTCGTGATCCTCGGACAGGACCCCTATCATGGACCGGGCCAGGCGCACGGCCTGTGTTTCAGCGTACAGCCCGGTGTCCGTCCCCCGCCTTCGCTGGTCAATATCTACAAGGAATTGGAGAGCGACCTTGGCATCACGCGCCCGGATCATGGCTTTCTCGAGCATTGGGCAAAGCAGGGCGTGTTGCTGCTCAACAGCGTGCTGACCGTGGAGATGGCCCAGGCCGCGTCCCATCGCGGCAAGGGATGGGAGCAATTTACCGACGCAATCGTGCGCCTGATTGCCGCCAAGCCGGACCCCGTCGTGTTCATGCTTTGGGGCAGCTACGCGCAGAAAAAGGCGGCGTTTGTGAAAAGCGTCGAACAGGGCGGGCAGCATCTCGTGCTGAAGGCCCCTCACCCCTCGCCGCTGTCCGCCTATAACGGATTTTTTGGCTGCAAGCATTTCAGCAAGGCCAATGCGTTTTTCGAGAAGAACGGGCTGGAGCCGATCGACTGGAGCCTGCCGCCGGTGGACAGCTGATCCTGACCGGCCAGTGGTCGGGGTGAAGTAGCCAGCTTTTGCCAGGCACCCCCATCAGCCAGCTGCTATTGCGCGGCAGCGGCATCCGTAGCCTGTATCCACGCACCAATATCGCGCGCGACCTGTTCTGGTGTTTCTTCCATCGGCAGATGCCCGGCATCGGCATAGGAGATCAGCTTGCTTTGGGGAATCGCGGCAGCAAAAGCGCGCGCATGGGACAAGGGAATGACTTTGTCCTGCTCTCCCCACAACAGAAGCACTGGCATTTCCAGACTTCCGATTTCGGCCCATTTTTCCGGTTCACGCGGCGTATTCGCTCGCGCCACCGCCGCCTGACGATTGCCGGGGAAACGCAGCAAATCCCAATAGCGATCGACCAGTTCATCGGTCACCCGTTCAGGGTGGGCAACACTTTCCTGCAGTGACGATTTGACCAGAAAACGCGGTGTGATTTCCGGCAACAGCATTTGTCCGAACCATGACTGGGCGAGTCTGGCGCCAAAATAGGGTTTGACCTTTTCCGCCACCTGGGCACCGGACGCATCGATCAGGACAAGGCCCGACGTCCGCTCTGGCACGGACAGGCCAGCTCGCCACACCAGCCAGCCGCCCATGCTGTTGCCGACCCAATAGGCCCTCTCGATACCCACCGCGTCCAGCACCTTGACCGCTTCTGCTATATAAGTTTCGGCGTCATAGGCTCCCGTTGGATTGGGTCCGGTCAGGCCGTGCCCGTAAAGATCCAGCGAAATCATGTGATATTTGTCACCGAGCAATGCAACCAGCGGTTCCCATGTCTGCAACATGCTGTTCGACCCATGGATCAGAAGGATCGCCGGCCCTTCCTTATTGCCCTCGTCCCGATAATGGATTTTCCCGCCATGCCCGTCGTCGAGAAAGCGGGACGATGGATTCGTATATGTCGCGATCATTGCATCGCGGTCTGTATCGGGTGTCCGGAAAAGGAAAAACGCCGCTCCGAGAACGACCAGCAGCAAAAGGATGAAATGGATCGTCTTTTTCATGGCCGTGCTCCCGTCAGAACCGGCCATATATAACAAACATGCGGATCAGCGCCAACGGGCTAGTCCACGGTCCGCCATTCGCCCGGCGACAATCCTTCAAGCGACCATTCTCCGATGTTCCAGCGCACCAGTCGCAAGGTCGGATGCCCTGCAGCCGCCGTCATTCTGCGTACCTGCCGGTTTCGGCCCTCGCTGATGGTCAGCCTGATCCAGCTATCAGGGATGCTTTTCCGAACCCGGATCGGTGGATCGCGTGGCCAAAGATTCGGTTCGGCGATCCATTCGGCTTCAGCAGGCCGGGTTATTCCATCTTTCAGCTCAATACCTTGCCGCAGCAAGGAGAGACTCTCTTCCGCGATCTCGCCTTCGACCTGAGCCAGATAGGTTTTCGGCATCTTATATTTCGGCTCCGCAATCCGCGCCTGCAGCTTGCCGTCATCGGTGAGAATCATAAGCCCTTCGCTGTCGCGGTCCAGACGGCCTGCCGGATAGACGCCGGGCACATCGATAAAGTCGGAAAGCGTCGCCCGTTTGGTTTCGCTGCCACGATCGGTGAATTGCGGCAGTACGCCGAAGGGTTTGTTGAACAGGATCAGTTTTGCCATGCCCCCCTCTTGGCAGTGGCGACCGGATTGAGCAACGTAACAACGTTGCCTTGGCCAAACGTCATCGCTCATGGTCAATATTGCCGCGGTATTGCTACCCGTACCAGTCGAAAACGTGTAACGCATGCCCATGCAATTCAAGAGTTTCGATACTGCGGCTTTTCTGCGCGATTATTGGCAGAAAAGACCGGCGCTGATCCGCGATCCCTGGCGATCCTGGCAGAACCCTCTGTCGCCTGATGAACTGGCTGGCCTGGCTTGTGAAGATCATGTGGAGTCGCGTCTGATCACACAATCCAGCGACGACTGGAACGCCGAACATGGCCCCTTGCCTGAAGCGCGTTTTGGTGATCTGGGGAAATCCCCCTGGACGTTGCTGGTACAGGCAGTTGATCAGCATGTCCCCGATGTCGCGGCGCTGATCGAACCGTTTCGGTTCATTCCCAATTGGCGGATCGACGACGTAATGGTGAGCTATGCCAGCGATGGCGGCGGGGTCGGACCGCATTTTGATCATTATGACGTTTTCCTGATCCAGGGTCTCGGGCAGCGGCGCTGGCAGATCGGCGGCATGTGCGATGACCAGACTGCCTTGCGATCACATGAAGACCTTTTGCTGCTCGCCAATTTTGAAGCGACCGAGGAATGGATCCTGGACCCGGGCGACATGCTCTATATTCCGCCGGGCATTGCCCACAACGGGGTTGCCGTAGGCGAAGATTGCATGACGTACAGCATTGGCTTTCGCTCTCCTTCGAGAAAAGAGCTGATCAGCAACTGGTGCGACGAACTGCTGCCTACGCTGGGCGATGATGACCGCTACTGCGATCCCGATCTGTCCCTTCAGAAAAATCCCGGCGAAATATCCGCCAGTGCCATCGACCGGCTGCACAGCATGCTGACGGAGAAGCTGAAGGATAGGGAGGCATTTGCCCATTGGTTTGGCGAATATAACAGCACACCGCGATATCCGGAAACGGACTGGCGGCCGGAAAAACCGATCGGATCAGAGCAGTTGCGCGAATTGCTGGAAGCCGGCCATCCCTTGATTCGGAACCCGGCCAGCCGCTTTTCCTTTGTCCGCCCGGACGAAAGCAAACTGCTGCTGTTTGTCGACGGCCAATCGATCGTTTGCGAAGATATCGTTATGCTGGTCGCTGAAAAACTATGCGCGCAGGAGAGGTTCAATGCCGATCCGGAATGGCTGAACTCCAACCGCGTCATGGCGCTGCTCGCCGACCTGTACAATCGCGGCAGTCTTGCCTTCGACTGGAGCTAGATGCTGCGCCAACCGAAGACAAAAAAAGGGCGGCAGCGCCGAAGCCCTGCCGCCCTTTTTGTATTTCAGACTCAAGCCTGCTGCAGGTTCACAGCGGCTTTCTTGCCATTATTTCCGGTTTCAACATCATATGTCAGACGTTGCTCTTTTTCGAGCGACTGCATGCCGGCAGCCTGAACTGCGGTAATGTGCACGAAGCTGTCATCGCCACCGTCTTCAGGAGCGATGAAACCATAGCCCTTGTCGGTGTTGAAAAATTTTACGGTGCCTGTAGGCATAGTCTTATTCCTATTCATAACTTAATTATGTCCGATCATGCAAAATGCAGAACCGGACGGGATTGGCCAACTTCGAGAAATGGGAAAAAGAGTATGCAACCTTAGGGGCAGCGAAACCATGATTTCGTCGTAACGCGATTTATTAGCTGCCGTCTCTATAGCAGCCTAATCCCTAATAAGCAAACAGATGTATTTCCGTTGTTTCATGGCCGACAGAAATTGTGTAGCAACGGTGCTGATGAACACACTGATGCGGACCGGCCTGCCAGCGCTTTTGCTCTATATTCCCCTGGTCGCGTGCGATCCGGATCCAATTCCGACGCCGGAATCCTCTCCTCAGAATCTGTTTTTTGAGCGCCTGGCCCAGCTGTGCGGCCAGGCTTATGCGGGTCTGCTGGTATCCGACCAGACAGCCGATGCTGAAATGAAGGGCAAGCCGATGATCATGCATGTGGCCGGCTGCAGCCCCAACGAAATCAGCATCCCCTTTCACATTGCCGAGGATCGCGGCGAGTGGAACCGGTCGCGCACCTGGATCATTTCCCGCACAAATGAGGGCCTGCGTCTGAAGCACCGGCATCGGCACGAGGACGGCAGTCTGGACAGCGTGACCAATTACGGCGGTGACACCGAAAGCCCGGGAACCGCAAGTCGGCAGGAGTTCCCGGTCGATGCCAAATCCATAGGTTCCTTTCGCGCCAACGGTCTGGATCAGTCGGTCAGCAACATATGGGCGGTCGAAATCACTCCGCCGGACCAGGCGGATGCGCATTTCGCCTATGAGCTTCGCCGCCCGGAATCGGCAGACGGTCGGCATTTCCGTGTTGAATTTGACCTTTCCAAGCCAGTGGCGCTGCCACCGCCTCCCTGGGGCGACTGAACGGACATGATCGCCCAGCTCACCGTCAGCGCGCTCATGGTTGCTCTTACCGTGTTTATTCACGGGTCGGGAATCTACCTCCTGGGCAGGCTTCTGAGAATAGAGGCAAGAGAAGAAGCGGCAGAACATATTCACCCGATGTCGCCGCGCGGCATTGCGGTAACCCTGGCGCTGGTCCTTGGCCTGATCGCGCTGCACGGTTTTGAGATATGGCTATATGCATTTTTGTTTCTGGCTCTGCATGCAATGCCCACACTCAACGAAGCGATCTATTTTTCGACCATCACCTATTCGACGACCGGATATGATGATGAGGGATTTGCCGAGGGGTGGCGCATGGTTGCGGCGATTGAAGGGGTGAATGGCGTTGTCCTGCTGGGCTGGTCCACCGCCTTTTTCGTGACCGTCGTGGCGCGCATGGGGCGCACCAGATGACCATCGCCGAACCCGAAGAAAGCTTCCAGCGTCGCTTCTTCCGATGGCTGCTGGCAATCATCTATCTGGTCGCAGGTATTGCGCATATCCGCTCTCCCGGAGGTTTTCTGGCGATCACCCCCGAATGGGTCCCTTTCCCTGCAAAGGTCATCCTTTTCACCGGTATTGCAGAGATCGCCGGAGCCGTTGGCTTGATGGTTCCACCGAAGCTGATCCCGAACATCCGCTACGCCGCGGGTATCGGACTCGCGCTATATGCTCTGTGCGTCTACCCGGCGAATATCAATCATGCGATCAACAATATCGCGATCGGCGGTTCCACCGCGAGCTGGCTCTATCATGGTCCTCGCCTGGCCTTGCAGCCGGTGTTCATCTGGTGGGCGCTGATATCGGGCGGAGTGACAAACTGGCCATTCCGGAGAAAATAGCAGATAAACCTGCCCTTAATCGGGTATGTTGGATAGAGACGAGCCTGATAGATTGAATCCAGAAAAGGAGCAGGACATGGAAAAGCATGGCGACGAGATTGAAGTAACCGAGCGCGAGGCGAGCAACAAGCCGCGGACATCTCACAATGTCAGGATTGTTCTGGCGGTTTCCCTGCTGCTCGCAATTGTCGTGCTGTCGCTTGTCTGGATCATCCCGGCGCTGAGCTAGGCTTCCCCGACCGGCGGCGCGCCAAGGACGTCAGACGGCTCCGGCGATATAGGCGACGAGCAGCGCCGATGGCAGAAGCAGGGCCTGCGCCAGAAGCGTCCCTCCCACCCGGCTGAGCGAGAGCCAGGTGATTGTCCGCCGGAACATCGGCTGGCTGACCCGGCCGCTGACCACGTCGTCGGTCATTACGGACAGCTGCGGGTCAATAACGACAAACAGCAAGATTGTGGCAAAGCCGTTGATGACGGCCGAAAGCTGTGAAGCCGTAACCCGATATTCGGGGTTGAGATAACCGGCATATAATGATCCGACGACCCCCACCGTCAGCAGCGCCTGGGCCACGATATTGAGGATGATGATGGTCATCGATACACCGCGCGGCTTGCGCAGATCGGTGAGGTGCACGGCCTTGGGAGCGGTAACGGTTCTGCCGACATAGCCGATCCCGCCCTTGGTGAAAGCGTGCCAGATCAGGCGGGGCATCGATCGGTGCTCGTGAAACTCAAGGATGGCGCTGCTGAACCAGCGCTGCACCGTGGGAACAAGCAATGCGCCGACGATCGTCGCGGCGGTGGCCGCGAGCAATACCAGCCGGAAATCGGTGAGCAATCCCTCTCCGCTGCCGTTGGCCAGACCATTCTCGATCCGCTTGGCGAGAAACGGACCCAGGAAGCTGTTTGACAGCCGCGAGACCAGCACCAGAATGTTGAACAGGGCGAAGGAAACGGCAATGCGACCGGTACGAACACCGGCAATGCGAGCCGAATAAGCCAGCGCCCCGATCAGATGAATGGAGAAGGTCAAACCGCAAATAATTACAAGCTGCTGATCCATGATTTTTCCGATGTGCCCTGCCGATTCACGCGCGAGTCGGGTGCGAAGCGGAATCGCCCATGAACCAAAACTTGGCATAACCAAATAATATTTTGCAGCGCCCCGCCGCTTTCGCTCTGGCGCCGGATTACACTCCGTTTTATTGGCCTTTTCGAAACCCGGTGCGCTATCCTGATCGGACCCGCTCATGCTTGCTGTTCTTGCGCCTTATTCCTCGACATTGGTTGCCCTGATCCTGCTGTTGCTGCTGATTGCTTTTGCGACGGAAATCCGGCCGCCCGAGGTTACTGCGATCGGCGCAGCCGCGCTGCTCCTTCTCCTCGGCCTGATTACAACCGACGATATTCTGGCGGCGATGAGCAATCCCGCGCCGCTGACGATTGCAGCGATGTTCATCATCTCGGGGGCCCTGGTCCGAACCGGCACGCTCGAGGCCTTTGCCCTCAAGGTGACGGGCCTGGCCAAGACGGCGCCCGTGCTGGCGACCGGCTTGCTGCTGGTCGCGATTGCCGCGCTGTCCGGCTTTACCAACAATACGCCGCTGGTCATGATGATGATCCCGATCGGCATAACGCTCGCCAAGGAACTGGGCGAGCGGCCATCGAAGATATTGATGCCCATATCCTTTGCCGCGATCCTGGGCGGCACCTGCACGCTGATCGGCACCTCGACCAATATTCTGGTCGACGGCGTGGCTCAGAAGAACGGGCTGGCCGGCTTTTCGATATTCGAGATCGCGCCGGCGGGCATTGTCATCGCACTGGTCGGCGTCGGTTATCTTGCGCTGACTCGCCACTTTCTGCCCGACCGCGATACGATGAGTTCGTTGCTCGATGAAAGCCAGAGCAAGCGATACACGATGTCGGTCTTCATCGGTGGCTCCTCTCCCTATATCGGCCAGATCGCCAGCGAGCTGGACCTGTTCCGCAACGGCGAGCGGCGACTGGTCGATGTCATCCGCAACGATGTGCCGATCCGCAAATCTCACAAGCAATATGCCATCCGGGAAGGTGATGTACTGGTGATGCACACCAACGAAGCCGATGTGATGACCATCCGCGAGCGCGGCAAACTGCCGCTGACGAAGAGCGACGACAGCCAGCAGTTTGTCCCGATGTCTTCGCACCGATCCAAACTGGCGGAAATATTGCTGCTCTCCGATGCGCATCTGATCGGCCTCAGCCTCAAGGAAGCGGCCCTGCCGCAGCGCTATGGCGTTCATCCGATTGCGATGCACCGCAGGGGCAGCAACCTGACCGAGCAATATGACAGCACCAAACTGCAGGTCGGCGACACTTTGCTGCTCGAAGGCGCGCAGGCCAATATCCGCCGTCTCGTTGCCGGCGAGAATCTGATGAACGTCAGCGAGCCCAAGACCCGGGGTTTCCGGCGGCATAAGGCGCCGATCGCCATTGCCGTGATTCTGGCGGTGGTGCTGGCCGCATCGTTTGACATCATGCCGATTGCCGGACTCGCGGTGCTCGGAATGGCCGCGGTGCTGGTCACTCGCTGTATCGAGCCGGATGAGGCCTTTGCCTCGGTCGACTGGCGGATCATCGGTTTGATCGTGGCGATGCTGGCTATTGGTACCGCGCTCGAGAATGCTGGCCTGGTCGAGATGCTGGTCGCGGCAGCCACACCGTGGTTGTCTGGCATAGCGCCGATCTACGCGCTCGCCGCCATCTATCTGCTCAGCCTTTTGCTGACTGAACTGGTGACCAATAATGCGGTTGCCGTAGTCGTCACGCCGATTGCGATCCAGCTCGCCCAGTCGCTGGGGGTGGATCCTCGGCCCTTTGTGATCGCGGTCATGTTTGCCGCGAGCGCCAGTTTCCTGACGCCGATCGGTTACCAGACCAACACGTTGGTCTATGGGGCGGGCGGCTATCGTTTCCTTGATTTTGCCCGTTATGGACTGCCATTGACCGCACTTGTTGCGATCACTTCGATCGTCATTATTCCCATAATCTGGCCGTTGTGAGGGTGTAGCCTTGAGTTAAATCCGGAATAGCAGTTTGCGCGCCTGAAGTGGCAGCGGGGCCTCGCCCCAAATCGAATCTGCCGGTACCGGCCGGAGATGGACTCCCGCCTGCGCGGGAGAACGGTCCAAAGTTCGTGAAAGTTCGGGCCAATGACGGTTTTTCGACCACCTCGTTGCTTCACTCGATTCCGTCTGATTTATCTACATTATCAGATATTTGCAGCTTGTTTGGAGTAAGTCTTGTTAAATGGGGCGATCCAACAGCATCCTCTTCACCGATCCGGTCCTGCCGCTGCCAGTGCGGCAATTTTCCGTCCATGATGTCGGCAATCTCCAGCGCATCATTCAGCTCCTCCGGTGACAGCAGCTTCTCCGGCTCGGCCGGCGGTTCGGGCCCGAGCAGTTTCAGGGCTTCCGCGACCGGCATCTGTGCGGGCACGGTTTCCTGGCCCTGCCCCTGCGCCTGGCCGAAGCCATGCGCGTGGCGGTAGCGTTCCGGCCCGTGGGCGCGGATCAGGAACATCAGCAGACGATCATTATATTTGCGCTTTGTGTAAATATGGTTGCCGTCCTTATCGAGCACCACATCATCAACGCCATTGATCGCCCGATCGAATGCAATGTCAACCAGCCGTCTGGAAGAATTCCCGAGCGCCGCTTCCCAAGCGGCGGCAAATCCTTCTGCCCCCGGTGCGCGGCGCAGTGTGTAGGCGGAAGAATCCGACATGCCGACGCTGTGCGCAGCCGCTATCACTTCGCCGGTATCGGCCAGAGCGCCAATAAAGGCGCGCTGGCGCTCGGGTGTCCATCCATCCTTCCGTCGTTTGCGCAGGACGGGGACCCAGTCATAGTCATCAGGATTGTGACCGTGCCGATCCAAATCAGGAACATCGAGATCCGATTCATTTGGAGTTTTGTCGGGATTAATGGGGGTTTGGGGGGGTTTATTGTCTGTCATGAGAGACAGAATAACCTATTTGGTTATCTGTAGGAAAGCGTTTCCAGAAGAAAATTGTGCTGAAGTTACAGAGGGTAATATTTCACACCAGAGATTTTTGCCCAGCAACCGCGCGAATCGGCCATGCTGGCGATGGCACATCGAACCTATCGTATCAATTTTGGATGATAGCTTGGTCGACCGTTGCCACCCCAGCCGGAAAGCGTGGTCGCATTCCGGCTGAGGGCGAACGATGGTCAGATTTCGGTCAGGCTCTTCGCATGAAATGCGCGATAGCACCGATTACGAACAAGACGATGAATATCAGAAAGACGATCTTGGCGATGCCCACTGAAGCACCGGCTATTCCACCGAAGCCCAGAACGGCTGCAATCAATGCTATGACCAGAAATGCGATCGCTAAACGTAACATGGCTGTTTCCTTTTCGAATTCGTTGGCAAGGGGCCGTACCGACGTCCAAACGGAACCGATACGGCCTGTATGAAGGCTATTAGACTTTACACCCGGAGCGCCTTTTTGCCGGGCATCCTTGCAAGATAATACTCCGGCAAACGCATATCGTTGCATCGAGGGTCATCAAATTTGAGAACAAGGTTCAAAGTTCGAACGAGCTTCGGGAGACCGCCAATGTACCCGTGGCTTTCAGCCGGTTGCGTCATATGCTTACCCGGGACCGAAACTTTGCGATTTTGGGCAGGCTCGTGGCAATGTTTGCATGGTCTGGTGCTCGCAGGAGCGCAGGAGGTTTTGGCAGCTTTCTTCGACAACGTGATGACGACTGCCCAATTTGGTTTTCCGGCCGTCAGGTATTTTCGGCTATTTGCATCAACCGGATAGCGACCTCAGTAATTCGACGCTTTTAACGGCGGCTATTGGGTGGGGAGCAGAATGGCTGGTTTTCGGCGGTATAGCCGCCACAGCTTCGCTGTCTGCTTAGCTCACTGAACGAGCGGAACAGCATCCTGCATCAGCCAGTAAGTCGTGTTCTCCTCCGAACACCAAAATCCTTCGAAGCCCTCGCTCAACCGAAGGTCACGCAGGCGCTGGGCTGTGCCGAATATCGCAGTGTAAAAGCTGTCCCAATGCACCCAAACCAGCAGTGAGTGATCAGGTGCCATCAAGCGTCTTGCGCCCCACTTAGGAAAATCGTCCCGCGTTTCCCATGGAGAAGAATTGGCAAGGGACGCCAGCGAAATTAGCTTCTCATCCTCGTCGAACTCATCGCCTACCAAGATCTCCGACAGACCCGCGTTTTGAAACATAGAAACGATCTCAGCCTCCATGGTCGGCTGAAAATCGCCTTCTGTCGGCAAGAAAATACTCTGCCGATTGCAGTAGGTAACTAGCCGCTCCGCTGCGTCCTGATCTTCAAGCTCGCGCCTGAGGCCCTTAATGTTCGTCCTTAACGCCCGGTCGAGCTCGCGATGGTCGTGCAGGCCTACTTCCTTGCAGATTTCCCGCCATCCGATCCGGCGGCTAAAACGCTTTGTAATGTCGGCAAGCGAACCGCCAGGAATTTCTTTCCCAGTACGGCGTGTGGCCGCTTGCTCGTCCATCCATTTGAGAAGGTCGACGTCTTTGGGGCGGTGTGATCCTGTCAAAACCAACGTCCCGTGATCGCAAGAGGTCGGATCAAGTCCTTCAACGGTGAAGAACGGATGCAAGGCGATGAAGCCGTGGGTAAATGCCCCCTGATACCAAGGCAACATCGCCGTATCGTCCGGGGGTGAAAACTTCATGCGGTGAATATCGTCCATGTCCGTCCATTACACACGGAATAGCTACAGTCTACAATGCCCACTTTCAGAATCCGGCGCTGATGTCCGCATTTGGGGCGGAAGCGGAACCGCAATTTCTAAGTTCCTAATATCCACTTTTGCACCAAAAGTTTATAACAAGCAGCCCGCTAGATTTCGACCTGTGAACCCAGTTCAACCACCCGGTTGGAAGGAATGCCGTAGAATAATGTCGCTCTGCCGGCATTGCGATTGAGGAAGGAAAAGATCGAATTGGAGATGCCGCGGATCAGATTTCCGGATCGCTTGAAGGTGATTGTTTCCCGACCCAGATAATAGCTCGCCTTTTCAAAGTCGAGGTCAAGTCCCATGGCCTTGCAGCGGTTCAGCCGGTTGGGGATATTGATCCGTTCGTTAAACCCGTAGTTGAACGTGACGCGATAGAAATTCGTGCCGAGTTTTTCGATAATTATCTGATCATCCCGGGGGATTTTCGCGGTGGGCCGGATTTCAACATGCAGCAGAACGACATTTTCGTGCAGTGTCTTGTTGTGCTTGATGTGATGCAGCAAGGAGGTCGGCACGCCTTTTGACAGGGACGTCATGAAAATGGCGGTGCCGGGTGCCCTCAAAACCGAACTGGAGGGCAGCCGCTTGACGAATTCGGATGCTTCCATCTCCCCGTGCTTCACCTGCTCCCGCAGCTTCTTCCTGCCTTTGGTCCAGATCGTCATCACGGTGAAGATCATCGTGGCGACGATGGCAGGGAACCAGCCGCCGTCGAAGAATTTCACGATATTGGCCGTGAAATAGGCAAAATCGAGCGGGATGAAGATGATGGCCAAGCCAATCAGCAATGCCTTGCTCCAGCCCCATCGCGCCAAAACGAAAAGCGTTAGGAAAGTGGTGATGACCATATCCATGGCAATGGCAAGGCCATAGGCAGAGGCTAGGTTCCCCGACGAACGGAACAGCAGAACCAGCCCGATCGTCGCGAACAGCAGCATCCAGTTCACGAAGGGAATGTAAATCTGGCCGAATTCCTCGCCATCGGTCTGGACCACGGCCATGCGCGGCAATTGGCCCAGTTGCATCGCTTGGCGGGTGAGCGAGAACACGCCGGAAATGACGGCTTGCGAGGCAATGACGGTGGCGATGGTTGCAAGAATGATCAGCGGGATCAGTGCCCATTCCGGCGCGAGGTGGAAAAAAGGCTGGGCAATTTCCTGATTGTCGGAAAGCACCAGCGCTCCCTGTCCGAAATAATTGAGCAATAGGGCCGGGAGAACAAGCACGAACCAGGCGAGCTTGATCGGCTTGACCCCGAAATGGCCCATATCCGCGTAGAGAGTCTCTCCTCCCGTGACCACCAGGAAGACCGTACCCATGACAAGAAAGGCCGTATCGGGCTCGGAAGTCATGAACTGGATCGCCCAAGTGGGGCTGAGAGCCATCAGAATGCCCGGCTCCATCCAGATACCGCGCAAGCCAAGCAGCGCCAGCGCCGAAAACCAGATGATCAATATCGGGCCGAAGACGCGGCCGATTTTCGCGGTTCCGAAGCGCTGGATCGAGAACAGGCCGATCAATATGCCAATCGTCATCGGGATGACGAAGGGCGTGAAGGCTGCCGTCACAAGTTCCAGCCCCTCAAGCGCGCTCAGCACCGAGATCGCCGGCGTGATCGCACCATCCCCGTATAACAAGGCTGCACCGAACAGTCCCGCCACGACCAGAATATGGCGCGTGCGGGATTTTCCAGACACTTTGGTTTGCAGCAGCGACACCAGAGCGATGATACCGCCCTCCCCGTCATTGTCGGCCCGCATCACGACCAGCAAATATTTGATCGAAATGACGATGATCAGCGACCATGTGATCATCGAAAGGACACCAAAGATATGACCTGGAGTGACGTCGAGATGCGCCAGGCCAAGAAAACTCTCGCGAAAGGCGTAGAGGGGGCTCGTTCCGATATCCCCGAATACAATACCTAGAGCAGCGAGAGTCGTGGGAAGGAGTTTGTCAGACGATTTTATGTCATCATTCATTGCGGAATTTCTCTATCGGAGCCTTGGTTCTTTCCTTGCTCGCCCCTCGTTATCTTAACTGGCGAGTTTTCGCAGCGATAATATCGTCTTGCGCCGACAAATAATTTTTTAGGCAGGAATGCCATGCGGCGATGCCATCAGCCAGGAGCCGCGAGGGACCATCGCCCGGCAAGGGCTTTGCGGCTAAGAAGGCCCCGCTTGAGTTTGTAATATTATTTACAATATTACACCAAAATAACTAGAATCCCCGACATTGCGACGAGAATTTTGACAAGAATCACTGGTGCAATCCCTCAAAATAAGCCACCAACGCTTTCAGACGCTGAAAATTATTTGACAGCACAACTGAGAGTGCCTCCCCAATTTTAAGGAAACAGCTATGTCCTACCAAGATTTCAAAAGCTCGGCAGAGAGCCTGATCAACAGCCAGAACGGCACGTGGAGCGGCATCGATGCCGAATCCGTCGCCCGGATGCAGTTGCAGAACCGGTTCAAGACCGGCCTCGACATTGCCAAATATACCGCCGCCATCATGCGCGAGGATATGGCCGCCTATGACGCCGACAGTTCGAAATATACCCAGTCGCTGGGTTGCTGGCACGGTTTCATCGCGCAGCAGAAGATGATTTCGATCAAGAAACATTTCGGCGATACCAAGCGCCGCTACCTCTATCTGTCCGGCTGGATGGTCGCGGCTTTGCGCAGCGAATTCGGCCCCCTGCCCGACCAGTCGATGCACGAGAAAACCTCGGTACCGGCGCTGATCGAAGAGCTCTACACTTTCCTGCGTCAGGCCGATGCCCGTGAACTGAACCTCCTGTTCCGCGACATTGATGCGGCGCGCGAAGCTGGTGACAGGGCAGCAGAAAAAGCAGCGATGGACAAGGTCGAGAATTTCCAGACCCATGTCGTTCCGATCATTGCCGATATCGATGCCGGCTTCGGCAACGCCGAGGCAACCTATCTGCTCGCCAAGAAGATGATCGAAGCGGGCGCCTGTGCCCTGCAGATCGAGAACCAGGTCTCCGACGAAAAGCAGTGCGGCCACCAGGACGGCAAGGTTACCGTACCGCACGAGGATTTTCTCGCGAAGATCCGTGCCTGCCGCTACGCTTTCCTCGAGCTTGGCGTCACCGATGGCATCATCGTCACCCGTACCGACTCGCTCGGCGCCGGGCTGACCAAGCAGATTGCGGTTTCCAACGAACCCGGCGATCTCGGCGACCAGTATAACAGCTTCCTCGATTGCGAGGAGATTGATCCGGCTACCGCGAAGAACGGCGATGTCATCCTCAACCGCGACGGCAAGCTGCTGCGTCCCAAACGGCTGCCATCCAACCTGTTCCAGTTCAAGCCGGGCACCGGCGAAGACCGCTGCGTACTCGACAGCATCACCTCGCTGCAGAACGGCGCCGACTTGCTGTGGATCGAGACAGAGAAGCCTCACGTCGAACAGATCGCTGGCATGATGGACCGGATTCGCGAAGTCGTACCGAATGCCAAGCTGGTCTATAACAACTCGCCGTCGTTCAACTGGACGCTGAACTTCCGCCAGCAGGTCTATGATGCGATGAAGGCCGAAGGGCTGGACGTGTCGGAATATGACCGCGATGCGCTGATGGATGCGAAATATGATGATACCGAACTGGGTGAAGCGGCTGACAAGCGCATCCGCACCTTCCAGGCCGATGGCTCCAAGCGCGCCGGTATCTTCCACCATCTGATCACGCTGCCGACCTATCATACCGCGGCCCTGTCGACCGACAATCTGGCCAAGGAATATTTCGGCGACGCCGGCATGCTGGGCTACGTCCTTGGGGTGCAGCGCAAGGAAATCCGCGAGGGTATTGCCTGCGTCAAGCATCAGAACATGTCGGGCAGCGACATTGGCGATGACCACAAGGAATATTTCGCCGGTGAAGCCGCGCTGAAGGCCGGTGGTGCGCACAACACCATGAACCAGTTCGGTTAAGTCATCAGAGTTCGGATGCCCTGCCCCTTCGGGGCATCCGATACCACCAGTTTTCCTGGGGAGGAAAAACTATCCGTCGGCAGCAATGCCGGCGGATTTTTTCTGTGCATTCCGGCTGGCGGACCGCTATCGGGGACAGACATTATGGATGAAGGCGGCCGGGCATGTTGATCGTACGGCCGGGCAAAGGGGGCAGCATGGCGTTGCGGAAATCCGGTTCGATCCTGGCGCTGGCGGCGCTGCTTTCCGCTTGCGGCGGTGGTGGCAGCAGCAGCAGCAATGTCGTCAGCCTGCCGCCCGGCGGCGGCGGCGGCGCGACGCAAGCCCCTACGCCGGCACTCGGCAGCAGCACCTGCTCGCTGCAGAGCCGGCAAAACTGGGCGTTTGACCAGATCAACGAATGGTATCTCTTCCCCGAAACCCTGCCCGCGAGTCTGAGTCCCGCGCCTTATGGCACGGTGCAGGCCTATATCGACGCGCTCACTGCGACGGCGCGAAATCAGGGTCGCGACCGGTATTTCACCTATATCACCTCGATCGCCGAGGAAGAGGCCTTTCTGAGCTCCGGCGCCACTGCCGGCTTCGGCATGCGGCTGAGCTATGACAGCCCGTCGGCGCGGCTGTTCGTGCTCGACGCCTTCGAGGGCGCACCGGCGCTGGCCGCAGGCATCGACCGCGGCAGCGAGATTCTGGCGATCGGCACCAGCTCGGCCAACCTGCAGACGGTCGCGTCGCTGTTCGCCCAGGGCGGCGCGGCAGCGGTGAGCAGCGCGCTCGGCCCGTCGACCGCCGGCACCAGCCGGGTGCTCCGCTTTCGCAATGCCGCCGGTGCCGAGACCACGACAACGGTCGGCAAGGCGGATTATGCGATCCAGCCGATCTCGCCGCGCTATGGAGTGCAGATCCTCGACAATGGCGGCACCCGGACCGGCTATATCAACCTGCGTACCTTCATCGACAGCGCCGAGCCGCAGCTGCGCGACGCCTTTGCCCGGTTTCGCACCGACGGCGTGACCGATCTGGTGATCGACCTGCGCTATAATGGCGGCGGACTGGTGCGCACCGCCCAGCTGTTTGCCGACCTGATGGGCCGCAACCGCTTTGCCAGCGACATTCTCTCGGTCACCCGCTTCCGCCCGAGCAAGGCGAGCTTCAACGAGACCCGCAACTTTCAGCCGCAGCCGCAGTCGGTGGCGCCGACCCGGATTGCCTTCATCACCACCGGTGCCTCGGCCTCGGCCAGCGAGCTGGTGATCAACGCGATGATCCCCTATCTCGGCACCAATATGGCGCTGGTCGGCAGCAACAGCTATGGCAAGCCGGTCGGCCAGGTGGGTCTCGACCGCAGCGCCTGCGACGACCGCATCCGGATCATTGCCTTCGCCACCGAGAATGCCGCCGGCAATGCGGACTATTACAATGGCCTCGCCGGATCGGTGGCCAACAGCTGCCAGGCACCGGATGATATCACGCTGCCGCTGGGTGACCCTGCCGAAGCCTCCACCGCGCGAGCGCTCGGCTTTCTGGCGGGCGCTGCCTGCACCCCGATCAGCAGCACCAGCAGCGCGACTGTCGCCGCCCAGCGCACTGCGGTCCCGTCGGAGAGCGGGCACGTGAATTGCTGATGCCGGACCGGCCAACCCCGGCACAGCGCGAAGTGCCCGGCTCTTTCTGACGCCGGAAGCCATTTTTCTGCGCTCATTTTCAGCCGGTTATGCATTTTTTTTCGCTGGCTGTGCCGGATATCACCTGGCGCGGTGATGCCATGGGTCATTATCTCCTCAGCAACCAAGAAGGAGAAAGACCATGACCAAGATCATTTTGACCACCACACTCGTTCTGGCCCTCGGCTTTTCCCCGAGCAACGCCAGCGCACAGAGCCAGACCGACCTTTCTGCCGGCAACAACAGCAGCGAGGTCGGCCTGCTGCTGCCCGCGGTCCAGTCGGTGCGGGAAGCGGCGCGCCGCACTCCTCCGGCCCAGAACAGCGACGATATCATCGTCTCGGAATGGCGCAAATTCTTCCAGTTTCTCGCACCGCGCGAATAGGCGGACAAAGGGGTTTGACAATCCTGCCCCAGGCATGGCTATGATCCTGCCATGAACCAGAGCGATGCACAGGCCATTATCGACCGGCTCGCGCTCCAGCCGCATCCCGAGGGCGGCTGGTACCGCGAGACTTGGCGCGCAGATGCAGCGGAAGGCGCGCGGGCAAGCGCCACCGCGATCTATTTTCTGCTCGAGGCCGGGCAGCGCTCGCACTGGCACCGGGTGGACGCCGCGGAGTTGTGGCTCTGGCACGCCGGCAGTGCGCTGGCGCTCGGCACCGCACCCGGTGATGCGGGGCCAGTGGCCGAGATACGGCTGGGACCCGACATCATCGCCGGAGAGGCGCCGCAACATCTGATCCCGCCCGGTCACTGGCAGGCGACTGCGGCGGAGGAAGGCTGGGCGCTGGTCAGCTGTATCGTCTCCCCAGCCTTTGACTTTGCCGGATTTGAACTGGCGGCGGAGGGATGGGCTCGGGGCATGGCCTAATCCGCGCGCCCCTTCAGCTGGCGCAGGCGCAACAGCAAATAGAGCGCGAAGCCTACCGCGACGCCGGGAATGATCGCGAGCAAGATACAGATCCAGCCATGCCGGATCTGCAGCGCCTTCGCCTCATAGACGATCCACGCCGCCAGTATCGCCCAGCAGGCCAGCACATCGGACGAATAGCCGCTGGCATAAGGATTGACGAAGCCAGCGGCAAAGGCGCCGACAATATCCGGGTCCGCGACCAGCGGCGGAATGACGATGGTCGAGAAGAGAAAGAGAAACAGCGCGGCAATCGCGACGATGGTGGTCTGGAACAGCTTTTCACTCATGGCACGGGTCTCGCTTTGCAATTTGGGTGTCGCGGTGACGGATCACTCCCCTGTTATCGCCGAGTTTGGCGCACAAAGATAACCAGCGGCCCCGCGAGCGGCAATAGCGGGGATGAGTCCCGCCGAATCTTGCCTCTTCCCCTGCCGGTGAACTTTACAATACAGCATGATTTTATTTTCCGTAATCTTCCGGTTCCCCTGGCCAGTCGCGCTCCGGCGGAGCGAGCCGGTCAAGCCGCGCCAAGGCGCGCAAAAGCGCATGATTGTCGGGTTTCTTGATGGTGCCGACGTAGCGCCCGGCGCGCATCACCGGGCGGTAGCGGCCCTGCCGGATGCGCTGAAACAGGGCTTCTAGTGTAATCTTTGGCTGCGGGCTTGTCGGCACCCCCAATATCGCGTTCCAGGCCGCAACAAATTCCTCCGCACCGGGCTTGCGGCGGAGCTGGTAGGCGCTGTCACGGCTCATCCCGACTTGCGCGGCCGCTTTGCTGATACAGCGGGTTTCGGCGAGATAACCGAGAAATTCCGCCTGGCGCAGCGGCGTCCAGCCATCCTTGCGGGCGCGCAGCGGCACGGGGGTGAAGGCGGGGACGCGGGAAATGCGGCGGTCCTGGACCGCGCGGCTACGGGGGTCGGGGCGTTTTTCTGGCATGGCTCGGATTAAGCCATATTTGGGGGTATGTAGGAAAGCGGTTTTTGGTTGGGTGTGGCTGTCCCTGCTGCCGTTCGCACTGAGCCTGTCGAAGGACAGCTCACGCCGACAGGTGCACTTCGACAAGCTCAGTGCGAACGGAATGATGGGCCGTTGGCCCGCGGTTCGGGGAGGTGGAAGCCGGAACGGCTGACGGAGGCGTCGGCAACGCCAGCTCCCCGAGGGCGATATTCCACCCCCGGGGGCTGCTGGTCTGCGGTGCCGCTAGTCGGGCTTGCCGCTGCTCCGGCCGGAATCATTCCGGGCGCTGCTGCTGGTGCTCAATTCCCCGTGACGCGCGCTGTTGCGCCGCTCGCGCTCCGCCGAAGACTGGCGGCCGTTGGCATTGTCACCGCCGACGCGCTGAATATCCTGCACATCGAGGGCCAGACGGTCGGACGTCGACTGTCCGTCGGGCACCGCACGGCTTTGCGCATGGGCGCTTCCGGCAGCGATCAGGCTGGCAGCCAGGGTTGAAACGAATATGAGCCTTTTCATGATGTCTCTCCATTGTTGACGATCCCATCGTGCCGGCGAGCCCCCCGCCCTGCGCGTGACCGCCATCACGGGGCGCCGCCCGGCCCGCCCGCTAGCGTTGAAAAATGAGAACGCCCGCCGTTTTCCCAACCCGAATGGAGATTATGATGAAGCATATTATCGCAAAGACCCTGGCCCTTTCGCTGCCCCTCTCGCTGGGCCTGGCGACCGCCATCGCGGTTCCGGCAACCATCGCCCAGGCGCAAAGCTCGCTCAACGGCACCTATGTCAACGACGATGACAGCGCCAAGTGGGTGTTCGGCAATGGCACCGGCCAATTCTATCAGTACAAGTCGATCAACGGCAACCCCGGCACGATCGTCACCGATTTTCGCTACAGCATCGTCAACGGCGGCAAGACGCTGAACTATACCCAGACCGCGATCCGGCTGGAAAACCACCCGATGGGCCCGCGGTCGCAGAAGCTGAACAAGGCCTCGACGGAAAATATCGAGATCCGGCCGAACGCGATCGTGATCGGCGGAAAGATTTATACGCGGCAATAGGCGGCACCCGATCGCGCTGCCCGCAGGCAAAGCCGATTGCGTTCCTGTCCCGCCTGCGCAACACTCTCCCCGTAAAGGGAGAGAGATGCAATGACCGATCTGGAAGAGCGGCGGCTGAAGGTGGTGCGCGAGCATATGGCGCTGGAGATCACGCATGAATGGGACGCGGTGATCGATACGTTCGACCATCCGCGCTATGAACTGTATGGCAGCGGCACGGTGTTCGACGGCGAGGAAGCGGTGCGCGCCTATTTCGCGCTGTCGCGCACGCCCTTTCCCGACCAGGCCAATGAAGTGATCGCGATCGGCGCGGCGGGGGAACATGTGGTGCTGGTCGAATTCTGGCTGACCGGGACGCATCTCGGGCCGCTGACGGTGGGCGGAACGGTGGTCGAGCCGACCGGCAAGGCCTTTCGGGTGCGGATGGCGGCGAGCTTTGAATTTGCGCCGGGAAGCGACCGGATTGTGTGCGAGCGGGCTTATTTTGGGGAGGGGATGATTGCTAAGGCGTTGGGGTTGTGAGGGGGGTGCGTTATTTTCCACAAGTCAGGAGGTGTCTAGAATCTATATTCAACCGACACCAATGAACTTACGTTTTTTACTCGTGGCTTCGTGGGAGGCAAATTTATTGATGACTCTGTTTGAACAGCCCCCACCCCAAACCCTCCCCTGAAGGGGAGGGGCTTAATTCACGCCGCCTCCAGCCGCGGGATATTGTCCAGGGCGTCGCCGAGTTCGCGTTCGGCGATCTTGAGGTCGTAGCGGCCTTGCATCTTCAGCCAGATTTCCGGACCATTGCCGCACAGCTTGCCGATCCGCATGGCCATCTGGGCGGTGACGGGCTGCTTCTCATTCAGGATATCGTATAGCGTCTGGCGCGAGATGCCGAGCAGGCGGGCGATCTCCGTCTTGGGCCGTCCCAGCGCGGGGAGCACATCCTCGCGCAGGATTTCACCGGGGTGAACCGGGCGCATATTTCTGAGCATCGAACCAGCCATTAGTGATAATCCTCCAAGTCAACATCGATGGCATCCGCGCCATCCCAACCAAATGTAATCCGCCAGTTGCCCGAGGCGTCGACGGCAAACCGTCCCCTGTCCCGGCCTTTCAGGCCATGGAAACGCCAGCCGGGGACGTTCATCTCCTCCGGTGCGGTCGCCTCGTCGAGTTGCTCCAATATGCGGGCAAGGCGCGCGACATTGGGTACGCTGAGCTTTGACAAGTCACCGTGCAATATCATGCGCTTGAGCGCCTTGCTGCGGAACGAGCGGATCATGGCGTGTAAGGTAATGCCTTTCATAGCACATGTCAAGCATCGGCTGACATGGGATGGGCCGCCGTGCCCCCTCCCTCCCCCAAAGCGCCCAAGCGTTTTATTTCAGCGCCAATCCGCTGCCGATCCGGGAACCACCCCCTCCCCCGAACATTGATGAAGTGCAGGCAAGATCGCCTGCATCCCCCAAGGGCCGGACAGCCGGCCAAACATAAGGACCATGAAAATGGGCGAACTCGTAGACAAGGTAAAAGGCAATGTGAACGAAGCCGTTGGCAAGGCCAAGCAGCAGAGCAATGACCCCGAAACCCGCGCCAAGGGCAAGGGTCAGGAGACCAAGGGCAAGGCCCAGCAGGTCAAGGGCTCGATCAAGGGCGCACTGGGCGACAAGGTCTAGTCCCCGCCTCTCCCTGAATCGCTGGCGCTGCCCGTCTCCCCCACCCCCCAACGCGGGTGGCGCCAACGAAAGAAGCCGTCCCTTTCCGGGGCGGCTTTTTTTGTGGGGTGGTTGGGCGAAAACGGGATTGCGAGCCGGGCATTGTGTTCAGACGCACGGCCCCTCCACCACGCTGCGCGCGGTCTCCCTCCCCCTGCGGGAGGATATTTGCGGCACGAGGTCCGTTCCGGGCTGAGCTTGTCGAAGCACGGGTGGGATTGGGCACCATCGCCTTGCGCCCTTCGACAAGCTCAGGGCGAACGGGAATGGACAAGCTCAGGGCGAACGGGAATAGACGGGCGCAGGGCGAACGGAGATTTATGGGTTCAGAGCGAATTCGCGTTCCCGAACCGGCGCCCTTTAAGAACAGGCCTCGACATAGCCGAGCACCGGCATGGTGCCGACATGAATCTGGCTGACGGTGCCGTCGCTGCCGATCTCGAAGCGCAGCGCGGAATCGCCGCTGGCGGCGTTGGGGGCGGTGAGATATTTGCCGGGGGCATCGACATATTTGTGCGGCGTCGCCGGGAAGGGGAAATATTTTTTGACCTCCGCCTCGGTGGCGCCGGGGCCGATGCCCTCGACCAGCTTCACCTTGGAACGCTGGCCGATCGAGATGCGGCGGACCTTGTCGCCCTCGACGATTGCATAGGCACCGGGATAGTCGGGCGAGGAGAGCACCAGGCAGGCGTCGGACGCCTGCGCGCCGCGGACCGCCCAGCTGCTGCCAGCGGGCACCGGCTGGCCGATGCGCAGATCGCCGAGGCCCTCGAGCCGCAGGATATTGGGGTCGGCTGCGGCGGCTTCGGGCGCGGGCGAGCGGGGCTTGGTCGGCTCGACCGGCGGCACCGGCAGGGCGTCGGCACTGTCGTCGGAGGGCGCGGGATCGGGCGCCGGCTGCGAATTGCAGGCGGCAAGCAGGGCGAGCGGGGCAATTGCCAGGAAATATTTCATGCGACTATGACTCCGTTGACGGTAAAAGGTTCCGGCCCGGGCCGGTAAAATATGCGGACAGTCTAGCAAGTTTATTGCACCTGCCGAGTCAATTTGCGATCGCCGCGCCGGTGGTGGTCCGCGGTCGGTCGTGCCAGGCCCCGGTTCAGCCGGCACCGGCCCTCGCCTTGCGCATGGCGGCGACGAACGGGCTGTAGTCGACAAAGTCGAGATGGCGGGTGACCTTGCCGTCGACCACCGTCAGCACGATGACCATCGGCGTGACGCAGTCGACCAGCGTGCCGTCGCCGAGGTCCATGCCCCAGTGCAGCGCGCCTTCGTAGAGCGCGCTTTCGTCGGAAATCAGGCTGCGGGCCTTCACAAATTCCATATGGGTCAGGCTGGCATAGCCGGTGCGGAACCGCTCCATCATCGCCGTCCGGCCTTCGGACAGAACGCCGCCGAAAATATGGTTGGCGGTCGGATCCTGGAAGGTCGCGCTCTCGGCCAGCAGCGGTTCCAGCGCATCCCAGTCATTGGCGATATAGGCAGCGAAATAGGCGTCGGCGACCGGCGCGGTGGCGGCGGTGATCGCGCTATAGGATGGCGGTTTCGGCGCGGCGGTGGACGGTGTCTCCTGCGCCATGGCGGGCTGGGCAAAGATGGCGAGCGCGCTGATGGCGGCGGCAGCGATGGCGGCGCGCAGGCGCGGTGCGTGGATCGGTTTCATGGATATTCTCCCCCGGTTTGTGATCGAGGCGGCTTAGGCAGGCGCGGCCAGGTGCGGCAACGATTTTCGACGAGCCTGTCTTGCGGCTCGACGGGGGCATTTCCTACAGCGTCATCACGCCCGGACGCGGGGTTTTTAGGCCGTAGCTCTGCTCGCTGAGCGGCGCACCGGCGGCGAGCAGCGCTTCCCGGCGGCCCTGTGGCGAGACGCGGATCTGCGCCTGTTCAAAGGGTGCCAGCGCGGCAAGGGCGGGGTGGGCGAGGGAGCGCTCGACAAAGGCAGCGGTGGTCGGCCAGCGCTGCGCGTCGATCTCGTAGCCGGCAAAGCGGGCATTGGGGAAGAAGGTGGCGATCGCGATATCGGCGAGGCCGAGGGCGCCGAACAGAAAACCGTCGGCGGGCAGCTCCGCCTCGAGATAGTCGAGCACGGCGGGGATCGCGGTTTCGATGGCGTGCGCTATCCGCGTGGCATCGCCCGGCTCGCCCCAGACCGCGGGATAGACGACCTTCTGGTAAAACAGGTCCCAGATGAACACCTCGCCGATCCGGCTGTCGGCAAATTCCTCCAGCCAGCGGGCGCGGGCGCGGTCCGCCGGCGAGCCGGTCGGCAGCAGCGGATGGTCGGGATATTGCTCGTCGAGCCAGGCGCAGATCACCGAACTGTCGCTCAGCACCAGATCGCCCTGCACCAGCACCGGAATGCGGCGCAGCGGCGACAGGCGGGAAAATTCGTCATTGCCGTAGAAGGGGGTGATCGGGTCGATCGTGTAGGCGAGGCCCTTGATGGCCAGGCAAGCGAGCAGCTTGCGGACATAGGGGCTGACATAGCTGCCGATGATCAGGATGGGGGCGGAGGGTTGCGGCATGGGGTGGCTCCTGGGGGCGATGGGTATGGGCGATGTATATTTGCGGAAAGGATATACCAGAGAGGGTCGTCTACGAAACAGAATCAATCTGTGGTTGCCGGGAAATATCTGACGCCTCCCCTGTCCGAAACAATTCCATCAACGGCGCGTTGATGAAATAGACATTCCGGCCTGAGTGATGTTTCACCAAAAGCCCTCCTGCCGCCAATTGATCGAGATATTTGGAGGCTGTCTGGCGCGAAACCCCAAGGTCGTTCACCAGATAATCGATACGCGTATAGGGATGGCGGAACAGATTGTTGAGCAAATCCTGAGAATATATCCTGCTGTACTCGGACCGGATTTCCTGCTTGTATCGTGCCATCAGATCACGAATGCCCCCAATGAGCTCAATGGTTTGAGCCGAGGTTTCAGCGACTGCGGTGAGCATGTAAATAAGCCAGGGTTCCCAGTCACCCTTCTCGCGCACGGATTGCAGCAATTTGTAGTAGTCGCCCTTGTTCCGAGTGATGTACCGGCTGAGATACAGGATCGGGATGTCGAGCAAGCCCTGCTGGGTAAGATAAAGCACATTGAGAATCCGCCCCAACCGGCCGTTGCCATCGGGAAAGGGGTGGATGCTCTCGAACTGATGATGGATGATGGCCATTCTGACCAGCGGATCGAGATGCCTCATATTGTCGGCATTGATGAATTTTTCCAGAGCGGTCATATGGGTCACAACTTCGTCGCCGCCCTGCGGCGGAGCATAGACAATCTCTCCCGTCTGGTCATTTTTCAACGCGGTCCCCGGCACATTGCGAAAGCCGCCGTCGGTGCGCTTGAGTATCTGGAACATGGCAATGATGGAATTGTTTGAAATCACACCCTGCTTGCTGTGCAGGTCATTCAGACCGCTGCGAAGCGCATCGCGATAGAGCGCCACTTCCTTGGCGGCAGGTGACGATGGATTGTCGGGAAACAGCGCCGCCTGAAACAGTTCATCCTGCGTGGTGACGATATTCTCGATCTCGGAGCTCGCCTTGGCTTCCTGCAGGGAAAGCGTGTCGATCAATATGCCCTGATTGGGAATGGTGGCCGCCCTGCCCTTTAGTTCGGCTAGGAAGCGATGGGCCAGCGCGGCATATTTAAGAACGAGCTTTGTTTCCAGTTCGCCGGGCGGGGGAAGATCGGGGATTTGATAGGTCGACTTGAGCATGTTGTGGCGATCATGATAAGAATTAGCAGATATGCTAACATATCATGGATATGTGTTAAAGAAAGTCGATTATTTTAACATGAGCATGCATTCAAGTGTGAAGTTACCGTAATTCCGCGTGCTGGCTTGACGATAAAAAGCACTGTCGTCGTAATGGTTCAAACCGCCTTCCCTTCTGTCTCCTTCACAGCCAGCCGCAAGTCCAGCGCCCCCAGAACACCGAGCAGGGTTTCCAGTGTCGGATTGCCATCCTCGCTAAGCGAGCGATACAGCGCCTGCCGTTTCACCCCCGACTTTTCGGCGATGCTGGTCATGCCCTCGCTACGAGCAATGGCCCCCAGAACGGCGGCAATATAGCCCGCCTCGCCGCTTTCCAGCGCGTCGTTGAGCGTATCGACGACATCTTCCGCTGTCCGGATATATTTCGCCGCATCAAAGGGCGTGGTGCGCAATGCTTTGGTTTGCAATCTGGTCATTCAAATATGTCCTGTGTTGCCAAAACAGGGATCAGGTCCCCGTTTCAAATCTGCTTCGCCATTTCCTTGGCTTTCCTGATCGCCTTCGCCTGCCCCTTCTTGTCGCTGCCACAAAGCAACAGATAGACCACCTGATCCTGCACCGTATAATAGACGCGATAGCCCGGTCCGTAATTGATCCGCATCTCGCTCACGCCATCGCCCAGCGATTTCCAGTCGACCGGATTGCCGCCTCAAGCCGCAATATCCGCTGAGCAATTTTCAACTGCGCCCGCCGGTCGCCAAGCCCGTCGAGCCAGCCCTCAAACTCTGCCGTTTGGTCGACGCGATACATTGTCATTTATATATGACATTTTGGTGGATTGTCAAGATGGGTTGGGATTTAGTGCATTGTGACTGTTATTCCCGTTATTCATCAGGAATCTTCAGATTTGACGAGGTATTTTGGGCGATATACCGTAATATAATCATAATTTGGAGCCCTAACCATACCTCTGCGCTTTCCGGGATGATCTAATTGATCGTAAATAGTTTTTTCGGCTATACTAACAGGCTCGGCATAGACCCGATGTACTTTGTCTCTTATAGCATCATTGAACTCAGGATATTCACCGAGCACCACCGCCAACTCATGTAGTAGTATTCCCCTCTGTTTTGGATAGCTTAGCTTATATAGTCGCTCTACCAAATATCTGATAAATCTAGGCCGAGGAGGTAGCAAAAACTCTTCAGAATGCGATCTAAGAAAACTGACAACTTTATTAGCAAACGATGCTCGATCTTGATAATGATCTAAAATTCTTAAAGCCATGCCGGGACTGGCCATAAGACGCCCAATCAACTTAGCTACTCTCGCTTCTTGGCGCGAACTTCTCGAAATTTTTTCTATTTCACGCACAATGTAATCGTTAATATTCGCTCCAGTGTCGTCTGATGAAAAAAATGCTGATATTGAGTTATCTAACATTTCAATTGGAAATGACGATTTTACTTCATCTTCAATTTTTTGGATATTCAAATCAAAATTTTCTTGAAACCACTCGGTAACGCTGTCCGAGAACAATTGCTCGCTGGTCAAATTAAGCTTGGAATTAATGTCGCGTCTCGACTCCCAAAGCGTTGCTGCCTTATCCGGCGCAATATTGTGCTGCAGAGATTCCCAGATCGAATTCAGTAACAATGATGTGGCTAAAAATTTACTTGCTAAGCCTCCTGGCACAGTATTCCGTGCTCGATGAATTACTTGTCTCCGCGGCTCCTTTTTTTCCGCGCCGGAGTTGTATAATTCTGAAACCTGTAATCGAAAACCAGCACCGGAATACGGAAGATTTGCCCAAGACTCCAAAGTAGGCCGAATTTGGGCTAAATTTCCAAAACATGGTTGGTCACGATTAATCGCCACAAACATCAGTAACTTACCGACTGAGATGGGCACACTGCGCCCGTCTAAATACCTAATTTCTCTTGACTCAACATCCGATAACGCAAATTTCTCAATGTACTGAGAAATATGGTCCGGTATTTGAAAATATTGCTCAGACGTACCCCTCTTTTGGAAAATTGGTTGTCCAAAAGAAATCTCAGCATCCGAATATGGCACGAACCCAATCAACGAATAATGTGCGTTCATTCAAACTATCCCTTTCAACTTGTAATAAGCTAAAATTTCAGATTCCATCAAAGTTTGATAATGCTCTGGGTGTCGGTTCGGAACAAAAGAATAAGGTAAAATATCGACGCTATTTTCTATAAATTTTGACAAAAGAGGATTATGATCCCTTGCGTCAAAAATCGTGTGCGGCACCACAATTGCCATTACATTTCCATGAAGAGTGACTGGATCTGCAAAGACGACCTCAATCGAGCAGATACGATCATCCGGTTCATTTCTGCCAGGGGATCGAAGTAATTCGATGTATGCTCGAGCGGCATGATCGTGAGGCTCGGTAACCTCGCTCACCCCCTTCATTTTTGTACGATCTGCGTCGTAATAAGCAATTTGATCTCCAAACACTGCTGAGACCAACTTATTCAAGCGATCCGGGTCATTGGACAATGCAAAATCTTCGACGCTGAACTCATCGTCTAAAACATGTGAGTATAACCTGGAGCCAAACGCACCTGTATCAAAGGCATAGAACTTATTTGCTCGAGATATTAATGTAGGGGAAAAGATGAAACAATAAGGACATGAAACTTCAAGCTTTATAACTTTGTCGCGATTGACGCGATAGGCTGGTCGCCCATAAAAGAAAAACGCAAACGCTCCCTCCAGTGTGTCGCAATTGGACGGTTCAACCTTCCCTGAGCGGAGTATGTCGTCTGCGGCCAATCCCCTGGTGATGTGGGTCAGCGGAAGCAGTTGCCAATTTGGTGGGCTGTTTTGAGCATCGACCCAACTTACGAATTCGGGCCTACCATCTTTCAAAGACATTGACATTCTTCCTCACTATAAGGGCGGGCGAACCGGATAATTCTATATACAAAGGGTTTCTGCAGTTACTCCGCCGGTTCTTCGACCTCGTCCTTCGGCAGATAGAGCCGGTCGCCCTTGTTCCTATAGACCTTCGCCCTCGCCCGCAATCCGCCGGTGTTCGTCCACGCTGCGGCGCATCTCTCTGGCCTGCAGGTGCAACGCCTTGTTCGACAGTCTGATCTCGCGACTCTGCTGGAAGAAGCCAAGCACCAGCCACAGGAAGGCAAGAGGGCTGGACACGCCACCAAGGAAATCGCCCAGCTCGTTCAGGCGCAAGTCGGCGGGGTTCTGGCCCTGCACCGCGAGATAGACCACGAGGCCGATCAGATAGAGCGCGGTGAGCCACAGGCCGATGACCGGCAGGCGGCGGCGTTCGCGTCGATCATCCAGTATCGCCTCCGCATCGGTCTCGGCCATATGATACGCTCCCTATTCCGCCGGTTCTTCCACCTCATCCTCCGGCAAATATAACCGGTCCCCCTTGTCCTTATACACCTTAGCCATCTCCCGCATCCCAGCTTCCGCCGCCGCCTTGCTGGCCGCCGCCGTATCCGCTCCCAGCTTCTCGCTAGCCAGAAAGCCCTCGGCGCTCTGGTTCTGCTTGGACGCGAAGTCGCGAACTTCCTGCGAGATTTTCATCGAGCAGAATTTCGGGCCGCACATCGAGCAGAAATGGGCGGTTTTGGCACCCTCGGCGGGGAGGGTCTGGTCGTGATATTCCTCTGCCGTGTCGGGGTCGAGCGACAGGTTGAACTGGTCGCGCCAGCGGAACTCGAAGCGGGCCTTGCTGAGGGCGTCGTCGCGGACCTGGGCGGCGGGGTGGCCCTTGGCGAGGTCGGCGGCGTGGGCGGCGAGCTTGTAGGTGATGACGCCGACTTTCACGTCGTCGCGGTCGGGCAGCCCCAGATGTTCTTTGGGCGTGACATAGCAGAGCATCGCGGTGCCGTACCAGCCGATCTGGGCGGCGCCGATGCCGCTGGTGATATGGTCATAGCCGGGGGCGATATCGGTGGTAAGGGGGCCGAGCGTGTAGAAGGGCGCCTCGCCGCAGACTTCGAGCTGCTTTTCCATATTCTCCTTGATCTTGTGCATCGGCACATGGCCGGGGCCCTCGATCATCACCTGCACATCCGATTTCCAGGCGCGGTGGGTCAGTTCGCCGAGCGTGTAGAGCTCGCTGAACTGGGCTTCGTCATTGGCGTCGGCGATCGAGCCGGGACGCAGGCCGTCGCCAAGGCTGTAGGCGATGTCATAGGCCTTCATGATCTCGGTGATGTCGTCGAAATGCTCGTAGAGGAAGCTTTCCTTGTGATGGGCGAGGCACCATTTCGCCATGATCGAGCCGCCGCGGCTGACGATGCCGGTGACGCGCTTCGCCGCCATCGGCACATAGGGAAGCCGGACGCCGGCGTGGATGGTGAAATAGTCGACGCCCTGTTCGGCCTGTTCGATCAGGGTATCGCGGAAGATTTCCCAGGTCAGGTCCTCGGCGACGCCGCCAACCTTTTCCAGCGCCTGATAGATCGGCACGGTGCCGATCGGAACCGGGCTGTTGCGGATGATCCACTCACGGGTGTCGTGGATGTTGCGGCCCGTGGAGAGATCCATAACGGTGTCGGCGCCCCAGCGGATCGACCAGACCATCTTGTCGACTTCATTGGCGACGTCGGAGGCGACGGCGCTGTTGCCGATATTGGCGTTGACCTTGACTAGGAAATTGCGGCCGATCGCCATCGGTTCGGATTCCGGGTGGTTGATATTGTTGGGGATGATCGCCCTGCCCCGCGCGATTTCGTCGCGGACGAACTCGGGCGTGACATAGTCGGGGATCGAGGCGCCGAAGCTTTCGCCGTCGCGCTTATATTCCTTCAGGCGCTCACGGCCGAGATTCTCGCGCTCGGCGACATATTCCATTTCCGGGGTGATGATGCCCTGGCGCGCATAATGCATCTGGGACACGTTGGCGCCCGGCTTGGCGCGCAGCACCTTGCGGCGGACATTGGGGAATGGCGCGACGCCGCCGGAGCGGTCGGGGCCGAGCTGGCCATTGTCTTCCGGCTTGACCTCGCGCTGGGTGACTTCCTCGACATCGCCGCGCGCGCGGATCCAGGGGCTGCGCAGCTCGTTGAGGCCGGTCTTGATATCGATCAAAGCCTCGGGATCGGTATAGGGACCGCTGGTGTCATAGACGCGGACCGGCGCTTCGCCGCCCTCGAGATGAATTTCGCGCATCGCGACGCGGATGCCGGAGCCGCTGTGCGCTGCGACATGGACTTTCTTCGAGCCACGGATCGCGCCGGTGGTCACGCCAATTTCGGTTTTTGCGGGTAGGTCGGCCATATCATTCGTTCCTTTGTCATTTCGGAACGAGGGCGGGTTCTGCTCAAAACCGCTCCCTCCCTCCGCCGGTAAGCCCGTCTGCACGGTGCCGGATCAGGTTCAGCGGGTCGCAGGGCGTTACACCTGCCTCTCAGACGCATTTACGAGTCCCATCAAAATTTGATGGGATGGCGACTCCCCGGGGATGAGCGGATGGTAAAGGCTCGGGCGGTCGATGTCATGCGCTTTCTGGAAAGCATGTCGGCTGACGATCCTTTAACCAGACGGTTAAATAGAATAGTATCTTCCAAAATGATCTGCTATTCCGGGCACCAGGCCCGCAGAGGCGCAGACTGGAGAGAATGATGAAGCTATCGAGCAAGCCGCAGCTGGATGTGATCGTGGTCGGGGCGGGCTTTGCCGGTCTCTATCTGCTGCACAAGTTTCGGCAGATGGGGCTTTCCGCCCGCGCTTTCGAGGCGGGTGACGATGTCGGTGGCACCTGGTACTGGAACCGCTATCCGGGTGCGCGCTGCGATATCGAGAGCATCGACTATTCGTTCAGCTTCGATCCCTATCTCGAGCAGGAATGGGAATGGAGCGAGAAATATGCGACCCAGCCGGAAATCCTGCGCTACGCCCGGCATGTCGCCGAACGCTTTGATTTGCGCCGCGACATCAGCTTCGGCACGCGGGTGGAACAGGCGGTCTGGGACGAGGATGGCCATTGCTGGAACGTCATCACCGACCGGGGCGAGACCGTCAGCGGGCGATTTTTCATCATGGCGACCGGCTGCCTGTCGCAGCCCAAGGATATCGATATCCCGGGCGTCGAGCATTTCACCGGCGATATTTACCGCACCCACAGCTGGCCGCACGAGGGCGTCGATTTTGCCGGCCAGAGAGTCGGGATCATCGGCACCGGATCGTCGGGCATCCAGTCGATCCCGCTGATCGCCGAACAGGCCGAGCATACCACCGTCTTCCAGCGCACCGCCAATTATTCAATTCCGGCGGGCAACGGCCCGATCGCGGAAGAGAAGCTGGCGGTGAAGCAGCGCTATCAGGATTACCGCGAGGAAGCGCGCTGGACCAAGACCGGCGTGCCGGGCAAGGAGGGAATGGACTTTGCCCTGACCGTGTCCGAGGAAGAACGGCAGCAGCGCTATCAGGCGCTGTGGGACAAGGGCGCGATTCCGCATCTCGGGTCGGAATTTGCCGATCTGCTGCTCAACGAGCAGGCCAATGAGACGCTCGCGCAATTTGTCCGCAGCAAGATCCGCAGCGTGATCGAGGACAGCAGGGTCGCCGACATATTGACCCCGACCGAATTCCCGATCTGCACCAAGCGCGCCTGTCTCGACACCCATTATTATCAGACCTTCAACAAGCCCAATGTCGAGATTGTCGATATCAAGGCCGATCCGATCCGCTCGATCACCGCCACCGGTATCGCCACGCGCGACCGGGAGTTTGCTTTTGATGCGATCGTCTTTGCGACCGGCTTCGACGCGATGACCGGGGCGTTGCTGGCCGTCGATATCCGGGGGCGTGATGGCCAGAGCCTGAAGCAGAAATGGACGGACGGGCCGCTCAACTATCTCGGGCTGACGGTCGAGGGCTTTCCCAATTTCTTCATGATCACCGGTCCCGGCAGCCCGTCGGTCCTGTCCAACATGATCGTTTCGATCGAGCAGCATGTCGAGTGGATTGCCGATTGTCTTGACTATATGGACCACGAAAATCTGAGCCGGATCGAAGCGACCGAAACCGCGGAAACCGGCTGGGTCGACTATGGCACGGCGACCAGCGACATGACGCTCTTTCCGCAGGCCAAGTCCTGGTACATGGGCGCCAATGTCCCGGGCAAGCCGCGGGTCTGCCTGCCCTATGTCGGCGGCGTCGCGGCCTATCGCCGGGTGTGCAATGATGTGGCACGGCAGGACTATCTGGGCTTCCGCTTCTCCGGCCCGGGCGGTGATCGCTGCAACGACGGGCTGGTCCGGCGGCAGCAGCCGGACGTGGTCGCGCTGCTCGAACTGCTGGCCGAGATGGAACTGCCGCCATTCGACAGCATGTCGCCGGAACAGGCCCGCGCGACCTCGGTGGCGATGAATGCGGGCAATCCGCCGGGACCGGCGGTCGGCGAAGTGGTCGACGGCCACTATCCGGGCGCGGACGGGCCAGTCGAATATCGCCTCTACCGGCCGGACAGCCCGGGGCCGCATCCGGTCACCGTCTATTTCCACGGCGGCGGCTGGGTGCTGGGCGATCACACATCCGATGACGCGCTGTGCCGCGACCTGTGCGCGAACAGCGGCAGCATCATCCTGTCCGCCAATTATCGCCACGCGCCGGAAGCGCCCTTCCCTGCCGCGGCCGACGATGCCTTTGCAGCGGTGCAATGGGCAGCGAAGAACAGCGAGACACTTGGCGGGATCGCTGGGGAACTGGCGGTCTGCGGCTGGAGCGCGGGCGGCAATCTGGCCGCCGTGGTCTGCCAACTGGCGCGCGATGCCGGGGGGCCGGATATCCGCGGTCAGGTACTGATCACGCCGGTGGTCGATGCCGGCGATGACAGTCCGTCCATGGCCGACAATGCGGAGGGCTTTGTGCTCACCCGGGCGCTGATGGACTGGTTCTGGCGCCATTATGCCGATCCGGCGCAGCGCAGCGATCCGAAGGCTTCGCCCTTGCTGGCCGCTGATCTGTCCGGCCTGCCGCCGGCGCTGGTGATCACCGCGGAATTTGATCCGCTGCGCGACCAGGGCAAGACCTATGCCGAAGCGCTGGCCAGGGCGGGAACGGAGGCGCGCCATGTCAATTATCCGGGGCAAATCCATACGTCTTTCGCCGCTGTCGGCGCGATCCCGACTGCCAACGCGGCGCGGCAAGAGGCGGCAGCGGCGCTGCGCGCCTGTTTCAGGGTGATGGAGACGGCTTAAGTCTGACGGGATGAGCGGGTGCGCTCAGCCCATCTGCAGGCGGACCAGAGCGGCGAAAATGGCGGCCAGGCCGATGATGATCGAAAGGCCCGCCCAGACGCGGCTGGTGCTGCCCATCAGCTTGCCGGCGAAGTTCAGAAACCAGTCGCCGACCGCCAGGATCAGCGCCCCTTCGATGAATATCCAGGCGCCAAGCACGGTGATCAATATCGAGAGCGGATCTGCCGGGTTCCAGGGATTGACCAGATAGATGATCGCGCCAATCGCGAGGGTGACAAAGCCGGTCAGAAATTGCAGCGCATGGCTGTCGCGAAACTCCTGCACCATTTTGGCCCAGAAACCGGGCCGGCGAAATTCGCCCAGCCCCGCCGCAAACGCGTAGAGGCCGATGAAGAAGGTGATCCATCCCGCGATGTTGCCTGAGTTGCTCATTTTTTGTCTCCAGCTTGCTTGACGAACGGCTTTGCAAAATGGCGCAATCATTCCGTCCCGGATGAGAGGCACACTAAGCGGTTATGCGGCGAGCCGACAAGCAGCTCCGGCAATCTTAAGCGCCGGTGGCGCTCCGCTCACAGGATCAGAACGTATAACCCACCCCGATGGCTCCAAAAAACTGGTTGGCGCTGCCGCGGATCGAGGTTACCGGCGAGCGTTTGGCGTCGCCGAGAACCCGCGAATAGCTGCCGAGGAAGATGAGACTGAAACCGCCGTTGGTAACGTCTCCGTCCAGATCGATCGCGGTCAGCGATGCGACGCTGACATTTTTCCAGCCTCCCGTCGCGTTGAAGGTCGGCAGGCCGCTGGCGGTCGATCCGGCAGGCGAAATGCTGAAATAATAATTGGCATAATCGTCATCGACATGCTCGGCGCTGGCCGAGAGACTGGTGACGATGCTGCGGCTGAGCGGGGTAAAATAGGTCAGGCTGGGATAGATCACCATGCCATCATGCGCGCCCGCGACATCCCAGCGCAGATCGACCTGCGCGGTCAGCGAGTCATAGGGATTGAGCACGCGGTTGACCTGAACGCCCGCAAAGGGGCCGACTTCCACGGCGAAATCAAGCTTGCCGAGTGAGCGGACCACGGGATCCTTGATCGAGTTCTGGCGGTCGAAGCGCGCGCGCACGACGGGTCCCAGAATGAAGTCGACCTTGGCGTCTTTCTGGTCGGGAATGACATCAAAGGCGATGCCGGGGCCGCGCGGCTGAAAATCGATTCCGCCGATACTGCCGAGCGCGACCGGCAAGGGGGAGACTGTGTAATTGTCGGACCCTTCATAGCTGGGTCCGACTGCCACGCCAATGCCGACGGTCAGATAGTCGCCGTCAAAAACGGACTTTTCGGCAGGCGCTGGCGCCGTCTCTTCCTGTGCCAGGAGCGGAGAGGAAAGGCTGAGGCCGAGCGAAACAAAGGCCGCCCGGCTTAAGATATGCGAGTTTTTCAAGACTGTTTCCCAATTTGTTGCGTGTCAGGTCAACGCGCAAACCGGCTTGTGGTTCCATGCCGCATACAGTCCTGTTCAGACCCGCCCCAGGCGCCGCTATTCCGGCAGACCGTTTTCCAGCACCTGCTGGAGGGCAGCAAAGCATTGAGGATCCACGGCGTCGCCGACTTCGCCCTGCAGGATGCTCATCGCCTTTTCCGACGACATGGATGGCCGATAGGCGCGTTCCGCGGTCAGGGCATCATATATATCGGCCACCGTGATGATCCGGGATTCAATCGAAATGCTGCGCTCATCCAGGCCGAGCGGATATCCCTTGCCGTCCAGCCGTTCATGATGAGAGCCGGCGACCATCGCCATTTCACCCATGACCGAAATCTGGCCGAGAATATTGGTCGTGAGGGAGGCATGGCTTCGCATGATTTTCCATTCCTCGGCATTGAGCTTGCCCGGTTTTTCCAGAATCGCGCTGCTCACTCCCAATTTTCCGATATCATGCAGGATCGCGGCGCGGCGCAGCACCCGGCGCGATTCCGCTGGCATTCCCAATATTTCGGCGATCCTGTCGGCGATCATCCCGACCCGCGCGCTGTGGCCTGCGGTGTCGGGGCTTTTGGCATCGATAACATAGCCAAAGGCAAAACAGATATCGTCGAGATAGTCCTCGTCGACCGTGACATATTGCACGCCCGGCTCGAGTGTCCATAGCCGCTCCGGGAGATCGTCGCGTGCCAGATCCTCCCAGAAGCCGGGCGAACCGGACACTTGCTCGAACAATGTGCACAAATCCGGATCGAGCCAGCTTCCTGACCTTTCGCGGATCTCCGCGATCGCTGCATCCCTGCCCCTGGCTGTATAAAATACATCGGCAACCTGAGCCAGCAGAGCGATCCGGCCACCGAGGTGGATATCGGTACCGGCAATCCCCAGTGGCAGCCCGCCGCCGTCCCAATGTTCGTCCAGATGGGCAATCGCCTGAGCGACATCCTCCGACAAGCGCAAGCGCCGGGCGATATCGGCACCACGGGAACAGCGGATTGCCATGATCTCGGTCATGATTTCCCCGGCATTTGCGCTCAGATTGTCGATCGCCAGATCGCGCGTATCCGGATCGGCATCCACGCCCACAGAGCTGCCTACGAAGGCACCAAAATCCTCCGGCTCAGGACCAAGCAGCTTGAAATCATGCTTCAGCTTGCGGTCGTCGCCGACAAACATCTTGCTGACCCGAGCGGCATTGCTGCTGCATCCCAGATCCTTGAGCAGGACGGCATAATAGACATCGCGCAGCACCTCACCCTTCAATCCCAGCGCCATGGCGACATGAGTGCCAATCCAGCAGGCACGGATACTGTGACCAGCGGGCTGCCCCTCGGTCAGGTCGAGGGCATAGGAGAAGGCACCAAGAATTTCCGACAGGCTTGACGGCTGCAGGTCGTCATCTGGATTGAAAACTGAGAAAGGGGTTTGAAACATCCACTATGACTCCATCTTACCGCCATCACATGACGCCGGAGTCCTAGCAAAAGGTTAACCCGGTGCGGGCTACAGGATATAGTTCATGTGCACTGCATAATGCGCGTCCTGAGCGCCTACGGTGAATTGCGAGGATTCAAACTTTGGCGGGCCCATGCGGATTTTGGGATTGCGGGAGAAGCCAAAGCCCTCGCGCGGCAGGAACAGCCGCATATCCATTTTGCCATTGGCATTTTCGTCGTGAATCAGTGCCACGGCATAAGTCCCTGGCTTCACGCCGGCGATCTCGATATTTCCGGCCTTGGCGGCTGCCACCTTTATCTTGCGCGCCTTCGCATCCTTGCCGCAGTCCGGGAAATAGTCCGGATTGGTGCTGAGGCAGACGAGCACATTGCCCTTTTTGGACCTGAGACCCGTTATCGCCAGATCGATGGACGCCGAAATCGCCGGAGTGACGGGCACCGGTGTTTCACTCGCGGACGCGCTTGCGCCGACCAGCAGGGCCGACGCCGCCAGCCAGGTTGGACAGCCCGATGTCCGTACCGCAGAGCCTGTCCCAAAAGCGAAAATATAGCCCATAATTACCTCTGTACACTTCGTGATGCTTTTCGTGATGGGTGGCGGTTATGAGCCATTGCCCGAACCTTCCCTGAACAAGCCAGCGCGGGAACATCTCCCAGCCCATATGGTTGGAGACGCCCATAACCGTCATCACCAGCAATACCAAACCCAAAACGCCGACATGAATCGGTATCGCAAGAACCAGAGCCGGAATAACGACAGCGCCGCTGATCGCTTCAACCGGATGAAAGCTCATCGCCGCCCAGGCGGTCGGCGGCCGGCTGTCATGATGGACGGCGTGCGCGACCCTGAACCAGCGCGGGCGGTGAAACAGCCGGTGAGTCCAGTAGAACCATGTATCGTGCAAAAAGAGATAGAGGAAAAGCGACAGCGGTAAATACCACAATGAGTACATATGGGGATCGGTGTAAATCCGGGTCCAGCCGGCATTCTGCCAGCCCCATGCGACGATACCGGCCGGAATCCCGTAAATGGCAGCGGATAGCAGCGACCAGCGGATTTCACGACCGATCTGTGGCTTCAGCCGGTCATATTGGCCCGGCCGCACGCGGTTGGTGAGCCAGGCAAAAAAGCCGCTGCTGAGCAGATAACGGCCACCGACGATCAGGGTCATGGCGAGCGCGGAAAGCAGGATTGCCGGGGCATATTGCATGACAGGGGAATATGGCGGGGAGCGCAGCGGAGCAAGCGGGAAAGCATGATCGTCCTACATACTTTCAGACAGGCTTTCCCCTGTCCGCGCCATCGGCTAAGGCAAGCCAATGCCGAAGCAAGCGCGTTCCTCAAACCAATATGATCTGGCGATCGCTGGCGGCGGCTTGGTCGGTGGCCTGGTGGCGCTGGCGCTGGCGGAACTGCGGCCCGATCTGGATATTGCGCTGATCGAGGCAGAAGGTCATTTTGGCGGCAACCATATCTGGTCCTTTTTCGAAAGCGATGTCGAACCGGAGCATCGCTGGCTGGTCGACCCGCTGATTGCCAGACAGTGGGACAGTTATGATGTCCATTTCCCGAAATATAGTCGCAGACTTAGCAATGGCTATTTCTCGATCGAATCCGCCAATCTGGACCGGGAATTGCGCAAGCGGCTGCCGGCTGCGGCGCTGAAAAGCGGGCAGCAAGCCAGGGTGGTCAACAAGAGACTGGTGAAACTGGCAGACGGTTCGGAGATCGCTGCCCAGGCCGTTCTCGATGTGCGCGGGAGCGGAGATGTGTCCGCGCTCGAGGTGGGCTGGCAGAAATTTTGCGGCCAGATGCTGCGACTGAAGAAACCGCACGGGCTAGAACGGCCAGTGATCATGGATGCGACGGTCGAACAGATCGACGGCTACCGGTTCATCTATTGCCTGCCGTTCAGCGATAGCGAAATTTTCGTCGAAGACACTTATTATGCGGATACGGCCGAGCTGGACAGCAAGACGTCCCATGCCCGGATCGCCGCTTATGCAGAAGACCATGGATGGCAGATCGAGACGGTGCTGAGCGAGGAAAAGGGCCAGCTGCCCGTCATCTATGGCGGTGATTTTGAGGCCTTCTGGAAAGCCAATCGAAGCGTCGATGCCCGAGCCGGTGCGAGAGCGGCCCTGATCCAGCCGATCACCAGCTATTCCCTGCCGATGGCGGTAAAAACGGCGATCCTGATCGCCGAAATGCCGGACATCAGCCAGGCAAAGCTGGATAAAATGCTGCGCAATCTGGCACAAAACCATTGGAAGAACGGGAAGTTCTACCGCATGCTTTGCGCCTTCCTGTTTCTGGGCGCGGATCCAGACAAGCGTTACAAAACGCTGGAACATACCTATAGCAAGGATGAAAAATTGCTTGCCCGCTTCTATGCAGGCAAGTCCACCCTGCTGGATCAGGCCAATCTGCTGACCGGCAAGCCGCCGATACCCGTGTCCCGCGCGATTCCGCTTTTGTTAAAATATAAATGAGTATGACTGTCCTATGAGTGATCGTGCAAAACCCCAGAATGAACTGTTCCGGAAAGCGGCGGTGATCGGCTCCGGCTTCGGCGGTCTCGCCCTCGCCATCCGGCTGCAGTCGGCCGGCATCCAGACAACCATTCTCGAGAGCCGCGACAAGCCGGGTGGCCGGGCCTATTATTGGGAAAAGGACGGATTTATCTTCGACGGCGGCCCGACTGTGATCACCGATCCGGACTGCCTGTCGCAGCTGTGGGATCTGACCGGCCATGACATGGCGAAGGATATCGAGCTGCTGCCGGTGTCGCCCTTCTACCGGCTCAACTGGCCGGACGGGACCAATTTCGACTATGTCAACGATCCGCAACAACTCTACGCCAATATCGCGGCGATCGAGCCGGATGATGTCGAGGGCTACAAGAAATTCCTCGAATATAGCGGCGGCCTGTACGAGGAAGGCTATGTCAAGCTGGGCACCAACGCGTTTCTCGATTTCAAGTCGATGATCAAGGCGGCCCCGGCGCTGATGAAATATGAGGCCTATCGCTCGGTCTATTCCAAGGTGTCGAGCTTTGTGAAGAACGAGAAATTGCGCGAGTTCCTGTCGTTCCAGTCCTTGCTGGTCGGTGGCAATCCGATGAAGACCAGTGCGATCTACGGCCTGATCCACAAGCTGGAGCGGCTCGGCGGCGTGTGGTTCGCCAAGGGCGGGACCAATATGCTGGTCGCGGCGATGGTCAAACATTTCGAGCGGATCGGCGGGGTGATCCGGCTGAACGATCCGGTGACGAAAATCGACACGATTGGCGACCGGGCTTCCGGTGTGACCTGCAAATCCGGCTGGAGCGAGCGGTTTGATGCCGTCGCCTCCAACGCCGATATCGTGCACAGCTACCGCGACCTGCTGGGCCACAAGCATCGCAGCGAAACGGTGAGCCAGAAGCTGCTGAAGAAGAAATATTCGCCCTCGCTGTTTGTCGTCCATTTCGGCGTGAAGGGCAGCTGGCCGGGCATTCCCCACCATATGATCCTGTTCGGGCCGCGCTACAAAGGGCTGCTGGAGGATATTTACGACAATGGCGTGCTGCCGAGCGATTTTTCGCTCTATCTCCATCATCCGACGGTCACCGATCCGGGAATGGCGCCCGAAGGCGACAGCACTTTCTATGTGCTGGCACCGGTGCCGCACCAGGGCAAGCTGCCGATCGACTGGGAGGAAATGGGTCCGATCTACAAGAAGCGGATTCTCGACGAAATCGGCCACAGGCTGATCCCCGATATTCACGACCGGATCGTCACCAGCTTTCACTATACACCGCAGGATTTCGGCAGCGATCTCAACGCCCATCTGGGCAGTGCGTTCAGCCTGGAACCGCTGCTGACGCAAAGTGCATGGTTCCGGGTGCACAACCGGGACGATATTATCGACAATCTCTATTTTGTCGGCGCCGGCACCCATCCCGGCGCCGGCATCCCCGGCGTGGTCGGCAGCGCCAAGGCGACGGCGGAGCTGATGCTGGAGGATATGGGGTGAAACAGTTCCACATTTGCAAATCTGTCAAACCGATCCGCCTTGCCGGGCAGCGCCCTTCGACAAGCTCAGGACGAACGGTATAATTTCATGAATCGGGTTAATCTCGTCACTCACGCCAGAACCAGTATCGAACGCGGATCAAAATCCTTTGCCCGCGCCTCGAAACTCTTTGCCCGGCAGACGCGCGAGCGGGCGTGGCTGCTCTATTACTGGTGCCGCGCCTGCGATGATCTGGCAGACGGTCAGGATCACGGCCATGGCATGTCGGCGATCGCCAACCCGGACAAGACCCTCGCCGCGATGCGGATGATGACGGCACGAGCCCATGGCGGCGAGCAGACCGGCAATCCGCCATTCGATGCCTTTGGTGTGGTCGCCCAGGAATGCAATATTCCGAAGAAACTGGCGGATGACATGATCGACGGCTTTGCCCTTGATGCCCATGGCTGGCGGCCGGAGACGGAGGATGACCTGCTGCAATATTGCTATCATGTCGCTGGCGCGGTCGGGTGCATGATGGCGATCGTGATGGGCATTTCTGCCCGCGATCAGGAGGTGCTGGACCGGGCCTGCGATCTGGGGCTGGCGTTCCAGCTCGCCAATATCGCTCGCGACGTGACCGAGGATGCGCAGGCGGGCCGATGCTATCTGCCGCAAACATGGCTTGCCGAAGCGGGCATTGAGCCCGAGCATATTCTGGAGCCGGTCAACCGCGACGCGCTGGTGCTACTGGTCAACCGGCTGTGCGACCTGGCCGGCGACTATGAGGCATCAGCGCGGGTCGGTGCGTCCAGCCTGCCGTTCCGGTCGCGCTGGGCGGTGCTGGCCGCTGCCGGCATCTACGGCGATATCGCCCGGGCGATCCGCAAGAGCGGCGGCGCGTCGCTCGATCACCGGATTTACACGAGCAAGGGCACAAAGCTGGGATGGATCGTGAAAGCCTTTGGCCAGGCGCTGGTCAACCCGGCGAAGCGCGGGCGTCAGGGATTGTGGACGAGAGCGCGCACGGCCTAGGCGGCTAGTGGCTCGCTCCGTTTTCGGAGACATATTTACCGATCCGCTGCACCGCTTCGTCATAGAGATTGCGGGAACAGCACAGCACGCCGAGCGCCTTGCCGTGGGTGCCGTTATAAACCAAAGTTTCGCCCAGCGCGTTGGTGACACTGGCCCCGGCTTCGGCGGCGATGACATGGGCCGCAGCAATATCCCATTCATGACCCCAGCGCGTCGAGGCAACGACATCGGCGCGGTCGTCGGCGACCATCGCCATACGCAGCGCGATGCTGTTCGGCTTTGGCACCGCGGTCAGGTTCATTTCCGGCGGCAGGCTTTCGGCCGGTATCCGGCAGCCTTCATATTGATCCCGACGGGTGGCGACCAGCGCCCTGCCGTTGACCGTGGCGGACTGGCCTGCCCGGCCCACCCAGGTTTCGTGCATCGCCGGCGCGACCAGTACGCCGAACACCGGCGCCTCGTTCTGCACCAGAGCGACAGAGACGCACCAGCCGGTCTTGCCGGCGACATAATCCTTGGTACCGTCGATCGGGTCGACCACCCAGGTCAGCTCGTCGCCGGCCCCACTGTGATCGATATGGGTTTCTTCCGACAGCCAGCCGGCAACAGGCACGAGCTTTTCCAGTTCGCCGCGCAGAAAGCGGTCGACAGCCAGATCGGCATCGCTGACAATCTGTCCGGGCGATTTTTCCCAGATGTTGGATTCCTTGCGCCCGAGCGTCCATTGCCGCATCGCGAGCGCGCCGCCGGCTTCGGCAATTGCAATTACGCGGTCAAAATCGATATCGGGCAATTGCTTCTCCGTTTGTCCCGTGCGAGGCGCAGGACGCTTCCATTCCGATAGGCCTGGCTTGGCGCGCTCGCCACTAACGGATTTGCTCAGCCACCCGCTACCGTCATGCTGTCCGCGCGCAGAGTCGGCACATTGATGCTGTAGCGATATTCCAGATCGTCTGCAGCAACCAGGCTTTTGAACATGTCTTTCAGATTACCGGCAATGGTGATCTCCGACACCGGCGGCCCGATTTCGCCATCGGTAATCAGAAAGCCGCTGGCGCCGCGGCTATAGTCACCGGTGACCTGATTGACGCCCATGCCGATCAGTTCGGTGATATAGACCCCGTGCTTGATATCCCTGATCAGATCGGTCTTGCTGACCGAGCCATTGCCCATATGCAGATTGGTGACGCTAACGCCGGGCGCCCCGCCGACACCGCGCGAGGCATGGCCGGTCGGCTGCAGGCCGAGCTGGCGCGCGGAGGCGCTTTCCATGATCCACTGGGTCAGCCGGCCCTGGTCGATCAATTTTGTCTTTGCGGTTGGCAGGCCTTCGCCGTCAAACGCCTTGGAGCGGAGGCCGCGCTTGCGGTGCGGACAGTCGATGATGGAGATAGCGCTGTCGAACACCTCCGTGTCGAGCGCGTCGAGCAGGAAGCTGGTCTTGCGGGCGATGGCGGCGCCTGAAATGGCACCGACGAAATGGCCGAGCAGGCTGTTGCCGACGCGGGGATCATAGACTACCGGCATGGCACCGGACTGAAACTGAACCGGATTAAGGCGGGAGACAGCGCGCTCGCCGGCTTCCCGGCCGATGGTGTCGGGCGATTGCAGGTCTTCCAGAAAGCGGGCGCTGTCATAGGCATAGTCGCGTTCCATGCCATCGCCTTGCCCGGCAATGACGCTGGCGGAGATGCTGTAGCCGCTGGTCGAATAGGCACCGGAAAAGCCATGGCTGGTGGCCAGGGCGACGATGGTGCGCCCGGCGTTGGCGCCGCCGCCTTCGCTATTGGTGACACCCTTTACCGATCGGGCAGCATCCTCCGCTTTCAGCGCCAGTTCGCGCAGCAGTTCGGGTTCCGGATTCTGGCCGTCGTCCCCTTCGATCGGATGCGGATCGGATTTCAGCAACAGCTCTTCGGGTGCGAGGCCGGCATATTGGTCTTCCGGCGCTTCCTTTGCCATGTCGATGGCGCGGCCGACGAGCGACGACAATATTTCAGGGTCCATGTCGGACGACGAGACGGTGGCCGAACGCTTGCCGACAAAGACTCGCAGGCCGATTTCCTCGCCTTCCGAGCGTTCGACATCTTCGAGATTGCCCAGACGCATCTGCACCTGGGTCGAGGCGTCGCAGACATAAATGGCGTCGGCGGCATCGGCACCGGCTTTTTTGGCTTGGGAAATAAGGGCGTCGGCGCGATCCTGCGCCTGGGAAGGTTTCAGCATGTGCCGGACATAGGTGCGGCACCGGACAAGGTCAACGATCTGCTATCAATTCGGGAAGAAACCGGCGTATCAGGTCACCGTAGCGATAATCTTGATCACTCCAACGAAGACAAACGGAAGCCCGGCTGCCAGAGTCCAAAGTACGATTTGATCGGCCCGGAATTTCGCGGCAAGGCTCTGTTCTGAAAGGCCGCTATTGCCGATTGATCTCCAGCGCTTCTCAAAATTGCGGCAAAAGGGAATGATCACGGCGACGAGCAGGATCAGTCCAAAATAGGGAGCGATCGACATGCCCCGGGTTTCGATGAAGCGAAGCACGAAAAATATCTGCATCATGGTGTAGAAAAGCAGCGCGGCCGCGCAATTATTGCTCATTTTCTTGTCCCAGCGAACGCTGCGATGCTGCACGTCCTGATGCGCGCGATGTTCGCTGACCGATTTTCGAGATGTTGTTGCAACCATTTCCATTCCCCTCAGAATATCAACTCCTGCGATCGCCGGAAGTTTGCCCCCGTGCGATATGCTGTCGATACTATAACCTATTTATCGCAAAAGCCAAACAAACGGTGCCTGGCCATATTATGTCGGAAATGCGCGCTTCTACTTGCCATAAATTCCAATATGGGACAGAATCAGTTTTTAATCGAAATTGAAATGCGGGGTTACCATATGACCATCTCTCTTTCCGATACGCTGACCCTTCCCTGCGGTGCCACCCTGCCCAACCGGATCGCCAAGGCGGCGATGACCGAAGGCATGGCGACGCCGGACGGATTGCCCACGCCCGAACTGGAGCGGCTGTACGGACTCTGGTCCGACGGCGGCGCTGGCATGTTGCTGAGCGGCAATATCCAGATTGACCGGGATCATCTTGAGCGGCCCGGCAATGTGGTCATCGATCGGGAAGCGGATGACGCGATGAGGGCGGCGCTGAAAAGCTGGGCGCAGGCCGCCACCCGCAACGGCAATCATTTCTGGGCCCAGATCAGCCATGCCGGCCGGCAGACGCAGAGCAATGTCAACGCACATCCCAAAGCGCCTTCAGCCGTCAAGCTGGGCCTGCCCGGTGGTCAGTTCGGCGAACCGGTGGCGCTGACCATCGAAGAGATCGAGGATCTGGTGGACCGCTTTGCGCTGGCAGCAAAAACCTGCCAGGCGGCCGGCTTTACCGGCGTGCAAATCCACGCCGCCCACGGCTATCTGCTGAGCAGTTTCCTCAGCCCGCGTTCCAATCTGCGCAAAGACGATTATGGCGGCAGCCTGGAAAACCGCGCCCGTTTCCTCCTTTCTGTGGTCGCCAAGACCAGGGCGGCCGTCGGCCCCGATTTTCCGATCTCGGTCAAGCTGAACAGCGCCGATTTCCAGAAAGGCGGGTTCAATTTCGAGGACAGCCTGCAGGTGGTCCAGTGGCTGGAAAAAGCCAGCGTCGATCTCGTCGAAATATCCGGAGGGACCTATGAGCAGCCGGCGCTGATGGGGTCGGACGGGATCGAGGAGAAAGAGGAGCAGAATCTTGCGCCGTCGACCAAGGCGCGCGAGGCCTATTTCGTTGATTTCGCCAAGGCGATGCAGGATGCGGTCCAGGTGCCGTTGATGGTAACCGGTGGCTTCCGGACCCGCGCGGCGATGGAATCCGCGCTCGCCAGCGGTGCGGCCGATCTTGTCGGACTGGGCCGTCCGATGTGCGTGATGACCGACGCGCCGAAGCAATTGCTGGAAGGACTGGAAGCATTGCCCCGCTATGAGGATAATCTGCGCTTGCTCCCCGCCTGGCTGGGCTTTCTGATGCGTTTCCAGATCGTCAAGGCGGTCGCCAGCTTTGCCGTGATCTACTGGTTCTACGAACAGCTGGAAAATCTTGGCCAGAGCGGCATGACCGATCCCAATCTCGGCGTGTTCACGGCCTTCCGCGCTGTCGAGGCCCGCAACAAGCGGATATTGGCCGCGCGCAGCCCGCGCTGACCGCGATCAGATATTGGTGCTGGTCGGAATCTGGCTCGGCTGCAGATAGGCATAGGGATGCATGCGGCGCTGGTTGCGCGCGATGATCCTCGACTCGACCGCCCGCAATCCAGCCTGGAAGCGCGCCAGCGGCCCTTCGTCCCCGGTAATCGCCGGGTCCCGGAACCAGCTTTGATAGGGAAAGCGGTTGGTGCGATAATCGCCGAGCGGCCGGTAATAGACCGAGCCCAGCAGTTCGAGCGAAGACAGCTGCAGCAGCCCGAGCGACATCGGCGGCATATAGTCCAGCCATTCCGCCTTGCTGTGGCCGCTTTGCTCGGTCGGCGCAGCGCTCCATCCGGCTCCGGTCACCGCCGGGGCAAAGGTCACGATCGTGCGCTGCGGAAAATTGACCGCGGCATGCTGGGCGCTGGCGGTGAAGATGATCATCGTGCAGACATCGATCAGTTGAGCCCGGGAGGTGATCGGTTTGAAGCCAATGATATGGCCTTCCGAGGCGATCGACGCCGCCCATAAAGCCAGTTCGGTATCGCCGACAACAGCTTCGTCATCGTCATAATAGATATTGATATATTGCTCGGCCCAGTCGTGAATCGCCTCCCACACCAGCAAGGCGTCGTCGCGATAGGCATAGTCCGGGAGCCTGGCCGGATCGGCGACCCTGCGCTCGGCGAAATCCACCGGTGTCATCTTCTTATAAAAGTCGAAACGAAGGCGCGCCTGCACCGCGGCCAGCTGGCTGGACTCGATCGTGCCGCCAAAGAAATCGTCGATCGGGCCACCAGGGTTGATCAGGGTTTCGACCGCGAGATTGTTGATGAACAGGGTGCCTTCAAAATGCGGCACGAGCAGCGACCAGAGCGGATGGATTTCGGCGAGGTTGCGGCGGGTGGCCACGGCAATGGCCTCGCTGACCAGATGAGTTCCGGCAAGATGGACGAACAGCTCGTGATAATTGCAGTCGGCGACCTGAACGACAAATTTGGCCATCTCCCAGCCCCATTTTTCGGACGCGGCAACGGAAGGCGTCATCACCGGATATTGACCGGGGTCCTGCCCGCACTGAATCGCCACCGGCTTGAGCGACGATCCGCCGGGCGGAACGGCGAACAGCGCCATCGGGCGATAGACATATTTCGCGCGGCCTTTCCATACACCGGCAACAAGCACCTCCAGATCCTTGTAATCACAGATGAATACCCGGCCATTAGCAAGCGCATCGGCCAGATTGTCATCACCCATGACAGCGGCATATTGCGCTGCCGTGACCGGAAATTTATCGGGGAGGCTCTCGATGCCCCGGATCAGCATCGGGTTCGGACCGGCCACGCGCAGCCGGGCAAACTGGTCATCATCCTGAAATGTATAGGCGATGCCGGGCACCGGCAGAGTCTGGAAGAGATCGCGATAGGCCTCGATGGATCGTGTATCGGCGGCCTCCTCGGCCTTCAGCACGTCGATAATCACGGTGATGATATCCCGCAGGGCGCTGTCCTGTGCCTGCAATGTCGCCATATCGGAGCCCTCGACAGCCTGCTCGATGCTGCTTTCCAGACCGGGACCGGGTTGGTCGACGCGATGTTTCTCGCGCAGCGTTTCGACTGTCGCCCGGATCTGCTTTGCTTCGGTCAGCGCATCGCGGATAATATCCTGCGCCGCCTGGCTGAGGCCGGAAAAGATCGGGTGCAGACGGACCGCGGCGATATTGTCCAATATGGCGATGCCCACCTCGAGCACCTTGAACCACCATTCAATCGACGGCTGATCGTCTGCCGGCACCCGTGTCGCCAGCGGTACGCCGGGCAAGGTCGGGATATCGCATGTCCACTGATAGACGGTGGAGGTGGCATTGATCTGCTCGCGGCGCAGAGCGCGTTGCTCGATACTGTCATTCTGCGGCAGGCTGGGATGGATCGCGCCCCGCTTGACATCTTCTGGTGACAGATTTGGCTGCGGGGCAAATGATCGTGCATTTTCAAAAGACATGAGGGCTCCTGATCCGGATTTCAGACGAGATGACCTAGCTCCTTTCTGGTTAAATTGAAGTAAAGGGGTGAGCGTCGATTGGCTGTGATGCCCATGCAGCAAGGGACAGTAGGCTTAACACGCTATTTACCATTCGCTGCTAAGGCCCTCCGATGCAGTCCGTCATTCGACATTTTCTGAGCCGGCTCATTCCGACGGTTCCCGCAACCGTCCGGGACGAGTTCGCAATATTGAGCGCCACCAGGCTGCAGATCCAGTCCAGGGCGTTATTTCTGGTGATGTTCCTGACCATTCCGTTCGTGCTTTATGCGTCGAGCACCGGCGCCGATCCCTGGATTCGCTATGGCATGCCGCTGGCAATGGGGAGTTGCTGCCTGATCGGCTATATTTCGCTGATCAAGGACCGCAATGCATCGGGCAGTCCGGATCTGGCGCGCAAATTCATCGCGGAGGCCACCTTCTTTTCGGCCGCCATCTGCGCGCTCGTCAGCATCTGGTGCGTGTTGAGCTTCGTCCGCGCGCCGAGCGATATGCGGCTATTCTATCCCTTCACGCTTGCCATGGGTTCGCTGACCACCATCTATACGCTGGCAACCATCCGGCTGGCGGCAATTCTCAATATCATCATCGGGATCGTTCCGATCACCATCATCCTCATGCTGGCGGGTGACCCAGTTGCCTGGTCGGCCGCGGCCAGCCTGATCATGGTTACCACCTTTCTGTATCGGCTGATAACCCAGCAGAACGACCAGTCGATCCGGCTTCTGGTGCTGCAACATGAGATGCGGCAGCTGGCGCAGACGGACCCGCTGACCGGTCTGTTCAACCGCCGCGTCCTTGACGAACATCTAGAACGCCAGCTGGCCGAGGCGAATCCTCAGCAGGGCTTTACCGTGGCCGTGATCGATCTCGACGAGTTCAAGCCGGTCAATGACCAGTTCGGCCATGGTGTCGGCGACCAGTTGCTGGTGGAAGTGGCCAAGCGCCTGCAGCGGGCCTGCGGCAAGGACGGAATCGTGGCACGCATCGGCGGTGATGAATTTGCGGTCCTGTTTTATCCGGACTCGCCCCTATCCGGCCCGCCCTGTGCCGACCATATGCTGGCTGCCCTGGTGCCCCCCTGCACCGTGCAGGATCATGTTATCCGTATCCAGGCAAGTGTCGGCGTTGCCTGTTGGCCGAAGGACGGCAGCACCGCGCACAGCCTGCTGGAGGCTGCAGACAAGCGCCTCTACGCAGTAAAGGATTATACGACCAAAGCCGATGCCGTCGTCGCAAACCGGTCCCGAAAGCTGCGCGCCGCCGACGGATAAGGGTCAGGCGATCCGCCTGGCCTAGTCGAGTTCTTCGGCCCGCAGCGTCTTGCGGTCCAGCTTGCCAATCATGGTCTTAGGCAGGCTGTCGCGAATCACAACATCAACCACCCGTTCGTGCTTGCCGAGTTGCGGGTTCAGCCAGGCTTTCAGTTCGTCGCCGGTGACGCTCATGTCCGGCTCCAGCGCGACATAGGCCTTGGGGCTCTCGCCGCGATAGGCATCGGGAACGCCGATCACCAGCGCTTCCCTGACCGCCTCATGCTTGTAGAGCACTTCCTCGACCTGGCTCGGAAAGACCTTGAAGCCGCCCACCGCGATCATGTCTTTCAGCCGGTCGACAATCTTGACATAGCCATCCTCGTCGATGGTCGCGACGTCACCGGTGCGCAGGAAGCCGTCGACGAATACTTTTTCGTCTTCATCGGGCAGGTTCCAGTAGCCCTGCATGACCTGCGGGCCCGAGAATACCAGTTCGCCCGGTTCGCCCTCGGGCGCCGGTCTGGTCGGATCGCCCTTGTCGACCAGCTTCACCAAAGTTCCGGGCACCGGCTGGCCGATCGTGCCGGACTTGTTCATCCCTTCATAGGGATTGGCGCTGACCACACCGCAGCTTTCGGTCAGGCCATAGCCCTCGACCAGCTTGGCCCCTGTCTTCGCCTCGAATTTCTTCTTCAGCTCCTGCGGCAAGGGGGCGCCGCCGGAGACGCAAATCTTGAGCGAGGAGAAATTGGTCTTGTCGATATCGGGATGGTCGAGCAGCGCCTGATACATGGTCGGCACACCCGGCATGGCGGTGATTTTCGTTCGGGTGATCGCCTTCAGCGTCTGCTTGGCGTCAAAGCGCGGCAGCATGACGATTTCCCCGCCGCGCTCCACGGTGCGGTTGAGCACGGCGCTGTTGGCGAAGACATGGAAGAAGGGCAAGACGCCCATCAGCCGGTCGACCTCGTCGATATAGGGGTCGATGCTGTTGATCTGGCGCGCGTTGGCGGTCAGATTCTGGTGGCTGCACATCGCGCCCTTGGGCGTGCCGGTGGTGCCGCCGGTATATTGCAGCAGCGCGATATCCTTTTCAGGCCGGATATTGGGGGCCTTGTAGTTGCCGTCATTGCTGATCAGCTTCGAGAAGGGAGTGATCCGGTCGTCATCGGGTTGCGGGCTGCTCTCCTTGCGCCGGAACAGCGAATAGAATAGCGCCTTGCCCGCCGGCAGCGCGCCGGCGATGCTGCCGACCACCAGCCGTTCCAGACTGGATTGCTGAAGCACATGATAGGCGGTGGGGAACAGCGCGGTCGCCGAAAGGGTGAAGAGAATTTTTGTCCCGCTGTCCTCGACCTGATGGTTCAGTTCATCGACCGTGTAGAGCGGCGAGAAATTGACGACCGTCGCGCCGATGGCCATCGCGCCATAATAAGCCGTCACATAATGCGGGACATTCGGCAGGAACAGACCGATACGATCGCCCTTGCCGATACCGAGATCTTGCAGCCCCTTGGCCACGCGAACCACACCGGACGCAACTTCGCTATAGCTATATTTGCGGCCCATGAAATCGAGCAGATTGGCATCGCCGCGCCGGCCGGCGGAGCGGAAGAACATGCCCGGCATAGAGAGCGGCGGATAAAACTGGTCCCACTGGGTGGGATGGTTGTAGCGCGATTTCCAGATCGGGGGCTGGTCGGTATGTCTGTCAGTCATTGACATTTGTGTAAGTGAACCGGGGTGAACTGACAATGAAAATTCCGTGATAATTGGTTCCCTTTCTTTTTGCCTCCGGTGTAGGGCAAAATCAATGATCAAAACCGACTCCCCACCCGCCGCCAGGTCCTCGCTGGTCTTCGTCTTTCTGGTCGTGCTGATCGACATGCTCGGCTTTGGCATCATCATGCCGGTGCTGCCGGAACTGATCACCGAGATTACCGGCGACAGTCTTTCCGCCGCTGCGGTGGATGCCGGCTGGCTCGCCTTTGCCTATGCCGCGATGCAGTTCGTCTTCGGGCCGGTGGTCGGGAACCTGTCCGACCGTTTCGGGCGCCGCCCGGTGCTGCTCGGCGCGCTCGGCGGCTATGCGATCGCCTATATTCTGATGGGCTTTGCCGGATCGCTGCTGTGGCTGTTTGTCGCCCGGATCGTGGCCGGGATCATGGGCGCGAGCTTCAGCACCGCTTATGCCTATATCGCGGACATTTCCCCACCGGAACGGCGCTCGCAGAATTTCGGGCTGATCGGGGCCGCCTTTGGCCTCGGCTTCATATTCGGACCAGCGCTGGGCGGGCTGCTCGGCGAATATGGCACGCGCCTGCCCTTTTTTGCCGCTGGCGGTCTGGCAGCAACCAATTTGATCTTCGGCTTTTTCATGCTGCGCGAAAGCCTGCCCCCGGAAAAGCGGCGGCCGTTCGAGATCAGGCGAGCCAATGCGCTGGTCGCGCTGCAGGGGCTGAGCGGCCAGAATCGGGTCGTCATCTGGTATGCAGCGGCGCTGACGGTGTGGATGATCGGCCATGTTGTCTACCCGATCATCTTTGCCTTTTACGCGATCGAGAATTTCGGCTGGAGCGCCTTGATGATCGGGCTGGCGCTGGCCTGTGTCGGCATCGGCGCGGCTCTTGTTCAAGGTCTGCTGATCCGGCTGCTGATCCCGAAGATCGGCGAACGCAATGCGGTCATTATCGGCGCGCTGGCCATGGCCGTCAGCTCCGTCGCCTATCTGGTCGCCGGACCGGATCAGGGCTGGCTGATCTTTATCGCGATTCTGATTGGTGCCTTTCAGGGGCTGTTCCAGCCCTCGATCAACGGCCTGATGAGCAAGGCTGTCTCGGATGAGACCCAGGGCGAATTGCAGGGGGCCGTGGCCAGCCTGCAAAGCGTCGCGTCGGTCATCGGACCGCCGATGTTTACCGCCGTCTTCGCCGCCTTCACGGTCGCCGGAACCATGCATTATCTGCCCGGAGCGCCGTTCGGCCTGGCCGGTTTGATCGCATTGATCGCGCTCGCCATCTTCCTGCGGGGATATGCGCTGCACTGCACCAGCGGCGAGGTTCAGCCACCGCCGGACGCGCATCCTGTTACCGACTGAGCGGGTTCAGCCGGCGCTGTACCAGGCCGTGCCATCCTTCATTTCAAGCTCCGCGCGACCGGTATATTGCAGGTGGCGAAGCGTCGCCATCGCCTCGCCGCTCGCCATGCCAATGACATCGGGCGTGATCGGGCGCTTGAACAGATAGGGAAAGCTGTCGACCACGCGCTTGGGGCTTTCGCGCAGGCCCTGTTCGAGATCATCCAGCGCTTCGTTATGCCGCTCGGCCAGCACATCGAGCCGCTGATGCGCACCCAGGAACGGACGGCCGTGGGCGGGCAGAATGAGGAGGTCATTGTCCAGTTCGGCGCGAAACCGGGCAATGCTCGCCAGCCATTCGCCGAGAGGATCGCTGGTCGGCTCGCTGAGCATGGTCGAGATATTGGAAGTGATCCGCGGCAATATCTGGTCGCCGGAGATCATCACCTTGGCGCTATCATCAATCAGGCAGGCATGCTCGGGCGTATGGCCATTGCCGATCATCACGCGCCATTCGTGGTCGCCGGTGCGCAGCCGCGTGCCTTCCTCCATCCTTATATGGCCGATGGGCAGATCGGACACGGCGCGGGCGAAGCGGCCCCAGCCCTTTTTCGCGAAATCGTCGATCAGATGCTGGTCCCAGCCGCAGAAGCGCCATTCGTCGAGCGCCTCTTCCGGCACGCCCTCGCGCTTGTCGGCGAGCAGCATCCGGGTCAGCAGCCATTCGGTCCGGTTCATGTGCAAGGACACCTTGAACCTTTTGGCCAGCCAGCCGGCGCAGCCGACATGATCGGGATGATAATGGGTAACGATGATCTTGGTCGCGCTCTGTCCCCGCAGCGCGCCCTCGTCGAACAGATGCTTCCAGGCATCGATCACTTCCGGCATGAACAGCCCGGTATCGGCGATCGCAAAGCCGGCGCTGCCGTCGGCATGGCGGTCTGCCAGCACCCAGTTGTTGATATGGCCAAGCGGACCGGGCACAGGCGTGCGGGTCCAGCCAATGCCAGGCATCAGTTCAAAATATTCACCGAATTTCGGTTCATAATCGCCAAGCGGATAGGTCAGGCCGTCCGATTCAATCGGATCGAAGCCGTGATCGGCGAGCATCGCATCATAGGCGGGGGGCTTTGGGGGAATATCCATGGACCAAGCCATAGCCCCTCGCCGCCGGAAAAGGCAAGCTGGTTAATCGGCTGATTAAATCGCTGGGACAGTCCGCAGCCGGAGAGGATTACCTTCGCTCATATGGCCTCCCTTCAATAGTCATCCGGGACAGCCAATGAGTGATCAGCGATCCTTGAACAAGGTCTCTGCGGTATGCTCTACCGGCGCCTTGTCTTCTTCCGCTTCGCCAGACAGCGCGGCTTCCGCATCGCGGGCTGCCTGGGCGCGCTCTTCCTGCAGTTCCGCGATCAGGGCCCGCTTATCACCGCCCAGCTTGGTGTCATCCGCAATTTCGGGTTCGATACCGGCCTTTTTCGCTGCCTTGGCAACAACCGCGTCCAGCTCGCGCTGCGAACAGAGACCCAGGGTCACCGGATCCTTTGGCGCAATATTGGCGATATTCCAGTGCTCGCGCTCGCGAATGGCATTGATCGTGGTCCGGGTGGTGCCGATCAGCTTGCCGACCTGGGCATCGGAAATTTCCGGGTGGTTGCGGAGCAGCCAGGCGATGCCGTCCGGCTTGTCCTGACGCTTGGACACCGGCGTGTAGCGGGGTCCCTTGGTCCGGCGCACCTGATCGGGCCCCTTTTGAATGACCATCCGGTAGTCGGGGTCTTTCTCGGCCTTTTCGATTTCTTCGTGGGTCAGTTCGTGCGCCTGGACCGGATCGCGACCGGTATATTTGGAACTGGCGAGATCATCCGCCATCGCGTTGACTTCGAGAATATGGATGCCGCAGAAATCAGCGATCTGCTCAAAGGCGAGGGCGGTATTGTCAACCAGCCAGCTAGCGGTGGCATGCTGCATAAGAGGCGTTGCTTTTTCGGCCATGATGGCTTCCTTCCAATGGCTGGCCTTTGGCGGCCAGCGGCAATTCACAAATAAAGGGCCGCCCCCTTGCGGAGACGGCCTGTTGACACTCTATGTAGGCTGTTTGATGCCTGTCGGCAAGATATTTGGCTAAACCCGCGCAAAAATCGCCTTGGCGAGGAACCGGCGCGACATATGGCACCCCGGATGCCGATCCTGCGAGACCAGCCCGGCGAAAAACTGATTGGCGCTGGCCTCCCAGCTATATTGCTCGCCAAGGGCGATACAATCGGCAGGATCGAGGGTCAGCGCATGCTCTATGGCGCGGTCGAGACATTCGTCCATGGCGCCGCTCTGCCGCGTCAGTATGTCAACCGGGCCGGTCACCGGGTAGGCCGCCACCGGCGTGCCGCAGGCAAGCGCCTCGATGATCACCAGACCGAAGGTGTCGGTCCGGCTCGGGAAGACGAACACATCGGCGCCGGCATAATAGCCGGCCAGGTCAGAACCGGTCTGCCTGCCAGCGAAAAGGACATCGGGATAGCGCGCCCTGAGACCGTCGAGCGCAGGGCCGTCTCCGACCACGACTTTCGATCCCGGCTGCTGGCTGTCGAGAAAGGCTTCAATATTCTTCTCTATCGCCACCCGCCCGACATAGAGCTGGATCGGCCGGGCGAGCGAGCGATAGGCAGCGGGCGGCGGCGCATCGGAGCGGAAATTTTTGAGATCGACACCCCGGCTCCAGTGATGGACATGGCCCAGATTTTCGCGACGCAGCTGGTTGCGGACGCTTTCGGTCGACACCATGATGGCTTCCGATTTCCGGTGGAACCAGCGGATATAGGGCCAGAAAATCCGCGGCGACAATTTCGTTCGCTTGGCCAGATATTCCGGGAACTGTGTGTGATAAGCGGTTGTAAACGGGCGACCTTTTCTCAGGCACCAGCGGCGGGCCTGGATACAGAGCGGGCCTTCGGTGGCAAGATGCACGGCGTCGGCATCAAAAGCCTCGATGCGCTGGCCGATGGTCCTGGCGCGAGCGAAGGACAGCCGGATTTCCGGATAGCTGGGCGCGGGCATCGAGCGATACTGGTCCGGCGAAATGACCAGAACTTCATGTCCGCGGTCGCGCAGCAACCGAATGACCGTATCGAGCGTGCGCACGACGCCGTTGACCTGCGGATGCCAGGCGTCGGTGACCAATGCGATCTTCACGCCGCCCGGTCCATGCTGCTTTCGACCGGAGTCAGCCGGGCGGGCTGCTCGTCACGCTGCCTGCGTGCCTCGATTTCGTCGGCCCAGTGAAGAATCTGCATATTGCCATCGTCGCATTCAACCAGAGCGGTGCAGCCTTCGACCCAGTCGCCGTCATTATAATATTCGATGCCCTTGATCATGCGGTGTTCGGCGGTGTGGATATGGCCGCAGACGACGCCGTCGACGCCGCGGCTTTCGGCTGCCTTGGCCACGGTTTCCTCGTAGCGACCGATAAATTCGACCGCATTCTTGACCTTGTGCTTGGCCATTTTGGAGAGCGACCAGTAGGGCAGATCGAACCGGTTGCGGATCTTGTTGACCAGCCAGTTCAGCCGCATCAGCGTCACATAGGCGGCGTCACCGATGAAGGCGAGCCAGCGATGGGCGAGCATCACCGTGTCAAATTCATCGCCGTGCAACACCAGCAGCCGGCGCCCGTCAGCGGTTTCGTGGATCGCCGAGCGGCGGATTTCGACGCCGCCGAAATTCAGACCGGTGAACTGGCGGAACATCTCGTCATGATTGCCGGGAATATAGACAATGCGGGTGCCGCGCTTGGCCCGCTTGAGGATTCGCCAGATGATGTCATTGTGACTGTCCGGCCAGAAGAAGCGCTTCTTCATCCGCCAGCCGTCGATGATGTCACCGACCAGATAGAGCGTGTCGCTGTCGACATGGTCGAGAAAGTCGATCAGCAGATCGGCGTTGCAGCCGCGGGTGCCGAGATGGATATCGGAAATCCAGATCGTCCGGTAGCGGGTCCGGTCCCCAGGGCGGACGCGGGGCTTGCGCTTGAGCCGGGCTTCGTAGCGATCGGCATCGAGCAGCGGGATATCGGCCTTGGCAAAAGAGGGAAATTGCTTGGTCATAAAAACTCCCATGGACATATCCATAAGCGTGCTCATACGCGCCGATTGTTACAGGCCGATTCCCATTTTATGAAGCTTTAGTGACGCAAATCCCGGGTTTTTATATATTCCTGCAGCCGCACTTGCAGATGCGGCACGGCACGATCACTGGCCAGAAATTCGGCGACGGGCATGATCTGCCAGCCCTGCCCCTCGTCGCCAAAAACAACCCCGGGCAGCACAGAGCGCGGCAAATGACAGACGAAAAATAGCGCCACCGCACCGGAACCGCGCCAGTTCGGATAGGTCTGCACATGTTCGAAATCGTCGATTGCGATCCGGAGGCCGAATTCTTCGAACGTCTCGCGCGCGACGCATTGCGCGCCGCTCTCGCCCTGCTCGCGCCCGCCGCCCGGCAGGTCCAGCATGTCGGGAAAGGGAATATCCGGCCTGTCGTCCCGACGATAGACCAATAGCTGATCCTCGATGAAAAGCGCGACTTTTGCGCCGTGGAAATCAGGCTCGTCGCTCATCTCCCCGTCCGCCTATTCGACGGTCAGCACAATCTTGCCGATATGATCGCCGGCTTCCATATGGGCATGGGCCTTGGCAGCATCGGCGAGGGCAAAACACTCGTCCATCACCGGCTTCAGCTTGCCCGCTTCGATATCCGGCCAGACGTAGCGGTGTAGTTCGTCGCCGAGCAGTGCCTTGCGTTCCGTCGATTGCGGTCGCAGCGTGGAACCGGTCAGGATCAGCCGCTTCATCATGATATGGGCCATGTTGAGCGTCGCCTGTGCCCCGCCCTGCACCGCGATCGTGACATGGCGGCCATCCTCCTTCAGACATTGCAGATTGCGCGCGACATAGTCGCCGGCCACCATGTCGAGCACGATATCGACCCCCTGCCCGTCGGTGATCTTCTTGATCTCCTCGACAAAATCCTGGCTTTTATAATTGATCGCATGATCGGCGCCGACCTGCCGGGCAGCAGTGCATTTCTGATCGCTACCGCAGGTCACGATGACGGTCAGGCCAAACAGCTTGCCCAGCATGATCGCCATTGTCCCGATGCCGCTGGTGCCACCGTGAACCAGCACCTTTTCCCCTTCGCGGGCAAAGCCGCGGTTGAACAGATTGCCCCACACCGTGAACAGCGTTTCCGGCAGCGCTGCGGCTTCGACCATGGACAGGCTGTCGGGAACGTCGAGACACTGACCGACGGGCGCGACACAATATTCGGCATAGCCACCGCCATTGGTCAGCGCGCAGATCCGGCGGCCGATCCATTCCGGTCCCACGCCCTCGCCCAGCGCGACGACGGTGCCGGACACTTCCAGCCCGGGCAGCGGTGATGCGCCGGGAGGCGCAGGATAATGGCCCTTGCGCTGAATCACATCGGGCCGGTTCACCCCGGCAGCGGCGACGCGGATCAGCACTTCCCCCGCGGCGGGCTCCGGAACTTTCATGGTCACGGGCTTCAGCACTTCCGGCCCGCCCGGCTCGCTGATTGCGATGGCGATCATTTCTTTTTGCAACAGTTCAGATACGGCCATTGATGTCCCCCCAAGGAATTTGCGCGTTCCCTAATTTCCGCCCCTTATTGACAGCAAAGCGCGAGCGGTCAACATTGCGCTGCAGGAGGCATGTCGATTCATGGACGAAGACGAAAATTTGCCGCGCAATGCCAATGATCCGCTGGTTTTGCTGCTCAAGCAGGATTTGGACCGGTTATCGGTGGACGAACTGGATCAGCGGATTTCCCTGCTGAAATCCGAAATAACTCGCTGTGAAGCGAAGAAAAATTTCGCAGTGACCCATCGCGCGAGCGCAGAAAATCTTTTCAAGCGTTGATAAATGCTGGCTTTCGTTAACGCTTTTGTTAACCTTGTTTAACAATATTCGGGTTCAGGCGTTCCATTTTGGGCCCTATAAGGAGAATAGAGACGAGATACTGGCAGCTTTGACTGGATGATTGCAGATCCCCGTCCGGCGCCCTTGACGTTCGCGGCCCGGGTCACGATCTAGAGAGCAAGCAAGTAGTCAAAGCCCGAAGCGGATGAAACACCATCTGTTTCGGCAACCGGGACGGACACTCCGTCCCAATTTTGGAGTATATTAAATGCCATCATTCGCGGAATCGCTCGAAAAAACCCTCCACCAGGCGCTCAAGAACGCGTCGGATCGCAACCACGAATATGCCACGCTCGAGCATCTGCTTCTCGCACTGGTGGACGATGGCGATGCATCCCAGGTGATGAACGCCTGCGGCGTCGATCTCGGCGAACTGGAAGACGCGGTCATCCTCTATCTCGACAGCGAGCTGGACTCTCTGAAGGTCGACAAGACGATCGACCCCTCCCCCACCTCCGGATTTCAGCGGGTTGTCCAGCGCGCGATCCTCCATGTCCAGTCCTCGGGCAAGGACGAGGTCACCGGCGCCAATGTGCTGGTCGCCCTGTTCTCCGAGCGCGAGAGCTATGCGGTCTATTTTCTGCAACAGCAGGACATGAGCCGGCTCGATGCAGTCAGCTATATCAGCCACGGCGTCGGCAAGGGTGGCCAGACGGCCGAACCCGCCGAGCTGTCGGGTATGGACACGGACCAGGACAAGAAAGAAAAGAACAAGAAAGAGACAGCGCTTGACCAGTTTACGGTCAATCTGAACGAGAAAGCCGCGGATGGCCGGATTGATCCGCTGATCGGACGGCAGGCGGAAGTGGACCGGACGGTGCAGATTCTGTGCCGGCGCTCGAAGAACAATCCGCTCTATGTAGGAGAACCCGGCGTGGGCAAGACGGCGATCGCCGAAGGTCTCGCGCTGCGCATTGTCGAGGAAAATGTTCCCGATGTGCTGAAGCCTGCGATCATCTATTCGCTCGACATGGGTTCGCTGCTCGCCGGAACCCGCTATCGCGGTGATTTCGAGGAACGGCTAAAACAGGTCGTTTCCGAGCTTGAAAAAATGCCCGATGCGATCCTGTTCATCGACGAGATTCACACCGTGATCGGTGCCGGCGCGACCAGCGGCGGCGCGATGGACGCCTCGAACCTGTTGAAGCCTGCCCTCTCCGGAGGCATCATTCGGTGCATCGGATCAACCACTTACAAGGAATTCCGCAACCATTTCGAGAAGGACCGGGCATTGCTGCGGCGGTTCCAGAAGATCGATATCAACGAACCGTCGGTCGAGGATACGATCAAGATTCTCGCTGGTCTGCGCGGTGCCTTTGAAGAGCATCACAAGGTGCGCTATTCGCCGGATGCGCTGAAATCGGCGGTGGAACTGTCGACCCGCTATATCAACGACCGCAAGCTGCCAGACAAGGCGATCGACGTGATCGACGAAGTCGGTGCAATGCAGATGCTGTTGCCGCCCTCGCGCCGCAAGAAGATGATCACCGCCAAGGATATCGAGGCCGTGATCGCGACGATGGCGCGGATCCCGCCCAAATCGGTGTCCAAGGACGACAAGAAGACGCTGGAAAATCTGGAGAAGGATCTCAAGCGCGTGGTCTTTGGCCAGGACGAGGCGATCGGCAAGCTGGCCAGCGCAATCAAGCTGTCGCGTGCCGGCCTGCGCGAACCGGAAAAGCCGATCGGCAATTATCTGTTCAGTGGCCCGACCGGCGTCGGCAAGACCGAAGTCGCGCGGCAATTGTCGTCGATCATGGGCATTCCCCTCAAGCGCTTCGACATGTCGGAATATATGGAACGGCACAGCGTCTCCCGTCTGATCGGCGCGCCTCCGGGCTATGTCGGCTATGACCAGGGTGGCCTGTTGACCGATGCGATCGACCAGAACCCGCATTGCGTGCTGCTGCTCGACGAGATCGAGAAGGCGCATCCCGACCTGTTCAACATCCTGCTGCAGGTGATGGACAACGGCAAGCTGACCGATCATCATGGCAAGACGGTCGATTTCCGCAATGTCGTGCTGATCATGACGACCAATGCCGGCGCGTCCGACATGGCCAAGGAAGGCATCGGTTTTGGCAATATGTCCAAGGAAGATGCCGGCGACGAAGCGGTGAAGAAGATGTTCTCGCCGGAATTCCGCAACCGTCTGGATGCGATCGTGCCCTTCGCCTATCTGCCGACGGAAGTGGTCGCCCGGGTGGTCGAGAAGTTCATTCTCGAACTCGAGCTGCAGCTGGCCGACCAGAATGTCCATATCACGCTCGACGAGGATGCCCAGGCATGGCTCACCGAGCGCGGCTATGACAAGTTATACGGTGCCCGTCCGATGGGCCGGCTGATCCAGGAAAAGATCAAGCAGCCGCTGGCCGAGGAACTGTTGTTCGGCAAGCTCAAGAATGGCGGCGAGGTCAAGGTGCATCTGAAGGACAATGCCCTGAACTTCGAAGTCACCGCGGCGGCGCCGAAGGCGAAGAAAAAGAAGGCTTCGGCGAAGAAGAAGGCCGACAGCAAGGCGAAGTGATCTTCACGAACAGGCTTGAGAAAACGGCGTGGCTTATCCCACGCCGTTTTTTTGTGTCCATTGGACTGCTGGGCTGAATCCGGAAAATCCTAGCTGCTGCTGTCCATCCGCAGCGACCGCGTGGCATCGCTGATCAGGAAATGGGCTTCATCGGCGCGGATCTGGACCAGCACATCGGGATCCGATACCGCGGCAAGAAACGCATCATAATCGGCCTGTGTGGCAAAATGGATTTCGGTGATCACGTCGAAATCCGGCTCGACCTGCGCGGAATCGATCCGGCTTTCCGAGCGATCGATATAATGGCGCTCATAATGGGCGAACATGGGCAGCAACCGCTTGACCAGCGGCACATGACTGGCCTCGTAATAGGCGCGAAAATCCTCGGCGGAAATCTCGGGCTTTTTCGAAATCAAAAAGAAATGCTTGATCATCATGACGCTCCTGCCGCTGTGAACCTGTCCAGCCATGCTAGGCGGAGCGGAACGGGGCGAGATGCTGTCAAAAATAGCAGGACGGTGAGCCGCGATCGCAGTGCCCGGAGCGAGGCGGTCACCCTCGCCCACAGGATTTCATCTGTACAACATACCGACTGGTTGGTATGTTGTACAGATGAACACGAGTCGCACCTTGCCCGCCAAGACGGAAAATGCCCGTTCCAAGCTGCTGGACGCGGCCATAGCGCTCATCCGCCAACAGGGATTTTCGGCCACCACCGTCGATCAGCTGTGCGGAATGGCGGGCGTGACCAAAGGCGCGTTCTTTCACCATTTTGCGAGCAAGGATGCCCTTGGTGCCGCGGCGGCGGAGCACTGGACCGCCACCTCGAGCGCGCTGTTCATGGAAGCGGACTTTAATCGCCACGACGACCCGCTCGACCGCTATCTTGGCTATCTCGATTTCCGGGATGAAATTGCCACCGGAGAGGTCTCCGAATTCACCTGCTATGCCGGTACCAGCCTGCAGGAATGCTATGGCAGCAGCGACGCGATCCGGGACGCGGCCTACCAGAGCATCGCCGGCCACAGCGCCCGCCTTGCCGAAGATCTCGACCAGTCCATCGCCAAATATGGCGCGCCCGAAGGCGTCACCGGCCTGTCACTGGGACTCTATACACAGGCAGTACTACAGGGCGCCTTCATTCTCGCCAAAGGTCAGGGTAATGCCGAGCCGGTGCATGACGCCATTGCCCATTTGCGACGCTATATTCTGATGCTGTTTGGCCGGACCGACAGAATGTAAAAGAGGGATGTGAGCCATGACCCGGATGATCTTTGTGAACCTGCCAGTCACCGACCTGAACCGTTCGATGCGCTTCTGCGAGACGCTCGGCAGCCAGCCCGGATCAGGAGAAATTTAACAGCAAGAGCGGAGGAAGCTGATGGCAAAAGCAACAATCTGTCTTTGGTTTGACAAGGACGCCAGGGAAGCGGCGGAATTTTACGCGGCGACCTTTCCCGACAGCGCGGTTGGCGCCGTCCATAACGCGCCTGCCGACTTTCCCGGTGGCAAGCAGGGTGACGCGCTGACCGTGGAATTTACCGTGCTGGGCATCAACTGCATCGGGCTGAACGGCGGGCCGATATTTCCGCACAGCGAGGCCTTCTCGTTCCAGGTGGCGACCGACAGCCAGGAGGAAACCGACCGCTACTGGAACGCGATCATCGGCAATGGCGGCGCGGAAAGCGCCTGCGGCTGGTGCAAGGACAAATGGGGACTCAACTGGCAGATTACGCCGCGCGTCCTGACCGAGGCGATGGCGCAAGGCGGCGACGTCGCGAAGCGCGCGTTCGAGGCGATGATGCCGATGATCAAGATCGATGTCGCGAAAATCGAAGCAGCGGTGAAAGGAGAATGAACCATGCGTGTGATGGTATTTGTCAAGGCCACGGGAGACAGCGAAGCCGGATTGCCGCCAACCGAAGACATGACCGCAATGTTTGCGGCGATGGGCGCCTATAACGAGCAACTGGTCGAAGCCGGAATCCTGGTCGATGGCGACGGGCTCAAGCCCTCCTCATTCGGCAAGCGGATCGCGTTCGACGGCGACAGCCGGACGGTGATCGACGGTCCGTTTTCCCCGCCAAACGAACTGGTCGCCGGCTACTGGATATGGAAGGTTGCCGACATGGACGAGGCGGTTGCCTGGGCCAAACGCTGCCCGAACCCGATGCCGGGGCCGAGCGAACTGGAAATCCGGCCTTTTTACGAACTGGAGGATTTTGGCGAAGCGATGACACCGGAACAGGCCGAACAGGAGAAACGGCTGCGCGAAAAACTGGAGGAAAAGGTCAGCTGACCGATCATCAGGAGGAAAAGGAAGATGAGCTATATTGACGGATTTGTGATCGCGGTACCGACCGCGAACAAGCAGAAATTTACCGACCACGCGTCCTATTCCGATGACATGTTCATCGAAATGGGCGCGCTCCGGGTGGTTGAATGCTGGGGCGATGATCTGCCCGATGGCAAGACCACCGATTTCCGGATGGCGGTCAAGGCAGAGCCCGAGGAGACGGTGGTCTTCTCGTGGGTAGAATGGCCGGACAAGGCGACCCGCGACGCCGCGATGAAGAAGTTGATGGACCCCGACAATATGGATCCGCGCATGGATCAAACCAAAAATCCGATTCCATTCGATGGCAAACGGATGATTTTTGGTGGCTTCGAGCCGGTTGTGGACATCAAGGGAGACGGGCAATGAGCAACAAGCACGGCGATTTCATCTGGTATGAACTGCTGACCCCCGATCAGGATGCCAACCGCTCCTTCTACGAGAAAGTGGTCGGATGGATGATCGACAAAGCGCCAGCCAACGAGGCCAATGGCATGGATTACCGGATGATCAACAGCGCCAGCGGGCCGATTGCGGGATCGATGACGCTGACAGCTGATATGCAGTCTGGCGGCATGCAGCCCTGTTGGCTCGGCTATATCACCGTCGACAATGTCGACGATGTGGCAGAGGCGACAACAGCGGCGGGTGGGAAAATCCATATGGACCCCCATGATCTGGGAGGTGTCGGGCGGATCGCCTTTCTCGCCGATCCTTCGGGTGCACTCTTCTATGTGATGAAGCCCGTCCCTCCGGCAGACAATCCGGATGCGTCAAGCAACAGCTTTGCCGCAACCGAACCACTGGTCGGCCATTGTGCCTGGAACGAGCTGGCGAGCAGTGATCCGGCAGCGGCGCTCAATTTCTATCACGAACTGTTCGGATGGGAAAAAGATGGCGAGATGGATATGGGGCCGATGGGCCAATATCAATTCCTGCGCCACCGCCATATGATCGGAGCGGTGATGCCCAGGTCACAGGAACTGCCGGTCTCTGCCTGGACTTATTATTTCCGCGTGCCCGATATTGACGCCGCAGCAGACACAATCGAAAAGGAAGGCGGTCAGATCGTGCAGCCGCCGACCGAGATTCCGGGCGGCGATTATTCACTGACCGCGATCGATCCGCAAGGCGCGAGATTTGCGCTGGTCGGCGCCCGGTAGCAGGAGAGGAAGAGCAAGGTGATGGCCAAAATGCATTGACAGCCTGCCGATTGTTCCCAATATGTTCTCCTTTTTGCGAGGGAGAGACGCCATGAGCCTGAAATTCTACACCAACCCGATGTCACGGGGCCAGATTGCCCGCTGGGCGCTCCACGAGGCCGGCGCGGACTATGACCAGGTGCTGCTGGAATATGACACGACCATGAAGGCCGAGGAGTATCTGAAGATCAATCCGATGGGCAAGGTTCCGGCGATAGATCATGATGGCAAGATCGTCACCGAGGGCGCTGCCATCTGCGCCTATCTGGCCGAGGCCTTCCCGGGCGCCGGACTGGCTCCGACGGCAGACGAACGCGCGGATTATTTTCGCTGGCTGTTCTTTGCTGCCGGGCCGCTGGAAGCCGCAATCGCCAACCGGTCGATGGGCTTTGAAGTGGCTAAGGACCGGGAGAGAATGGCGGGCTATGGTAATTATGACCAGGTGGTCGACGTTCTTGATGCGAAATTTCAGACCGATGCCTATGTCTGCGGTGCCCGCTTCACTATGGCCGATGTCTATGTCGGGGCGCAGGTCGTGTGGGGCACGCAATTTGGCACCCTGCCCGAGCGGCAATCCCTGCTGGACTATGGCAAGCGCGTCACCGACCGGGATGGCTATCGCGCGGCCAAGGCGGTCGATGATGCGCTGATCGCCGAAAACAGCTGAGCCTCGGAATCAAAAAAGGCCGGAGGGTTAACCCGCCCAGCCTTTTTGTCATGATATCATTTTGTCATGATATCATAGGCTCATTCACCGGGAACGGGCTGCTCATAATCCAGCGTCGGCTGGCTGGTTTCGGTTCCCGTTTGCTCGAGCACCGTTGCCGGGGGACTGATCTCGGCGGCAGGATCGCCATATTGCACCTGCCATGCCTTGAGATCGCGCTGATATTCCTCATAGGCGAGATAGAAATCGGTGAACGGCTTTTCCAGTTCCGGCAACGCCCTTTGCGCAAATGCGTCGAGGTCGGCTGACTTGGTAACAATGGCGCGCTGGCTGATCTGAACGGCCTGGTCACAGAAGGGACGGCGCAACGGGGAAAAGGACCAGTAATTGTAGAGCTGGGTCTGGTGCCGGTCGTGCTCGGCCTTGTAATCGGCACCGATCTCGCGCTGGAACTTCCGGATAATCGCACTGTTCGCGTTGCTTAGAGAAGCGCTGTTGTTAGTGATAAAGGCGTTATAATCGCCAACCAGGCGTTCATAGAGTGGGCCGGTGCAGCTGAGGGCGGCGACATTCAGGGCGGCCCGTACGTGCCATAGGGTCTCCAGCGGTCCCAGATCGCGGTTGATGGTGTCGCGCAGCCCGTCGGTCCGCAGCATCGGCACAATCGTCAGGTTGCTGGCACCAAAGGGCGGCGTCGGCGCGCGCGGCGTATATTGCGGCTGGACAACCGGCGGTGGAGGTGGCGGCGGAGGTGGCGGCGTTTGACAGGCAGCGAGCGCCGCCAGGCCACCGGCGATCAATAATAAGCGCAAATCCTTCAAACGCAGCATTGTGATACTCTCCAAAAACAACAGCCGTTTCTTTATGATTCAGACCGGCGCTTGTCCAGCATTTGCGATCAAATCTCGATCAGCCGCCAAACAAAAAAGCCCGACAGTTTCCTGCCGGGCCTTTTCTATACTGTTGGTCAGCGTTTCTGCCGTGCCGCCTATTCCTGGTTGCCCATGAAATAGAGCAGGAACTGGAACATGTTGATAAAGTCCAGATAGAGGCTGAGCGCGCTCAACACGACGGTTTTCCCGACCATGTCGGTTCCGGCCACATATTGATACATGCTCTTGATCCGCTGCGTGTCATAGGCGGTGAGGCCAGCGAAGATCAGCACACCAATCGCGCTGATCACCAGCTGCATCATCGTCGACTGCAGGAAAATATTGATCACCATCGCGACCAGCAAACCAACCACACCCATGATCAGGAAGCTGCCCATGGCGGACAGGTTTTTCTTGGTCGTGTAGCCGTAGAGGCTGAGACCAAGGAAGGCTGCAGCGGTAGCAAAGAAGGTCTGCGCAATCGACGCACCGGTATAGACCAGGAAAATGGTCGACATCGACAGGCCCATCAGCGCCGCGAAAGCCCAGAACATCGCCTGGATCGTCATGGTAGAGAATTTATTCTGACCATAGCTCATCGCAAAAACGATCGCGAGAGGCGACAGAATGATCAGCCATTTCAGCGGGCCGCCGCCGACCATGATGTCCTGCGCCAGGCCAGAGCTGGCAAAGAGCATCGCAACGATGCCGGTCAGCAGGACGCCGCTGGCCATGTAATTATAAACCTTGAGCATGTACGTCCGCAGGCCCGCGTCAAACGCAACCTGCGTCTGCGATGCGGTGCCAACAGGGGCCTGCCCGAAGGTTGTTCTTGGATCTTGCCAAGCCATAAATCCATACTCCTCAAATTAGCGAGCCGACAAACCGGCTCTCTATGCTTCCAATATCGGGCAACCGCGCCTGTTTTTCAAGGGAAACAGGAATGGGTTTGCGAAATACTATCAATGGTTTCGATAGATATGGTCTATCGGCTTGTGCCGGATATTGCTCGATACCAAGGATGGCGGGCTGACCGCATAATCGCGGGCACGCTGCACCGCGTTGCGCGCTCGAGCAGATCAGGCGGTTTCCAACCATTTTCTGATGGTGGTTGCCGCCTCGGTCACCTCCGCCCAAGTCTGGTCAAATGCATGGTCGCGGCCGTAATAGGGATCGGCGACATCTTCCCCTTCCCTGCCCGGCACATGGTCAAACAGCAGCGAAAGCTTTGCCGTCGCTCTGGCCGGACGGATCGCGGTCAGGTCGCGAAGATTGTCATTGTCCAGCGCAATGATATGATCAAAATCGCGAAAATCCGAAGCGGTTACCTGTCGCGCGCGCAGATGGCCGATATCGACGCCGTTCCGGGCAGCGACGGCCTGCGCACGCTCGTCCGCCGGCTGCCCGGCATGCCAGTCGCCGGTACCGGCAGAATCAATGACCACATCCATCCCGGCGCGGGCGCATTCGTGGCGCAGGGCGGCCTCGGCCAGCGGTGACCGGCAGATATTGCCGAGGCAGACGAACAGCACCGACTGGCTCATTGGCTGGACCTTAGCTTTCCGATCGGCCGGATCCGGTCAGCGACCACCCACAAAGACACCGCAGGCCAGTCGCCCGCCGCTGTCGCCGGAGGGGTCGGTCTTCAGATCATCGGCACCTTCGTGGACCACGAAAGCCGCACCATCGGCGTCGAGCAGCGGATTTTCGCCATCGCTGAGAGTGGCGCCCGGAATGGTGGCCTGCAGCGAGCCGGTTCCGTCCGGGCCAATGTCGAGATTGAAGAAATCGCCGGCATGGGCACCCTGCGGATTGTCAAAACCATGTTCCTTGCCGGCCGGGTTCCAGTGGCCGCCGGCCGATTTGAAATCGGGGCCGTCGCATTTGCCGGTCTGGTGAATATGCGCGCCATGCGGACCGGGCGACATGCCCTGGGCCTTGATATTGACGAGCAGACCATTGTCACCCTGCGCCACGATCACTTCGCCATATTGCGTCTGGTCGGCACCGACCAGTTGCGCCCGCGCGACATTGCCGCTGACTTCGCCCGGCGATTCGCCTTGCGGGCTGCACCCGGCAACCGCGAGGGACAAGAGGGCAAGACCGGACAATGTGATGGAATGCTGACGCACGACGCTTCTCCTTGATTTCCTTATCATTGCTTGCATGATAGCAGCCGATCCGCTCGCTTGGAACCTTTTGTTCCGCTCGCCTGCCTTTTCCGTGCCGAAGGAACCCGATTGTCCGCCATGCTCTATCTGATCGCCCTGGGCTCGAACCAGCGCCACCAGCGCCTCGGGTCGCCGCGCGACGTGATCCACGCGGCATGCCGGCGGCTGGGCGATGAAGGGCTGCAGGTCATCGCAATATCCCGCCCGATCGCCTCGCGTCCGGTCGGTCCGTCGCAGCGCTCTTATGCCAATGCCGTGGCGATCATCGAGACACATCTCTCCCCTCCGGCGCTGCTGGCGCTGCTCAAGCGGATCGAATCGGCCCACGGACGCCGCACCGGCCAGCCCTGGTCGCGCCGGGTGCTCGATCTTGATATCATTTTGTGGAGCGGCGGCGCCTTTGTCAGCGACCGCCCTGCCCTCACCATACCGCATCCGCTGATGCGCGAGCGCAGCTTCGTTCTGGGCCCGGCGGCAGAAATCGCGGGCGATTGGCGCGATCCGCTGACCGGCCTGACGATCGCGCAGCTGGCCAGCCGCAACCGGCGCGCCCGGAAACGACCGGAAAAAGCGCCAAAGCCGCTTGACCACGCAACAAAGCGTCCCTAGGGAAGCGCTTCCCGAAGGCTTCGTGCACTGCACCAGCCGGTCGAGGGGCCCTTAGCTCAGTCGGTAGAGCAACTGACTTTTAATCAGTAGGTCGCTGGTTCGAACCCAGCAGGGCTCACCATAATACGTTGATAATAAACATTTTTCTAAAAATCCGAAATTCAGAGTTGCAATATTTGCAACCTGGGTAGCGTTTTGGGTAGCAAATGAGAAAACTTCAATTTTGCCAAACTGATGGATGAGAGATTCTTTAACGCTTGGAGGACAAAAATATCACAGGCCGACGTTGACGAACCTTCTCGCTCAAATATCGATCAATGATAAATGCTATAGATTGAGATGCTATCCGATTACGATTTCTCGTCGCGAGAAAATTCATCGACAGTTGCATCGAGGTCTTTTACAAGTTGATTAAGCTCACGATAAGCGCCTAGGCGCTCAAGCCCGTCAAGACGTTTATTGCGGGAGAGAAGGTCCATACGACTTCGAATTAGTGTCGCCACAGTTTTCAATGTCGTTGGATCTGGATCGCTCATTAATGGATTGTATCACAATTCAAATCCGCATGCGGACAGGAGGATTATTCCTCAGTAAAGGACCACTTGAAATCTAAAGAATAGGATGGATTCGCGTAGTGGTCTTCTAAAGCAAAGAAGGTACTCTGATGGAAAAACCTTGGATAAAGATGATCGGATCAATTCGAGAAGGCCTTACTGGGGGTGTGGGGTAGGAGGTTCGAATTCTCTCGTCCCGACCAATTTTCCGCCATTTCTCAAAATGCTGGATTCTTATATCACTGCTGTAAGTGCAATCCGTCTAGCAGCAAGCCGAACCGCCATTGGCTCGGGCTTCCTGAATGGGAGGACAAGAAATGGTTCCGAACGAACAGAAAACGCAGCAATCTCCTTTGTTCGGACGCAAAACAACAGCGCATCCCTTGCAGTCATAAAAAAACTGGCAAGCATCGGTTGGCATAGTTTCGGTTTCGGCATGGCCACATTTTGGGCATGTTATCATTGAACGCAATTCCATCAGCGAATTCCCAACAGGCGCAAAATGTCACCCTCAAAGCTCGGTAAAATATAGGCAAGAAGGACGATAAAAGCGGAAAGGCCAAACATGAGGATCGCTCGTTTTCCGGGTCTTCTTCCACCCCAGAACGATACGATGACTCCCGGCGTGATGAACAACAGCGCTCCAATCAGGAAATATTCCGTTTTGTCAGCAAAAAATATCAGATTGCCAATCACTGCAGAGCCGACGCCTATTTTGAACAATATGATTGGCAACACACAGCAGGATGCACCAATCAGACCAGCTATTGCACTGGCCAGTCCGCCGCCGGCAGCCAGTTTCTCTCCCGTCCCCGGCTGTACCTGTTGCTCTGTTATCTCGCTCATGAACCGGTTATACGCCCTGTAGTAACTACAGGATCAAGAGGTTTTATCATGCAGTCTATGAAGCGCGGAAAATTGGCCCAATCAACCGGATGCAATTTGGAGACCATACGCTATTACGAGAAGATCGCTCTGATGCACGAACCTGATCGAACCGAAAGCGGCCATCGCGTATATTCCTTGGACGATCAAAGACGGCTGAAGTTCATATTGCGCAGCCGGGAACTGGGTTTTTCAATCGAGCAATTGCGCGGACTGCTTAACCTTGTGGACTCTGATGACTATACTTGCGGCGAAGTATTGGATGTAACAACGCAGCGTATTGCGGACATCAAGAGTAAAATATCAGACCTCAAGAAACTTGAACGAACCTTATCGGACATGTCCTCGCGATGCGCAGGAGGAGATGTTCCTGATTGCCCCGTCATCAATTCGCTGTTTGATGAGCAATCGCTGAAGTGAGTGGAAACTAATTTCGGGGAGCAAAAAAGAACCGATTCAACTACCAGCTTTCATTGGCTTTGCTCTCATGAAAGCTATCAACCACTAAGCAGGCTTTTCATTATTGATCATTTTACTCAATTTGGAATTAAAAAACCTCTCGCTCCACAGATTCAAGGATTCTGCTTCTGCGGGGCGCAGAAACCGCCTGACATCCTCAGCGGCCACTTCCCAATCAATTGACTGAATTTTATTGATCATGGCTTTTTCAAGCCATTTCGAGTTGACCGTAAGTTCATCCTCCTCAGCCCATGGACCAAATTGAACCAAAGCTGCTTCAAGATGTGGCAAGTTTGGAAAAACGCCTTTCGTTACATACCAGGAAAAGTCGAACCAATCGCGGCCTTTTAAATGTTCACGGCACAGTAGCGCATGGATTTTCAGCGCGAAATTGGATGCCATGTCTTGATGACGCACTTCGTAGTCGACCGGAAAGTCTAGGAAACTATATTCATCTTGGGAGCCAGCAGGAGGCTCTACATCAATTTCGAGTTTAATCTTCAACTTGCGGCGCGGGTCGCTATTGGGAAATGACAAATCCAGTTGATTTGCAATGGAATTGTCCTTGATCACAGCTCGGCGAATGCGCTTTTCCATCTGTTCTTTTGAAACCGTCTCTGGTTTGAGACCATATTCTTCGAAAGTTTCAGTCAGGATTTTCAGAAATGGAGACCAATCAAAATCTGCGTCGGGTTTGAGTAGCATAAAGTCCAGGTCTTCTGAAAACCTCGGAAGTTTATGGAGGATTCGCAGACTTGTGCCCCCTTGGAAAACCGCGACGTCAAAAAACTTTGCCCGCCAAAGCCCATAAAGTGCGATTTCCTGAATGATCTCCTTCGTCGCATTCTCCTCCTCAATATCGTTGGCAGGTTTGTAGCTGGCCAACCGGGTTCGAATAATATCATTCATTTCAACAAACCTTCGTCTTTTTTAGTATTTTTCTGTGCTTTCAGAGCGACCACATGCTGCTCAAGATGATTTAGAAATTCCAGAACGGCTTTGTGCTTGTAAACACGCCTCAAGGCATGAAAATCCTTCCGAGGCGTTCGGAGCAGATACTCTGGATCAATACGCATTCCGCTACTGATCCACCCCATTCCTTGCCATTTGTGTTTTTTGAGAGCGATCAGATCGAATAGGGCGCGCAGCGGCTTTGCCACTAGCACGGTTTGATTACTGATGGTCTGGCGTTCCACTCCTTCAAGAAATCCGGTTTTGTTTAGTGCGAGAGGGCGAAAAGCAAATTTTCCAAAAACAGTGTGGCTGATATCGATAGATTTGCGTCCTGGCGTCACGCTGACCGTCGCAAATACGGCTTCGGGAATCCATCCGTGAAAAGCGAGTGCGCTTTCCATTGATACATAGCTGCCCACCACTAATGCCTGTGCTAGACGGAATGGATGAACTGGGTATTTTCGGTGTCGATCCGCCAGAACATATTGACCGCGTTTGATTTTTACCAGATCCCCTGCTTGCATCGCGCGCTTTACCAAACCATAGCGACTGTTGTCGCTACCGCCCAAAATACGCGCTAGTTGCTTTTCGGTTAGAATTTGATCAGCATAATTAGCGTCAATTACACATTGAATCAGCCTATTCATATAATTCCCTATACTGTCATAAAGTGACAGTTATACGAATTTTCTGAAATTTTCAATAATGACACTTTATCCGAAGCCAATAGATAAGCAAGTGACGAGCATGGAGAGGTCTACAACTCTCTCTGCCGACGTCTGCTTAACTTACAAAAGTGAATAAAGGTAAGCGATCTCAGTGATCAACCAATTTCCCCTTTTTCGAAAAATCCGGTAGCGGCGGGGGGCGCGATTTTTGTCAGTGGAATACAGACTGCCCTACTCATCATATTGTTGATAAAGCTCCTGCACGCTATGGCGCAATTCGACAGCCATTTATGAAATTCCCAGGATTTCCAGGGACTCTAAATAGAGTTTGTTCTACAAATGCTACTGGTAGAAAGGACACCCGCAGGGCAATATGCATGAGAAGACGTTAGGCTGGCTGCAACCGCCAACACTGGCCTTTTCGCCAAACCGACAGATCGTCGATTTTCAGGAACAAAAAGGTCAGTGCTCGCTGCGAGCGAACTCACGTCTGCGAAGCAGATAATATGCTGCGGGCACAACAAATAGCGAAAGCAAAGGCGCGCTCAGCATGCCGCCAACCATCGGAGCTGCAATCCGGCGCATAATTTCCGACCCGGCGCCTTCGCCGATCAGGATCGGGAAAAGTCCCGCCAGAATCACCGCGACGGTCATCGCCTTTGGCCTTATCCGCAGCAACGCACCTTCGCGCACGGCCTGCATGACCTGCTCTGCGTCGGGCTTGTCGCCGCGCGCTTCCAGTGCCTGTTTCAGATAGATCAGCATCACCACGCCAAACTCTGCCGACACGCCCGCAAGCGCGATAAAACCAACCGCGGTTGCAATCGACTGGTTGAGGCCCATCCAATAGAGGAGCCATAGTCCGCCGGTGAATGCGAAGGGCAAGGTTGCCATGATCAGCAACGCTTCATCGAAACGGCGGAAAGTCAGATAGAGCAGAAAGAAGATGATCGCCAAAGTGGCGGGCACGACCACCATCAGCCGATTGGTTGCGCGCTGCAGATATTCAAATTGCCCCGTATATGCCACGCTGACGCCGGGCGGCAGATCAACCTCCTTGCCAATAGCCGCTTGCAAGTCTGCGACCACCGATACGAGATCTCTCCCCCTGGTATCGACATATATCCAGGTTGATGGTCGGCCATTTTCACTGCGCAGCATCGGCGGCCCGGAACTGATGTCAATGTCGGCGACCGTGCCCAAAGTAATCTGCTGCAAGGATGGCGTGAGAACCGGAAGATTTCGCAGGTTTTCCAGACTGGAGCGTATCTCGCGCGGATAGCGGACGCTTATCGGATAGCGGGCCAGACCTTCGACGGTTTCGCCGATATTCTTGCCCCCGATCGCGCTAGATACGATCGACTGGACATCAGAAATATTGAGTCCGTAACGGGCGGCAGCGGCACGGTCGATATCAATGTCGATATAGCTCCCACCGGTCAGTCTTTCCGCCAGGGCCGAACTGACACCTTCAACCTTTTTGGCCGCACCCTCGATTTTCTGGGCGACCTTGTCAATTGCATCGAGATTATCACCCGACACCTTGATCCCGATCGGGCTTTTGATTCCGGTCGAGAGCATTTCGATACGGTTGCGGATCGGCGGTATCCAGAAATTGGCCAGTCCGGGAACCCTGACGGCTTTATCGAGTTCCTCGATGAGTTTGTCAGATGTCATGCCCGCGCGCCATTCCTCCTTCGGCTTGAAATGGATGGTTGTCTCGAACATGGTGAGCGGCGCAGGATCGGTTGCCGTATCGGCGCGCCCTGCTTTGCCGAACACCGTTTCCACTTCCGGCACGGATTTTATCAATCGGTTGGTTTGCTGAAGCAGTTCGGAGGCTTTCGCCGGAGATAGTCCCGGGAGGGCATTGGGCATGTAAAGCAAATCGCCTTCGTCCATTTGCGGCATGAACTCGCCGCCAAGCTGGCTGATCGGCCAGGCGCTTGTCGCAAAGACGAGCACCGCGATCACGAGTAATTTTTTCGGACTTTTGAGCGACCAGTCGAGCGCTGGCCGATAGATTTTGACGAGAAAACGACTGATCGGATTCTTCTCTTCGGACGGTATTTTCCCGCGAATGAAATAGCCCATCAAAACCGGGATCAATGTGATCGAGAGAATGGCAGCCCCGGCCATCGCATAGGTTTTTGTGAATGCCAGCGGAGAGAATAACCGTCCTTCCTGCCCTTCCAGGGTAAAGATCGGCAGGAACGAAAAGGTGATGATGAGCAGGCTGAGGAACAGCGCCGGGCCAACTTCAACCGCCGCATCAACAATCAGCTGCCAACGCTTTTCGCCCGGCATTTCGGCATCCGGATTGTCATTTTGCCATTTTTCAAGATGCTTATGTGCGTTCTCGATCATGACAATCGCAGCATCGACCATCGCGCCAATGGCAATGGCAATGCCGCCAAGCGACATGATATTGGCGTTAATCCCCTGAAAACGCATGATCAGAAAAGCTATCAATATACCAAGTGGCAAGGTGAGCACCGCGACGAGCGCAGAGCGCGCGTGCCAAAGGAATAATGCGCAGACAATAGCAACGACGATAAATTCCTCGAGCAATTTGGTCGTAAGATTATCGACCGCCTTGTCGATCAGTTCGGAACGGTCATAGGTCGTCACAATCTCGACGCCGGGCGGCAGGCTCTGCTTGAGCGTCGCGAGTTTCTCTTTCACGCCGGCAATCGTCTCGCGGGCGTTTTTGCCCGAACGCAAGATGATGACGCCGCCAGCCACCTCACCTTCTCCGTTAAGCTCCGCCAGCCCGCGTCTGATTTCAGGGCCGATCTGTATGCGGGCGATATCGCCCAGAGTGACGGGGACACCGCCTCGAGCGGTCTTTAACGGGATGGCACGGAAATCATCAAGATTTTCCAGATAGCCGTTGGCCCTGACGATATATTCGCGTTCTGCCATTTCCACGATCGAGCCGCCGACTTCCATATTGGCGTTCTGAATAGCCTTGATAACGCTGTCCTGATCAATCCCCAGAGACACCATCCGGTCGGGATCGAGCACGACCTGATATTGCTTGACCATGCCGCCGATGGACGCGACTTCCGCAACGCCGGGAATGGTCTGCAATTCGTAGCGGAGGAACCAGTCCTGCAGCGAACGCAGTTGGGACAGGTCATTGCGCCCCGTTCGGTCAACAAGGGCATATTCATAAATCCAGCCGACACCGGTTGCGTCCGGTCCCAGCGTCGGGACAACGCCGGTCGGCAGATCGGCCTGGACCTGGTTAAGATATTCCAGAACCCGCGAACGCGCCCAATAGAGATCGGTGCTGTCATCAAAAAGCACATAGACATAGCTGTCTCCATTGAACGAGTAGCCGCGCACCGCGCGCGATCCCGGAACCGACAGCATTGTGGTCGCCAGCGGATAGGTCACCTGATTTTCGACGATCTGCGGTGCTTGTCCGGGATAGGAAGTGCGAATAATGACCTGTACATCGGAAAGATCCGGCAGGGCATCGACCGGCATGGTTCTTACTGCCCAGATGCCCGAAGCCAGTAATGCCGCCATTATCAACAGGACAAATATGCGCGCTTTTACGCTGACGCGTATGACCTTCTCGATCATTGGCTGGCCTCTGTGCGGCTGATGCTGGTGATGGTCGATCCAGTTTTCATTTGCTCGAAGCGAAAGGTCACGCGGTCACCTTTTTTAAAGCCGCGCAACAATCCCGGTTTGGCAAGTTTGAAGTCCATCGTCATAGCCGGCCATTTGAGGGCGGGCACGGGTTCGTGCGACAAAGTGACCGCGCCGCTTTTAATCGCTTCAATTCTGCCAGAGGTTTGATAGCCAGACATTTTCTTGGGCGCGCTCTTCTGCTCACCCTCAATAGGCCGTACCTTGATCCCCGACAGGCTCGCTTCTGAATCGACAAGGAACTGGCCGGAAACGATGACTTTTTCACCCGGTGACAGGCCTGCCAATATTTCCGTCTGCCCGCCGCCTTCTCGGCCAATTTTGACTTCTGCCGGACGATAGCGACCCTTGCCGTTCGCCAGCATTACCAAAGTGCGCGCACCGGTTGCGATTATCGCTTCGCTGGGTACGAGGATCGCAGGACTGCCCGTGTCGCCCATATCAACAGTAGCGAACATCCCCGGACGAAGCCGACCGCCTTTGTTGGCCAGTTCGATCCTTCCGGTCAGCGTTCTGGTTTCGGTTTCGGTGGACGGAAGAATGGCGATAACTTTACCTGCAAATTCCATATCGGGGAAGCTTTGCAACTCAGCGACTGCGCGCTGTCCGACGCGGATTTCCGATGCTCTTGCTTCGGGAACGGCGACATTCAGCCATACTGTGTTCAGTCCGTTAATCTGTGCCAGCGGCTGGCCTTCAGCCAAGGTCATACCTTGTCGTACGCTCAGACTTTCGATCACTCCGCCGATGGGCGCGGAGACCGTGTAAACGCTTTGTTGTCTTCCGCTTCGCGCTATCCGGCGGATCAGATCGTCCGGCATGCCCAGCAGCCGCATTCTTTCCTTTGCCGCTGCGGCAAAACGATCATTGCCGCTCCTTGCCAGCGCAAGATATTCTGCCTGTGCGCCACCCCAGTCGGGCACCAATATGTCTGCCAATGGAGCGCCAGCGGGTACGATGTCGCTGGGAGCGCGGCGATAGGTGCGCTGGACAAATCCACCCGATCTTGCCTGAACAATGGCGATATCGCGTTCGTTAAATTCGATCGTTCCTGTCACTCTGAGGGTGGATTCAATTTTGCCTACTTGTGCCTCAGCGGTGCGGATACCCAGATTTTGTGCAATACCGGGAGCAATATTGATCCCCGGTTCCCCTACATTCCCATCACTAGCTTCGTCAGCATATTTGGGAAGAAGCTGCATATCCATGAAAGGAGACTTGCCCGGCTTGTCGAATTTTTGCTGGGGAAACATCGGATCATAATAATAGAGGATTTCGCCTTTGCCCTGCGCAGCCTCGGTTTCGCTAGACCCACCAGGCCCGCCAGTGCCGAGCCAATATCCGCCGCCGCCGGCGGCCAGAACCGCAACAAGAACAAGAGCGCGCCATTTATTTTCTCGTGTCAATGTCAGCGTCATGGCTGGTTCCTTTCATAGGTATATTTGATGCGAACCGTATCGCGCACCAATGTGGCCTCTCTGTCGAGAAGATCGATTTCCGCTTCGGCGAAGGCCACGGCTGCATTCAGCGCCGTGTCCAGATCAACGCGCCCGGCTCCATAGCTGACCCGTTCCAGTTCGGCTTGCTTTTTGGCCAATGGCAGAAGCGTGTTTTTGGAACGTTCCCAATTTTCCCGGTAAGACCTATTTTCGGCGAGGTCGCGGGAGAGTTCTGCTTGCAATTGTCGCTCTAGGTCATTGGCCTCTAGCCGGGCGGCACTTGCTTCCAGTATCTTGGCATCAATGACCGGATTTTGGCGTTTTTTTGCAAATAATGGCAGATCAATCGTGACGCCGACCGAGACATATTCGCCATATTCGGGTCGGCGATGCGCATAGGAAGCATTCACACTGAAGTCCGGACGCTTGTTCGCGCGCGCCAGTTCGACATCGGCTTCCGCCCGTTCCACCTTCGCATCCTGAATATCCAGAATGGGTAGCTCCTTGATCGTGCTGACAAGATTTTCCCGGTCGATGGTAAATTCAGGGAGAGTGCCTTCAATTTCGGGGTGGTCCACCCCGGTCCACCGCGCGAGCATTGCCCGGGCTTTTTCAATATCGGCGGCGCGCATACTGCGCCGGTCAGCCAGTTTCGCGATCAGCAGTTCCGGCTCGAATGCCTCAGCCGGTCGGGTGATCCCCGATTCAAGGCGCGCACCAACCGTTGCCGACACTTCATTGAGGCTCTGCTGCAAAACTTCCAATATGTGGAGCCGCCGCTGGGCATAATAGAGATCGATCCAGGAGAGCGCAGAATAGAGCTGCACATCCTGAACCAACGCTTCCTTATTGGCTCTTGCCACGGTTATGTCCGCTATCGCCTGACCGGCCCGGGCGCGTCTTTTCGCGCCATTGGGAATGTCCTGGCTGATACCGATCCTTTGCCTTGGGAACCCGTTACGGCCCGGGCGGGGGGAAAACTCGAACGGGCCCGCAATTCTCCGATCCAGAATATCGATGCTGAGTTTCGGATCGGGAAGTTGATCAGCAGCAATCGCAGCGCTCTGCGCCGCTTCAATGACGAGCGAGCGGGCCTCGATTGCTGGTGTCGCTGTCTCTGCCAGTTCGATCGCTTCTGCGAATGTGAGTGGTTCCGCTTGAAGCGGAAATCCGGGGGCGCATAAGACTAAAGCCGGTAAAACCAACAAAGGAAACCTCAATTTCACCAGGCAGGTTTGCTGTCTGTATTTCATCATGCCTCTTTCAATCATCCGAAAGTCCTTCCTCGCGGAGCTTTGCCTCAGCTATTATGCCGGGCTAGTTTCCGTTTCGGTCATCAATATAAAAATCAGCGAAGCGGAACAGCTGATCAGCAAAAATCCGTTCAAAGATTCTATACCTGCCAGAAACCGCAAATGACCGGTTGGATAAATATCACCAAGGCCTAGGGATGTATAATTCACCAATGAAAAATAGAAAATTTCCATTGATGAGATAGCTGCCGGCTTAAAACTGCCAAGACCGGCACCGGATCCAGCTACAAATGCAATGGCGTAAAGGCCAGCCTCCGAAATATGGGCGATGGCTGCGGCATAAAGTCCAATCACCAGTTTACGGGTTTTGCCCAAGCTTGTTGATTTGAGCCATTGATGCGTCCGGTGAATAACCTGAAAGTGGATAAATCCAGTTATGCCAAACATCGAAAGACCAAGCACAATTGTCCAGATCAATGGGAATGCCCTTCCATGCCGGTTTCCGCCTCGCTGTCGGTCCGTTTCCCGGACAAATAATATTTCTCGAAAACGAAGAACCCGGCAATGCCAATAAAAGAAATAGCAATGATCATTGGATCACTAGCTGCTTTCATGGTCAGGAATGCTCCAAGGACAATCAAATCCAGAATGATCGCGCTTATCAATATCCAGCCTTTTGCTTCGACATCTTCTTTGAGATGACGATACACACCCCAATGGATAACCATGTCCATGACCAGATAAAATATAGCCCCCAAGGAAGCTATTCGGCTCAGATCAAAAAACGCAGCCAATAGACCAGCTGCAATAACAGTGAAGACAAGCGTGTGTTTTTGCACGTCGCCGGGCATGCCAAAGTGGCGGTGCGGGATAAGGTTCATGTCTGTGAGCATCGCAAGCATGCGCGATACGGCAAAGACGCTGGCAAGGAGACCCGATGCTGTTGCGATGATGGCAACGGCAACCGTGAACCATACTCCATAGTCGCCAAAAGCAGGCCGCGCCGCCTCTGCCAAAGCATAGTCTTTGGCAGAGGCAATTTCGCTAATGCTCAACGTCGATCCCACAGCGAGCGCCACGGTCATATATACTAGCAAACATATCCCTAATGAGATCATGATAGCGCGGCCAATGTTTTTCTTGGGGTCAACGACCTCGCCGCCGCTATTCGTAATTGTGGTAAATCCCTTGAACGCTAATATTGCCAGTGCAATCCCGGCAATAAAGCCGGTTGGCGAAGTTGCTTCGCTTGGCGCAGCTTGCGTAAACTCGAACGTGAACCCGGATGCCCAGAGAATAGTGAGGGAGAAGATTAGTATCCCGCCAATTTTTAAAATCGCAGTGATCGCAGATATCGCACCGATAATCTTGTTACCGGCGATGTTGACGATAAATGCGAAGATGATCAGGCTTATTGCCAATATCGGAACCAAAACGGAATCGCGGCCTATATCGAACAGTTGAACCGTATAAGTTCCGAAAGTTCTTGCAACCAAGCTTTCGTTGATGATCATCGAAAAGGCCATCATCAAGGCCGCCGCTCCGGTCACGGTCGATGGCCCATAGGATTTCTTGAGAATCATCGCGATGCCGCCAGCTGACGGATATTTATTGGATACTTTGATATAGGTATAGGCGCTAAACCCGCTGATCACGGCGCCAATCAGGAAGGCAAGCGGGAAGAGTGGCCCGGATAATTCTGCAATCTGACCCGTCAGTGCAAAAATTCCCGCACCGATCATAACCCCGGTCCCCATGGCTACCGTACCCGCAAGCGATAAACTATTTTTGTTATAGGAACTTTTTTGCATCTATTTTCGCCTTTGAGATGTGCGGAAGTTATGGCTGCGGTTGACGCCTTGCAAACCATAGCGTGATCAACGGGATGAATATCCACATAAGGACGGGAACAAGGCCTATATTCGTACCGGGCACCAAAGGCATGAGTTCGCTATATCGCCAGCCCCATCCCCATTCACGTGGCACGCTGGTGGCCATTGCTTCAATAATTACCGTTATCCCCAGTCCGGTCAGTAGATAAATACTGATCATCCAGTGTTTTGGAGAATGCAGCCAGTTCCGGTTCCGCGTTATTATCGAAACTGCCGTGTAGGCGAGTACCAATATTCCCACGTCTCCAAATGTTGCCCGGGTACAGCCCAGCGTTCTCTGCCAATAGTCTGCCGACCCCACATCAAAGAATGGCATTTGCAGCATTTCCCAAATGAAGGACGTGAAAAATCCGAAAGTGGCAATGTGAACCTCGGGTTCTTTGTCAAATTTCACGATGCGACAAACTTTGCTTTAAACAGTGAAATGCAACCCGTTGCTGTCGAGAAGCTTTGCGTTTTTTCCGTCAAATATCCCGGTGCCACCAATATTCTTTCCAATATACCCTCAGCATTGTGCCTCGTATCTTCGACGCCATCGAGCTGCTGCACCGTCATTCGAAAGGCCGCGCGCATCAGTGGCGACTTCTGCATTGCATAATCTGCAATGTGGAGTTCTCCGCCGGGCATAAGCAGGTTGCGCATGATTTCGGCTATCTCGTTCTTTTTTTCGAGCGCCACCTGATGAAACATCAAACTGGATGTTATCTTTGTAGGCTGCCAGCCTTTGGGCAAAGCTTCTTTTGACAAGAACCCCGGAATCAACCGAATATTGGCACTGTCTATTTTTTTGGATGCGCGCTCGAGCCCCGCTATGTCCGGGTCAAGCCCGATAAAATCGGCTTCTGGGCACTGCTCCGCCAAAACAGCAAGCAGGCTGCCGGTCCCACAGCCCACATCCAAAATCCTGTCGCCTGGAAGCGGATTGATCTGTTTTACCAGCGCCGAACGCCAGACGCTTTCCCGGGTCAAATACCGGATGACGAGATCATAGAGGGGCGTCAGGATTTTATAGCCCAATGGCGGGGTATAAGTTTCGATTGCCATTAGCTGCTACAAGGTCCGGCGGCGCAAGCGCAGCGCATTTGCGATAACCGATACTGAGGAGAGACTCATCGCAGCGGCCGCGATCATCGGGCTCAATAATATGCCGAACCAAGGATAGAGGATCCCGGCTGCGACGGGTACGCCCAGTCCATTATAGATAAAGGCGAAAAAGAGGTTTTGCCGGATATTGCCCATTGTGAGCTGGCTGAGGTGACGGGCCTTGGCAATGCCACCCAAATCGCCCTTTACCAGAGTGATTCCAGCACTCTCCATCGCTACATCGGTCCCCGTCCCCATCGCAATACCCACATCGGCTTTAGCCAAAGCGGGCGCATCATTGATGCCATCACCAGCCATTGCGACCTTCTTGCCGGCAGCTTGTAACTCGCTGATGACCCGGTGCTTGTCTTCCGGTGATACATTGGCATGAATTTCATCAATACCAATGAGCTTCCCAACGGCTTGCGCGGTCGCTTCTGCATCTCCTGTGAGCATCACCACACGAATATTGGCGTTGTGAAGAGCCTTAATGGCATCGACGGTTGTTGGTTTGATGGGGTCTGCTACGCCGATGAGACCGGCAGGTTTCCCGTCCACGGCAACAAACATGACAGTCTGACCCTCTGATCGTCCATCTTGCGCTTTTGCAATTAGATCTGCGCTACTCGCGCCGAGCCTTTCCATCATCTTTTCATTGCCGATACCAACGCGCAGGTTCTGTGCAGTTGCTTCGACACCTTCCCCAGTAACCGACTGGAAATCGGTTGCTGCTTCAAACGAAAGGCCCTTATCCTTTGCGCCAGTTACAATCGCGGCGGCCAGCGGGTGTTCACTTGCCATTTCAATTGCAGCAACAAGTGCCAGCATTTCATCGCCATCAAAACCATGCGCGGGCTCTACCGAGACCAGTTTGGGCTTGCCCTCGGTCAGTGTGCCAGTCTTGTCGACCACGATGGTGTCTATCTTTTCCAAAGTTTCCAGCGCCTCGGCATTTTTGATCAAGATACCGTTCTGCGCACCCTTACCTGTGCCCACCATGATCGACATCGGGGTTGCAAGACCAAGCGCACAGGGACACGCAATGATCAAAACCGCGACCGCATTGACCAGGCCATAAGCAAGAGCGGGATGAGGGCCCCAAATCGCCCAGATGATGAACGTGATAATCGAGATGAGAATGACTACCGGAACAAAAAGGCCGGCAACCGAATCCGCGAGCTTCTGGATGGGCGCTCGGCTGCGCTGTGCTTCCGCTACCATCTGGACAATCTTGGCGAGCAGCGTGTCTTTACCCACACGCTCAGCTGTCATAATGAAACTGCCGGTCTGATTGACTGTCCCGCCGGTGACATCGTCTCCTTCGGCTTTGGCGACCGGGATTGGCTCGCCCGTGATCATCGATTGGTCAATCGTGCTGGAGCCCTTGGCAATAGTGCCATCGACAGGTATTTTGTCGCCCGGACGGACGCGCAGGCTGTCACCGGACTGCACCTGGTCGAGCGATATTTCTTCTTCCGAGCCATCCGCACCAACGCGCAAAGCAATTGGCGGTGCCAGTTCCAGCAGTGCCCGCAAGGCACTCGATGTCTGTCCACGTGCTTTCAGTTCCAGTACTTGTCCCAAAAGGACCAAAGTCGTGATGACTGCAGCGGCTTCATAATAGACAGCAACGCCGCCATCATGCCCGCGAAACGCGGCTGGGAAGATATTTGGCAAAAAGGTTGCAACGACGCTGAATATATAGGCAACAGCTACGCCCAGCCCGATCAGAGTAAACATGTTGAGGTTCATGGTTTTGACTGATTGGATACCGCGAACGAAGAAAGGCCAAGCACCCCAGAGGATTACCGGTGTTGCCAGCAAAAACTGCAACCACTGAGCCACACCTGGTTTAAAAAGGCCCTCGAATGGTTTGCCAGGAATGAGATCCCCCATTGCGTATATGAAGAGGGGAATGGAAAATATCGCGCTGACCCAAAAGCGTCGGCGCATATCAATATATTCAGGATCAGGACCGGTTTCTAAAGAAAATTCCTCCGGCTCCAACGCCATTCCGCAAATCGGACAGGAGCCCGGCCCTTCTTGCCGAATTTCCGGATGCATAGGACATGTATAGATAGTCCCTGCTGGCGTATGATCCCGTACCTCGCGATGCTTTCCCGAAATATAATGTTCTGGATCTGCAACAAATTTGGTTTTGCATCCGTTAGAACAAAAATGATAATCCCGAGCATCATGATATGCATGATGCTCGGTCTTATCCGGCTCAACAGTCATACCGCAGACGGGGTCTGTGACATGATCTGAAGAACCTTCATGGCTGTGGTCATGGCCTGAAAGGCCATGGGGGGAAGGAGTGACCTCAGCCATTAGCGGAATTTCCAATTCGTTTTTCGAAAAAGCGTTTCAACGGGATTACAAAGAGCGCGATATACCAGCCATACGTAAAGCTTCCGACAGCACCGGCCAAAAAGCCCGGCCATGTCAGCCATTCAAAACCAGGGAGCCAAGGCGCCCAGGCTTCATGCATATGCGCCCAATCAGGTGCGATAATACCAAAACCAATGCATATTAGATAGCTGACAAGCAGGAACAGACTCAGAGTCCACCCCAGGATTAGAATTTGTTTTCCAGTTGAGATATCGGACATATTACGCTCCAATCATTTTTTGTTGATCAATATACTATAGTGGGGTATAGTTTTATAGTCAAGAGAGGTAATGGAACCTGGAAAAAACCTTTTGATTAAGCCACCACTGAAATAAGGGATTAGGAAAATATGACAGAAAAATTCACTCGAGAAATATCCCGGATGCACCGGATTGAAGGTCAGGTTCGCGGTATTGCTAAAATGATGGAGGACGGTCGCTATTGCATCGATATTCTCCAACAATTTTCTGCTGTGGAGGCTGCGTTGCGCGCCACAAAAATGAAAATATTGGAGATTCACATCAATCATTGCGTTGAAGAAGCCCTCACGTCGGGAAACAAAGTTGACCAAAAGGAAAAAATTGCCGAACTCGTCAGCTTGTTTGGCAAAATGGGAAAGTAGGAACCGGCCCGAAGCCTTAAAATCGAAATTCTAAAACTCCGGACCCATCCTGCGACCCTAAGCGGCTCTAACTATTCCGGCTTGGCGGGTTCTGTTTTGGCCGGACCATGGCCCATTTTGCTATGATCCATCTTCGAATGATCCATCATCTGGCAGGACATTTTGCCGTCAGCACCTTTTTGCATCATGCCTGGCATCTTCTTTCCGTCCTTCATCATTTCACATTTCTGCGTCTCAGAAGCGCCGGCCTTGTGAGAAGTACCGGCTTTGTGTTGATGCGCCAAAGCTGCACCGCTTGAAACCAGAGCGATTGCGCTGGCGATAACTGCTAGTTTATTCATGATATTTCCCTTCTAGGTTGTTCGTCTCAATTATAGTTTGTGAACACACTCTGCCCATCAGCGCCAAAGGCGATGACCTGGTAAGCTTGTGTTTGATTTTCATATTCCATGCCCGGTGACCCGACCGGCATGCCTGCTACGGCAATCCCTTTAACGCCAGCAGGGCGGGTTTCGAGCAATCGCTTGATATCAGCTGCTGGGACGTGGCCCTCGATGACATATCCGTCAATAACAGCGGTATGACAAGAAGCCAGCATGGGCGGAACGCCCAAAGCGGTTTTACGCGCCCGCATATTGGCTTCGTCTTTAACCGTGATCGTCCGGTCCATGCCTTTCTCGGCATGATCCGCCCACTTCAAACAGCAACCGCAGCCAGCATCCCGGTATATAACGATTGGGGCGGCGCTTACCGCTGTTGTGCAGGCTGCCAGCAACGCGAGCGTCATACCACTGGCTGCTTTGCGTAAAGATTTAATAGATAAGCTTTTGGTCATAAGTATTCCTCTACATTCCCATATGGTTGGGGCCGAGCGACATCTCTGCACCCCAATAGCCTTGAAATAGTATCGCCAGTGCTACGGCCGCCAGCCCGACGCGGAACACTGTGCGTTTGGTCGAGTTTGCGGGAGCATTAGACAAAAGAGCGAGCAATATGCCGGTTATGGCGATGCCGGTGCCTGTCCACCTGTGAAGTCCCAAAATCTCCGAACGATCACTCACGCGTATGCCGCCTGCGAGCCAGCCCAAAATTGCAGCCACAATGCCGCCGGCTGCACCGATCCAGACGAGGAACCGAACCGAACTCCCTACACCTGCCGTCGGATTAATAATCATGATAAGCTCGGCCAATGCGGCAACTAGGAAAAGAGCGATTGGGAAATGAACCGCCATAGGGTGTAAGCGACCGAGAAAATCGATGAGATCGAAGCTTTTGTCGGTTGCTGCTTTGTGGGCATGTTCGGCATGTGGATCTGTCATATCTCCAGATTGCATCGATGCCATGCTTTCATCAGCGGCGTTGTGTTCGGTCGATTGGGCCACGGGATCAGGCTCATTATTACGATGCGCTTCATGCGCCTGCAATGCCGAAGCGGGCGTGAGAATTAAAAGCAGTACCAAACCGATCGAACGCCAGTGCATATTGAACTCCAAATCTAGCAGTTTGTTTCGACGCTGCTATGTCACTATTACGCAGCAAACTTTCATACCCCTCAAATTTTATTGAGGGTTTTATCTGCCCTACGCGTAAAGTATCTAGTAACGCGGTTTTGGAAGGAAAGCTGAATGACTGACAAATTTAGTGAAATAATCGAGGAGCTGGGCCATCAAAGATTACCTGGTATCGGTCCAGATTTCGAGGCTGGAATTTGGTCCCGTGTATCTCAAATCGAAAGCAGACAGCTGGCTAGGGGCCGTAATGGCTTGGCTGCTATCATGCTGGTTACCGCGCTTAGCGTCGGCGTGATGAGTGGCGGCGACGAAGCCATAGCGGGCAGTAGCTCCAGTTATTTGAGCGATGGGCCTGACTATTCACCAGCCACATTGCTACATGTTTCACCATGAGAATGGGGCCTTTTCGCATTGCTCTCCTGATTTTTCTGGCACTGGCTGCTGGATTTTTGGGGTCTTTAGCAGCCAATAAATGGTTGGCGCGAAATGGTGAAAGCGGCAGCCTCCATGGTTTTGTTCATCAAGAGCTCCGTCTTTCAGAAACCCAAATGAAATGCCTCGATGAAATGGAGGACAAATTTGCGGTCAAGCGCCGAACACTGGAGCTATCGCTGCGCGCGGCCAATGGCAAGCTTGCCACCGCTATGGAGGAAGAACACGAATTCGGACCCAAAGTCGCATTGGCGGTAGAAGATGTGCATGACCGTATGGGGGAGCTACAAAAAGCAACGATCGCGCATGTTTTTGAAATGCGTTCGCTATTATCGCCCAATCAGCAAGCGGCGTTCGACCGTCATGTGAGCGATGCACTTACTGCTGATCAGCGATGAAATTCTTTGAATAATCTGGAATGGACCAACCAATTTCAGATGAACAGGACGAGGTCCTTGCAAGCAGATCTGCAGAGGGTGATCGCGGAGCGTTTGGAGTCTTGATGCAACGTCACGGGCCGCGCTTGCTTAACATCGCTTTTAGAACGTTGCATCATTCAGACCAAGCGCAAGATGCTGTTCAGGAGGCAATGGCCGCAGCATGGTTCAAAATAGGTCAATTTGACCAGAGCCGTGAGTTGGCTCCATGGCTAACCAGAATCACGCTTAATAAATGTCGTGATCATTTAAGGCGGCGAAAAGTGCGTCGTTTTTTCGAGTTTGGAAGCAGCCAGGAGCACGAATTAGACACAGCCGACGAAACACCTGATCAATCTTCGGACCTGGAATCACGTCAGCTGCTTTCTCTGATGGAAGAAAAAATTGCAACCCTTCCCCATTCTTTAAGAGAGCCTTTCGTTTTGGTGACTTTTGATGAACGCAGTCAGGCTGAAACGGCTGCTCTTCTAGGCATTTCGGAAAAGGCAGTGGAATCGCGAATTTACCGCGCGCGAAATAAATTGCGGGATGCAGCGAAAAACTTTGAGGGATAGACCATCTGGGCGCGTAATGATGTTGAACACAGCCCTCTATTCAGGACAGAATTTATGCTTTCCCTCGACCGCAGAAAATTAATTGCTTCATCTTTGGCGCTCGGCGGCGCTGCAGGACTATCCGCAGCGATGCCCGCATGGGCCCGTGCAACAAAAAGCGGCACATTAGCCCGCAAAGGCAGTGATGTTCTCTCCGGCGAATATATGAAAATGACGGTTGCTGATGCCGCGTTTACGACCGGCAGTCGGCGCGGACCGGCTGTTACCGTAAACGGCACTATCCCTGGCCCTTTGGTGCGCATCAAGGAAGGCCAGAACCTTGTCGTTGACATGGTCAATGATAGTTCTGAAGGCACCTCAATTCACTGGCACGGGCTGCTTGTTCCGTTCTTAATGGACGGTGTTCCCGGCGTCACCATGGCCGCGCTCGAACCTGGCAAGACATTTCGCTATGAATTCCCGATCCGCCAAGCAGGAACCTATTGGTGGCATGCCCATACATTGCAGGAACCAATGGGCCATTATGGGCCAATCATCATCGATCCTAAGGGATCAGAGCCGGCAGAATATGATCGGGATTATGTAGTAATGCTGTCTGACTGGTCACCCATGAATCCGCACACGATCATGGCCAAACTCAAAAAGGGCGAAGGCTATTTTAATTATAATCAGCGCACGATGACAGATGACTATCCCCTTTCGGCCGATGACCGCCGGATGTGGGCAAAAATGCGGATGATGCCGACCGATATCAGCGATATATCTGCCGCAACCTATACCTATCTTCTCAACGGACATGGTCCTGAAGATGGTCTGGAATATCTTTTCAAGAAGGGCGAACGTGTGCGTTTGCGCTTTATCAACGGTGCGGCCGCAACGTTTTTCAATATCCGTATTCCGGGCGTCCCCATGACCGTCATTTCTGCCGACGGGCAAAATGTCCAGCCTGTCCAGGTGGACGAATTCCAGATTGGCAATGCCGAAACCTATGACGTCATCGTCGAACCTGGAAGCAGCGACGCCTATACAATCGTCGCTGAATCAATGGACCGCTCAGGTATGGGTCTTGCTACGCTCGCAAGTCGCCCAGGCGCACGTGCTGCCGTTCCCCCGCTTCGTGATCCACCGCTGCTTACCATGGAGGATATGGGCATGTCCGGGCACGGTGAAGGTGGAATGGATCATTCGGCACATGGCGCTAGCGGTGCCGTTGCCGGCGCGGCAATGGCCGATATGGATATGTCGGGCGGCATGAATATGCGTGATACGTCCAAATTGCCGCCTTCGGTCAAGGTCGGCCCCGGCGTCGATATGGTCGCAATGAACCCCGTCGATCGCATGGGTGATCCAGGTATCGGTCTCGACAAAGTTGGCCACCGCGTTCTCAACTATAAACAATTGGTAGCCGCCAAACCCAACACAGTCCGAACACCCACACGGATTAAGGAAATTCACCTAACCGGGAACATGGAGCGCTATATGTGGTCCTTTGACGGCAAGAAATTTTCTGCCGTCACAGATGATCCCATCCGCTTCGCGTTCAATGAACGGGTCCGGGTCAAGCTCGTCAATGATACGATGATGGCGCATCCTATCCACTTGCACGGCCATTTCTTCGAATTGGTAAACGGCGCGAAAAATGATCGCCAACCTCTGAAACACACGGTTATCGTGCAACCAGGCGGCAGCGCCCAATTTGACCTCACGGCAGATGAACCGGGCGATTGGGCGTTCCACTGCCACTTGCTCTATCACATGCATAACGGGATGTTTCAGGTCGTCACCGTGCGCCCGCTGGATGGAGACAAATCATGAAAATGATGATTGCTCTCCTGCTGTCAAGCACAGCAGTGCCCAATGTCGCGTTCGCGCAAAGTCATGACGGTCATAATATGCCCGCTATGGCGGACCCTGCCGAAAAGCCGGTTGCCGATGAAGCCGATCCCCATGCAGGCCACAACATGGACGCGGCTAAACCGGCGCTGGATGATGTCCCCCTCAATCATGATGAAATGGATCATGAAGGGCTGCCGCATGAAGGCGCCGATGAAGTGGAAGCATCTCAGGGAATGCAAATGGATTCCATGAGTGATCAACAGATGGATCACAGTCAAATGGACCAGCAGTCAAAAGAGGCCGATCCCCATGCCGGTCATGACATGCCATTGGATTTGCCCGTAAATGCGCCCCCACCCCCAGAAGCGTTTGAAGGGCCCACATATGCCGCTGATCAATATGTCGGCGCAGATGAAATGGCCGCTTCGCGTGCTGGCGTGGCGCGCGCCGTCAGCGGCACGCCAGTATTCTGGTTTCAAGGTGACCGTCTAGAGTACCGAGCCCGGGAAGGTAAAAGCGGTTATTTGTGGGACGTCCAAGGCTATTATGGCGGCGACCTCGAAAAGTTCTGGTTCAAAAGTGAAGGCGAAGGCAGCTTTGGAGAAGCAATCGAAAGCGCAGAAGTTCAAGCTCTTTACAGCAAAGCCATTGCCCCATTTTTTGATTTTCAGGCTGGTATCAGACAAGATCTGACAGGCGCCGAACGCACCCACGCGGTGATTGGAATTCAAGGGCTGGCACCCTATCTTTTCGAGGTGGATGGTGCGCTGTTTCTTTCCAATAAGGGGGATGTAACCGCAAGAATTGAGGGCGAACTGGATCAGAAAATCACCCAGCGGTTGATTCTGCAACCGCGCGCCGAAATCAATCTCGCGGCCCAGGACATCCCAGAACTCGGCGTCGGTGCCGGCATAGACAAAATGGAAGTGGGGTTACGGCTGCGCTATGAATTTGCCCGCGAATTTGCGCCCTATATCGGCATCGAACAGGAATGGAAGCTCGGTGGAAGCCGCGACTTTGCAATCGCTGCGGGCGAAGACCCGTCTGTCACCAATTATGTCGTCGGGATCCGTTTCTGGTTTTAGCAGGATTGCTGGTGGTTGCGTCCAAAGGAAAGTTTGATGAAAAATAACAAGTCGGCTTCCCGTCGTATCGCGTTAGCGCTTGCCTATATTATCGTTTTTCTGGGTGCTGTAGCTATGGGTGGCTATTTGATGACCCACCAACATCAGGCTCATATTCCTGGTGTATATCTGCTCCTTGGCGTCTTGCTGTTAGCTTGCATAACCATCTTTCTGTTTGTTCGTGGAGGAGGGAATGGGCCGTCAAATAAGGAGGGGAAAGAGTAGATGTTAGATCAGCGCCAGATCTAATAAAACCTGGATTACCTACCGAAAGGGTTCTGCGTTTCTTTACAAGACCAGAAACAATCACCAGTGGAAAAGAATCATGATAATTTTCAATGCACTCTTACTCGCTCTTGCACCAGCCAGTGCATTCACAACGCAATCCAGCGACACTCAAATTGACAATGCGACACTCGCCAAAGAAGAAGACCCGCAATATTTTGGAGATTTATCTCCAAAGGACATATTAACTGCTTACCGGGAGGCCATTCAAGAACTTGATGCTTCCAAAATGAAGTCGCTATTTTCAGAAGAATCTCAAATATTTGAAAATGGTAAGGCAGAAGGAAGCTTTGTCCAATATATGGAACATCATCTCGGTCCCGAATTAGCTCATATAAAGAGCTTCACCTTCACGCAGCCGACGATCTCTATGACGGAGCTTGGTAATACTGCCTTGGCAATAGAGACCTACGACTATGTGATAGTCTTGAGGGATGATCGTAAAATCGAACGCACCGGCGTTGCTACATCAGTATTGGTTCGGGAGCGGGATAGCTGGAAAATTCTGCGATATCATTCTTCTTCACGCACTCCCAAAAAGATTCAATGAGGCACGACATCAATTAATAGTCTGCGATTTATCGAGGGAATAGATGTCGACAAAAATTCACATCAAGGCGAGTAAGCTGCATAAATGGCTCGCGCTGATCATCGGCGCGCAATTGCTGCTCTGGTTCGTTAGTGGTTCGATCATGAGTATTTTACCTATCGAAACCGTGCGGAGCGAACATCTGGTTTCGCGCGAGCTGGAACCTGTTGGAAACATCAGCGGGCTAGTTTCTCCCAGAGCTATAGCGGCGAAAATTAATGGGCCCATTCGCTCGTTACGTTACCGCATGCTGATGGACCGACCGGTTGCCGAAGTGACTGACACGGAAGAAAGAACATATCTTGTTGATGGTCTCACAGGTGAACCACGCGGACCGATTGAGAAGAAGGAAGCCCTCAACATTGCGGAACAGGCATGGATCGACGGCGAACCTGATTTTACTTCGGTCGCCAAGATTACGCAAGGTTCTGTAGAATATCGCGGAGCTTTGCCCGCATGGCGGGTCAGTACCGATGACGATGTGCGTATCTTCATTCCCATGGCCACAGGTGAAGTGTCTGCTGTCCGCAGTTCTACCTGGCGGTTTTATGATTTCTTCTGGTCACTCCATATTATGGACTGGAAAAACCACGAGAATTTCAATAGTTGGTGGCTCATTGCCTTTGCGCTAGGGGGTTTTATCATGGCTGTTTCTGGCATTACCTTGCTAGTCAAGCGGTGGCCGTTTAAGAAAAGGCGGCGAAAAATTGCCAGTTAATATTCTGTCGGAAAATTGGTTTTGTGATGTCCAAAAGGTCATGCCACTGACTTATGCCCGAAGTACACATTCCAGATTGGTATAGGCATTCAGATTCCATTTGGCGTGTCAAACTTCAACTGCATCGCCAAATCCAACAATCAGAAGGCCAAAAATCACTAGGACGGCGAAGAGAAGACTGCGCCAGCGCTGATCCGGCAGAAGAAATGCAATGCGCGCGGCGATCGCTGCTTGTAGCGTGTAATAAAGCGCAAATGCGCGAGACGCATAGCTGATGATCTGAAACACATCCGCGCTCCAGGTTAATGTGAGCCCGATAATTACCAGTAATACATAGGCATTGCGCGTGCTAATCCTCTCTCTTGTCAATTCTGCAATCAAACCACCAGAACCACTGGTGTCGGCGATAGCTGCGCTGAATTGGGCTGCCAGCGCGCCGGCAACAAGAATCCAGGGTAATACTGGGGCAACCATTCCCATCACATCGATGATTGCTGTTTCGGTTAGCTGGAATTCTTCATGTTCAAACGACAAGGCGAATAGCGTGATATAGATCATGTAAATTGCGGCGGCCACGAGCTGCGCTAGCCGCATCGATTTGATCCGATCAGCGGCGCTGTATTCATCGCCCAGATATCTTGAAGTCTCAAACCCCTGGACGGTAATAATCAAGCCAAAGGCCAGCGTTATGGCTGCCCAGCCAGTCAATTGCGGCGGATGAACGACCAGTGTTGAACTGACTGCCTTGGCGTAACAGTAATAGCCAAGTCCCACCAACAATCCGGCGATGATGGCAAGTTTGAATGTAACGGCAGTATATTCCATTTTCTCAAGCGCAGAAAACCCGCGCATATAGCCAACGGCCAAAATGATCAGAAAAATGACGGAGGAAAGAAGTTTGGCACTTTGAGAGCTATTGAAAGCCGTTAGACTTAACCCAAACGCGCCAAAAAGGTTGAGATAATAGGTAACAGAAATCATGAAGGCCAGCGCCAGCGCCCAGGAAGCGCCTATTTCCAGTTTCTCTGCAATATAATCATACACAGAAACGGGGGCGCTACGGATCGATATATTGAAGCGGATCGCGCTCCCAAATAAATAGGCACCAAGGACCAACGCGCCCATGACAAGTGGTGCTTTGCTGCCATAAGCATAGACTAGGATGGGTGCGAGAACAAGAAATCCACTACCGATGATTGACGCCAGTGGAGTAATGGTTGCCCGCCACAAAGTTGATCGCGAAAATCTCGGGGAAAACTGTAATGCACCAGCTAGGATTATGACTGCGATGATTACAACGTTTAGTATCACGAGATCATCCGGATATATTTAGCATTTTGAAGGATAGCAAACTCCGTCCAATGCCAATATTCTCCACCACCATCTACCTATTTTTTTTAGGAGCTTTGTGAACTTTTTTTCATTTCTTTCCACTGTCCCCAGCGTGGGAAGAACATCGGGACCTTGGCTCGATAAGCGCGATAGTCATTACCAAACTTGCGCAACATGTCGCGCTCTTCCTTGCGTGCGAGGAAATAATAAGCAACCATTATTACCGGAAGAAGGCTGACCGAGAATATGGTAGGCCAATGAATGACCCCTTCACCGAACAAGGCAATGAAAAGGCCGGTATATTGCGGGTGTCTGACAAACTTGTACAGGCCGGACGTAACCAGCCGATCTTCTTGACGGGCACGATAAACTTCTCGCCAGCCCTTGATGAAAAGCCCTATTCCAAAAAATGCGACGATATAGCCCAAGATCATCGCCACAAACATTCCAGTTTCGCTGAAGTTGAGCAACGTCGACCAAAGGCTGAAACTTACATATTCTCTGTCCAAGCCAAAAAAGCGGATGGCGAGGTAAACCGTCAGCGGAAACCCGTACATTTCAGCATATAGCGCGATAATGAATGCTTGTACTAACCCTGCCCCTGCCCATTCGCGCCAACCCTTTGGAGCCAAATATTTGTAGAACATCCAAGAGACCACAATGACCATAATCACGGCCACTCCCCATCCAAACGTACCCATGTATATTCTCCGTTCTAATATTCAGTTCGATCATTCGTTTTGAAGGATGCCGAGTGCTCCACCACAAAATAGTGCCAGCCTATCTCCAGATGACCAGAAAGCCTCCGGCCTAAAAGGCAGACGCCAACAAAAAGAATTCCCGCAACACCTAGTACAGACGCGGGCCTAGCCATTTCGTTACAGTTTTGCCGACATGTTCAATCTCACAGCCCGAGAGGCTGTTGGCCCGATGCGAGGGCAAAATTCTCTGTTTCCAATGATGTGGTCCATTCCCTGACCCGATCCTTGAATCGGGAAACTGGCAAGTTAAACTGTAACATATTGCGTGAGGCGCCGTCATTATCCTTAGCGATGCCGCACATCCGTGCTTTTTCGAAAGGATCACCCATGAAAACCATTCTCCTGCCCATTGTTGGTGATTCAGGTATGGAGGGTCGCTTGGAATCAGCACTGTCCTTGGCCCGTGATCAGAAAGCCCATTTGAGCTGTTATCAAATATTGCCAATACCATATGTGTTATGGTCGGGCGAAGCGTCGGGTATGAACTATGGTTTGATGTTGCGTGACGCTGAAGGAGCAGCCAAGGATCTTCGCACCGAGACGGAAGCAACGCTTTCTAAAGAAGGAGTCCCTTGGGACTGGCATGTGCGCACAGGTGATCCCGTTCGCGAAATAATCTTGGCTGCAAGACTGGCTGATATGATCATCGTTGGCAGCGGATCAGAAGATGATGCTCCGCCGCTTCATATCGCTGCCGATCTATCGTTTCATGTTCCCATTCCTGTACTCGCTATTCCGATTAATGGCGCGCCTCTAGATCCATCTGGGCCAATGGTCATTGCCTGGAACGGTTCTGCAGAGGCCGCCAATGCACTTCGAAATAGCTTGCCGTTGATTTCCAGCGCCTCTAGCGTCCACCTAGTTACAATTGATAATGGGGATGCTGCCTCAGCTTTTCCGGCAGAAGATGCAGGCATAGTTTTGTCGCGGCACGGCATCCAATTTGAAATAAAAAATCTTGCTGTCGGCACGTCGGTCGAAGAAACTTTAGAAGCTACCGCTCACGACATCAACGCGGCTTGCATTGTCATGGGTGCCTATGGCCATTCGCGAACACGCGAAATGATATTCGGCGGCGTTACCCGGCACATGCTGGGCAACAGCGCAATTCCTCTGCTTTTGTCTCATTAAGGACCGCCGAAACTAAGGGCCTGACCGAATATTTGTTATATCTCACTTGGCGATGTTGAAAGGCACATCTGATGAAAACTAAAATCGCCGATGAGATCCCTCGAATATGGATACCTATGGGGCTGGAATATCTGCTCAACAGAACCGGTTCAGGCTATTGTGCTCTTTAGTGAAAAACTTGGAGACGAAGGCGAAACCATGGTTTTTTTACATGGGATTGCGGGCTCGACGCGTTATTGGAAATCCCGCGTAGTACCATTGGCCGATCACAACCGGCTCTTATTCGTCGACCTGCTAGGCTATGGTAAATCACCAAAACCCTGGACGAAATATACGGTGGAGCGCCACGTAGACGAACTTTACCAGCTTCTCCAGGATCAAGAACCAATGACCCTGGTCGGGCATTCATTTGGGGCATTTGTCGCGACAGCATTTTGTGCTCGCTACCCGCATTTGGTAAAACGCCTGATCCTAATTAGTCTTCCATATTTTGGCGATAAAGAAGGTGCTATCAAATATTTTAGCGAAAGTCATTCTGCAGAACGATATGTAACGACCAATATTGCGTTTGCAGCAATCGCTTGTATTTTGACACGTTGGGTTCTGCGATGGATTCTCCCTTACGTGCTACGCGATATGCCGCTCGAAGTCGTGCAGGACTTGAGCCGACACACCTGGCGTTCTTACACCTCATCATTGTGGGACGGTGTATATGGCCACGATCTTTTTGCAGATGCGGATAATCTCGATCCTGATTGCGACGTTTTTTGCCTCCATGGGAGTGCAGATAAAACCGCTCCCTTGTCCGGCATTTTGAAGCTATCCTCCCGCCATTCGCGGTGGCGATTACAGATTTTACAAGATGGGGATCATCACCTTCTTTTACGAAATCCGGAATGGTGTTTGGCGAAAATCAATTCGGCGATGAAAAGATAATTTAAACAATAGTTAAGTTGATGTTCTTGTTGAGTTATATGATATTATTGCGACAGGAATCGCACCAGCCAGATATATGGAAGTCTAAATGCACCTGATCAGTAAATATTCAAACCGAAGGTGATCTATGCAACCAAATCGTCGTACCTGAAATGAACCTGAATATCGCTGATATTTTGTCGTTTGCTTACGTCACGGTGGAATGGATCATTCGAATAGCGATGTTGGTCGTGGTGCCGCTAAGGAGATCTCCTGGCGCGGCGCGCGGATGGTTGTTGGTGGCTTTTTTCATACCCATTCCAGCGCTTGTTATTTATTTATTGATTGGCCGGCCTACTTACCCGAGGTGGCGACAGAAGCGGTTTGTAAATGCCCGGGAAATGCTCACTCGCGCGACGGATGAAATCAGTCATTCTGAGTTTTGCTCGCATCCGATATTGTCTGAGAACTACGCTCCGGCTGCTAAACTCGTGCAGAATCTGGGTCAGTTTCCCATTTTGGGCGGCAATAAAATTGATCTTCTCTCGGATTATTATGGCGTAATTGACCGACTCATTTCCGCCATCGATCATGCCAAGCATCACGTTCACATTCTGACGTATATTTTTGCCGATGATCGCACTGGTTCAAAAGTGATCGATGCCTTGCTAAAAGCGGCCGAACGCGGCGTCGATTGCAAGGTGTTGATGGATGCCCTGGGGTCGCGCCGTTGGTCACACGCTGTCATTGATCGCTTGACAGGCGGCGGAGTTCAGGTTGCTCGGGCGCTTCCGGTGAGTTTTTTCCGGCGGCGTTCTGCCCGCGCCGATCTGCGTAACCACCGAAAAATTGCGATTATTGATGCGTCTATGGGTTATATTGGTTCACAAAATATCATTGATGCAGAATATGCACCCGGCTTGTTCAACCGCGAGCTTGTCGTGCACGTCGCAGGCCCCGTAGTGCTTGAAATGCAAGCTGTGTTTGCAGCAGATTGGTATCTTGAAACCGGGCAGGTTCTGGACGACGCGGCATTCTTTCCGCATCGTCATGGCGAAGGTTCTATGATGGCTCAGTTGCTGCCCAGCGGACCCGATTATCCCGTTGCCGGCGCAGGACGGCTTATAGTGGCGCTGATCCACAATGCCCGGCGGCGCATCGTTATCACTACTCCATATTTCATTCCAGACGTTGCCTTGGTAGAGGCGCTAGAAACAGCAGTTTTGCGTGGTGTTAAAGTAGATATTATTCTTTCAAAGGCCTCGGATAGCGTATTGGTGGGCCTTGCTCAGCGCTCATATTATGACCAGATGCTACGTGCAGGCCTTAGCATTTATCTATTTGGAGATGGTTTGCTTCATGCAAAGCACATCATGATTGACGACCTTATTAGTGTAATAGGCTCCACCAATATCGATATTCGATCATTTCAGTTAAATGCTGAGGCAAGCCTGATCATATATGATGAAAAGATAGGGCTGATGCTGGATGCAGAACAAAACAAAAATATTAATGCAAGCGTTCTCTTAACCGCAGAAAACTGGAGTAAACGGTCGCGGCCATACAAGCTGTTAGAAAATATCGCGCGATTGGTCAGTCCGTTGCTGTGACGGATTTATGGGCTTTATATTCTGCTAGTCTTTTAGCCATCCGTTCTTCAATATCACCGCCCCAATCGGGTTCCAGTTTGAGCAAGGCTTCCATCGCTATTTCCGGATTGTACAGGAACGTCATGACATCGCGCGCAATAGGATAGGCAGAGCCCGAACCGCCGCCATGTTCCACCACGACAGATATTGCATATCGGGGATTTTCGACGGGCGCGAAAGCGACAAAAAGCCCGTGATCGCGGAACTTCCAAGGCAGGCTAGCATTGGACCGAACGCCCCCTGCCCTTTCTGCCATCGTTATACGCCTTACTTGTGCGGTCCCTGTTTTACCGCCCATTTTTACATCCGGGATCGGCAGCGCGGCGCGGCGTGCTGTGCCTATTTCGCTTACCACATCTCCCATCGCGCTCCGGACAAAAACAAGATGTTCTGGCGAAATATCGAGAATTTTAGGTAGCTGTGCGGTCTTGTTGAGCAACAATGTAGGAACGATATTCCGTCCCGAAGAAATTCGGGCGGCCATGATGGCCAGTTGCAGCGGATTGGCAAGCATATATCCCTGACCGATCGTGGTATTGACCGTATCATAGGCTTGCCATTTTCGATTATATTTGCGCTCCTTCCATTGCGCATCAGGGACCGTGCCATAGCTTTGCGATGAAACCGGCAGATCATATTTTTTGCCCAGACCTAGAGTTCTTGCCATCGCCGCGATGGGCTTGATTCCGACCCTCAGCGCCATTGTATAGAAATAAACATCGCAGCTTTGATATATGGCCTTGGCCATGTTGACTGTCCCATGCCCGCCACGTTTCCAGCAATGGAAGAAACTATTGCCAACTTTTAAGCGCCCGGTGCAAAAGACGGTTTCATCCTCTCTCACCCCTTCCTTCAATAGCGCCAATGCAACCATAGGCTTGATTGTTGATCCAGGCGGATACAGGCCGCGCAGTGCCTTGTCCCGAAGGGGCACATGATCATCGCCGGACAACATCTGCCATTCATTCTGACTAATACCGTCCGAGAAGCTATTGGGATCGAACGAGGGCATAGACGTGATCGTTAAAATCTCCCCTGTTTGACTATCCAGAACAACGACGGAACCGGATTCCTCACCCAATCTTCTTGCAGCATAGCGCTGGACATCAATATCTAATGTCAGTTGAATGGATTTGCCTGGGATATCAGGACGCGACGCAAGTTCCCGTACAATCCTTCCTCTCGCCGTAACCTCAACCCGTTTGGCGCCTGGTTTGCCCTGCAACCTTGCCTCAAATTTCTTTTCTAGCCCGTCCTTGCCAATTTTGTACCCCGGTGTGACCAGAATAGGTGATGGGTTTTGCTGATATTCTTCAGCCGATGGCGTTCCAACATAACCGACAAGATGTCCGACAGCTGCTCCAGGTGGATAATTTCTTGAAAAGCCGCTACTCGCTGACACCCCCGGTAAATCCGGCAAGCGGACAGTCACTGCTGCGAAGCTGTTCAAATCAAGACCTGAGGCAATATGGATTGGCTGAAAATTATTTATTGCGGCCAATTCAGTGTTTATCCGCCTAACCTCTTCGGTATCCAGCCTCAACAATTTGCCAAGCGTTGCGATCGTCGTTTCTTTTTCCTTCACGCGACCGGGATTTAAATCGACACGAAAATCGGCTTTGTTGTTTGCGATCGGCTTTTCGTTGCGGTCTAAGAACCAACCTCTGCGCGGCGGTACAAGGGTGAAATTGACCCGGTTACTCTCGGACAATAATTTGTAGCGACTATTTTCAACAACGGAAATATAGCCCATTCGGCCTATGAGAACCAGTCCGACACCTAATGACGCGCCGCCCAGTAGAGTTGCACGCCGAGAAAATGTGAGAGATTGAACGCTCCTCGTTATTGTTTTGGTATTTTTCATAGTACCAGCCGGTAATAACCGGATTTCAGACGGAAAAAATTGTTCTGAAAGGCAGCGCTCCAACCCAGGACCTTGGATGAGTGGCCAGTTGTGTCTGTCATGGGACTGATAGTTTCTGGTTTGATCCCAGCAAAAAGGTCATCAAAACTCCAGATATAGTTAGAGCGATACCAATCCATTGAAACAAGGTGATATGTTCGCCGAAAAAAAAGGTACCCAAGGCCAAACCGAAAACCGGAATGAAAAAACTGAAACTATTGGCCTGGTTTAGTGGCGTTTTTTTGAGGATGGAAAACCACATCCAGTAGACCAACGAAGTACCAAAAACACTGAGAATTCCGAGTATTAATATGAATTGGGCGGACCAATCTACAGTTGTCGGCTCTTCTAATACGAAGGATGCTATCGCAAGCGGAATGCTCCCAATTAGGAGCTGAAGACCCATTGCCATCAATGCATCGACGGATCCGGAAATTTTTTTAATCCAGACATTACTAAAGGTTATGCCCAAGGCCGCGAGGATGATATACGCCACGCCAATCCCATAGCTTGCATTTCCCCCCGAAAGATATCCAGGTAGCGCTATGAAGATGATCCCGCCGAAGCCGAGCAGCATCCCGAGCATACCCAACCGAGACAGCCTTTCCCTCAAGACAAAAGCTGCGAGAATTGCGGCCAGCAAAGGCTGTGCATTTGAAATTACGGTAGCGATACCTGGCGACACGAATTCAGCCGCGTGAAACATTCCAAAAAAACCAAAGCTGGTTGCCCCTATACCAACCACGGCTATGCTTTTCCAATCATGCCACTTTGTAGGGAATGGTTGGCGTAGCATTAACGCAATCACAATCAACACGAGGCCTGACAGGACTGCGCGAAGCGTAGCAAATGTCAGATGAGGCGCCGACTCTATGCCCCAGGTGATGAATGGAAAGCAGATGGCCCACAGAAACATCACAGTGATGACTTGCAAAATAGTGGATATGTTCATTCTGAAGTTCGCAACTTATACAATGTTTGAGGCGTTTTTTTGGCGGAGGTTCAAGTCGTCTCGACCTTTATCCGCTATCACGGCGCTATTAGTTTATTTTTGAGATGCTTCTCTTCAAACGGAAAGACTATATTGGTGTCAGGTTGCTCAGCATGTTTGTCCTTGTCTGGACAATCAACGAGGGACATCAAGTGACTAATGACGTTTAAACGGGCCGTTTTTTTATCGTCCGCTTTCACCACAAACCACGGCGTCAGGTCGGAGTGAGTGCGCCGAAACATTGCATTTCGCGCCGCACTATAATCGTCCCAATGTTCAATTGCGACTTCATCTATTGGACTGATTTTCCATTGTTTTAAAGGATCTACCCGGCGATCTAGCAAGCGCCTCTCTTGTTCGTCCTTTGAGATATCAAGATAATATTTGTAGACTTGCATTCCCGAACCGATCAGTAACTGCTCGAAAGGTACTACGGACGTCATAAAGTTTTGATATTCACTTTCGGTGCAATAACCCATAACACGTTCGACACCGGCCCGGTTGTACCAGCTTCGATTCATCAAAACCATTTCCTGACTGGTTGGAAGGTGGGCGACATATCTTTCGAAATACCAAGAACGGAGTTCTCTGTCCGAAGGCTTGCCCAAGGCCACAACGCGCGTTTCCCGCGGGCTCAAATGCTCGGTTATCCGCTTGATCACGCCGTCCTTGCCTGCTGCATCTCGTCCTTCAAAAATAATAAGGATCTGCAAATCATTCTTTATCAGGTGTCGTTGCAATTTTACCAGTTCCAACTGCAAGCGTTGCAAAGAGGCCTTATAGTTTTCTTTGCCGATCCCTTTGGTCCTTTTTTCCTTTTTACTCATCTTGTCACCTTTCCAAAAATCATCTCAATTTGCGCAGAAATGGTCACGCTGTTTTTACAATTATATTGTGCAGAATATCACCGGCATGGGCGAAATGATCCGATGCGTTTGACAAATGGCGATAGATTTCCCGCCGCTTCAATACTTGCATTACATAGGCCAAACCTCGAGCCGCTGCTCTGCAATCGGTATCATTCAAGGGATCCAACAGATGCAAAAAATCATCCTCATTATTGGATAGTTCTGCTGGAGGTTTAGCGGCATAATATTTGGCATTAAACAGCTGGGAAATTGCATTGCGATACAGTTTTTCAACCTGCCGCTCGGCTTTTTGGACAGCTGCGGCACCTTGTTCGGCTTTTTGAGGTTCCTTTTTCAATGCAGCAAATCCTGCCTGAAGCTCCCGCGCACTGGTTTGCAGGAGTTTGGCCATTTCAAGCATTTGGTTATCAGGCTCTATCCCGAGTATTTCCATTTCCCGCACCGTCGTGTTGGCATAATTTAGCCCCTCATCGATCGAGGTGATGGCGCGATAGATATCTTCGCGATCAAACGGTGTTGAAAAAGAGCGATTGAGGGCATCAATATTTCTTATTTTAAGAATATCGCCTTCGTGTTCTAGTCTTCTTACATCATCTGCTCGTTTAGGGTCGCCTGTCTGCATATAGTCAGCCAACAATTCCATTGCGCGCTCGACCACATCACATTGATCATTGAGCATTGAATAAAAATCCGGTGTCCGCGGAAATACGGAGTTGATAATTCTCGAAAATCGCGAGACGGGTTTCATCGCCGCTGCGCCTGTTTCAGATTGCATAGCCTCTCCAATCAATGATTGCGTGAATTGAATATGACGAGAAAGCCGTTACGCAGCAGCGCCCTGACATTGCTTCCTTTCCGATTGGCAGTTTTCGCTCACAACCTGGTTCAAGCATAAACATTCACCAAAACTCCTACCAGAATTCCGATCGCCAATGACAAGTAGCCGGCAAAAATTGGCAATCGAAGTTTCTTGTCCGCAAACACAAAAACGATGCCGAGCTTAAAAGCGAGATTGGCGAAGAAGGCTAAGATAATGGCATAAACTGCGATACTGGGATCGAGGACATTATCAGACACGAGCTTCACATTTGAAACTGTAATGGCGTCGATATCGGTCAAACCTGATAGAAAGGACACCAGGAATACCCCCGCATCGGCGAAGACATCATTCATCCAAGCTACGAGAAATAATATTCCGGCGAAACTGACAGCGAATATGGCCGCGCTAATTATTTCCGCAGGATTTCGGGTCGATACCGCTGGCAGAGGCTCCTTGGAATTTGCAATCCGGCGATATGACCACAAAATGAACAGGCTGCCAGCTACCCCGCCCCCTATCAACCATGGCAGCATCAAGGGAATCAGCGTAAATTCCAATATTCCCACGATGATTCCGATGCGTACGAACTGAACCAAATGGGACATTAAAATTATTGTTGCGGCAATGTTTGAGAAACCCGCCTGTTTTTTGCTGTATTTTGCGTAGACAAGGGTTGTTGCGGTGGTTGATGCCATGCCGCCCAGAATTCCGGCTATAACGATGCCAGACCTATGTCCAAATACCCTAAGCGCCAGATATCCCAACAAGCTGAGGCCGCTTATGAGCACAACCAGCCAGCCAATTTGATAGGGATTGAAAACCTCGTAGGGACCGTAACTGTTATTGGGTAACAAGGGCAACAGGATGACGGCGATTGCTGCGAACTGAAAAAAGGATATGATTTCCTGTTTGGTTAGTCTTTGCGGCACTTCTCGCAATTCTTTACGAAAATAGAGCAATGCAGTCATTGTCACAGCAATTGCTGCGGGTAAAATCGGATGGCCAATCCATAAAATATAGCCCAGAATGAAGGTGACTAAGGCAGCAATGACCGTTGTGGTATCTGGGTCCTTCGCCGGGGATTTTAACTGCGCGATCAACAGGCTGGCGGCCACTAGTGCTAAAATTACCCACACACTTACGTCGGTACCGCTTTGCAAACCGATATATCCGCCTAGTGACCCGGCAAGCGCGATCAAGGTAAAGGTTCGCAGCCCCGCTATGGAATTTTCATGACGTTCTCTCTCCAGTCCAACCAAAAAGCCGATGACAAGACTTTGCCCAAAAAGCATCAGATGCGAAAGTTGAAGAGCGCTGGCGTTCACCTTCGACCATCCAGCCCAATGACGGCTTGCGAAACATACGCTGTGCCATCAGCTATAATTCTGGCTCCAGAGTAATCGCGACATTTGGTTCTTTTCTCTGTTTTGGACCATCGAGGATGTGAGCTTCCCATCATAACATATTCCCGGCCAGTTGAATCAACCAGTAGATGGCAATGGAAACGCTCGCTGCACCCGGGATCGTGATCAACCATGTCCCGAGGATATGTTTTGCAGTACCCCAACGAACAGATTTTGGACGCTCTGCCGCGCCAACACCCATAATCGCCGTGCTGACCACTTGGGTGGTGGACACTGGCGCTCCGAGCGAAGAAGCTGCCAAAATCACTCCCGCCGAGGTTATCTGCGAATCCAATGCATGGATAGGTCTCACCTTGTAGATTCCAAAACCCAATGTCCTAACAATACGCCAACCACCGGTCAGTGTTCCGATCGTGATCGCGGTTGCGCTTGCCATAATGACCCACAAAGGCACGTAAAATTGTGCGTTTACTCCTCCGAGGACGAGGATCATTGCAATCATGCCCATGCCTTTTTGCGCATCATTTGTTCCATGAGAAAAGGCAAGTACGCCCGTGGTTAACCACTGAAAGGCACGCAGATATTTATTGGCTGAAGGTCTTGCGGCACGCAGGATAAATGCCATGAGACGTTGCAATAAACCGCCAAGGAAAAATCCCAAAACTGGGGAAAGAAGCAATGCTCCCAGTATCTTGGCAACCCCGGTAAGATGAAAGCCGTCAACTGTCTCAAAACCCCAGACCACATGATCAGGACCTGCGGCCACAGTCACTACCCCAACCAAGCCGCCAACAAGAGCTTGAGAAGACGATACTGGAAGTCCGAACCACCAAGTCGAAAAATTCCAGATAATCGCGCCACCGAGCCCTGATAATATGACGGTAAGTGATACGATATTTGTCATATCGGAAACGTCAACAAAGCTGCCAATCGTATTGGCAACTGCGGTCCCGCCAATGATTGGTCCGAGGAATGTGAAAGAGGAAACCAGAATAATTGCCTGTATTGGCGTCATAGCGCGCGATGCAATGACCGTTGCCAGCATATTGGCTGCATCCTGCATTCCATTTGAGTAGTCAAACAACAGAGCAATAAAGACACCCAATACAACAAGAGCCAACGCGCCGCTCATCGCCGAGCCCTTTTTCGATCTCGTTTGAACCGGCTTGCTATCACATTCCGATTCTGCATCGGAATTAGTTTCTATCCCAGAAAGCATAGGTTTTGAGGAACCGATTTACATCCTTGAAAAGCTTTTTTTCGGTCAATTTGGCTTCGCGGCGGTGCCATCCGATGACAATACCAGCGGTATAAAGCCATGCTGGAGTGGCAGGATCGGATTTCACACCCATCAATTTCTCGACAAGCAGTTCCGCAGCGAGGACATCATTCAAAAAACCCAGCCCAGCCTGAACCGGATTGAGCCTCTTCTGAAAAATAGAAACTTGCTTATCTAGATATATATTAGCACAAAAATCTATAGTATAACGTAGTTTCTTAACAGATAATCTTAGCTTATGCCGTTCGTCCTCGGACATTTTACCAAGCTTTTTAAACTTTTTGCGCACGATTTTATTCTGCTTTTTGAGCTGCTTTGCGCAAAACTTTCTAACCGGCTCTGACAGGTCTATTGCTTTTGAAGATGCTGCACTATCCCACCAGTTATCACTACACCGCCAGATACTAAGTTCCAGAATAAATTCCGTATAGCGCGCGGAATTGACTGCGCTGCGGGCTTGTTTGCGATGAAGAACTCTTTCTTTCTCTGCAGCCGATAAAAGCAGTTCAAATCCGGTTGTCGGTCTGGAAAGTTTGGCGACTGGTGCCACAAATTCATCGATAAAAACATCCCAGCTGCGCGCTGCCGATAGTTCATCGCCGAGCCATTGTGCTTCACCCACAATCCGATCATATTTTTCCTGGACAATATTGGTCTGGAAAACCTCCAAGCCTGCACGCAAACGCCGCAAGGCAACACGCATTTGATGGATGGCTTCGGCATCGCCCAGCAGAACGAGCGCTTCGTTGGCTAGTAGAGAACTGATTGTCTGCTGGAGATTGTCAACAACGGCCTGCTCTGCAGTGGAATTCTTCAACAGCTTAGGCCGTTGCCATTTTTGAGCGCGTGGTTCTTCCTTGGATAACAATGAATAGCCACGCGCTGCTTTGCTCACGGTGCTGATCCGGAATGGCACTGTCTGATTAATTATTCGCCCAAGTTCAAATATATGAGCGGCTGAACCGCTCAAAAGTTCAAGCTCGAATTCACAAATTGGCTGGACTGCATCACCTAGGGTGACTTCGCCGACATCGATGTCGAGCGACACTGTCGTACCATCATCAAATTTGAGTTTACGGGACTGCCTTCTAACAACGGATTGGAAAACAGCTTGTAGATTGTCTCCCGTCAACCGTTTTAACTTGGTCCGGATTTTCTTGTTTTCAAGAAGGTCAATTTGTGGGATTTGATCCGGTATTTTAGCCTCCCATTCTGTTCTCCCTATGATCGCACCCAGAGGTTCGCTTTGCCGTTTCAGGCACTGGGTATAAGTCTGACCGGTTTTGCGTACGCGCAATGAAAAACCGTGCTTGTTCAGCGCGTGATCCGGCGTATCAAAATATGTCGTTGTCAGTACTCGAGAAACTGCTTTGTCAACTGCCAGCTCCCTAATGACAGAAAGACCTTTTAACTGCTCTAGCTGTTCAGCCTTGAAGACCCCTTTCAATTCCATTTCATTGTTAATCGACACTGGTTCTTTCCTTTGCAGTAAAGCGGTTCTGCGGGATTCCGCGCTCGCTAGTTAAATTGCAGGCCAACGCATGAAATGCTTGGGTCACTCCGTCCGGTCAGAGTCAGGCATCTTGATGTTCTCGGTGATGGCTGGTCTCATGACGGATTGTCGTTGGTTCAAGCTCAGCGCAGGTTTGCGCACGATCAATCCGCGATAATACTCCGCGCAATTCATCTGCCTCGGCGGTGTCTTGCTGCCCGTGCGTTTCCAGCCTTGCAAGCTTCTGCCGGAAAATTGGGGCGTACATCGTGATAATTTCTCGGTTTGCATTATCATTTTTGGCATCGTCCATCTGAAATTCTCCAAAGCTTACCTATGTGATTGCATACATGGTGATGGCTCAAACCAGCGGCGTTCCACGACATCAGGAACGGTTCGATTGGGTTCAATTATAAGGACGTGGCAAACGATGATTTGTTACACTTATGTTAAATGTACCTCCAAGCCTTCATGCCAAACTCTAGGATCATGCAGCGCGCCTTGAATTCTCTTCCTCTGCTTGCGAATGAACCAGATAGTCGCGCGTAAGCGGAACAGCGTCCTGTTTTTTGGCTAATTGAACCTGAAAAACCACATGGCCATTTTGTCTGAACGCGAGCTCGCTGACGACAAGGTAGAATCGCCACATCCGGCAGAACCGTTCATCATATATTTTTCGAACCTCATCGATTTTTTGTTCGAATCTGTCGCGCCATGCTTTCAGGGTCTCGGCGTAATGGAGGCGCCAGACTTCGACATCTGTGACATATAAGCCTGAACGCTCAGCAGCGGCCATTACTTCGGAAAGAGCCGGAGAATAGCCTCCGGGGAATATATATTTTGCAATCCACGGGTTTGTTGCACCCGGACCATCGGCTCGACCAATAAAATGCAGGAGCGCTATACCGTCGTCCGCGAGACTGCCATGTAACTTGGAAAAAAACTCCGAATAATGGGGTATCCCGACATGCTCGAACATACCGACCGACACAATGCGATCAAAGGTTTCGGTGACCTCTCGATAATCTTGCAGACGAAATTCTGCGCAGGCGCCTGCCTGCAATTTTTCTGCCCTCTCGAGGGCTACGTTGTGCTGCTCACATGACAGCGTGACCCCGGTTACTTGTGCGCCATGCTCTTTGGCCAGATGAAGGCCAAGCCCGCCCCAACCGCACCCGATATCCAAAACGCGATGACCTGGTTCAAGCATTAGCTTGGCGGCAATATGATGCTTCTTGCTTTTTTGTGCCGTTTCCAGGCTGTCATCGGGACTGGTAAAATATGCGCAGGAATATTGCATATCATCGTCCAGAAAGAGCCGATAAAAATCTTTCGAAAGATCGTAATGATGCGCCACATTGTTGCGCGCTATGATTAGCGGATTATGTTGAGTAAAATATCGATGAAATTGCCGATAAAGGGCAATTTTGCGAGAAAACCAGCTTGGGCGTTGCAACGATTGGTTGTTGATCAAGAATTCCAGCAATCCATAAATATCGTCATTTGCTACGGTCAGCGAACCGTCCATATAGGCCTCGCCCAGAACAAGTTCGGGGTTGAGGAAAAGCTTCCTGGGCAGACCGCGCGAATGTATGTTGATTTGTACTATATTCTCACAATCTGAGCCATATTGCTGTTCCTGTCCGTCCGGAAAGATTACACGCAGGCCACCGGTTTTTATAAAACTGGATAGAAATTTTGATAGTAGATATGTCCACATTTGCTTTCCTCACTATCGATCGCTAATTGCAAGACAGGGCTATTCGGCCCGCTGGAAATCTCTCGCGTCAATAAGAAGGACGGCAACGGCGCGCGTTCGTTACAGTTTGACAATGACAAGGCAATCGGGTCCACTAAACAGCTTAGACATGACAAGATAAAGGCGCGGAACGACCAAGGCGCTGCTTGCCGGGAGTGAATTATGGCATCTGAAGATAATGAACCGGGGGAGGACTATTCGGTGCATAAGGTCATGGCCGAAGTCCAAGCCGAGTTCCTGCGATATTTGGTGTATAAGCTTGGGAACCGAGACGAAGCAGCGGACGTGCTGCAGAATTTCTACGTCAGGGTGTTGGATCGTATTGAAGATGTACGAGACAGCGAAAAATTAAGAGGATGGATGCGCAAGGTGCTCCATACAACCTTGATCGACCATTATCGCACTCAGAGCAAACGACGCGGCATTGAAAAGGAATATGCAAACTTCGAAAAGCTGATGGATAGCGAAGAAACGGAACATGAGTTGGACCGCATGATTTGCATTTGTCTGTATCAGCTCCTCCCAACCCTAAAATCCGATTATGCCGATCTTCTCTGGCGTATCGACATCGTCGGCGAAGCCCGCGAGAGTGTATCCGCCTCCCTGGGTATCCGTGAGAGCAATTTACGGGTCCGTTTGCACCGGGCGCGTCACGCTTTGCGCACCAGATTGAAAGAAACATGTGAAACCTGTCCTGTGCATGGATTTCTCAATTGCGATTGTTCACATGCGACCCACTCCGTTCCCTTAGATTGAGCTCTGCTGTCGTTCGACTGTAACGAAGCGCATCCCGTTCCGTCTATCTTGCTGCCGGGTTCAGTATCGTGGTTGCGCGCTGTCCGCCTACCAACGGTCTTTTGACTGGCTGATATCTAAAACCATGCTGTGGCTTGGCAGATTACTGCCAAAATATATGCAAAATCTAAGAAGGAATCACAATGCGGACCGCTGTACTTGAAGTCTCTGGGTTGATTTCACCGCTCAGTTCACAGGGTGTTGAAAAACAGCTTTCCAAGTTAAGGGGGATTGAAAAAGTATCGGTAAACCATGCCAGCGGCAGCGCCACCGTAACTTTCGATGAAAAAGAAATAGAGCTCGTAGAAATCGAAACAAAAATTGCCGAGTGCGGCTATCACTGCGACGGAGAGCTGTTGCCAAAGCATTTATGCGAAAAAGGACAACAAAAGACCGGCGCTCCTGATCATAAGAAACACGCCGATCATGGCAAAAAAGCCACTACGTCGAGCGAAAATGACAAGCAGGCCGCTACCGATCATACCGCGCATGAAATGGGCCATGGCGGCGGTAAGGATATGGCTGACATGGTAAAAGATATGCGCAATCGCTTCTGGATTGCGCTGATATTTGCTATTCCCATTTTCATTTATTCGCCAATGGGCGGACTATTTACGCCGCCAGCGCCGCCTTTTGGGCTGCGCCTGGATCTTTGGCTATTTATCCTTGGCAGCGCAGCGATAGTTTATCCGAGCTGGCCTTTCTTTGTTGCAGCTTGGCGCGCGCTGCGAAACGGCGTTCTCAATATGGCGGTGCTTGTCGTCTTATCTGTCGGCACCGGTTATTTTTTCAGCGTCGGATCAACATTCTTTTTCCCTGGAGTACAGTTTTTTGAAGCGGTAGCAGTGCTTCTGGTTTTCATTCTGCTTGGACATTGGCTCGAAATGCGGGCACGCGCGGGCGCATCCAACGCTATTCGTTCGCTAATGGACTTAGCGCCGCCGAAAGCCATCGTATTGCGCGACGGCAAGGAAATAGAGATATCAACGGCCGAAGTGCTCAAGGATGACGTGATAGTCATTCGGCCAGGTAATAAAATCCCGGTGGATGGAGAAATTCTGGAAGGCGAAACGCTGGTCGATGAATCGATGTTGACCGGGGAATCCATGCCCGTAAACAAAAAGCCGGGAGATAATGTCTTTGGCGCAACGATAAACAAAAGCGGTAGTTTTCAGTATCGCGCGACCAAGGTTGGCGCAGATACCGCGCTGGCGCAAATTGTCAAACTGGTTCAGGAAGCACAAAATTCAAAGGCTCCCTCCCAACTATTAGCGGACAAAGCTGCCCAGTGGCTGGTTTTGATCGCCATCCTTATCGGCCTTGCGACCTTTGCCGTCTGGTTTTGGTGGCTTGGTCAGCCGATTCTATTCGCCTTGACCTTGACTATTACCGTTTTTGTAATCGCTTGCCCCGATGCTCTTGGTCTCGCAACGCCTATGGCCGTTATGGTAGGCACCGGTCTGGGCGCAATGAACGGAATTCTTTTCAAAAATGCCAGCGCGCTCGAAGACGCCACCAAACTCGATATTATCGTCTTCGATAAAACCGGAACTTTGACGATGGGTGCTCCCGAAGTGGTTGAGGTTGTCACATCTTCTGAAGCGTCGATCGATGAGGTGCTTGCGATGGCGGCAACCGTCGAGCAAGGTTCTGATCATCCCTTGGCGCAGGCCATAATGAAGCGAGCTGGTGATCTGCCACGGCAAAAATTGGCGGCTTTCGAAAATATCGAAGGTAAAGGCGCGCGTGCCGAACTTGATGGCGAAGAGATTCTTCTCGGGAATCGAAGGCTCATGGATGAGCGTGACGTTTCGATGAACAACCTGAAAGCCGAGGCGGCGCGATTGCAAGCAGCTGGCCAGACCGTTGTTCACATTGCCAAAGGCGGTAAGCTTACAGGCCTCATTGCAATTTCCGACGCGCCTCGTCCTACAGCTGCGGCCATGGTCAAAATGCTAAGCAAGCGGGGCGTCGAAGTTGCTATGCTCACTGGTGATAACCAGGAGACCGCAGAGCGGATCGCCTCTGGTCTTGGAATTACCACCGTTCTAGCCGACGTTTTACCAGGACAAAAAGCTGAAAAAATTAAGGAACTGCAGGATCAAGGCAAAAAGGTCGGTATGGTAGGAGACGGCGTCAATGACGCCCCTGCCCTAACCCAGGCCGATGTCGGATTTGCCATTGGTGCCGGCACAGACGTCGCGATCGAAAGCGCCGATGTCGTGCTCATGAAGAGCGATCCTTATGATGTTCTGGGCGCGATTGAACTGTCGCGCGCGACATTGCGGAAAATGCATCAAAATCTGTTCTGGGCCGTCGCCTATAACGTCATCGCCTTTCCGATGGCAGCCGGCGTTCTCTATCCTTTCATCATAAGTCCGGAGGTTGCAGCGCTTGCCATGTCAGGCAGCTCTGCGCTGGTTGCCGTCAATGCATTATTGCTGAAACGTACCCGTCTGGAGGGTATCCATGCAGCACCGGTGCACGCATAGAATGATTGGCGCTAAGCTAAACAGGGCTACCAAAGGGGAAATAAACTAGCATGGCTGGGAATGCCCCATCAAACGATCTGAAATCACGAAGCGATCCGATTACCATTGTCGGGGCCGGCCCGGCAGGTCTCGCTTGTGCTATCATATTAGCCCGCGCGGGTCGCAAAGTTATAGTGCGTGAATGGCACAAGACCGTCGGCAGCCGGTTTCACGGCGATTACCAAGGTCTTGAAAACTGGAGTGGCAAGCGCGATGTGCTGGAAGAACTGAACGAAGCGGGTATCGAAACAAGTTTCAACGCTCATCCCGTTTGTGACGGAACTGCCTATGATTATCGTGGCGAAGCTTACCCGATAACTGGAGATCGTACGCTATACTATCTTGTACAGCGCGGTGGTCAGGAGGGCAGTCTAGAGCAAGGACTTCTTGAACAGGCGGTTTCAGTTGGTGTAGACATCCGTTTTGGTGAGCGTGCAACGAGCATCAAGGGACCCGCTGTTTCGGCAATCGGGCCCCGATCAGCCGACGCAATTGCAGCGGGTTATATATTCGAAACCGGTGAGGCCGACAGCAATCATATTGCTTTTGATAACAGGCTTGCGCCTCATGGCTATGCTTATTTGCTGATCCACAATGGCCGCGGTACGCTAGCAAGCTGCATGTTCAGCGGCTTCAAGAACCAGGCGATGCACGTGGCGCGCTCTGTAAAGTTTTTCGAAGACAAAACCGGACTAAAAATGAACTCTCCGCGTCCGTTCGGTGGGTTTGGAAATTTCCGTATTCCCAACACAGCGATGCAAGGCGGGCATCCTCTGATTGGCGAACAAGCTGGCTTTCAGGATATGCTTGCAGGCTTTGGAATGCGATACGCCTTGCGTTCGGGCATTTTGGCGGCCCAAAGCTTGATTGAAGGCTCAGATTACATTCGTTTGTGGCGAGCGCAACTCCTCCCATTGCTTAAAACCGGCATCAGCAACCGGTTTTTGTACAATGCCGCCGGTGACCGAGGGGCACGATTGGCGCTACAGGATATCAGCCGATCGAACGCATCTGCAAGGCTGCATCGTCTGTATCAACCCTCTTTACTGACGAAAATCATATTCCCGCTTGCAAGGCGGCAATTTCGCCATCCGCTTCATGACCCAAGCTGTGATCATATTGCATGCCAATGTGTCTGGTGTGAGCATGGAGTGGGTCACGTGATCTAAATATTTTGTCGGCCGCGCACAATTTTCAAGAGCCGCAGCTGTCCAAAGTTGGCAAATTTGAGTTGTCGACTGTAACGCAGCGCGTTTTCAAACGTCTATTCCCATAAGCAATCTCTAAGCGTCGAATATTTTAAAACGCCGCGCTCGTGCGATTATCAAAACGGAGGAATCATATCATGCAGCACCAACACAAGTCATCCGTGTCGCAGCCATCCAATTCCCGCGTAAAATTCATATTTTATGCGTTTTTGGCAATAGCGGCCTTTGCGCTATATTTTGAGCATCAGGCCCATATCCCCGGCGACTATCTGCTGCTTGGCGGCCTGCTGCTTGTTTGTGTTGTCATGCACAGTTTCATGCACGCTGGGCATGGTGGGCATGGTGGGCATGGTGGGCATGGTGGGCATGGTGGGCATGGTGGGCATGGTTCCAAGCGCGGGGATCCTGATCAAGGATCTATGCCCGACAAATTAGGGGAATAATGATGGATATGTCTGCTTACGGGCTGTGGTTTCTGGTCTTCTTCAATTCGGCTATCTTCATCATCTTTGCGTTCAGTTTTTTCAAACCGCAGACCAAAAGAGATTGGCGCTCTTTTGGAGCCTTTAGCGCATTTATCGTCGCTCTTTTTACAGAAATGTACGGGTTTCCGCTCACGCTGTACTTTTTGGCTGGCTGGCTACAATCAAACTATCCGGGCATCGATTGGTTCGCTCACGATAGCGGGCATTTGCTGGAAATGATTTTTGGATGGAAATCCAATCCGCATTTTGGCCCATTCCATCTGCTTAGCTATGCTTTCATAGGGGGCGGATTTTACCTGCTCTCGGCAGCATGGCGAGTTCTTTATATCGCCCAACATAGCGGCGAACTGGCTCAAACTGGCCCCTATGCCCGCGTAAGGCATCCGCAATATGTCGGCTTTGTGTTGATAATGATTGGATTTCTATTTCAGTGGCCAACACTTCTAACACTTGCGATGTTTCCCGTCTTGCTGGTCATGTACTGGCGGCTCGCACTTAAAGAAGAACGCGAGGTTGAAGCGCAACTGGGAGATGTTTACCGCAGCTATGCAGCGCAGGTTCCTCGCTTTATTCCGCGATGGGGCAGTAAATCGGCATCAGCTCCCATTGGGCAAGATGGATCATGAACCAAGTTGGCCTGGGCGCATTAGCGGCTTATCGCCATGCTAGAAATAACCCAAAGAGGCTGTGATGGCGGCCATTACTGAAAAAAAGATAGATATGGATTCAGCTGGTATCAGGCGGAGAGACTTCATCCATATCGCGCCAGTATCTTTTGCCGCCGTGGGCGTTGCAGCATCGGCCATACCACTTGTTGACAGCATGAACCCATCAGCAGACGTGTTGGCTGTTTCTGTGATTGAAGTAGACCTTTCATCAATCGAACCTGGGCAGCGAATAACTGTCAGCTGGCGTAATCAGCCGATATTCATAGTCCGGCGCACGGCAGAGAATATCGCGAGTGCACAGGCCGATGATAATAATCCGGGCCTGATCGATCCGGCAAGCGATCGCTCGCGGGTACAAAAAGTCGAGTGGCTCATTATGATTGGCGTTTGCACTCATCTTGGCTGTATTCCTCTGGGTCAAAAAGAAGGCGACCCGCTGGGGAAATATGGCGGGTGGTTCTGCCCCTGTCACGGTTCGCTGTACGATGCCTCTGGCCGTGTTCGGCGCGGTCCTGCGCCGAGAAACCTTGATATTCCGCCTTATGTTTTCCTAAACGACACTAAAATCCGTATCGGATAAAAAGCCCTAAGGCATGACTTTGAAACGCTCCAAATATATATTCAAAATTTACCGCAGATCAAATTCCCATCGGAGTTCAATATAATAGACCCATGATAACCAGAAACCGAATATATACGCTATTAGCTCTTTTGATCCTACTCGCGGTTGGGACTTATGTTTACTATGCGATCCGAGACGATCACCAGACCGATAGGCATATTGTTTTGTATGGTAATGTCGATGTCCGCCAAGTTAACCTGGCATTCAAAATTCCCGGCAGGCTTCGTGCAGTCAATGTTGAAGAAGGCGACACTGTTAAGGCCGGAAAGCTGATAGCCATTCTTGAACCGCAAGATTACGAGGACGACGTGAGTTTGTCGCAAGCCAGAGTCCTCGGTCAGGCGGCACAATTGGCGGCGCTGCAAACGGGAACCCGTCCTCAAGAAATTGATCAAGCAGCTGCCATTCTGGCCGAAGCAAATGCCTCCCTCTCGCTTGCCGAAAACACCCTGAAACGTCAGCAGTTTTTGGCAGACCGTGATTTTGTCTCCCCGCAAGGCCTTGAAACAGCCCAGACCGAAAGAGCCCGCGCCGCTGCCACAAAAGAGGTTGCGGAAAAGGCATATAAATTGGCGCGCATAGGGCCCCGCTCCGAAGACATTGAACGAGCCCAGGCTGCGCTTAACGCGGAAAAGGCGGCGCTCAACCTATCTGAACGACGGCTAAAAGATGCCAATCTTATTGCACCATCAGACGGACGCGTGTTGACAAGGGTGAGAGAGCCCGGATCGATAATAGGCGCCGGAGAAACAATAGTTTCTGTATCATTGGTTTCGCCGGTCTGGGTGCGCGCCTTCTTGGCGGAACCAGATCTGGACCGCGTCAAACCTGGAATGAAAGCAGAAATCCAAACGGATTCCGGCGGGATTTATACTGGAAAAGTCGGATTTATTTCCCCAGTTGCTGAATTCACGCCCAAAACGGTGGAAACGCCAGAACTACGCACGAGTTTGGTATACCGTGTCAGAATCATTGTTGAAGATCCCGGCTCACGTCTCAAACAGGGCATGCCCGTCACGGTTATTCTAAAACCTGCGGCCAGACAGTGAAGCATGACACAGCACTCGTTACGATAAGCGATCTCTCCAAGCAATTTGAGAACGCTAATATTCCCGCGATTTCGGATCATACGAGTCAAATTAAACCGGGAAGAGTGACGGGTCTGGTTGGACCAGATGGTGCCGGGAAAACAACTCTCCTGCGCCTCATTTCTGGTCTTTTGCGGCCGAGTGAAGGCAAACTGGAAGTTTGCGGCTTTGATCCTTTAAAGGAGCCCAATGCGGTTCACGAGGTTGTTGCCTATATGCCCCAGCGCTTTGGCCTCTATGACGATCTTACTGTCTTTGAAAATCTCAATTTGTACGCTGATTTGAGGTCAGTAACCGGGCCGCAGCGCGCTGCCACTTTTGAGCGACTGTTGGAGTTTACTGGTCTGAGGCCGTTCACAAAGCGCCTGGCAGGCGCATTATCTGGGGGAATGAAACAGAAACTTGGGATCGCATGTGCTTTGATCAAAACGCCTCGCCTGCTTTTGCTCGACGAGCCAAGTGTTGGTGTCGATCCTTTGTCACGGCGGGAATTGTGGCAAATGGTCTACGAATTGGTCGATCAGGGAATTGGTGTGATCTGGAGTACAGCCTATCTGGACGAGGCGGAACGCTGCACTTCAGTCATGCTGCTCAATGAAGGAAAACTTATATATGATGGTCCGCCGGACGCACTTACGGACCGAGTTCAAGGACGAGCCTTTCTCTTAAGCAACATAGGAGGAGACAGAAGGTTAGTACTAGCCCGCGCTCTGGAAAACAGAGCTGTTTTGGACGGCGTCATTCAGGGGCGAAATATTCGTATCGTAACTGCAAAGGGAGCGATAACGCCTTTGCCATCGGATTTATCAGCAGGCGAAGCCGCTTTTATGGCTTCCACACCGCCTCGCTTTGAAGATGCTTTCATGGACCTCATGGGCGGCGGCCAAAAACAGCCCTCGCCCTTTTTGAAATTACAATCGACTAATGTGCACCAAAACGAAATTGCCGTTGAAGCAATGGGACTAACCCGCCGTTTCGGTGATTTTACGGCCACAGACAACATAAGTTTCGAAGTGAAACGCGGGGAAATATATGGTTTGATAGGACCCAATGGAGCTGGCAAATCGACCACCTTCAAGATGCTATGCGGTCTCTTACGTCCCTCGGAAGGTCTTGCACGTGTTGCCGGTATGGACTTGCAGAAGGCACCGAGCAAAGCCCGCGCACGCCTGGGTTATATGGCGCAGAAATTTTCCTTATATGGTGATCTGAGTGTGAGCCAAAATATGGACTTTTTCGCTGGAATCTATGGGTTGACTGGGAAGAAGCGCCGTGAGGCGATCGATAGGCTCGTCTCGACTTTTGGCCTGGATTCCTATTTGGAAACAAACGCAATCATGTTGCCATTGGGTTATAAGCAGCGACTTGCTTTGGCATGTGCCGTCTTACACGAACCTGACGTGTTGTTTCTGGATGAACCGACGTCCGGCGTTGATCCCCTGACGCGCCGGGAATTCTGGTCACACATTAATGCGATGGTCGCAAATGGCGTTACCGTCGTTGTAACCACACATTTTTTGGAAGAAGCAGAATATTGCGACCGCATGGCGCTAATTTATCGCGGACGAATGATCGCTGCTGGCGCTCCCGATGAGCTGAAAGCCAGTGCACGTTCAGAAGATATTCCAGAGCCGACACTAGAAGATGCTTTCATCGCGCTGGTGGAAAAAGACGACCGCCAGAGAGAACAGACTTGAGCCGCCGTTTTTTCCCTCTGCCAGTCTCCATGACACGGATGGTCGGGCTAACCCGGAAGGAAACTCTTCAAGTTTTGCGGGATCCCAGCACGATAATGATTGCAGTCATATTACCTCTCCTGCTGTTGTTTCTATTTGGATATGGCGTAACATTTGACCCCCGATCATTTAATGTTGGCTTAGTGATCGAACAACCAACGGCTGAAACAGGAAGTTTTAAGGCGTCTCTAGAAAATTCACGATTTTTCCAAGTGGAAACCAGCCGTGATCGGCGCTTCTTCGAACAAGATCTCGTCGCCGGTCGTCTCAATGGAATCATTATACTAAGAGAAGATTTTGCGCGGGTTGTTTATCGTGCCGATACAGCGCCGATACAGGTCATTGTCGATGGTAGTGATCCCAACACCGCCTATCTTGTTAATAATTATGTACAACTCCTCTGGGCGAACTGGCTTGAGCAGGTGTCTATCAGCAGCGGTCAGTCGCGCGGGCCTCCTCTCGCCAGTCTTGAACCGCAAATATGGTATAATTCTGAAGTCTCCAGCAAAAATTATCTAGTCCCGGGGTCGGTGGCAATCACGCTGACGATGATAGGGGCATTGTTGACAGCGCTGGTAGTTGCGCGCGAATGGGAACGGGGGACCATGGAAGCATTATTGGCCACGCCCATTGGCATTACTGAACTCATCATCGGAAAAATTATTCCCTATTTTCTACTCGGACTGGGTTCGATGGTCCTGTCGGTGATAACTGCAATTTTGGTTTTCGACGTTCCTTTCCGGGGGTCATTCTTGCTGTTGCTTCTTACGTCATCCGTATTCATGCTTTGCTCGCTAGGGCAAGGGCTTTTGATTTCGACTATAACCCGCAATCAGCTGGTAGCGGCACAAGTGTCGATATTGAGCGCGTTTCTTCCAGCTTTCTATTTTTCAAACTTTGTATTCGAAATTGACAGCATGCCCTGGGCCCTGCGCATGATCAGTTATGCCGTACCGGCGCGTTATTTCGTTTCAAGCCTGCAAACTTTGTTTCTGTCAGGCGATGTCTGGTCCGTCATTGGGCCTGATCTCATTGGTCTGGGGCTTTTTGCCGTGCTAATCTTTGCCATAACGGCACGCGTCACACGAACGACGTTGGATTAGAGCAGATGTGGCACCGTATTTTGGCTCTAATCATCAAAGAATTGTGGACCAACGCGCGCGATCCCAAAACCCGCTGGGTGGTTCTGTTCTCCCCTCCCTTTTTGTTGCTCATATATGCTTTTGCCATAACGCAAGATGTCAGCAACGTGCCGATTGCTATATATAATCAGGATACTGGCGTTGAATCACGAGAACTCATTGGCAGGCTGGAAGGTTCTAACACCTTCAGCAAGATTGAATATCTACAAAGCTCAGCGGAAATCATCTCCACGATAGAATCCAAAAGTGCGGCGATGGCTATTCAGTTTGGTCCAGACTTCTCGCGTAAACTGGGGGCGGGCGAAGAGGCAAATATCCAAATTATTCTGGATGGTAGGCGTTCGAACACGGCACAGATCTTGATCGGTTATGTTTCACAGATATTGGAAAACTATAATAGAGAACGGTTGGCCGATCGCGGGTTTGTATCTCCGACCAGGATCGTCTCTCGCATCTGGTTCAACCCAAATCTAAAACCAATTTGGTCCGCAGTTCCCTCCCTTTTCGCCGTAATGACCGCCATTGTCGGATTTATGATCTCAGCTCTCACTATTGCGCGAGAACGCGAAATGGGTACTTTTGAACAATTGCTGGTATCTCCTCTCAAGCCGCTAGAAATACTCATTGGCAAAACTGCGCCAGCATTGCTCATCGCTATTACAAGCGCAACTGCCATGTTAGTCCTTGGGACGCTCGTTCTTGACGTTCCGGTAAGAGGTTCGCTGGTGCTGCTTTATCTATCGATGATCATCTATCTGGCCTCCATCATCGGTATCGGCCTGTTTATCTCTTCTCTCGCCGCCACGCAGCAACAGGCTATCGTCGGCTTGTTTGTTTATATGGTGCCTGCTGTTCTAATTTCTGGCTATGCAACACCAGTGGAAAATATGCCGGATTTTCTCCAATGGGTCGCAGAAACCAATCCTATCCGCCACTTCATTGTCATCTGCAAAGCTGTGTTTCTCAAGGACGCGCCGCTGTCCGTGGTTTTCCAGCATAGCTGGCCGATGGCACTGATCGCCGTGGTAACGCTTAGTTCAGGAGCATGGCTATTCAGACGGCGCGTTTCTTGATGTTCAAGAATTATTGGTTCTTTCAAATTGAGCGATAGGGCAAATAATAAACTATTCTTATGCACGGAAAGAGAGCACGAAAAATGAAATTTCCAAAACTATGCAAGATTCTCGTAGCTGCCATTTTGGTTATGTCATCACCAGCGCTGGCCGAACCAACGGACGTCGTCGTACGTGTTATCAGTCAGGACGCCAAATTTATCGGTGATCAAATGGGCGGTGCCCGGATTGTTTTGCGCGATGCAGAAACCGGACAAGTTCTGGCCGATGGGATAACGACCGGAGGCACAGGGAATACCAAACAGATTATGGAATCGACAGGACGAAGCCCGATCCGCGCCACGCCAGACGCCGCAGCGTTCACCACGCAGCTTGATCTGTCGCAACCCACGCGCGTAACGGCGGAAGTCTTTGGTCCCTTGGCTCAGATGCAAGCCAGCAGTCGGGTCACGTCACAACGCTGGATCATCCCCGGCCAGCCCGTCATCAGCGGAGATGGGTGGGTAATCGAACTACCTGGTTTGGTTGTCAACATTATCGCACCACAAGCCGTTACGCGTAGCGCCGACGGCAACCGAACAATCACGGTATTGACCTCAACCATGCTCATGTGCGGTTGTCCGATTACCAGCGGGGGACTTTGGGATGCCGAGGATTATGAGCTTGAAGTCATAGCCTATCAAGCGGGGCGTAAAATCGCTAGCGGCAAGCTTGATTTCATTGAAGGGCCGGGCCGATTTGGAGGCGATCTCGCCCTACCCGAAAAAGGCACCTATGAGCTGTTCGTCTCGGCACGAAATACGCGCACGGGCAATACAGGGGTTGACCGAACCAGCGTTATTGTCCCGTGAATTGATCAGGATCAGACTATGTGCCACCACAAGGAATATCGGAATTGTCAATCAAGCATGATCTATGCTGCGAAGATGTGTCGGGAGGTTGAAATTTTAATGTGACAAGACGTTCGTTAGTTTGGAGTCTCAAGTACCGGCGCGAACCCGCCGCTCGGCGTCCGCATATTAGTCGTTTGCCCTTGGTACAAGCGCGCCGCAGTGAGCAGAACGGCTCCGTAATAAGTATATAGCCGTATATCAACCTTCAACTCCAACATTTTGCCATCGCGCTCGACACGGCGGAGACTGGGAGGTGCATAGGTCTGGGCGATATAATCGGCGGCGATGATTTGCGTCCAGACCTTGTGTGTGAGCTTGGCTCCGCGATAGGTCGCCTTGCTGCCATATCCTCGAGCGGGTTTGAAGAACAGGTTCCGACGATCGGCCCAAAGTGCGTCCGCATTATCGCCGGTGACGAGTACGGTCTTTGGAACGGCAGACTTCAGAATTTCAACCTCATCTGCTGCCAACCCCGCTTCAGCGAGTAGTGAGGCATCGGAAAGCAGCGCAAGATTACGTTTGTCGGCAAACATGGCATGCACATGCGGATTCGGTGTGACGACAACCTTTCCCCGGAGATATTCGTCGCGCAGAGCACCGTGACCTGGATCGTCAAGCGTAAAATCGACTAGCCGGTTATAAACGAGATCAATATGAAAGCCGCTGATCGATAATCCATCATCAGAACCCACAAGCATTTTCGGATCGGCAATGATTGCTGCGATACCCTGCTTTTCTAGCGCTGCCTTTGCCAATAACAATTCTGGATAGAGATGCTGCTCTTCAGGCTCATCGTCAACTATAGCGACTACCGCTGGACGACCACTGCGTCCCTGGCGCTTCCACTCTCTCTCGAACATGGCGACGATCTCAAGATCAAAATCCTGCTTTGGACGTGCCAGTTCGATAGTCAAATCTTCCCCGAAACAGCAAGCCCGTTGAGCCTTAGCGAGAATGGCATTGAGGAACGCACCGCCAGCATTGGTATTGATTTCAATCAGCAGGGGCCCGGATTCGGTAAGATGAAAGTCATAGCCCATGAGTGCGCCAGCTGGCCCAAAGTCTGCGGAGGCGATTGGTGGTGCCCACTGGAGTGCCGCGGCACGGAAAGACGGTAAGGCGATAGCGCTCTCGATGGCCTGGAAGACAGCCTTCATTGCGGCCAGCGTTTCGTACGCTAGAAATACCGGCGAGTTCGCAAAGAGATAAGGGTGCGATGCCAACAAACCCGTACCGAAACCTTCAGTTCCAACATTTGCATCTAGCATTTTTATAAGCATTTCTTGGTCGAGCGTGATGCATGAACAGCCCGCATTCGCATGCAGAGCGGTTGAGCGTATATCCAATCCTGTTTTCATTTCAGTTCCTTGTTCAATGGCTGACTTAATGGTCCACAGACTATGACGTTCGACCGTCTCTGAGATTTCACCGGGAGATATTATCTCGAAGGGGGGTTCACACCCCCGACTACACACTGTGTTACCTCTCTCCATTGTTCTCTTGTCGAGTCCAGAACCCATGAGGTTTCTCCTCCGGACTATGATGCGCATAACATCAGGTGCTACCAGCAAAACTGGTCAGCGCGCCATGTCCAACTTGTGTGCAGGTGTGTCTGGCAAATTCAGACGCCTGGACAAGTTTTCGCACAACGACCGTTGGGCCATTTCATCGCGCATGTCCAAATTAAATCGTGCGTCCCAGAGATGCCAGACTTGTATTCACTATTGGATTGGTTCGCTGACGACGCGTCCCACCGGTGCTGAACCGGTTATGGTCGTTGCAGGACTTCGGTATAGAGGCGTTCAACGTCTTCGAGGCGACACAGACCTGTTCCTGCCGATAGTACCGTGGCAGCGCCCGCAGCTAACCCGTAAGCGAAGGCGGCGTCGGGTGCCCGACCCTGCGCCAAGCCAAGCGTCATCGCAGCCAGAAAGCTGTCCCCTGCACCCACTGCACTTTTTGCCTCAACTTTGGGTGCCGCTAAGCGAATCATTGATTGCTTGGTAGCCAGCAATGCGCCATCGCTTCCTAGTGTCAGTGCGATCATATCTGCCCCGCCGTTTTTGATCAGTTCGCTGACTGCCGCGTCCTGCGCCTCTGGATCGGAGAGTTTTCGGTCAAGAAGGCTTTCGAGTTCACCGAGACTCGGCTTGACCAGATGAAGGTCTTGTCCGAGCGCTGCGCGCAGCGCCTCGCCGGATGTGTCAAGGACAAGCTTTATATTCCGCCTGCTGCAGATCTTTGCGACAAATGCGTAGAAATCATCGGGGACCCCGCGGGGAAGGCTTCCACTCGCAACCAGATAGTCGCAATCGAGTTGTTCGATCACTTCCAGGCAGGCCTGCCATTCTGCCTCAGCGACAAGCGGACCATCGGGCACGAAGCGGAACTCAAGCCCGCTGGAACGTTCGAATATGGCATGACTGATACGCGTGTGACCGGCAATCGGGACACGGCGACCGCTAACTCCCCTAGCCTTCAGCAATTCATCAAGCACACCGCCTGTCGCGCCTCCGGCTAGATAGATCGGGTATACATCCCCGTCCAGTTCCCTTACCACCCGCGCCACATTGATCCCGCCGCCACCTGGATCATAGCGTTCGTTCGACATCCGAATCTTGTGAATCGGACGAATGAGACCGGCTTCTGCTGCGCCGTCGATAGCCGGATTCAGCGTCAGTGTAGCGATTGTTTTCATGTGATCTCCTTCTCAGAGTTTGCGCAGCCGAAGTGTCGTCCCTTAGGATAATCGCAGGTGCCGCTAGTTTCAAAGATGCCCGGCCGACGCCGTGCTGTTGCAGCTTTATGATTGCGCGATCATATTCCCGGAGGACGCATGCTTACCACCAACGATTATGGATTGAGCTAACGCTCGTTTGAGACGATTCCATGATTGAAACATCAAGGCAAGTCGGTGTTCGACGGGACGGTTGTTCGGCGCAAGAAGAACATCATGACCATGACGCTCATGATCGCGGCGAAGAAGCACCAGACCGATATAAACCAAGCAACGTAAAAACCGCCGGCAGCGACGAAAGACAGGATCGCCGTGGCCCCGAACCATCTCACCCAGCGGTGGCTCGATAGAATCGGGCTTATACATGTACCCAATACATATAACGCCATAACGACCGGGATATAGAAGTGAGGAGAAACATAGTCGATGTGACCTTCCGCAGCCGTTGCTATGATCGGAAAGCGGATCAAGTTGTAGAGCAGGTACAAACCGACCAAAGAACCCCCTGTCGCCGTGACGAGCAGCGCTTTGCGGCGCCACGCCACTGATTCCAGCAAATAGACTGCGATGGGTACGTAAATCGGCCAAAGCACGTGTGAAAACACCGAATAGGCGTAGGTCAGAAATGTATTGAGCAACGGTGCCTTGTCAGGAAAGGTCAGCCACAGCGAGCCTTCGATCAATTGCTGGATGCCAAACAAAACGGGAATTACCGCATACGGTATCTCGCCGGGCCGCTGGACAAGCCTTACCGTCAAGGCACCGGCCACCAGCAGTGCGGCACCGGCAGTAAAGCTTGCTGTAGCGGAAAAACACATATTCGGCAGACCTCGCTAATGATTATTAAGTGGCCGAGCGCTCGCAGAGGGGCAACTCGACAGAACGTTTCATGCTCCGATCACTTATCTGTTGCAATCCGGTTAACAATGCAAGCGTCAAGGAAACTGGCATTGTTAACTGCATCAATTTCAGCGTTGCCAATCTTTTAAAGCTATCGACTTTTGGTGATAGGATGTCTTCCAGTAGGCAAAACTTTGCCGACGTCGGGTACGGCTGCGGTGCAGTCGAGCTCGTCGACACTATACGGATTGAGCCGCCTGCTCGCTGTCAGATCCAATCTTCCTGAAGCGCGTAGTGTAATATGAGGCGGACCATCGCGTCCTTAAAAGGTAGATGGTTGGTCACGCACTAATGATCAACAGTTAACAAAAGGAAATGCTAATGCAGGACGATCATATCGCATGGTTCGAAGAGCTCGGTATCGATGATGTTCCCCGGGTTGGTGGTAAGAACGCTTCGCTGGGGGAGATGGTGGGAACGCTCAGAGCCAAAGGTGTGCGTGTGCCCGATGGTTTCGCCACCACCGCGTTGGCGTACCGAAAATTTATCACCGCCAACGGTATCGCTAACGATATGGCGGCGCGAATCTCCGCGATGAAAAACGGGACCGCAACACTCCAACAGACCGGATCGGCGATCCGCCGCCTATTTCTCGACAGCGATTTTCCTCCGAGGATTTCCGGCGCGATCCGGCGGGCCTATAGCGAGCTTTCCGAGCGCATCGGAACCGGTGAGGCAAGCGTCGCTGTACGCAGCAGCGCCACCGCCGAGGATCTGCCTCAGGCGAGCTTCGCGGGCCAGCAGGAAACCTTCCTCAACGTCAGCGGCGAGCGAGCACTTATCGATGCCTGCCGCCGGTGCTTTGCCTCATTATTCACCGACCGGGCGATAAGCTACCGTGAAACCCAGGGTTTCGACCATATGGAGGTCGCGCTCTCGATTGGGGTACAGCACATGGTCCGTTCCGACCTCGCCGGTTCGGGCGTCATGTTCTCGATAGACACCGAAACCGGCTTTCCCGATGTGGCGGTAATCAGCGCGGCCTGGGGACTTGGTGAAACCGTCGTCCAGGGCGCGGTCGATCCGGACAAATATCTAATCTTCAAGCCGCTGCTCGAAGAGGAGCGCTACGCCCCAATCATAGAGTGCACACTGGGGGCCAAAGAACGAAAAATGATCTATGCAACCGGTGGCAGCACGCGCACAGCTACAGTTGAGACAACGCAAAAGGAACGCGAGCTATTCGTGCTCGACGAAGCCGAAATCCTCGAACTGGCACGCTGGGCAGTCACTATCGAACGGCACTACGGCAAACCAATGGACATGGAATGGGCGAAAGACGGTGAGACAGGCAAGCTTTTCATCGTTCAGGCACGGCCCGAAACTATCCAGTCCTCCCGCACGGCCAGTGAGCTCAAAACCTATAGGCTAAAAGAGGCGGGGACACCGATCCTGTCCGGGTCAGCGATCGGCGAGGCGATCGCTTCGGGCACCGTTTGTGCAATTCGCGATACCGCCGATATAGAAAGGTTTGTAGACGGTGCGATCCTTGTGACGGGGATGACGGACCCTGACTGGGTTCCAATTATGAAGCGCGCTGCCGGGATTATCACAGATCATGGCGGCACCACCAGTCATGCCGCTATTGTCAGCCGCGAACTCGGCGTACCTGCGATTGTAGGCACAGGCCATGGTACAGAAATCCTGCACAACGGACGCGAGGTCACCTTGTCTTGTGCGGAAGGAGATCAGGGGGTGGTCTATGACGGCATTCTGCCGTTCGAAACGTCTGAAGTCGATTTGTCCAATCTACCCGAAACGAACACAGCGATGATGGTCAATGTCGCCAGTCCATCTGCTGCGTTTCATTGGTGGCGATTGCCAACACAGGGCGTCGGGCTGGCGCGGATGGAATTTATCATCAACACCCTGATCAAGATCCATCCGATGGCACTGATCCACCCGGACAGGGTCGATGATGCCGCAGCACAACACGAAATCCGGGCAATGACCCGCAGCTATGAAAACCCCATCGAATTCTTCGTAGAAACACTAGCGCTTGGAATTGCCAAGCTGGCAGCACCCTACCATCCGCACCCAGTGATCGTCCGGCTCAGCGACTTTAAGACTAACGAATACGCTCATCTCATAGGCGGTTCCGCTTTCGAGCCCGAGGAAGAAAACCCGATGCTAGGTTGGCGCGGCGCCTCGCGTTATTATGACGAGCGCTACCGCGCAGGCTTTGCGCTCGAATGCCGTGCACTCAAAAAGGTGCGAGAGGACATCGGTATGACGAACATCATCATCATGGTGCCATTCTGCCGGACGCTCGAGGAGGCGGACCGCGTGCTTGCCGAAATGGCGGGTAACGGTCTCGAACGTGGCCAAGCCGGGCTTGAGGTCTACATGATGAGCGAAATTCCTGCCAACGTCTTTCTGGCTGAGGAGTTCGCAACACGGTTCGACGGATTCTCGATCGGATCGAACGATCTTACCCAGTTGACGCTTGGCATAGACCGTGATTCCGGTGATCTTGCGCCGCTCTTCGACGAGCGCAACGAAGCGGTCAAGCGCGCGATCCGCGAAGTGATCGCGAAAGCCCATAAGGTCGGCATTAAGATTGGCATCTGCGGCCAAGCACCGAGCAATTATCCCGAATTTGCGGCCTTCCTGGTCGAAGAGGGTATCGACTCTATCTCGCTCAATCCTGATAGTTTTGTCGCAACGCTGCGGCACGTGGCGAGCGTGGAGAAGGCATTGCAGACTGCCAGCGGCAAGTCCGCGCGCGGACTGGGTGCTGAAAAGTGAATATTGTCGTTTTCGAGACCGAGGAATGGGAAGAACGCGCTTGTCTGACGCTGCAGTCAGAACATGTCGTGAGTTGCTCGAGCGGCGTGCTGGACGCCAGGTCAGCCGCTGAGCATGCCGACGCCGAGATCCTCAGTACGTTTGTCAATTCGAAGCTCGGTGCCGATGTTCTGGCCCAATTCCCGCAATTAAAACTCATCGCTACCCGCTCGACAGGCTATGATCATATCGATCTTGACTGGTGCTCCGCCAACGGCGTGGCCGTAGCGAACGTACCAGATTACGGCGATTCAACCGTTGCCGAACATGCCTTCGCGCTGCTGCTCGCGGTTGCGCGAAATCTCGTCGAGGCAGTCGAACGCACACGACGCGGCAACTTCTCACAGGCGGGCCTGCGTGGTTTCGAACTACACGCAAAGACACTTGGCGTTATCGGTACGGGGCGGATCGGACGGCGCATGATCGAGATTGCGCGCGGTTTTGGCATGTCGATGATCGCTTATGACCTTTACCCCAATAATGAGGCCGCGACGCGGCTTGGTTTTCGCTATGCCGGTCTCGACGATGTGCTAGCGGCGGCGGACGTGCTGACGCTCCACGTGCCGGCGATACCCCAAACCGCCGCGCTGATCGCCGATCGCGAATTCGCCCTGATGAAGAAGGGTGCCGTTCTAATCAACACGGCGCGCGGCAATATAGTCGATGTACCCGCTCTGGTCCGAGCACTGGTCTCGGGCAAGCTGCAGGCCGCAGGACTAGACGTGCTGCCACAGGAACCGCTAATTAAAGAGGAGGCGGAGATGTTCCGCATCGGTGCTTCAGAAGATGAATACGACCTCAGGGCGCTCGTGGCCAATCATGTGCTGTTGCGGTTTCCTAACGTGATTGTTACGCCGCACAACGCATACAACACCGAAAGCGCGGTAACCCGTATCATCGAGACGACGGTCCAGAACATCGAAAGCTTCGCCGCCAGTGAGCCGCAGAACCTTGTAGGCAGGGTCTAGTATCTTAGAGTGAACTGTAACGGTTTGTTGGCTGCTGCGTCTATAATTACGCCTACGGTGATCTGTAGAAATGCCACTTCGATGGCGGGTTTGCATTCCTATTCGAGTCACAAGGGCAGACGCCGGAACAGTAGTTTGAGCGAATGAGACCCAACCATGCGGTCATCCGCGTGCGATTTTTATATTAGGCCATTTCTGTCGGCAGAAGGAGGTTTTTCATGTCACATCACCCTGTTCATCCCGGACAAGATCTAGGGCAAGACGAAGCCATTTTTTTTGGTAATAGATATATATCTTCGAAGGGTAAGAAACAGCCCTCGCAGCTCCTTGCCTGTTTGGACGATGATAGCAATCGTGATCGGGTGGCCAGTCATGCCGTCGCTCTAGCTCTCGCGCTCGATTTGCCCATCGCGTTCGCGCATGTCGTGGAAGGTGAACGCCATGACGATGCCCCTACCGATCCCGTCGAGTGGCATCTTCGGTTAGGAAAACACCGCGAACAGCTCAATCGAACGATTGCGCAAAAACAAGACGCGTCGATTCCGATTGAGAGCGTCCTGCTCACCGGCTCAAGCGATCAGGAGCTCTGTGGCTGGGTTCATGAGCATGCAGGGGCATTGCTCGTTCTTGCCACACATAACGGCAATCGTCGGAAAAACAGAAAAGGATTGGGAACCACGGCGCAAAAGATCCTAAGCGATGGTATGGCCTCTCTGTTGCTCGTGCCCCCTGAAGCAACACCACCTGCGGTTGTTCCCTATCAAAAGCTGCTAATTCCTCTCGATGGCTCCTTCAGAGCAGAGAGCATTTTGCCTGTGGCGTTGCGTATTGCGCGCAACTGCGGTGCCGAAATCATGCTCATACATGCCTTGGCACAACTTGACACTTTTGAGCTCCAATCGTTCAAGGAAGACGCAGACGAGCTTTGCAGCAAGCTCAAGGAGCAAAATGAGCAACGTGCGCGCAGCTATCTGGAAAAATTGCGATCTCGGTTTCGGGCGCAGGGGTTCATTGTTAACGAGATGGTGATGAGCGACGGCGATCCGCGTGATCGGCTCCGGCAGGTCGCCCTCGATCTCGGTGCCGACCTTATCGTTGTTTCGTCGCATGGGCGCAGCGGCCTCAGTGATGTCGCATGCGGGAGCGTCACTGCCTATTTAGCAGATCACGCGCCATGCCCGCTTTTGATCATCCGTCCAAGCTTTCAACTCGGTCAAACAAAGCAATTCGCCAGTAATTCGGACGATGTTGACACGCTATCGCGTGAGATCACTCAATAGTGGCTGATGCCTTGCCGGAAACCGACGCTATCGCTGCCGCGGCCGAGGAAATGGGCCGAGATCACCATGTTTTAGAAAGCATATCCCATCCGATCGCCGCTTGGAAAGATATCAGCGTCGCATTCGACTGGCTTCACGATGCAAGGCTTGCCTGCACGGCTGGAGTTCCAGAGGCAAGCAAGGCAGCCGAATGGCTACTCGACAATGATTACCAAGTTCACAGGGCGCTTCGACAAATCGAAAAAGACCTCCCGGCAAGCTTCTATAAACAACTACCGGCCCTAGCTGACGAGCAGGATTGCTCACAGCCGCGGGTTTTCGTGCTGGCGCACCAACTGTTGGAACTGACCAGGATGCAGATCTCTTCGGAGAGTGTAATTCGTTTTTTGCGGGCGTATCAGCGCGAAGTGCCGCTTTCCATTGCCGAGCTTTGGGCATTTCCCGTGATGCTGCGAATTGCCTGCATTGAGATACTCATTGCGACTTTTACTCCCCTGTTTTGTCATTGCCTGACATTGCCTTTTCGCCTCTCACACTGGGCGAACGAACCGCATTCGATCGAGGAAACAGAACTCGTCGGGCGCGCGATAGCCAACCTTGGTCTCATCGACGCGATCTCCTGGGAAGACGTGTTCGACCAATTGAGCTGCGTCGAGGAAATTTTACGGGACGATCCAGCGGATTTTTACAAGAAAATGGATTTTGAAAGCCGAGATCGCTACCGGCGTGCTGTCGAGGAAATGGCGCAATATAGCGATCTGGAGGAATCGGAGGTCGCAAAGCGTGCAATTGATGCGACGCGCGCGCCGACAGCGGATGATGTAGAGACGCATGTTGGCTACTGGCTGGTCGGAGCCGGGCGCGGCGCGATTGAGCGGCGGCTCGGAGTGAAGCCCCCGACCAATATACGGTGGCGACGGTCACTCCTAGATCATCCGGCGATCTTTTACTTTGCGGGTCTCGCTTTTCTGACAATAGGTGCGCTAATCCTGCCCGCATTATATTTGTGGTGTATTGGTGCCCCGCTCGTTGGATCGCTGGCTGCCCTGTCCCTGGCGCTTGTCCCGGCCTCAGTCATGGCTCTGACGATATTGCACTGGACGATCACACACATTCTACCGCCACGTTCCCTCAACAAACTTGATTACGGTAAAGGGTTGCCGCAGGATTGCCAAACCCTGATTGTCATCCCGGCGATAATCGCAAGCACGGAAGAAGTGCCGAGATTTATTGAGCAAATGGAGACCCATTGGCTTTCCAACCCCGATCCCATGGTGCAGGTGGTTCTTTTGGCGGATTTCGCCGACGCGTCGAGCCAACGCACCCCGCAGGATGAGGCGGTCGAACAAACGCTGGAAGTACAGGTCCGTGCCCTCAATGCTCGCCACGACGTCCAACGACCTTTTCACCTATTGTTGCGGCCACGATGCTACAACCCCGCTGAGGGCTGCTGGCTCGCCTGGGAGCGCAAACGCGGAAAGCTCGATCAGCTTAACCAAATGCTATTAGACGACGATATATCTGCATTTCCCCTACACGTAGGCGAACGCGGCATCCCCAAGAATATCAGGTTCGTCGTTACGGTTGATGCCGATACAATCCTGCCGCCAGGTTCCGTTACGAAACTGGTCGGCACACTCGCCCATCCGCTGAATCGGCCGCGGATCGACCCGGCGAGCGGACGCCTCAAGAGCGGCTATTCGATCATTCAACCCCGGGTGGAAATTTCGCCCAAAAGCGGCGCGAGGACCTTGTTTTCCCGCCTATTCACCGGTGATACTGCGATCGATATCTACAGCAGAGCTGTCTCCGACGTTTATCAGGACTTGTTCGGCGCAGGGATTTTCGTGGGCAAGGGCATCTACGATGTGGAGGCATTTCACCGCAGCGTCGAGGGCCGAGTTCCCCAGAACAGGATACTCAGCCATGACCTATTTGAAGGCGCCCATGGTCGCGTTGCCCTCGCCACGGATATCGTCCTTTACGAGGGCTTTCCAGGAAATTATCTCGAATATGCCAATCGACTGCATCGCTGGATCCGCGGCGATTGGCAGCTTTTGCCGTGGCTTGCACAGATCGTTCCAAAGTTCGACGGAAGCAAGGGTACAAACCCGCTAACTGCGATTGACCGCTGGAAAATCATCGATAATTTGCGGCGCAGCCTGGTCTCGCCGACCACGCTTCTCTTAGCTGTTACGGGGTGGCTTATGCTGCCGGGAGCCGCCTGGTTCTGGACTTTTCTCGTATTTTTTACGCCAGCGGGCCAACTGTTCGTGGATCTGGTCGGTAGCCTCGCACGCGGGCGGCGGCGCGGTGCTGCACACGGAGTTTTAGCACGATTGAGCGACCAGGCGGGACGCTGGCTTCTTGCCATCGTATACCTGCTGCATGAGTCATTCCTATCGCTCCACGCTATCGCCGTGACGCTCTGGCGGATGCGCATCACTGGCCGCAAGCTACTTGAATGGACCACGGCGGCCCAGGTGACAGCGCAGATCGGAGCAAAGCAGGACCGACGTGCAATTTGGCGGCGCATGTGGTATTCCCCTTTCGTCAGCGCCGGACTGGTCGGGGCTTTATGGCTGGTCCGGCCAGGAGCGCTTCCCGCCGCAGCCCCACTTCTTCTTCTTTGGATTCTGGCTCCAGAAATCACACTGCTGATCGGTAGAACGCGAACCGACGAGATCGAACCGCTTTCGCCTGCAGACGTTAAGTTCCTGCGGATGCTGGCGCGCCGGACCTGGCTCTACTTCGAAAGCTTCGCCGGGCCCGAAGATCACTGGCTTCCGCCGGATAATTTCCAAGGGCCGCCCCACGAGCAACTGGCACACCGTACGTCACCCACTAACATCGGCATGATGATCCTGTCTACCACCGCAGCTTGGGATCTGGGCTATCTCGGCCGGACCGAACTAGTAGCAAGGACTGTCAATCTGTTCGATACGCTTGGCCGCCTCGAACGCTATCGAGGACACTTCTACAACTGGTATGATACCAGGACCCTGCGACCTCTCGAACCGCGTTACGTTTCCACTGTCGACAGCGGTAATCTAGCGGTTTGCCTGATCGCCTATGCTGCGGCGCTCAACGAGGCGAGCAGCGCTCCCGGATTGGAACCCCAACGGTGGACAGGGCTGTTCGATGTAATCGACCTGCTGGACGAGATCGCAGAGACAGAGAACAGTAAAATGCTCCAGCAATGGACGAAGGGTATCCGGACGCATATTTTGGAAATCAGGGATGATGAGGCACTATGGAACACGGGTCTTTGCGACCTGTGTGATACGCTCATCCCGCATATTGAGAATCAGCTGGCAGAGGCGATTAAGACAGAAATACCGATCGCGAACGATATCTTGCATGATATTCACGCCTGGATCGATCGGCTTCGCCATCAGGCGCGAGCGATGTCGCGTGACATTGAACTAGATACCTCGCACGCGCCCGAATTGACGCATCTCGCGAAGCGCGCAGCAGAAATTGGCTATTCCATGGAATTCAGACCACTTTACGATGAAGATCGGCGCCTCTTCCGGATTGGTTACAACGTCAGCTCCGGTCGCGCTGACGCACATTATTACGACCTGCTTGCCTCGGAAGCCCGACTTGCGAGCTTCTTTGCCATCGCGAAAGGAGATGTTCCCGTCGAACACTGGTTCCACCTGGGAAGGCCTCTGACGCGCGCCGATGGCGGACTATCGCTAATCTCATGGAATGGCTCGATGTTCGAATATCTGATGCCGCGGCTGCTGCTTCATGGGGAAGCAGGAACGCTTTTGGCCGAGAGCGAGCGCCTCGCCGTGGACGTCCAACGCCGTTATGGTGAACGCAATAGCGTTCCGTGGGGTATTTCCGAATCCAGTTTTGCCGCAAGAGACCCGGACCATAATTATCGCTACCAAGCCTTCGGTGTACCGGACTTGGGGCTCAAACGAGGCCTCGCCGGCGACATGGTGATTGCGCCATATGCATCTGCTCTCGCGCTGGCGATTGTGCCCGCTCTTGCTGCGGCCAATCTCAAGAAGCTCAAGAGGCTCGGTGCCCATGGTCTTTACGGCCTATTCGAAGCGCTTGATTTTACCGCTGAACGGGTCAGCAGCGGCCAATTCAGCCCGGTTCACGTCTATATGGCGCATCACCAAGGTATGATCCTGTGTGCGATCAGCAATGCACTACTTGGCGAAAATCTTGTCCGGCGCTTTGCTGACGACCCGAGGATGCGACCGGTTGCATTGCTTTTGAGCGAGCGGGTTCCTCACGAGATACCAGCTGAGATCGAACATATTGAGGAACGCGATCAGCCGTTGATGCGGGGAACTCCTAGGAAGATTCCTGCATCCTGGAATCCCCCCTCGAATGCCGGTTTCCCTCAGCTTCACCTTTTGGGCAACGGGCCAATGTCCAGCTGGATATCGGAAGCGGGCGGTGGCGGGCTGCGCTGGCACCACAATGCGCTTACGCGGTTCGTTCCCGACAGTACACGTGATGCCGATGGCTTGTGGATCTATGTCGCTGATGATGAGAGCGAGACCCTGTGGTCGGCGACGCTGCAACCTACTTGCACCCAGCCTGACGTCTCTCAGGTTACCTTTCACCCGCACATGGCGGAGTTCAATCGCCGGGACAATGACATTGCGCTGCGCCTGGAGGTCGGCGTTCTTGCCAGCGAGGATATTGAGGTCCGCCGTCTGTCGATTGTGAATGAAAGTAATGAGCCCCGTTCGCTGCGACTCACGAGCTACGGCGAAGTGGTCCTTTCCCGATCGCTGGAGGATGAAAGACACCCTGCCTTCAGTAAACTCTTCGTGGGTAGCGAGTACATACCTGATCTGGGCGGATTGTTGTTCCGGCGACGTCCGCGCTCGCCGCTAGAGACTCCGCCGGTCCTCGTACATTTTGCAGTCGACGCCCAAGGTCCCATCCAGGGTTTGTGCTATGAATCTGATCGGAGGAATTTCATAGGACGAAATGGCAATCAGCGTTCTCCGCCCGGAGCGCGCTCGGAGTTGTCGAATACGACGGGCTGGACACTTGATCCGATCATGGCGTTGCAGTTCCAATTGAAAATCAAGCCGTTCGAAACGCGCGAACTCTCCTTCCTCACCGTAGCCGCCGCGACTAGCAAGTCGGCACTGGAGCTCGCAAGGCGTTATTCGACCCTCGCGTCGATCGACTGGGCCATTCATGATGCTTTGAACGACAACGCGCGCGCGCTAGAACGGATGCAGATTGAACCCGACCATTTACCTTCGATACAGGCACTTGCCTCACAGCTGGCCTATCCCCACGGTGGCTTGCGAGGACATGCCGCTACAATCAGCGGCAACCAGCTCGGACAGCCGGGTCTCTGGGGAATATCCCTTTCGGGAGACCTACCGATCTTGCTTTTACGGGCCAGTGACGCGACTAGTGCGTTGTTGCCGCAGATGCTGGGCGCGCATCAACTCTGGCGTCGCCACGGCTTGGAAGTGGATGTTGTCATACTGCAAACAGCTGGCTCCGGTTATACAGAACCGATGCGCGACGAGCTGAGCAAGCTCTTGTCGCAGATGAATGCAGCTGAGCTTTTGAGTCGCAAGGGTGGTGTTCATCTTCTTTACAGCGATCAAATTGGCACCGATCAAATTAGGCTGCTGGAAAGTGTCGCCCATGTGATCCTCGATGCGGCGGGTGGGTCGTTGCAGAACCAGTTATCACGGGCCTCTATCCCGAAATTGCAGCTACCTCATTTATCACCCCCCTACTTTCCAGACCTACGGAAGTTTGATGCATTTGAACGACGCGAGGATCTCCAGTTCGATAACGGTATTGGCGGGTTCACCCCTGACGGTCGCGAATATATCATCCATCTTGAGCCCGGTGCAACGACGCCTGCGCCGTGGTCCAATATCTTGGCAAATGAGGAATTTGGTTGTCTGGTCACCGAATCCGGAGGAGGCTTTAGCTGGGCTGTAAATAGCGGCGAGAACCGCCTCACCCCCTGGACGAACGATCCCGTGACTGACCGACCCGTCGAGACGCTCTACCTACGCGATGAGGAGACCGCTGAAGTTTGGACGGTCACGCCCCAGCCAGCGGGCCAATCATCGGCATGCGAAGTGCGGCATGGCGCTGGCTATACCATCTGGTCAAGGCAGTCCAACGGAATTGAGCAAGAGGAGCTGGTCTTTGTTCCGTTGGACGAACCGGTCAAACTCGTTCGGCTTCGGCTTCGCAACCTTACAGATCGTCATCGCCGACTAACCGCAACCTACTATGCCGAATGGTTATTGGGTTCACTTCCCAGTCTTTCCCGAGCCAGTATTGTTTGCAGCCACGATCCAACTGCCCAGATAATCTTTGCAACAAACCGCTGGGACGTTACTTTTGCTGAGCGCGTAGCATTTCTCACTGCCAGCAGACCGCCGCACGGTTTCACGACTGATCGGCTGGAGTTTCTCGGCCAGCATGGCGATCAATCTCATCCCGACGCGCTTCGGAGATGGGGTCTTTCGAACACGGTTAACCCAGGCGGCGATCCTTGTGCTGCCTACCAGATACATCTGGAATTGGCTCCGGGAGAGAGTGATGAAATCCTGTTCGTGCTCGGTGAAGGAGAAAATCACACCTCGGCTCAGGACCTGGCAATACGCTGGCGAGATTGTGAGCATGCGGGACAGGCATTGCAGACGCTGGACCGGCACTGGAACGACATATTGGGGGCCGTTCAGATTTCTACGCCCGATGCCGGTTTTGACTTGATGGCCAATCGCTGGCTCATCTACCAGACTCTGTCCTCACGCGTGCTTGCGCGAACCGGCCTCTATCAATCGAGCGGGGCCTTCGGCTTTCGTGACCAACTCCAGGATGTTCTCGCCCTGCTTCATACCGCCCCTGATCTGACCCGGGCCCATATCCTCCTTTCGGCGCGTCACCAGTTCGCGGAAGGGGACGTCCTTCATTGGTGGCATCCACCGTCTGAGCGCGGTGTGCGTACCCGCTGTTCGGACGACTTGGTTTGGCTCCCTTACGCCGTAGGCATATATGTTCAGGCCACGGGCGACTTCGGTATATTGGACGAGGAAGTCCCTTTTCTCGAAGGTTCGCCTCTAACAGATGACGAGGAGAATCGGTATGCCCGCTTCGAGTCTGGAAGTGCGCTGTACCCATTGATTGACCATTGTGAACGCGCGCTTGAACGCGCGCTAACTGCTGGACCGCACGGACTGCCATTGATCGGCGGCGGCGACTGGAACGACGGTATGGATCGCCTCGGGCGCCTGGGCCGCGGTGAGAGTGTCTGGCTGGCGTGGTTTCTCGCGGTCACTGCCGATTTGTTCGCCGTTGTCTGCAAGCGCACCGAACGAACCTCTAGCGCCGAACGATGGGAAAAACAGGCAGACCTGTTGCGGGCTAGCGCGGAAGAAACAGGATGGGATGGCGGTTGGTATCGCCGGGCCTATGACGATGAGGGACATCCGCTCGGTTCTGCGATTAACGACGAGTGCCGCATCGACTCCATTTCGCAATCCTGGGCGGCCTTTGCCTCGGCGCGGCCTGACCGCGTACGTCAGGGTCTCGATGCGGCTTGGACCGAGCTTGTGCACGCCGAGGACAGTTTGTCGCGCCTGTTATGGCCGCCCTTCGACAAAGGACACCGCGATCCGGGCTATATCAAAGCCTATCCGCCCGGCACGCGGGAAAATGGGGGTCAATACTCCCATGCCGCCGCGTGGCTAGGTATTGCTTTTGCCAAACAAAAGGAACCCGAGAAAGCCTTCTCCATTTTCGAGACGATCTCTCCTGTTCGGCGTACTGATGAAAGGGCGAAGGCGGAACACTACAGGCGCGAACCATATGCTGTGGCAGGAGACATCGCGGCGGCAGTGCCGCATTCCGGTCGTGGAGGCTGGAGCTGGTATACCGGCGCAGCTGGATGGACCTGGCGGCTTGGAATCGAAAATATTTTGGGACTGAGGCGAACAGATGGTAATTTGGTCGTTGACCCATGTATCCCGCGATCATGGGGCGGCTACAGCGCGGAATTACAAAGCCAAACTGGCGCGATTTCAGTTCGGGTAGAGGATCCTGACGGGCTTGGATGTGGAAACGCGGAACTAATGATCGACGGAAAGGTTTCGACCGATAAAACAATCCCCTTTCCAAAAAACGGGACCACAACTCAGGTTATTGTCCGGTTGAAGAGACGTAAAAGACTGTGAATCGGCTAAGGAAGTTTTCGCGGCAAGCTGCACGCGTGATTGCCTCCCTTCCATCAGAGCGTGTTCCCCGCCGCTAAATGGTGACGGCAAAGACGTTTTGATGGGTTATTGAAACAGGCTAATCCAGATAGCCACAAAAAAGGCACCTGTCCCAAGCAATACAAACACATGCCAAATTGAATATCGAAAACTCTGTTTCTTGCGGCGGTAAAAAATCGTTCCAAAGGAATAGAAAAACCCGCCTGTGAAAATCGCTATCACCGCTGATAAAGGCAATATGGAAGAAATATCTGGCAGAGTAATTGTGCCTAGCCAGCCAAGACCAATATAGGAGGCTAAAGACCAGCTGGGTTCAATTTGTTCCCCCAACACCTTATAAAGCATAGCCGGAATTGCGAGAATCCAAACTGCGCCCAAGACAAAATATGCTAATGTCGTGCCTACAAAAACCAGAAGTGGTGTAAATGTCCCAGCGATGAACGCATAGATAGCCGCATGATCCATCCTGCGTAGACTGCTGCGCCAATGATGCTGCGGCAGAAGGTGATAGGATGCGGACGCCGCGAACGACGCTATCATACAAATCACATAAATGGCGCAAGCCACAATAAGCGGCACATCAAACTGCACAGCACTATAAAATATGAGAAACATGCAACTCACAAAGACCACAACAAGACCAAAAATATGCACAATGCCGTCAGCATATCGTTCTTGAATTGATGGACTAGGGTACATTCTCGATTCTCTCAATCTAAGGTTATTCTCGCGGATCTATGATATGAAGCGCAAGAGAATTCACGAACAATGCTTAAAATTTTTGCGCAGGGCAGTTTGAGTTCTGTGTCAGGTACAAGATAATGGTTAGTAAAATCGTTGATTGTTAATCCGCCAAAGATGTTACAGACGAGGCGGAAGCGGTCCTGAACGTCTTTGCTGACAGCAGTATGAACCGAGGGGAAGGCAACCGGTGTTGTCGCTACAGCCATCACGCCAATCAGATGATCAAGAAATTGTATTTCCAGCCATGCGTGGCGAGCAAAATACAAAAGATACTGTAAGCTGCCCCGCATCCCTCCCAATAAAGCAAAACGGAGATAGAGCAGTTTGCGCTGAGCCAGTTCAGGGCAACAAGTCGAAACAGGTAACCATACCGGTCACGTGGACAAAAAAATTTCAAACAGATTACCGAAGCTCAAAAAGCTCTCGGCAGAGCGACAAGCGGAATGGAGCGACAATCCGTCGCCTAAAGCACGGCGAACGATATTACAAAATGATACGCGCGCGCAAGCACCTCCCCTCAGTAATTATACGTATAATCGATTTTTTTTGAGGGATGGCGCTCTCTCAGGCGTATTTCTTGTGCAGACACAAAAATTTGCGGGAAAATTAGAACCAGGCAATCAACCAACAGAGGAAAGGATTGATGATGCCCACCGAAATTGCGCGGCCCATTTCGAAAAATCGACAAATTGTGAATAATACACTGGTGGAATCGAAAGATCGGATATTCCATTTTCTCTTACGCCAAACCCGCAATCAAGAAGATGCTCAGGACATTTTGCAGGATTTTTTCGTCCGGGTTTTAGCCCGGGCCGACGATCTTCAAGATTGTGAAAAAATTCGGGGATGGCTGTCCAGCATTTTACGCTCTGTTCTTTCAGATCATTTCAGAAAAAGAACGCAGGAGTCTAAAAAATTGAGCGAATATGCCTCATTTCTAGCACTCTTAGAACGCGTGGAGGAGGAACCTGAAACAGACTTTCCATGCGTCCTGCAAAATCTCCCCAAGCTCAATCCAAATTACAGAAAACTGATCGAACGAACTGATCTACGCGCGGAAGACCGGACGAAGATATCCAATGATCTTGGCCTGTCTCCCAATACGCTCCGGGTAAAGTTACACCGGTCCCGCCAAGCTTTGGGCCGCAAAATCAAACACGCCAATACCGATTGCGGCAGCGAATGTGCTTTGCAGGCAATCTGTCGATAAACCGTCACGAAGCATAACCAGCAACAAGAGCCGTATACAGATTGGTAAGGCAAATTTTGGGCGGCGAGGTGTAATGCTTTACCATCAAACTCGTCATTCTATCGCAAACTGTAAAAAAGGATATCGACGATGAAAACCCCCAAATTTGTCACCGTTGCTGCTTTTGCGTTGCTAGCAAGTTCCGCAACCTATGCGGCGCCCCAGACACCGCAAGCACCTGCACATAAACATGACATGCCAATGTCAAAAGATGGCGCACAAATGCAAATGATGAAAGACAAGGCTGCAACGGCAAAAACACCGGCTGAACGCAATAAGCTGATGTCAGAGAATATGGCCCAAATGAAGGCCCATATGGCTTCCATGAAAGCTAAAATGAGCGAAGGCGGCATGATGGCGCAGGGCAAAGGACCTATGGCTATGGACCCGGCACATATGCAGAAGATGAAGCAGCATATGGCATGATGCATCAAATGATGGAGCGACTGATGCTACAGCAGGAACTTATGATGGACCCTGAAAAATAGCCACGATAACTGAGGCGCATTAGAGGGGAAGAAGCCGAGCATGGAAACAGCCTGACTTCTTCCTCGGCTGTGTAACGCGATGGCTCCATGTGCGTCCTAATTACTAGCGACACCAATTTTTTTGGCGCTGCCCGAACAAATCAAACTGTTTGAAAGACTTGCAAAGGAGAAAAGCCATGAACAATATAACAACTGATCCCAAAACCTCCGCGCCGAGAAAAATACTCAAACCCATTATTAAACCTACCGATCCGGTCGAACCCCAGAGCAAAGGGTGCTGCTGTTCCGGTAAGGAACAAGTTATGGAAGATAAGCCCGAGGTTAGTTCAAAATCGTGCTGTTCTAAGAGCTAATCGCCGGTTGAAGGGTCTTGTGATCCAAGCGTGGCCGGCATCTCTGGTCCGAAGCGTATAGCGCTTTCCGGCAGATATCGCGCGCCACAAACCTGTCACACCTATAATTTCCGGAGATTGCCAATCTCCCGGGAAGACCTTGCGATTAGCGGGTCGTGCAGGAGCAAAGTGAAAGATGATAAAAACTATTCGCAAAAAAGCGCCCTACGCGGAAGGACAACAACAAACCCGGCCTAGCCCCCTGCCGCATCTGTTGACGATCAATTGTGGTTCGGTACTTGGAAAACATGAGCTTGATGAGATGCTCACGGAGCGAGACAAACTCAACAAGGATATCCAAGAGATAATCGACACCCAAACAACCTCCTGGGGCATCAAAGTTGCCAATGTTGAAATCAAGCATGTCGATATAGATGAATCCATGGTTCGCGCGATGGCGAAACAGGCTGAAGCCGAACGTGAGCGCCGGGCAAGAGTGATAAATGCTGAAGGAGAACAGCAGGCAGCGCAAAAGCTTTTGGAAGCTGCAGAAACGCTATCCGGTCACCCTGAAGCGATGCAACTGCGTTATCTTGGCGCGCTTGGCGAAATCGCTGGAGAACGCAGTTCCACAATTGTATTTCCATTCCCTGTTGAATTTGAAAAATTTTTCAACGGGTTTGCTAGTCAAGACAGCAAAAAGCTGGCTGGGAATGCGGCCAATGAACCCACGCTCTCTGCAGGCAAGAGTGCGGGGTGACTTTCAGCGCTCATAAGCGGCATTTGCTGGTGAGCGAACGAATATGCCAGGCCAGAATAGTGCAGTCGAATAGGGTACGGCAAACAATTTGGAGGTTGGTTTAGAGCATGTTTATTAGCAGTTTCGAAAACCGACTCTTCAGGGGTGGCCGGGCTCTTCCTCCAACCCAGCGCGGTCGCTCCACTTTTAACTGTGGTGGCGACGCCATTTTTGCACCTTCTCGATTCCAGATAAACATTCACAATGCTGTTCCATTTAGGCTGTTCGCATACGGCAACCGTGACGTTTGAGGAGGGTTTTCATTGACAAAAAACATATCAAACGACTGGCGCACAGGATTTGGCGTCATCGAGCACAGCGCTGCAACAATTGCGCGTACAGATGAATTTTTCGCAAAACGTCAGTACTGGCAAGGATTTACGGATTCCGCCCAAGCAGAGACATTGATTGTAGCGGCCGACCGATTGGCCAACGCCGCGATGTGGCTCACCGCCCATATGACCTATGCCTCCCGGGTTGATATGAGCGGTACCGATTTGCCGGCAGACGCATTTAAACGAAACCCTGAAGGTCATACTGGCGGCGCCCTCAATGTTGCCATCGGGTTTGTTGGCTATTTACTTGCCAACGCCCTGTCTGGACACACGCGTGCCTGGACGCTTGGTCAGGGTCACTGTGTTGCTGCAATAGAGGCAATCAACACGCTGACCGGGGACTTGTCCCCTGCACAAATCGGTCGTTATGAGCGCAGCGAGACCGGGCTTTCCCGTCTCGTTTCAGACTTTTACAGCTATGCGATGAGCGCTGATGGAAGACCCGCAGTACCGCTGGGGAGCCATGTCGGCCCAAACACTGCCGGCGGTGTTTCAGAAGGCGGCTATTTGGGTTTTTCCGAACTCCAATATGTCCATATGCCGCTGCCGGGAGAGCGACTTGTTGCCTTTTTGAGTGACGGCGCATTTGAAGAACAGCGCGGGTCCGACTGGTCTCCGCGCTGGTGGCGAGCCGAAGATAGCGGTTTGGCGGTGCCGATCATGGTCCTCAATGGCCGGCGGATTGAGCAGAGAACCGAAATCGGCCAGGAAGGCGGGGCTGAATGGCTTGAAGCTCATCTTCGCCTCGCTGGATATGATCCAATACTGATCGACGGTCATGACCCTCTCGCCTATGCGATGGCGATATTGGAGGCAGAAGAAAGGCTCAGCCGATTTATTAGATCAAAGCAGGCCTATCCAGCTCCCCTTCCCTATATTATCGCGCGCTGCACAAAAGGATTTGGCTTTCCGGGAGCTGGAACCAACAGATCCCATAACCTGCCACTTTCGGGAAACCCGTCCGAAAATGCAGCCGCACGAGCTGAATTTCACGAAGGCGCTAGAAAGCTGTTTGTCCCGGCTGACACGCTGGAAACAGCCGTTAATGCTTTGGCGGTCCATGACCAGCAGTCTCGGCCAAGAGAAAGTCAGAATTCACTAGCACGCCGGATCGTCGAACTGCCCAGCCTACCCGTGCCAAATTGGACCGATGTCAATAGTCAGCGCGAACGCTGCGCGATGGATGCGATCGATGAATATTTTGTCGATATTGTCCGCGCCAACCCGAAGCTACGACCACGTATTGGCAATCCAGACGAGCTAAGAAGCAACCACATGCCGCGCGCGCTTGAGCTTCTGCACCACCGCGTGAACTTGCCTGAATCTGGGACTCCGGAGGCGGTTGATGGAGCCGTCATAACGGCACTCAACGAAGAAGCGGTTATGAGTGCGGCCTTGGGTAACAAAGGCGGGATCAATATCGCTGTGAGCTACGAAGCTTTTGCGATGAAAATGCTTGGCGCATTGCGACAGGAAATAATTTTCTCGCGCCGCCAGCACGAACTGCTCCAGCCACCAGGCTGGATCAGCGTTCCACTCATTGCAACCTCCCACACTTGGGAAAACGCAAAAAATGAGCAGTCGCATCAAGACCCGACATTGCCCGAAGCATTGCTGGGGGAAATGTCAGATATATCTCGCGTTATATTCCCTGTTGATCCCAATAGCGCGGTTGCAGCGCTGCGCTCGGTCTACCGAACGCATGGCCAAATTGCGTGCCTGGTAACCGCCAAGCGCGATGTGCCAATCCTCTTTTCAGGTGAACAGGCTGAATTTGCGATGGCGAAGGGCGCAATACAATTTGAGGGCGATGCTACAAACGCGCAGGTACAACTGGTCGCTATCGGCGCTTATCAATTGCAACAAGCAAGACAGGCGCGCGAACGGCTCGGGCAACGCGGGATAAACTGCTCAATTACGGTCATTTTGGAACCGGGGCGGTTTCGGGAGGCGCGCGACGAGATCGAATGGAAATATGCTGTTTTAGACAAAGATTTGCATGTGCTGTTTCCCACAAATCTTCCGCGGATAATAATCTCGCACACGAGACCGGAGCCAATGTTGGGTCTATTGAGGCGGCTTGATGGCGGGCCGAGCCAAACCAAAGCGTTGGGATATTTGTCCAGAGGCGGCACATTGGATGTTTTTGGCATGTTGTTCGCCAATCGTTGCACTTGGGCGCATGCGGTCGCCTCCGCTGCAGTTTTGCTCAAAATCGATCGGGGTTCCCTCCTATCACAGGAAGAATTGGGTGCCGTCGACGAGCAGGGTGACCCGCAGATATTGCGGAGAGACTCATCGGGCTCAAAAAATGAGGAGAAAATCGTATGACGCTCACATTGCATAGTCTTGGCGGAGCCGGGACGGTAACCGGATCTCGCCATCTTATCGAAAATGACGGACGCCGGATCATGGTCGATTGCGGACTTTTCCAGGGATATAAGCCCTTACGCGAGCGCAACTGGAAACCGTTTCCGGTTTCTCCAAAAAGCATCGATGCCATTATTCTCACCCACGCGCATCTCGATCATAGCGGCTATCTTCCGAAATTAGTCCGCGAGGGGTTTGAAGGCCCAATCTTCTGTTCATCAGCAAGCGCTGATCTTTGCGAAATACTTTTAAAAGACAGCGCTTTCATTGCGGAGAAAGATGCGTTTCTGGCGAACAAGCACAAATATACCAAACATGCGCCCGCGCTGCCGCTGTACACCATCAAAGATGCCGAAGCTGCCCTGAAACAGTTGCGGCCCATCCCGTTCCACAAGGAAATTGAACTTCCGGGTGGCGGACAGGTCAAGCTGCGCCGAGCCGGGCATATTTTGGGAGCGGCCAATGCCGAGCTTCATTGGGGCGGTAAGACAATCGTCTTTTCGGGGGACATTGGGCGCTACGGTGATCCCTTCATGCTCGATCCCGAGCCCGTCGCGGCGGCCGATTATGTGCTTGTGGAATCGACCTATGGAGACAGAACCCACCCCAAAAATGACCCAATGGAAGCTCTTGGAGACGTCATCGAAAAAACGGTCCGAAGGGGCGGAACAGTCATTATTCCGGCATTTGCTGTCGGGCGCGCCCAATTGATCATGTATTATCTATGGAAACTAAAACAGGCCGGAAGAATAAAAATCGTTCCGATTTTCCTCGATAGTCCCATGGCGATTAACGCAACAGATTTGCTGTGCCGCCATCTGGATGATCATCGCCTCTCGCCAGACGTTTGCAAGCAGTCTTGCGATATTGCAACCTATCTGCGCGAAGTCGATGATTCCAAACGCATAACGCGTGATACCACGCCCAAGGTAGTGATCGCCGCTAGCGGCATGCTTACCGGCGGACGCGTTCTCCATCATCTCAAGGCCTTTGGCCAGGACAGCAGAAACACAATCCTGTTTTCAGGCTATCAGGCGGGGGGAACGCGCGGCGAAAAACTGCTGAATGGCGCTGAAAGCGTCAAAATGTTCGGTCAGTGGTTCCCGATTCGCGCTGAAATTGCAAGCCTTCCGGCGTTATCGGCCCACGCAGATTCAGACGAAATCCTGAAATGGCTGTCCGGATTCAAGCACGCTCCTGCCCGAACTTTTGTGGTGCACGGAGAACCTAAGGCCTCAGATGCTTTGCGGATGCGGATTGGAGAAGAGTTGGGCTGGAACAGCACCGTCGTTGATTCGACTGATCGTTATTTTTTGGAAGGTTAAATGTCATGTCGACCGGCAACCACATTGAAGCCCATAATTTGCTGAAATCAAAGCGTCTCAGTCTCTACACCCAGGATGAGGTGATCGTGCTTATGCGCACCGATTGTCCGGTTTGCATATCGGAAGGCCTGACTTCCCGATCGCGCGTGCGTCTAACGTCTGTCTCGGGACGTGAAATTCTCGCAACACTTTTTCAAGTCGAGAATGACTGGCTAACAACCGGAGAAGCTGGATTATCCGAGGCCGCCTGGACGAAGCTTGGGGTTGACGACGGAACTTTTATTTCGGTTAGCCATGCACCAACTGTAGGATCGTTGGCAGATATAAGACGCAGAATTTATGGGGGGCGCTTAGACGAACCGGCCTTTCAGGGAATTATTGGCGATATTGCCGCTGGACACTACGCAGATATCCATTTGGCAACGTTTATCGCAACATGTTCGGCTCTCCCGCTCGACATTGAAGAAATATGCCATTTGACCAAGGCAATGGTGGGCGCAGGAGAACGTTTGTCATGGGACGCTCCGATGATCCTGGACAAACATTGTGTCGGCGGATTGCCGGGCAACCGCACCACACCGATTGTCGTGGCGATAGTTGCCAGTCTGGGCTTCACAATGCCAAAAACGTCATCGCGCGCCATTACATCTCCTGCAGGTACTGCCGATACGATGGAAACGCTCGCCCCGGTTGATCTGGATATCGATCAAATGCGCCGCGTGGTGGAAGAGCAAGGCGCCTGTATTGCCTGGGGCGGCGCCGTCAATCTCAGCCCGGCAGATGATATTTTGATCCGCATCGAGCGGGCTCTTGATATTGATACAGAAGGACAGTTGATCGCATCTGTTTTATCTAAAAAAATTGCTGCCGGTGCCACCCATGTCGTCCTTGACTTACCGGTTGGTCTGACTGCCAAAGTCCGTTCGCTGGACAAGGCCAAAATATTGGGTGAGCATCTTTCCGCTGTCGCGGCCAATTTTGGGTTGGAGACACGATGTGTTTTTACAGACGGCTCTCAACCTGTGGGACGCGGCATTGGCCCTGCCCTTGAGGCGCATGACATTTTATCTGTCCTGCAAAACAATCCGGATGCACCGCAAGACCTGAGGAAGCGGGCAATATTAATTGCCGCACAGGCTCTGGAGCTGGCAAATCACGTGGACGATGGTGGCGGGCTTGCTGCGGCGGAGGCCGCCTTGGTTGATGGCCGGGCATGGAACAAATTTCAGGCGATTTGCGAGGCGCAAGGCGGCATGCGCACGCCCCCGGTCGCTCCATTGACCTGCCCCCTGTTGGCGCAGAGCAGCGGCAAGATATCCTCCATCGACAATCGTAAATTATCGCGATTAGCAAAATTGGCCGGAGCCCCGCGCCAAAAGGCTGCTGGTCTTGCGATGCATTTCCGCCTGGGCGATCATGTTACAAACGGTCAGCCACTATTCACGGTCCATGCCGAAGCCAAGGGCGCCCTGGATTATGCGCTGGAATATGCTGCTGCCAATCCAGATATATTGAAAATAGAGGAGTAACCATGCGCATTTTTATCCCCTTGCCGGGCAATGAAACCTTGGCGGCCGATCTTGCCAGACTATCCTCCTCCGCGCTGGGTACATTGGAAACCCGTCACTTCCCTGACGGGGAATCTTATATTCGTTTGACCGATGATGTGACGGGGAAAGATGTGGATTTTGTTTGCACCCTCGCTCGCCCCGATGATCAGATACTGCAGCTTATTTTTGCGGCGAAAACCGCGCGTGAACTGGGCGCAAAAACCGTGCGCCTCATTGCGCCCTATCTGGCCTATATGCGGCAAGACAAGAGATTTCAGGAGGGGGAATCCATATCCTCCACGCATTTTGCCAAGCTGCTATCAGATTGCTTCGACAGTTTGATCACGATTGACCCTCATCTGCACCGAATAGCGGATCTGGGAGAAATATTCACCATACCAACCAAGGTCAAACATGCTGCGCCCCTTTTAGCCGACTGGATCAGGGACAATGTCGAGAATGCTCTCGTGGTGGGCCCTGATTCCGAAAGCCAGCAATGGGTTGAGGCTGTTGCAGAACGAGCAGGCGCACAGCGCCTCGTTCTCAATAAAAACCGCCTCGGTGATCACGAGGTCGAGATATTGGTGCCGGACTTGAGCGATTATGCAGGCCTGGCTCCGGTGCTTGTCGATGATATTATTTCATCAGGGCGAACGATGATCGAAACCGCCGAAGCCCTGATCGCGCGGGGTTTCCCTAGACCCTATATATTGACTGTGCATGCCCTGTTTACCGGCAGCACCTATTGGCAGCTAAACCAACTTGCCAAAGATATCATCTCGACAGACGCCGTTCCGCACGAAACATCCCGGATCGGGATTGCAGAACTGCTCTTGTAGCTCAAGGCATGGGCAACATTTTTAACTGGATTGGAAAGAGATAGAGAAATGGCAGACGATCATAAGATCAAAGTCGCAATTGTCGGATATGGCGTGATCGGTAGCCGCACGGCCACCGCAATAAGACTACAGTCCGACATGATACTATCGGGCGTGGCTGATGTCGCGACAGATTGGCGCATTGCCCAGATTATAAGCCAGGGCATCCCGCTTTTCGCGGCCACAGCAGAAGCCAGCGCAGCTATGGAGGCGGCAGGCTTACCCACTAACGGACTATTGACCGATCTTGTGGAATCAAGCGACATCATTGTCGATTGTACGCCCAAGCACCGAGGCGCTGAGAATGCCGAATTATATCGCAAACTTAAGCGGCCCTTCATCGTTCAAGGCGGTGAAAAACATGATGTAACCGGCCATTCCTTTGTAGCAGAATCAAGCTATTCCAGTACGATCGGACGCAGCGCAACGCGCGTGGTTAGCTGCAATACAACGTCTATCGTTCGCACATTGGGAACCCTCAAGAACGCGGGCCTCTTGAAGAAAGCGCGCGGAACACTGATGCGTCGCGCAACCGACCCATGGGAAAGCCATCTTGGCGGCATCATGAATACGCTTGTTCCTGAGCCCGAAGTCCCGAGCCATCAGGGGCCTGATGCCAGACTTGTTGATCCGGATCTCGATGTCACAACGATCGCAGTCCGGGTGCCCGAAACGCTCGCTCATCTTCACACCTGGTACGTCGAAATGGCGAGAGCGGCCACAAAAGCGGCTGTTCTTGACGCGCTATCCCAATCATCGCGGATACTGCTAATCGACAGCCGCACGGGACTATCGGCAATAAATGTGGTGAAGGAGTGGATGGCTGAAAATGGACGTCGCCACGCCAATCTCTATGAAGTGGCGATATGGCGTGATCTGCTGACAGTTGACGGAACCGATCTATATTTTAGCTATATGGTTGATAACCAAGCCATCGTGATCCCGGAGACTATTGATGCTATACGCGCACTTGCGGGCAATGAGCAGGACCCTGCCGTATCAATCGCCAAAACGAACGAATCTCTGGGGGTTGGCGATCTTGTTATACCCCAATGGGCCGTACAAAAAAGCTTGGGCCATGATGGCTGACATCGGTATGATCTCATCTGAGGAGCTGAAAGTGGTAAATAGTCGACGGAAAATAGCGTTACAAAAAAAGAGCGATATGGTTGATGAAGCGCTGCGTGAAAGCTTCCCTGCCAGCGACCCGCCGGCATGGACGCTCGGCATTGACCAAGGAGATGATGTGCAAAGAAACCCAGGTCGCCGCGAAACCAGCAAAAAACCTGCAAAGAAATGATATCGTCATGACCTCTCTACGCCCCATAGACAGTCTTGAAAGCCATGAGGTTACAAACCAACCGCCCACGCTAGAAGCATTTGACCGGTTTGGCTCAGATCAGGCGCTGGTCGATGCAGTCAAAATGGCGGGAGGCGAAGTTCACAAGCAACGACTTACCAGCTTTGGCATACGCACTGGTTCCAGCGAAGTCATTGGCTGGGGAGAAGCGGCCAACCGAAACCCGCCCGTGCTTGACACCCATGACCGTCAAGGAAGACGGATCGATGAAGTGCAATTCCACCCATCCTACCATCAACTGATGACGCTTGGCCTCGGCGAAGGCGTGGCCGCCGCCGGTTGGAATGGAACCGAAGCAGGCCATGTTCTTCACGCAGCGTTGAGTTTCCTGCTCGGGCAAGTTGATGCTGGCACCGGGTGTCCCATGACCATGACCTACGCCGCCGTCGCCGCCTTGAAACGTGACCCAGATGTCGGAAATGAGTGGATCGGGCGGATCACATCGTCACTTTACGATCCCGTTGTCCGACCAGCACCTGAAAAAAAGGGTGTCACAATCGGAATGGCGATGACCGAAAAACAGGGGGGATCGGACGTCCGCGCGAACACGACACGGGCGGAATATGCAGATGGTGCTTATCAACTAACTGGGCATAAATGGTTCTGTTCTGCGCCCATGTGCGACGCATTCCTGACGCTAGCCTACACAGATAATGGTCTGACCTGCTTTATCGTTCCGCGCTGGACGCCTGATGGCCAGCGTAACGCAGGGTTTCGCGTAATCCGGCTCAAGGACAAGCTTGGTGATCGCTCCAACGCATCTGCGGAAATCGAGTATCATCGTGCTTATGCGCAGCGTCTTGGCGAAGAGGGTCAAGGCGTGAAAACCATTATTCAGATGGTTCAGCATACCCGTTTTGATTGCATAGTGGGTTCAGCTTCCACAATGCGTGCCGCAATTACCGAAGCGCTGTGGCATACCGCTCATCGCACCGTCATGCAGCGCCGGTTAATCGAGCAACCGGCAATGATGTCCGTGCTGGCCGATCTCGCTGTAGAAAGCGAAGCCGCCACCGCTCTCGCCTTCCAGGTCGCTGCAACATTTGATATGGCGGACCCGCTATCCCGTCTGCTTACGCCTATTGCAAAATATTGGGTATGCAAGCGTGCGCCCGCGATGGTGTATGAAGCAATGGAATGTCTGGGCGGAACAGGCTATGTCGAAACTGGTCCGATGCCGCGCCTTTTCCGTCAGTCCCCTCTAAACGCGATCTGGGAAGGTTCAGGAAATGTCATCGCGCTGGATGTCTTGCGCGCAATGGAACGTGAACCGCAAGCGCTCGAAGGTCTGCGGGATTTTCTGTTTTCTGCGCGCGAACGCTATCCTTCCTATGACGATCACCTGAAAACTCTGGAATTTGGTAGCCTGGTGGAGCATGATGCCCGAAACATCGTCGGACGTCTTGCAATAACCGCTCAGGCAGCAGTGCTCATAAATGCGGACAATCCCGTTGCTGAAGCTTTTTGCAAGTTAAGATTTGATCGACCCAGCTATCTTTTTGGTGCTTCCGGCGCTGTCATTGACACGCGGTCCATCATTGAAAGAGCCATGCCGTCAATTTTAGAGTAGTGAACCAGCAATGAGCGGTTATCGAAGGTTTTTTAACACTATAGTCTTTGGTTGTTACCCATCCAACAAGGTAAAACCCTGCTTCCAAGAGCGATCAGATCAAGCTAAGAGACCAATAACAACGGGAGTGGACAATTTAGAAGCAAATTTCGGGTAACACCGCCGAACAGATATTCATGGGTTCGGCTCCGCCCGAAAGCCCCGGCGACCATAACACCGGCCTGCAGATTTTGTGCCGTAGATATGAGAATATCCGAAGGATGAGAATTCCGCGATGACAATAGTTGCAAGTGCGAATCCACACCATGATTAGCGAGATATTTGCAAGCCGCATCTCGCGGAAGTTCGGTTGGCTTATCTTCATCAATTGATACGATATGGACCTCACTCGCAATTTTGATCAAGGGAAGCGATGAGCGTAATGCATTGGCAGCTTCGATACTCCCATTCCAACAGATGATAGCCGGATGCGCAAGGTTTATTCCAATCAAATCATAAGGTTGAAACAATATTGGCGTCCGGACGTGACTTAGTAGCTCTCCAAAAAATGCTGTTGGTCGGTTTTTATCAGAATTTCCTTGCGGCCGACCCAGAATCGCTAAGTCCCGCAAAGAACTCTCACGTATTATAGCCGTAACTGGATCCCCTTCAATATGATTGAAATCCCATCTTACATTCTCTTTGTCTAACCGCTCTTTTGTCTGCATGCGGATCTTTTCTCCGTGCTTTTGAGCCTCAACAATGAAACGGTGCTTGGCCGCCACGCCCCCATAAGCATCGAGCATATTAAATGAACCGAGTGATGAAACATGGAGGCAACTCAAATGGCCCTCGATTGCGCGGGTTACATCAAGCGCCGCTTGGGCTGACGGATCTGGCCCTTAATCATCAATGTACCATAGCACGGACTGCATAATATTTATTCCTTCCAACCAACCACATAATTTGCTTTAGGATATCATTTTTTCCTAAAGCTTGTTGTAAGCAGCACCCAAAAATATCCCCAACTCAATCCAAACATCCACCCCGCAACAACATCACTTGGCCAATGTACACCTAAAGCCACTCGCGAAATTCCGATAGTTGCAGTCAACAGCAAAGCCGCTGACACCAAGTAAATCCCTGCATGCCGTTCGGGTCGGATCTGGGTAAACAGCATGGCCATCGTTAGATATACAATTGCGGAATTGGCCGCATGCCCACTGGGGAAACTCATGGAATATTGGGTTGTAAGGTGCTCAACAACCTCGGGACGCGATCTGCTAAAATGGTCTTTTAAAAGCGACACGATCACCATTCCACCGACAGTCGGCGCCAATAGCGCCAAGGCAAAATAGTAGGTTCTTCTTACAACCAGATATGCAGCAACCAAAATGACAAGAACGATCAGCAATTTGGAGTCTCCCAAAATTGTAATAGCTCGAAGAATATCTGGAAGCCAGTCAGGACCAGACAATATGTTAGGGTTTGACGAAGAGCGAAACGCGAGCAAAATGCTGTTGTCTATTTTCGCTAAATGACCTGCCGCGACTTCCGACCAGAGCCAGAAAAAGAGCATAGCTAGAATCGAAACGCCGCCGATCAAAAACGCAATTCTTTGAGCCGCGATGGCTCGGGGAACCAAAATTCGAGCTATTCGCATTTTGACCCCTGGCGGGAGATGGCTGAATTTTCGCTAAGACTGAACATGGGCGCTACTCATCCAGCCTGATTTATATCGTTATAACCAAGAAGCCGAAGTGCGTTGACTACCACCACAAGCGTCGAGCCTTCATGCATCACGACAGCGGGGCCGATCCCTAAGCCGAATAGG